>MDSX01072924.1_pt1 | contig 167290 bp, 142 predicted proteins | sample 811141 | NCBI WGS metagenome assembly MDSX01 (sample SAMN05326642, study PRJNA326480) | marine metagenome | isolation source: seawater | place: Atlantic Ocean: South East | collected 2010 | reverse complement strand
GAGACCGGCGAAGCCCTGAGCTTCTGGGCACTCGACAAGTGGCAGGCGACGGACAAGCTCAATATCAACCTCGCTCTGCGCTACGAGGATGTACAGACCAGCCGCACCCAATACGCGGATCCCGGCCGCACGACCGTCGACAGCACCCGCGCCAATGACAGTGCTGAACTCCTGCCCGGCGCTTCCTTTACCTATGACCTGTCCCAAAGCTGGCAGGTTCTGGGTGGCGTGCACCGGGGTTTCTCCCCTCTCGGAGGTGGTGCCAGGGCAAACGAAGATCCGGAAACCAGCAAGAACTGGGAGGCCGGCCTCCGGTACTTTGGCAATGCGTTCTTCGCGGAAATGATCGGCTTCCACAGCGACTTCTCCAACAAGGCCGAAAACTGTTCCGTGGGCTCGCCGTGCAGCAATGGCGCCACCTCTGGCAGTTTTGTAACCGGCGAGGCTGAAATTTCCGGTGTTGAGTTCCAGCTCCAGACCGGCACCCGGGCAGGCGAGTTCTACCTTCCGGTCAGCCTTACCTACACCTTTACCCAGGCGGAAATCAGCAAGGACAATGCCGCTTCGGGCCTGAAAAAAGGCGATCAGCTCAAGGACGTACCTGAAAACCAGATGAGCTTCCGGACAGGCATGGAACACCCGAGTGGCTGGGACAACTACCTTGTGGCCACCTACGTCGATGAGATGTGTGCCAGCGCAGGATGCAACAACACCGCCACGAAACTGGACGAGACCGAGTCCCTGTTCCTGGTCGACTTCATCAGCCGTTACGCGCTGACCGCCAGTGCCGATGTCTTCCTGAAAGTGGACAACCTGTTCGATGAACGGCAAATTGTTGCACGTTTGCCCGATGGCGCCATGGCTAACCTGCCGCGCACCGCTTCACTGGGGATCAGCGTTAATTTCTGATCAACAACCCAAGGCCAACTGATCGGCGGCGAGTTCGCCTTTGCATTCCCTCTCTGTCATAGCCCCGGTTTCCAACCGGGGTTTTCTGGCTATGAGAGACCTAACAACCTAATCCCGACAGACTGCCAGACGACTCCACGTGCGCGTCGGTGCGCCCCTTTTTCAGGAATTGATTATTGCCAGATAGCTATGTACACAGAAACTTCAGATGAACTCTATTCAGGGCGGGGCAGAATCGAGTAGGAGGGGGAGTCGCCTCCCCCGTCCTCTCACACCACCGGGCAAACGGATCCGTACCACGGCGGTTCCTGTCCCCCATTATCGGGCTGAGCTTCGTTCCGCTGAATTCGCTCGCCTGTGTGCTCTGAGCGCTTCGACAGTCTTTGGGCTTCCGGCCCGCCATACAGTTATCGAGAGCCCTCCGGGGAGGCTTCTGCTCGTACACATCAGAGAGTGGTCAACTATCCACTCGTGACAGGTTCAGCCCTTCAGCTCTTGGTTAGAGAGCCTAATATGGCCTCTGCTGACTCCTGTTCGCCCATCCCGACACCTCACGGTGCTTCAAGTGTGGTTATGTAGGGCCTATCAACCAGTTAATCCGTTGTGAGTTTTGCTTGTCGCCCACCTTTCAATTTCGCATAGCAACCAGATAATCCGGATACCCTAAAATAAAAAGCCCGACTGCCATCCGACAGCCGGGCTTCTTATTCGCTAACGTTTATCGGATATCCTGAAAAGCGATTGAGTAAACGGTCGTCGTACCGCTGACTTCATTACCGACTGCAATGAAGTGCTTTCCTTCACGAGTAAAGTACTCAATAGACTCAGGGCCAAGATCACCCGCATCAACACTGTAAGTGTCGTTGTCGCACTCTGTACCATCGACCACAGTGCAGACAGGTGCATCAAAGTCGCGGTTGTTCAGATAGCTCTGATACACAGGCTCAGTTGGGTCAGTAATGTCGAACACCATTACGCCACCCTGACGCTCCAGACCAACGAACGCAAAGAAACGATCACCAATCTGCGCAACTTCGATCGCTTCTGGTTCAGTACCTTTGTCATCAGATCGGTTGTCGCCTGAGTCGTTCTCGTCGTTCGTCGAGTTAAAGTCCTCTGGATCTGTATCGAATACTTTTTGGGCAATCACATCACCACTGTCATAAACGAGGTCGCCTGCTGCGTCCCAGATCGAGAATGAACGGGCACCGAAGGTCACGATGTCATCACCGGCTGCGTATTCCGCCTGATCCATCGTTACTTTGATACGCTTCAGTTGATCATTGTCATCCAGAGCCGCCTTAAGAGGATGTGCTTCTGCAACCAGCTCTTCGATATCACCACCACGGGCTTCATCAATCCACGAGATGCAATCGTCTTCTTCGTTGGCGTAGGCATCAGCGTCTTCATCTTCACCACCCGGTGCGAAGTCATCGCCATCCCACTCATGACCAGCAGCATCACAGGCCTGCTGAGTCGTCTCGTAGATGTACTCACGACCGTCGCCTTCGTTAGCGGTAAGGATGTAGGTCGCGCCGTCGATCTCTACGCTGACGATGGTGTCTGGCATATACAGGCCCACCAGCTGCTCGTAGCTGGCGAACTCACCCGTGCCGTCGTCTTTGTTAGATGCATCCAGCTCATTGCCCGACGCTGAATTCCAGGACTTTTTACCCAGCCCCTTCATTCCCTCAACACGAGCGTCAGCCACATCAATAATGGCGACCGCGTTGTTTTCCTGCATAGCTACCCAGGCAATAGAAGCATCGGCGTTTAATGCCAGATACTCAGGCTCCAGATCCTGTGCAACTGTGGTGCCCGCAGGCCCAGGCAGACGTACACTTGCAGGGACTTCATCGGCACGGCTACCACCGACATTAAAGTCTGCAAAGCTGACCTGAGAGACAACGGCGTCATCCGGGCCAAAACCGTTCTGCAGATCAACGATAGTGACAGAACCTTCAGGGTCATTGGTGTAATCACCGCTTGGCTCACCTTCGTTAGCGGTCAGGATGTAACGTGCATCCTCAGAGAGGGTCACCATATCTGGGAGAGCACCCGCCGTGTAAGTACCAATCAATTCCAGAGTATCGGAGCGGTACAGAGCAATCAGGCCAGCGTCCTGCTTAGTTGCCGCTTCGATGGCCACGGCTACCAGACCCTGTTTCGCCGACACACTGTTAGCCGCGCCAATTTCTATACCCGCCGCAGTGGCTGCAGCAGAAAGGTTGATCGTGCCGTGCTTACTTGGCGCGCTTGTGGTCTGCGCCAGAGAGAGGACGTCAACGGTCGCGTCTTCTGCGTTCACGACATACAGTTTGTCGGAGCACTTGTCGTACGAAACGATCTCAGCAGACGCCGTATCGAACTCATTGCCAGACACATAGGTATCAACCACTGACAGCTCAAGAGTGCCCGCCACGGAGGTATCGGTTGCCGTCGTAACGGTTTCACACTCGATTCCAAGATCCGCCAGCTTAGGGCTGTTATTGGTTTCGCTACCTGCATCTGTGTTCGTGTCGGTATTGGTATCCGTATTTGCGTTGTTATTACTGTTGTTACTATCGTCGCCGCCGCACGCTGCCAGAGTCGCTGCGAGAATCGCAGGCACAATGATCTTCAATGCGGGCGCTGTCAGAGATGTTTTCATCGTCTTCCCCAGAGTCACATATTTATCAGTGACGCAGGATGACCGAGAATTATTTCAGCTTAGTGACAACTCCCTCACAGGAATCGGTGGCTATGGACACCCACAAAAAACGGGAGCCGAAGCTCCCGTTTCTAACCTACTAACTAGCCAATCATCTGTCCAACATACGGCTTATTCAAATGAACCGTTGTGGTAGATTTCCTGAACGTCTTCGAGGTCATTAATTAACCCTGCGAAACGCTCAAACTGTTCAACGTCATCCCCTGCTATCGGGTGTTCCATCGTTGGCAGATAAGTAATTTCTTCAACTTCGAAGTCGATATCCGGGTTCATTTCCTGCAGAGCCGTCTTGGTTTTAAAGAACTCGGTCGGTGGAACAAGAACAGTGATCATGCCATCTTCGCACTCGATGTCAGACACATCGACGTCGGCCATCATCAGGGCTTCGAGTGCCGCTTCTTCGTCGTCACCGGCAAATACGAACATGGCACGGTGGTCGAACATGTGCGACACAGAGCCTTGTGTACCCAGCTTGGCCTTACACTTCGAGAACACACCACGGATCTCACCGAAGGTACGGTTGGCGTTATCGGTCAGTGCGCTGATCAGCACCATGGCACCGCCCGGAGCAATACCCTCATAAAGAGCCGGCTGGAAGTCTTCGCCGGTTCCGCCACTGGCTTTATCCAGTGCTTTCTCGATCACGTGGCTTGGCACCTGATCTTTCTTCGCGCGGTCAATCAATGAACGCAGAGCCAGGTTACCTGAAGGGTCTGTACCACCGGCTTTGGCCGTTACATAAATCTCACGGCCATACTTGGAGTAGACTTTGGTTTTTGCAGCGGCCGTTTTGGCCATTGATTCTTTACGGTTCTGATACGCGCGGCCCATAGGAATTGCTTCTTGTGGCTGATTTAAAAAAGCCGATTGTACCCGCAGGCGTCGGGATTGTCAGTTTTCTGAAGACGGAGCTGAATCGCTCTTCTCATTAGCAGGGAATTTATTCGAGCGCCCTGCCAGATAATTCTCCCGGAAGACATCAAAATACGCCTGTAAACGACGCGCTGCCTCCCGGTGACCAAGGCGTTCCAGCAAGGGGATTGCAACTTCGGCAGTTCCCAATTGATGATCGCGCACCGCAACACGCAGGCGATACTCAGACAGAGCTTCTGGCTCTACGGCTATCACCGGCAACGATTCGAGCCAGGGACTTCTGTACATCTTACGCGCTTCGCGCCAGGTGCCATCGAGAAAAATCAGAAGCGGCGTTCGTCCATCAATGTACTCTGCCAAAGTTCGCTCTTCGCGCAGCTGGCGCTCTACCTCAACGTACTCATACGGAAAAACAATCACGGGGGCGTATGCCGGATCAGAGAGCAGCGCCAACATATCTTTGTCTGGCTCAGTTCTCGTCCATTGAAAGGCATGGTTGTCTTCGAGCACATCTGCAATCAACCGCCCCGTATTGCTCGGCTTGAAGACCTCACCCTGATAGTAGATAAGGCAAACGGCAATACCGGCAACTGACTCCGGTCGCTGTCCACAGACACACAGGCGCACTGACAACAGGCAGTCGTCACACCGGGAAAGTTTACTACCACGGGCCAGGAATTCGCGGCGTGAAAGCGCCTTCTGTCGGGCTCTCAAACGAGTAACGCTGGTTTCTTTCATTTATCTCGCCATTTGCCCTGCCATACAAACATACACCCACCACCTGGAAAGAAGCGCGATATCCGGAGCGGGATTCTGTGTGAATCAATACAGCAATGCCAGCCAGTGAAAGAAATTGGAACAAATTTCTTATCTGCCACTCACACCATGTACAACACTTGTCTAGCTTTTTGCTAAGGAGTCTCTCATGGCCGCATTAGATCAACTTCAGAATGACCCAAAAGCCGCACTGTGGAACGCACTTTCCGAGGAAACCGCAGTCATGCTGGGAATAGATGGCGTTACTGACTTTATGAAGCCTATGGCCGCCAAACCAGACCTTGATAGCGAAACCATCTGGTTCTTTACTGATAAACGAAGCGAAACATTTGGCCGCCTGTCGGGTGAGCCCGCTGCACGCATCTGCATCAGCGATTCAACCGAACATTTCTGGGCCGACATCAAGGGACGTATTAAGGTCGTCAATGACTCAGAAGTCGTTGCTAATAAATGGTCTGTCGATATTGAAGCCTGGTACGACAAAGGCAAGCGTGACGACAACCTTCAATTAATGGCGTTCTCACCAGAAAAGGCCGAACTGTCTGCCTCTACGGCTAACCCGATCAGTTTCAGCTGGCAAACCGCGAAAGCCATTCTGGGTAATCAGGATCGCCCAGACATCAGTAAACAGAAACAAATCACCTTCTCATAAAGATGAAAAAGGCAGGGCGCGGACGCCCTGCCTGACCGAATAACAGCACCCTATCCGTACACAGGAAACGTCCATGTCATCCCCCGTTACATACCAGGAATAACTAGAAAACTATCATCCTCATGCCGAGGAATTTCATCAGGCGGTGAAAGAAGTCTGTGACGACATTGCCGAAGAATATGAAAGCAGTGATGACTATGCCGAGTGGAATATCATCGAGCGCCTGATTGAGCCAGACCGGATTATTAAATTCCGCGTCAGCTGGGAAGATGATAAAGGGAAAGTGCATGTTAACCGCGCATGGCGCGTGCAGTTTCATAATCTGCTTGGCGCCTACAAAGGCGGCTTACGATTTCACCCGACAGTGAATGAGAGTGTTCTTAAATTTCTGGGTTTTGAGCAGTGTTTTAAAAATGCACTCACCGGCTTACCCATGGGCGGAGCCAAAGGTGGATCTGACTTTAACCCTAAAGGAAAAAGTCAGCGTGAAATTATGCGCTTCTGCCAATCCTTTATGCGGGAGCTGTATCGACACATAGGCCCGGATACCGATGTGCCTGCGGGTGACATTAACGTCAGCAGTAATGAGATCGGCTTTATGTTTGGCGAATACCTTCGTATCAATAACCGTTGGGAAGGTGTACTCACAGGCAAAACCCCAGGGTTCGGCGGCAGCTGTGGCCGCGAAGAAGCAACAGGTTACGGTGTTATTTATTTTCTACGCGAAATGCTGCAAGCCCATGATGACTCGCTGGATAACAAACGTATCTTAATTTCAGGCTCAGGCAATGTTGCGCTTCATGCCGCCGAGAAAGCCATCGCTGAAGGCGCTGTTGTTCTTACTGTTTCGGATTCGAGTGGCACTCTGTATTTCAAAGACGGAATGACAGAAAAAGAGCTCAACGCCATAAAGTCACTGAAACTCGACGATAAAGGCCGGCTTAAAGAAGCCTCCGTTGGTGATTACCAGGAGGATAAGAAACCCTGGGGCATAGAAAATGCTGACATCGCGCTGCCTTGCGCTACACAGAATGAACTGGATGATAAAGACGCAGAAACCTTACTCGGCAATGAGGTTCGTATTCTGTGCGAAGGCGCAAACATGCCACTAACAGACGGAGCACGTAAACAATTCCTCAACGCCTACGCGTTATACGGCCCTGCGAAAGCAGCTAACGCTGGCGGCGTTGCTGTATCGGGCCTTGAGCGGTCTCAGAATGCTGAGCTAACGACCTGGCCAATTTCCCGCGTTGATGAAGAACTGAACCGCATCATGAAAGAAATCCATGAGCGGTGCATTCAGCATGTAAAGAAAAAGGATGGCGTTTATCCATACAGCCGCGGGGCGAACATCTATGGTTTCAAGAAACTCGCGGGGGCAATGATTACTCACGGGATTGGCTGATTGCAGCATCCAGCCCTACAGTGTCGAGTAGCGGCCCGTCTAATGGCACTTCCAATATAAGCTGCCAGCAGACGGTGCCCTGTTCGTCGTGGGGTTTTACCGAAATTTCTGCGCCAAGCGCTTGTGCTCTGGCGCGCATACTTTCCTGCCCTAAGCCCTGATCAATGCGCGGCAGGTCTGGTGAATCCGATGATTTACAGTAATTTATCATGGTGACGACCAGAGCCGGGCCTTTCACAGAAGCGCTTACCTCAATGCTGTTACTACCTGCTCGCAGGGCATTACTGAGAGCTTCGCGGAGAATACGCTCAAGGTGGTAATAACCGTTTCTGGTGAGCGTGAGATCTGGAACATCTTGCGTCCACACAAGCGGCACATCATAGTCCTGGCAACGCGCCTGTGCCTCATCCTTCATTGACACACATAAAGCCTCCAGTCCATCGGGCGCATCGAAACTGTGATTAAGCAGGTTGCGTAAATCCGAAATGGCGGAACGCACCAATGCCTGCTCCTCTTCTGCACTGCGGCGAAGAATGGTCAGCAGCTTTGCCCCAATATCATCGTGCAGGTCGCGCCGGATTCGTTGGCGCTCCGACTGCACACCTTCCTCATGCGCACCATGAGTCCGGTCGATCAGATCATCCAACGCTCGAATTAAATCAGCGGTTCTGAAATCATTTTCTGTCAGGTTTCTTGCGCCTTGAAAAGGATGCAACAACTCGAGAAATCTCGCTTCGCCTGAGGCATCTGGCGCCGTCAGTTGCAGAACGTTTTTCTGAGGATGTGAGCCGGTATAGATTCTGATATCCAGGGGAGAGAATACGGTTCTGAACGCGTCGGTTAAACGCTCCTCACGGCTCAGGTATCGATCATTTACTAACCCGGGCAACGAATCCCTGAGCCAATGATCAAGCTCCCCACGGTGAGCTGGAAGCAGCCTCGCAAGAAAGAACTGACGCACCGGAAAGTACAGCCAGCCGACCAAGGCCAGAGAAATTGCTAAGGTTTCAGGGCCACTGCGCGACAGCAGATACGTCAGCAAAATATCGATCATCAGGATGGCCATACCACCCGCGATCCAGCCCCAGACTTTTAAGTACCAGGGATCAAGATCAAACACCCTGTGCCGGATCACAGCAAACAACATCCCGAAGTACATAAAGACAAACGTCACCAGCACCATGGACTGAGAGGCCAGAGGTGGACGCCCCATCAGCATAGGAACAATAGCGGTTATTGCGAAAATCCCCGTTCCTGCCACGACCGATATAAAAATCCAACGTACTTTTATTCTTTCTTCACTCCCCGGCGCACTCTTCATCCACTGCACAAACAAACCAATAAGAGCGGCGATCAAAGAAATACCGTAAGGCAGATAAAACATAACGGCTGTCTCGGGGTGCACGGGAAAGAACTGCGCACTCAATGTCGAAATCAGTGGCAGACTGAATACGCACCAGGCTAAGCGCGAGCCAAACAGTATTGCGGGGTAATTCCACAGAAAAGCAATCAGACCAGTAGCAAACAACGAAGAGCCAAGATGGTTCATCAACGAGGCTGCAAAAAACAGATCCCCCTGAATAAACAAATCGCGGGTACTGTAAATGGCTGCAAACAGGCTCGATAACGCAAAGCCGACGCCTGTAATCACAAATGCTATCCGGCCGGAGCGTTCACTTTTATCAGAACTGAGTAGCAACACCAGGAAACAGATAAGAGCGGCAAGAAAGCCACTGAAGGCCTGAATCCAGAAATCAAACCTGAGATCCGCCAGCGTTCTCGACCGCGGATCAACGTCAATCAGGCGACCGTCGTCCAGTGCCAATGAGAGCTGATCATCCAGCAACCAGGATGAAACCAGACCCACCTCATCCATGACTCTGCGATAGTCTTCAATCAGAGGCAGACTGTCCGGTTCTTCAATAAAGAGTTCAGGCGTCGCCACTATACGCTGCTCTTGCGCTGTGCGATTCACAAAAGCAATTACCCGGTCAGTTTGGATCTCGCTCCTCGGATCGGTCTCAAGGTCAGAGTAGAAAACATGGCCGTCAGAGGTATTAAAAGTGCCATCAGCCTCAGGCAGCGACAGCGAAGTCAGTGCAATAAGCGCCAGAAAAATAACAGGAACCAGAACCGAAAGCATGGCCTGAGAGCGGAGATTCATAGACAGTATCCGTGCAAGGGAGTGGCCGACTTTAAATGGGAGTTGCCTGAAATAACACGTCGAAACAGGTCATGTGCTATCTATTGCCTGAATTGTTCAAAAGGTCAGAAAAAAGGGCCCGAAGGCCCTGAAAAGAACGAAGAGGTTACTCTCCGGAGGTGAAGGCTTTCAGAACTTCGTCATTAGTCAGGTCGATGGCCTGAAGTACACCACGCGCATAAATGACAGGATCAGCATTCACAGTGACTTCAGTGGTATCAGATGAACCACCGCTGACCATACCTAACAGTCCGCTGAATGCATTCGCCGCTTTCTGAGCACCTGAGGTGGTATCTTCAGTTTCGCCGTACGCGCCACCAATAATGACCGGCGTTTCAAGTTGGGCGTAGCCTGATTTGTTACTGAATGTCCCGGACACCCCACGCAGGAATGAAATGCCGGAATTTGGCTGTACGTTAATCGCCTGACCAAAGGAAACTTCTGCGCTGTAGGTACGTTCACCCGTGTTGTAATCCATTGAGCGGTCCGTCTGGCCCGACAGGTTGGCGAAGTGAACACGGTAATCGGCCATGATCACCGGGTAGTCCAGATCTCCAGCCAGTTTCGCTAAGTCATAAACCATGGGCACGCCAGGTACCGCGGGATACGACTTGTAGTAAAGGAGATCCATTCCTTCTGGAGTAAAGGTCAGGGTTTTTCCTTTATCACCTTTAAAGAAAGAGCCAACAGAAGAGGGCTGATACGGGGTTTCCAACGTATCAATTTTTTCCCAGTCTTTGTTGGCCGTAAGTTCTTTATAACTGCGGATAACGTAACCGTCTGCCTCCAGTTTAGCGACGAAGTTCTTGTAAGCTTCCTCCGTAATGGCTTGCATAGTTTCTTGCGGAATGCCTTTCAGTTCAGATTTAAGAATGGCTTTTGCGTATGCCCGGTCTTTGCTGAACATGCCACTTTCGGAAGTCGCCGAGGCCTTATCTTTGGTAACAAAGGTTACGGAAAACTGCCCGAGGTAAACTTCTTTGCTTCCCTGTACTTTCTCGAGATTGTCTGTAACTACTTCAATTTTTTTCTCTTCGGCTTCGCCGCCTCCCATGCTGGCACATCCGCCAATAGCAAGTGTCAGAGCGATGAAAGGAACTGCTAACGTTTTCATGATTGTCTCCCTTTAAATAACTTCCGAAGTCTAGTAAGAAGTGCGTTTTCAAAAACCCCATATTCATGGGGTCAGAGTCCTTTTATGGGTCAATCAGGCCCATATTGACGGCCTTTACTGCAGCCTCGGCCCGATTCGAAACCTGCAATTTCTGATACAGAATTTTCATATAGCCCGAGACTGTATTGGGCTTCAGCCCTAGAGCATCAGCCGCCTGCTTTACGCTCAAACCATTAGCAATCAGGTGCAGAACATCACGCTCCCGGTTTGTCAGCTCGACTTTTTCACTGTGGCCAGGACGAAAATAATTCAGAACCTGTAAAGCTATTGATGACGACAGCGGTGGACGCCCATCCATGATTCCGCGGAGCGAGGCAGTAAATTCATCGTTCGTTTCATCCTTGAGCAGATAACCATCTGCGCCCGCCCGCAATGCAGGAAAAAGATGTTCTGAGTCATCGAAGATGGTCGTAACCACACACAGAGTTTCGGGCTTTCTTTCTTTGATATGACGGATGATGCTCTCACCGCGCCCATCGGGTAATCCGAGATCAATTAAGGCAAGGTCAATGGACGGAAGCACCAGGTGACGCAGTGCCTCGGTAACCGATTCGGCCTGATGTACAGCGACGCCCGGAAAGATGTCTTCCGCCCGTTCCGTCAGCCATTCGGCAACGTCGGGAAGGTCTTCAACAATCAATACTGTTTTTATCATTCAGATAGCGCTCCTGTGCCCTCAGTCATAAAAACTGACAGGTCTGTTCAGGAAACGGATGATATCTATACCCTTTTCATTAGGGTAGCCACACTTTAGGACCCCCCTGAACATGGGTGCCCTGCCTCCCCTCCTCAGAGTTAACGTTTCGGGCTGATAAAACCCCCTTTTCTGAGGCCACGTTTATGGAACGTATTAAGATGGAACGCATTGCGCTCGCAGGGATATTTGCGGGTTCATTGTTGCTGAGCGGCTGCGGCAGCTCGTCCGGGTCGAGCTCCTCCGATGCTCAACCCACACCCGGTAACCCCACTACGCCAGAGGCTCCGGTTACGACACAAACGGTATCGGGTACCGCAGCGATTGGCGCAGCCATTACTGACGGAACTGTGACAGCGGTCTGCTCTGACGGCAGCAGCTTTACTGAAAGTGTGACCACCGACGCTAACGGTAACTGGTCAGGCGAAGTCGCCGATGGTGCGATGCCCTGTGCTCTGCAGGTTACAGGTGGCAACCCGCCTGTGACCTTACACAGTTATGCGACGGCCGCAGGCACGGTGAATATCACACCGCTTACCGACCTGATTATGGCCAAAGCGACCGGCCAGAGCCCCGCCGACTGGTTTGCGAACTTCAACGGAACCGCGGTGGATACCTCAACAGCGTCCACTGATCTGCTGAATTCGTTTGCTGACAAAGGATTCACTATCCCAGCAACAGGCAACCCCCTGACCACGCCGTTTGCAGCCGACGGCTCGGGCTGGGATGGCCTGCTTGATGACATCGGTGACGCCATCGACAACGATCCGGCCATTGCCGATTACGACGCTCTGGTCACCCTGGTGAAAGACGGCAATCTAGCGAATCTCCCTGCACCACCGCCGCCTGAGATGTTCAGTATTGCAGGCACCATTTCAGGGGCGACCGGCACCGTGATCTGGGAAACTCTCGTCGCTGGCAGTATTGTTCAGGACGGCGGAAACACGAACGGCGCTGTGACCTTCTCACCTCTTGCTGGCATTGCTGAAGACAGCAACTGGAGTGTGGTCATTAATACAGCTCCGTCTGGCCAGACCTGTTCTGTGACCAATGGCAGCGGCGCTCTGACGGCCGACGTCACCAACGTCTCCATCACCTGTAGCGATGAAGTGGTTGCTCCCACCACGTACAGCATCAGCGGCACGGTCTCAGGTGCTTCTGGCAGCGTGATCTGGGAACTGCGCAAAGACGGCGTATTTTTCAATGATGGCGGTAGTGGCAATGGCGATGTGTCCTTTACCTCTGCAATGGACGCCGGCAGTGACTGGTCCGTGGTGATTGAATCCGCGCCTTCCGGTCAGACCTGTGCGATCAACAATGGCAACGGCTCCCTGACCGCCAATGTGACGACTGTCTCTATCACCTGTTCGGACATCGTTGTCGGCCCCACCACGTACAGCATCAGCGGCACGGTCTCAGGCGCTTCTGGCAGCATGATCTGGGAACTGTACAAAGACGGTGTATTCTTCAACGATGGCGGTGCGACTAACGGTGCAGTGACCTTCACTGATGCCATGGCCAGTGGCAGCGCCTGGACACTCAGCATCAACTCGGCGCCATCGGGCCAGACCTGCACCATAAGCAACGGCAGTGGCACATTAACCGGCAATGTCAGCAACGTCGCCATCACCTGCGAAGACGAAGTAGTGACGCCACCACCGACTCCAGGCGAGGCACTCTACGATTTTTCTGGCCTGAATCTCGACCCTGAACTGCCCGCAGGCTTCACGCCCATTGCTCCACAGGCATCGCCGATTGATCCATCAAGCAATATTGCCAGCTTGTATGCTCAGCTGGCGGCACAACAACATGACGCGATATTTGCACCGATTCCTGACGAGCTAACCCGCTCGGTAGACAATATTACGACTGGCAATAGTTACCAAATTACAGAAACAACGGCGACCCATGACTGGTTGAGAGTCACCACTGTAAGCATGGGCGCCGATGCCGTCGCCGACACCAGCGATGACTTCATCATGAGCTATACCATTTCGCCTTTTGGATACCTGGGCGTGTCGTATGGCTTTGATCATCCCGGACAGGATGGCGTGTGGTATACCGAAGACGATATCGCAGCAAGCAGCAATGGTGGCGCGGTGGTCATTTCGCAGGAAAGCCCTCTTGAATTTGAAGGCGCCAGCGAAGGCGCGATTCTGAGCCTACCGTGTCTGGACCCAGGCCAGGATGGCGTTGCCTTTACCGAAGATGACTCTCCGGGATGTATTCTTGTTTACCAGGTAATCGTTATCGATGGGGAAGGCAATCGCGGCCAGGTCGTCAACTACAAAGGCAGCGGTGCGGATGAAATATGGTTCACCAGTGATGACGTAGTGGACAGCTATGTCACCGTCACCACTGACCTTAGCATTCCTCAGACCGTCACCGCCGTATACGACGATGAGGGCGAGGATGGCATCTGGTTTACCGATGACGACGTCGTCGACACTCACGTCCAGCAGTTACTGGGCGATAACTACCAGCCGCTGTATGCAGCAAACTATACCCTAGCCGGTAGTGATGCCACCTGGTTCACTGCCGACGACTACGCCAACGGTTACAGTTACTACGGCTATAACGAAGACGGCGATCTACTGATTATTGCCAATCACAGAGGCCCGGGCTTCGATGGCGAATGGTTCACTGCGGATGACTTTGCCAGCGGCACCCTGTCACTGACCAAGGAAACCGATACCGGCACCGTCAGGATTACCGCACCAGTGAACGGTATTGGCCCGGACGGAAAATGGCTGAGCGGCGACGACAATATCTACGGTTACAGCTACCGGATGTATGACGACGCCAACAACGAGCTTGAGCGTGCGGATTTCAGCAGCAAAGGCGCGGACGGCCTCTGGTTTACCTCGGACGACCTACCGACAGCCTCGTACAACTACTTGAAGTACGAACGCGATACCGAGGGGCGTGTGCTTAAGCAGTTTTACTATGACCCCGCGCGCGATCCGAACGCCCCGGCATTCAGCGACAGTCAGATCTATCGCTACAAAGTGTATTCTGCGGATTTCTCCAACAGTCTCGACGTCGGCACAACCGCGTTCGGTAACGATGATATTCCTCTGACGGAAGACGACACTCTGGCTTGGCCATACTCTATCGCCACAGACACAGGCTACGACCAGTACAATCAACCGGGGCCGGATGCTATATGGTTTACCGACGATGACGTACGCAGTGGTTACATCATCGAGACCTATGATGGTAGTCGCCTGATCGTAAGCGAGCGCTACGACATCAATAACACCCTGCTGTTCTATATTGAGTACACCGAACTGTCATCAACGTCTTACCGCATTGAGGAATTTGTGCTCAATGATTCCGGCGCGTTCGTCCTTGCTGGCTATCGCGAGATCGACGAAGACGCCTATGGCAATCCGCTGTACACCACCTGGTTCAGTGCCGCCGGAGACATCAGCAATGTGTCCTACACCGAGCGCAATTCGGACGGCCTGATCGTGCGTGAAAGCGGTGCCTACAGCGCAGGGCCAGACGGTATCTGGAAGACCGATGATGACTTCACTTACTATTCACTAAGTGAGTACAACGCAGAAGGTGAACTGGTCATGTCAGCCAGCGAGTATCAGGGCAGCGATGGCCTGTGGGACACCGACGATGACCGCTACACCGTAAATGCCATTTATCTTCTGGATTATGGCACTGATACGCTGGCAATGAATGCAGGGTTTACTCCAAATGCATGTGCGGACCTCGTGGCTGGAAGCGGAGACATCTCCGTGATGGTGCGCGACGCCAACGGCGCAGCAATCGCAGGGGCTATCGTAATGCTGAACGACAACGATGCCACGGTCACAACGGATGCGTCTGGCATCGCTTCATTCACGGGGCTGTCGGGCACTCAGAATGTGCACGTATTCAATGACGGCTACGGCTACGAGAGCTTCTACTGCGTTGTTCCGGGGCAGGATATCACCCTGTACTCTGAGCTTGACCAGCTTGGCGTGGCGGCAGATCGCTCCTATGTGCCCTTTTATAACGACACCGGCGACAGCTATGTACTGGCGCTGCTTGACGATAACCATCAGCCAGTGAACGAAGCTGATCGCTTTCTCCTGACATCCTACGCAGCCAACTATTACTACCAAGACCTCTACTTCGACGTTCCGGTTGGCACTGAAGTCACAGGAAATCTCTGGGCCTTCAAAGTCGAGAGTGGTGTCATTACCGGTGCAGAAGATCTGGGCAGCCAGACCTTCACGACCATTCCTGCTGGAGAAAATCCGATCGTCAGTGAACGTGAGCAGCTGTCCATTTCGTTTACTGCCACGGATCTGGTTCCGGTGGCTCTGCAAGGGGCTTTCGCAGTGCCAGTCGCAGGCACTTACTACTCCAGCATCACGCTTGGTGGCTTCCTCTCTCTTGGTTTCGAGTACGACTATGCGACTCAGAACTACCCTGCGAAATTGCCGGGTATCGATATCGACCTGCCGGATGCCACTCTGGTGAGCATGGCCTACACCGAAACCTGGGAGTACTGGCAGCCTCGCAGCCTGCTGGACCGCAGCGGCGATATTGTCGAGCACTCAGTAGTGACCGGTATTGCCTATCGCCCATTGATCGAAGGTCAGGACGACAGCAGCGCGAACCCAACCATCAGTTGGACACCTGTCCGGGACCGCATCGATGGTTACAGTGATCTGACGACGCTGAAACTGGGGACGACTTCGAATAGTGGTGGCAACCAGACTGCCTGGGCAGTTCACTTGCCCGCAGGTGAATCAACGGTCACCCTGCCGTCCTTGCCTCCTGGTATGACAGATACTGTGCTGCCAGAAAGTGAGTACACACTTATGCTGGAAACAACGGCCTTCATCGATATGGATTACGACGAAGTAATGGGTACCGTCGATATCAATGATATCGACTACAGCATTGCCACTGAGCGGATGCGCACCAGTTCGCTGGAGGCGAATGCACCTAAGCTGATGCGCTGAGTACCGTTCGCGCATAACGAAAACAAAGCAACAAAAAACGGGGCCAATGGCCCCGTTTTTTGTGTCAGATTCCTCAACAATCACTCATCCGAAGTTGAGAACTGATACTCTCAGGAATACCCAATCGCCAATGGTATAAAGGCAACAATCATCAGAGCTGTCGCCATCGTCACCAGCGGCAACAGGATCTTCTCATGGCGGTACCAGAAGTTTTCGCCGATCACTTCTTCTTTCGACAACCGGACTTCTTCTTCACCGACCACCTGACGTGTTAACAGGTGGTTAAGCGCAACAGGTGGGCTCAGATAGCCAAGCTCGAAGGCCACCAGCGTCACCATCCAGAAGTGCACCGGATCAATGCCCGCCTGATAAGCGATACCTGCGATGGATACGCTCACAAGCACGACTGCGCCGTATGGGTCCATGATCATGCCGATCACCACCAGTATCGATACGAGCACTGCCATCGCCAGCCATACTGAGTTGAAGTCCACCGGAATATACGACATGAGTTCAGCGCGTTCGACAACGCCGCCAAGACTCATCGACATGCCCATCAGCATCAGCAGCGCACCGATATGAACGATTGCTTCCGTGGTCGACTCGCGCAGGGTTTTCTCCATGCTGTCGCGGCCGTGTTTCAGGTCCGCGAACGAGTTCGCCAAACGTGACTCAACGTAGTCTGCGTTCAGATTCTCACGTTTAAGAAGGCCTTTTTCCTGCGCAATACGCTCATAAGCAATAATGGCCAGCAACAGCACAGGAAGAATAATAGGTGCAGAAAATTCGTCGAGATACGCATCCAGCAGCACTGCATAGATGCCCAGAACAAGGGCAATAATGATGACGTACGGAATCAGCGGACGCAGCGATGTGAAGAACTGCGACCAGGCATCATTGCTGAAATTCGCTTTATTCGACTCGCCCTTGCGGGTAAGCAAAGCGTAGAGGGCAAACAGCGTGGTCGTCAGCAAGAAGATTTTCACCCCCCAGCCAAACAGCTGATCTGTGGTTACTTCTTTATTAAGTGCCGCAACGATAACGACCAAGAGGCATGGACGCAGCACCACACCCAGGGAGCCAGACATCGCAGTTGCCGCCAACGCCAGCTGACGACGCGTGCCTGCGCGACGCAACTCAAGATAAATCAGACCACCGACAGCGATAACGAAAATACCCGAACCACCGGTGTACGCCGTAGGCAGTGCAGCGAGAATGACGAGCACGACCGAAAAGATCTCCGGCGCCAGATTGAAAGGCCGGAATATATTGAACACCTTCTGCGCCATATCGGTCCGCTTCAGCAGCATACCGATCCACACATACAGACCGACATTCAGGAACAGTTGTGACATTTCCATCATCTGATTCAGATGGATAGCAACGCCCGCCGGATGACCACTGAGAATAAAGTAAAGGCCCGTACCAATCGCCATGCTCGCATACAAGGGCACAGATAACTGAGCACGGAGGAAGCTGCCGCCCGGCTTAGCGTCATCAGGAATGACGAAGAACTGATAGATAGAGATAAATATCGGAGCCGCGAAACCCGCTATCCACATCCAGTGCAGAACGGCGTGCTCTGTAGAAACGTCGACGCCCGCGGAGAAAACGATATCTTTGAAATTCCAGACCGAATCAAACAGGACGGCGAACGCAATGCCCTGAGCTACCGCCGCGACACGGTAGTCCATCACGGTTTCCATTGGCTTCAGAGCAATATGGTGACGACGGAACAGCGCCGTACCGCCGCAGATCAGTACCAGTACTGCAAGCAGGATACGCTCTGCCGAAAGACCAATATCCCCCAGCTTAGATACCGCCAGCTCTACTGAACGGAATACCTCAACCCCTGCAGTGATCTGATCCATATTCTCTGCATAATGCTGATGTTTCAGCTGGCAACTCGCCTTAGAAGCGGTCAGAGACTGACGAAGCACCTCTGGACCGGGAGGTGGAGCAGCAAACAGATCAAATTCATCCGCCGGTGGCGCAGCCTCTATGCGCTTCTGAACCTCAGCATCAATGTCCATCTGCGGGTCGCAGGTTGGCTCAACCGGGTCCTGGCGCAGCTGGAAATACCCTTCCCATACCGACTCGCCCAATTGCAGAAGCTGGCCATGAACGGTATGGCTGGGGTTCAGCAGGATAACGAAAACTAAAATCAGAAAAGCAGGCAGCGCCATCGACCATTCAAGCGCCGCATTAACATTGCGTTGGTTATGCATCAGAGATTGCCCCGGAAACGTCTTTTTTTCTTATAGTGAATGCTGAAACTGCTGTACTGGTCAGCATTTATACAAACGCCGGTAAGATCTGTTTTTTATAGACACATGTCAAGAAACTTTACCCAGCGACAAGCCACTGGCACGAAGTGTGCGGCTTCCAGCCCAGCACCTTGTCCTCTACGCACTCCAAAAAAAACGGGGCCAATGGCCCCGTTTCTACTGCTCAATAAGCAACTAACAACTCAGCGGCTTACCACCACTTCTTGTTGCTGTATGTCGCTGGATCACGCAGCGGCTGGCTAGGACCACGCGCTGGCGCAGTACCATCGATCAGAGACTGCATGTAGTCGTAAGCCATGTCACCGAAGTCACCACACAGTGCCAGAGACTCATCAACGGCTGCCTGGAAGTGAACACCTGCCCAAACGCGGCTCTGACCACAGTCCTGTTCGAACTCACTCCAGGTATTGAATACCAGAGTGGTATCCGCTGCTGGCGTCAGGCCTGGCTCGATACGGGAAGAACCTGCCGGATACTCAACAGGGAAGCCGAGCATGTCGTCACCCAGGAAAGCACGCGCTGACTGAGAGTGTGCTGCACAGAAGCAAGAGGATGCTGATGGGTACTCAGGGTGATCCGCTTCTTCCATGTAAGCGCGCCATTGGTTCGCTGGCAGCATCACAGTGCCTTCACCCGGGCCGCCCCAGGCTTCAACCGGCTGATCGCCGTAGATGTGCTGAATCGCAGAGAACGGACGAACACCGTCGTACTCAGCTTTTTCCTGCCATACGAAAATACCGGCATCAAACGCTGCCATGTTGGTCAGGAAGTCCAGCTGGATGAACTCAAGCAGAGACAGGCCACGAGACTGAGCCGCGAACACAGCAGAGAAACCGAGAGAGAAGATCTTGTTATCAAACAGTTCCGCTTTCAGCTTCTGCTCTTCGGTCAGGTTCGCTGACGCAACCAGAACTTCATCAGCCTGTTGCTTATACAGGTGCTTGAAAGGTGCAAAGCTGTTCGCAGGCCAAGGCACACTGAAACGCTCTGGATCATCGTAAGAATACGGCTCAACGTTCGCGTACTGAGGCGTTACGAACTGCTGCACTTTGTAGAGGCCAAGACCCTTACGCTGAACATCTGGCTGCCACTTTGAAGGACGCTTGAGATCATACGCAGTGTTCTTTGGCTCATAACCTGTGTAGTCGGCATAAGGCTGTGGGTGCACATCTTCATTGATCCAACCAGCCTGGTTCATGCCGTCATTCAGACGACCTTCTGCAACTGCTGCGCCGGCAACGTTACCGATACCGACAGGGGTAGTCAGGTCAGTACTGGTGTCATCAGGGTCCAGACCGGCTTCAACCAGCATTCCACGCCATTCTGCAGTGCGCTGTGGCAGCAGCACTTTCAGCAGCTGATAAGACGCATACAGGGTCGCAATATTGATGTTCTCGTTGTCTACGCTCTCAGACGCAGGACGATTAGGAATACGTGAATACACACCTACCGCCGTTGGGTGGTAAGGCGCCGACGCGTCGTACCAGGCATTGGTCACCTGTGCTGTCACACGCAGAACCAGGGTTGCGTCACCCGCAGTCGCTGAGATGTCCTGGAAGATTGCAGGCGCGACTTTTGAGATCACCAATTCAACTGGCGCATTTCCTGTCTGCAGGTCGTAGGCAGAAGCCTGGTTTACAGCGATGGAGAGCAGAGCAGACGCAGCGAGAGCAAGCGGACGCCCCTTAAGAAGAGGGAGTTTCATAAGATTTTCCTTATCTGTTATTTAGAGTTTGCACCCAATACCGCCGAATACTTCCGCACGGCAGATAAGAATATGCGCCATTTTCATTTCTGATTCATTGCGTTTGACGGGTATTGCCATGACATAAAAGACAGGTTCAGGCCAAATAACGACCGCTGATCTTATTTGGCATAAAACGACTCAAAGGGTGACGCAAATTAACAACAACATGAAAGACTATTCGCGCCACCAGGTGACGCAAAGTCAATTCAGGACTCAATATTAATCATAAAGCTCGATTTTTTTGCTGATCAACGGAGCGAGCAAGGGAACTTTATTGGATTCACAAAGGTGACTGATAACCTTCAGTAATCAAAACCTTCCGCCATATGCTTGTCCTTGAGTTTGACGTAGTTCTCGGCGGTATAGGTAAAGTACTTGCGCTCTTTTTCGGTGATCGGCCTCGCCTTTTTTGCAGGTGAACCCATGTAGACAAAGCCACTTTCCAGCGTTTTTCCGGGGGGCACCATAGCGCCAGCGCCAATGATGACTTCGTTCTCAACAACAGCACCGTCCATGATCATAGACTTCATACCAACGAGCACCCGGTCCCCTATCGTACAACCATGCAGCATTGCCTGATGGCCAATGGTCACATCGTCTCCTATGATCAACGGATAACCGCCTGGGTTGTAGTCGGAGGCATGAGTGATGTGCAATACGGACCCGTCCTGAACCGACGTGCGCGCACCGATACGTATATGGTGCATATCGCCACGAATGACAGCTAAGGGCCAGACCGAGCAATCATCTCCCAGATGAACATCACCAATGACAACCGCGGTGCGATCAACAAATACCCGTTCGCCTAATATCGGAGTGATGCCCTGATAAGAGCGGATGTCTCGGTGTGAACTGCTCATGCTGTCTCCTTTCTCTTGCGGCTCTGCTTGAATTCCGGCCATTTGCCCCAAATACTTACTTCATTGCTTTCGAAAGTCTATCAGTCATTGGGATATCGCCACTTATGTCCAACCCGCTTCTGCAGGCACATGCCTTACCTCCTTTTTCAGACATCAATGCTGAGCACGTACTGCCGGCGGTTGAAGAGCACCTGAACACCAACCGTACCCGCATCAGCGAGCTGCTGGGTAAGTTCGCCAGTGGTGAAGCGACACCGACCTGGGAGTCGTTAATCGAACCCATGGACGAGTGGCACGACGAGTTGAGTAAAGCCTGGTCGCCGGTCGGCCACCTCAACGGCGTACTCAACAGTGATGAGCTGCGTGAAGCCTACAACGCCTGTCTGCCACTGCTGAGCCAGTACTGGACGGAGTTTGGCCAGAACGAAGACCTGTTCAAAGCCTACGACGCGCTGAAGAACAGCCCGGAATTCGACAATCTGAGCGTGCCTCAGAAGACGGCGATCAATAACGCGCTGCGTGACTTCCGCCTATCCGGCATTGATCTGCCAGCGGATAAAAAAGCGCGTTACGCCGAGATCCAACAGCAGCTATCAAAGCTGACCAGCAAATTCAGCGAGAACGTCCTCGACGCCACCGCCGCGTGGACCAAACACATCACCGATGCATCAGAGCTCGATGGCGTACCTGAATCAGGTTTAGGCCTGCTCGCTCAGCAAGCTCAACAGCGCGAACTCGACGGCTACGTGATTACCCTCGACTTCCCGTCGTACATGCCGATCATGAGCTACTGCACCAACCGCGAATTGCGCGAAGAGCTGTACACCGCGTTTGTCACGCGTGCCTCGGACACTGGCCCGAACGCCGGCGAGTTCGACAACAGCCAGAACATGAAAGACATCATGGCGCTACGCTATGAGCTGGCGACACTGCTTGGCTTCGACAACTACGCTGAATATTCCGTCGCGACCAAGATGGCGGAATCTGGCCAAGAAGTCATCTACTTCCTCAATGATCTGGCCGCCAAAGCCAAGCCACAGGCGGAGCGTGAATTCGGAGAGTTGAAAGCCTACGCCGCCGACGAACTGGGCATGACCGACCTGAAACCCTGGGACGTGACCTTCGCGGCGGAAAAACTGCGTCAGGCTCGCTACAGCATTTCTCAGGAAGACATTCGCCCGTACCTGCCGGTGAACACCGTGATTAAAGGCATGTTCGAAGTCGTCTCACGCCTGTACGGCATTGAGTTTGAAGAACAGAACGAGTTCGATACATACCACCCGGATGCGCGTTTCTTCCACGTCACCAAAGACGGTAAGCAGATTGCTGCCTTCTATCTCGATTTATACGCCCGCTCGAAAAAGCGTGGCGGCGCCTGGATGGACGACTGCCGCGTGCGTCGCTCCACCAAAGACGGCGTGCAGCTGCCGGTTGCCTATCTGGTCTGTAACTTCAGCCCAGCGGTCGGTGACACGCCCGCCCTGCTGACCCACGACGAAATGACTACCCTGTTCCACGAGTTCGGTCACGGCCTTCACCACATGATGACCGAGATCGACGTCAGCGCGGTGAGTGGCATCAACGGTGTGGCTTGGGATGCGGTCGAGCTGCCAAGTCAGTTTATGGAAAACTGGTGTTATGAGCCGGAGGCGCTGGCCTTCCTGTCTGGTCATTATCAGACCGGCGAACCACTGCCACAGGAGCTGCTGGATAAGCTGCTCGACGCGAAAAACTTCCAGAGCGCCATGATGACCATGCGTCAGCTCGAATTTGCGCTGTTCGACTTCCGCCTGCATCGCGAGTACAGCGACAGCAACCCGGTGACGGCGGAGCAGATTCTGAATGAAGTCCGTGAAAAAGTGACCGTCGTACCCACGGTTGAATTCAACCGCTTCCAGCACAGCTTCAGCCATATCTTTGCCGGTGGCTATGCGGCCGGTTACTACAGCTATAAATGGGCCGAGGTACTGAGTGCGGATGCGTACTCACGCTTTGAAGAAGAAGGCATATTCAACCGCGATACCGGAGAAAGCTTCCTGAAAGAAATCCTCTCTCAGGGCGGTTCACGTGAAGCGGCTGAACTGTTTGAAGCCTTCCGTGGCCGCAAGCCGTCGGTGGAACCGCTGCTGCGTCATTCAGGTATTGAAATCCCGGAGGTGGCGTGAGCGACGCATCAAACGAATATCAGGCACCCAAACGTCCGCGCCGCTTTATCGCAGGTGCGGTCTGCCCCAAGTGCTCCGAAATGGACCGCACCGTAATGTACACCAACGACGACGGCGACGAAGTCCGCGAGTGCATCAGCTGTGACTACAGCCAGACCAGCAAAGAACAAGCGCAGGAGAACTCTCAGGCGGAAGGTCTGGCAACAGAATTGACTACACGAGTGACACCCGTCGATGGAAAGGCGTTGTTGGATGAAGATGTGAAGCCGCTGAGGATTATGGGCTTAGAAGATACTGACAGTAAGTAAAACCGGTGCCACATGACGTTTTACTAAAGTCTTGATGCACCTGCGGGATATTTCCCCTTAAACTGTTGTCACAACCAACAGACACAACAACAGCACCCAATATAAAGCGGGCATTGCGGCAGGAAGCCGCAATGCCCGTTTTTATACCCGTATAACTGAACAGCCCTGAAGAAGAGAGCTGATAGTTCAGAACACGTAGCTTATGCCAACACCAACTTCAGACTCATCGTCGATCTCGTCAGACGAGTTCTTTGTCGCGAAGACGTAGAGACCCACATCGTTACCCAGGTCGTAGGTTGCCCCCAGGCTCGCGCTCGTACTGCTCTCGGCCACATTATCAGATGCGCCATACTGCAGTTGCACAGCCAGCTCTGTATTGATGGGGACTTCAGCAGATGCCAGCCAACCGGTCGTCGCCTCAGACTCAGCGAGTACATCGCGATGCTCCCAGAGAGCACCTAGCGCCACAGGTCCCAGTGGGTAACGAAACACAAGACGAACAAGGTCGATGTCGTCGCCCTCGGTGTCATAGGCAATGCCTGCACAGAGGGCGCGACGGTCGCTGCAAGGCCTGCGGCGATCACGCCTGTTCTGATTGTTTTCTTCATTTCTCTAACTATTTTTAATCCAGTCACGGTTAAAGGTCAGAGGCTATTGTCCTGTGCCCAGCGATCAAACTCCGGCATCACTCGTGGCAGACCTGTCCCGGTAACCAACATATGGTCCTGGTTGAAAAGCTCGACGAACTTTCCGTGTTCGAAACGCAGCGCTGTCGTCTTACCAATAGGCGTACGAACGATACGATCATCACTCCCTGCTATGACCAGAACCGGCGTTGTAATACGTTCTGGATAGACTTTACTGGCGCGTTTCTTATCGAAGAACCACATGGCCATCTCGAAGTAAGCCTTTCCGGATTCAGCTTTCAGCTGCACAAAGGTATCACGCATTAACTGCTCACCCTGTAAGTGCCCGGTGCTCCAGAAAAAGCTTTCCCATTCAGGCATCAAAGGCTTACGCCAGAAGCCCCAGCGCGAGAAATGATGTTGGAAAGTACGCAGCATAGAAGGGTAAGCCGCAAAAATGCCGGCCGCGGGCGCAGGTGCCAGCAACATCAGACCGGCGTGTTCCACTTCCTGAGCAACAAGTTGCGCGATAAGGCCGCCCATTGACCATCCGACAATAATCGGTGGTTGGCTCAGGCCGTTGATCAGTTCAATAAAGTCGTCACGATAATCCAGCAGACTGTTGTCTTTCATCGCCAGAGCGCCTTCAAGCAGGGGCAATTCATGATGACGCAGGGGCGGCGCATGAACTTCGTAACCACGCTCCTCGAATGCTTGCTTCATATCGTCCCATACTTCGGGATAACAGTAGGTTCCGGCAATCAATACAACAGGGGCTTTTGTCTTCGACATGAAAATAATCTCTTTTTTATCTGCTGGCCATAAAGTAACAGAGCCATACTGTGCTGTCCCGGACAAATGCGTCCAATACGGGTGGCAGCTTGGCACGGGTAGGTTACACTCCTGAGTGTCGATGAAGGAGAACTGTTTTGATAGCCCGGCGACTGTTAACCCTGCTTTCAGCCCTGGTACTGGTCCAACTGGCTGGCTGCGCAACGTATGGAAGCGGTGTCGAACAGGCACTGACAGCGGTTGAAGAAGGCGACTACGCCAAGGCAGCAACACAGATACAATCCTCGTTGTCGGCGGATGGCAAAGACCGCCTGCTCTACAACCTTGAGCTCGGCGTTATTCGTCACCTTGAAGGCAACTACGCAGAGAGTAATCGCCTGCTCGAAGACGCGGCTCGTATTAGTGAGGCGCTGAAGAAGAAACAACTTCGTGACAGCCTGGTCGTCATGATGAGTAACCCGCGCAACGCTGATTATGCGGGCAACACTCATGAAGAAATGATGATCTACTACTACAAGGCCCTGAACTATCTTGCGATCGCGGGGCAGTTGCCATCCGGTAACGCTCGCCTCGATGCCGTTGAAGGCGCGCGCATTGAATCCCGTCGTCTATTACTTCGCCTGCAGGCCCTGCGCAATAACGAAGGCTCTTACAACCAGTACAAAGACAAAGAAGAACGCACCTTCTCAAAGGTCATGGACGTCTTCTCTGTGCTGGTCGGTAACTTGGTCGACACCGACGATCTCACCTACCGGGACGACGCACTAGCGCACTACCTGACGGGCGTCAGCTTCGAAATGAATGACGAGTACGACAACGCCCGGATCAGTTATCTGAAAGCCGCAGAAAGCTACGAATCCGGTTACTCAGAGCAGTTTCAACTTGGCAACGGCATGGCTCAGCAAGCCTGGCTGGATGTTGCCCGAATGATGCGCAGAACCGGGTTTTCAGACAACGAAATAACTCAGATCACCGGCGGCAAACTCTCTGAATCTCAACTGAGCCTGCTCGACAGCGTTGCTGATAAAAGCCAGTTACTGGTGGTTGAGCACAAGGGCCGCGTGCCCGAAAAGAAAGAGCTGAACCTACAACTTTCAATCAACCCGAACCTGCGGGCGCTTGAGCTACAGCCGTACTTTTTTGAGTACTCGCAAGAAGAGATCAACTGGTTCTACCTGCTCTATGCCGACAAGATGTTCTACGGCCTGGTGGCAGACTATCTAAACGCCACCCGTAACTTCCGGGTCGATTTTTTCACCAAGACCATATTCCTTGGCCCACTGTACGACACCGCCGAAAGCATGGGCCTGACCAACGCTATCGGCAGTTCTTTGAGGGTAGCTGTCCCTTATTACGGTCGCCCTGTCGATTACGGGCAAAGCCTGCTGACCATTGATCAACAGACCTGGTCTCTGGACCCGGCCGCCAGCCCACAGCTGATGGCGATTCAGGAACAGATGAAAAATGCGGGGCCAGAGATCCGTGCTGCCCTGTCCCGCGCTGCAGTGAAAGCCATCACTGCAGCCGCCATTGGCTCACAGGACTCCACTGGTCTTCTGGCCTTCGCTGGCAAACTTGCTGCTCAGCTTTCAGACGCAGCAGAAACCCGCAGCTGGTTACTGCTGCCCGGTGAAATACAGATCAGACGCTTGTTTCTTGAGCCCGGCGACCACACACTAACCCTCGACTCGCACCTGACCGACAATAGGCGGCAGCAAATCCAGAAGCAGGTATCCCTCAAACCGGGTGATATTCAACTCTGGACGGTGCGCACGACGGGAGCTAATACAACCAGTAAGGCACTGCCTGAAAAGAATGAAACTGCTCCTGAGCCGGATACCCAGGGCGGAACTCCGACGACGGACTCCGCTCCAAAAACAGATAAACCGACCCGAAGACTGCCAACGAAGGAATGAAATTATGTTAAACCCTATTGCCCGATTCGCTGCCCTGACCATGGTTGGCGCAGCTGTTCTGACCGCTGGTTGCGCGACCAAAGTCAGTCGTGTTGATCCAGCAGAAGAGATCGCTCTGTCTGATCAGTGGAATAACAAAGATTCGGAGCTGGTCGCGACCGAAATGATCAACGACATGCTCTCGTTCCCTTGGGTGTCTGACTTCGAACTGGAAAACAATGAGCGCCCGACCATTATTATCCAGCGCATCGCGAACAAGTCGCACGAACATATCGCCGTTGATACCTTCGTTAATGACATCAAGCGTGCCCTGCTGCGCTCAGGTAAAGCAGACTTTGTCGTTGCTGGTGAAGAACGTGATGCCGTCCGTGATGAGCGTCGTGATCAGGAGCTGAACTCACGTAATGCGAAAGAGATGGGCCAGGAAGATGCGGCTGACTTTGCCCTGTCAGGTTCAATCAACAGCATCGTCGATGAAGCCGGTAAGAAGCGCGTAACTTTCTATCAGGTAGACATGAAGCTCATCAATATGGAAAGCAATCGCGAAGTCTGGAATGGCCAGAAGAAAATCCAGAAGCTTCAAGAGCGTTAAGTTCTTCTGAATTTTCTTAGCTTCCAAAAAAGCCTCGCTGGTGTGACCTGAGAGGCTTTTTTAATGCATGGTCAAAAGCCACCAGAAACGTAATCAGAACAGGATGCGATATCCCGCAGTCACAGCCTGAGCATCGCCGGAGAAGCACGTGAACATCAGCTCGCCCCGCTCATCCGCCGAGACCGCGCCCTCGACGACAACTGAGTTGCTGCCCAGTGCAATATCACCGGCCGGTGAGGCCTCAAAAACACGACGATTACCGGTAGCATCTTCTATAAAAAACTCGCCTGATCGCCGGCAACGTCATCTGACACACCTATCTGCCAGTCGTTATCAGGAAAGGAAGCAGAGGAGCTTGTGTCGTCAAATAACACCAGTGGACTCGCGCTTTTCACCTTTAAGGTTTCAAAACCGAAGGTTTCGGCATCCCGCTCCAACACAGACGCTCTCCTGAACGGCCAGTTCCTGTGTAATCACCTCGTCAGCCATCGGGTGTCCCTTTCAATTAGCAGGTTGTCGTCACAAGACAAATTTTTGCGAACAATTGCTTAATAAGTCACCACCGTCAAGTAATGTCTAATCTCGGTTACTGATTGTCACTGATGTTAGCTTTTTGCGGATGTGGGATATTGCGCCGCTTTTAACGGTCAGAGAGATGACATTCTCTCTTCGTATCAGGGTACACTCTACCCAACCCGATCGAACTGCTGCTTCAAGGACCTATTCGGACTGCCAATGATGACCAGATACCTGACGACTTCACTGATCCCTCTCACCCTCGCCATCAGCCTCCTGAGTGGCTGTAGCTCGCTGTATGAGAAGGACGACTCTGACGTGGTCCCCGACGATGTCACTCAGGTTCAGAGCCTGCCTGGCTGGGTGACACAGCAGCCGTCGGATAAAACGAAGGCATACGGTGTCGGCTCGATGGAAGTGTATGGGAGCCCGGATCAGGCGTTAAAGCGCGCAGCTGATTTTGCGCGCGCTGATCTGGTCAGTCGCCTGAAGGTGACTATCTCAGCAACCAACTCAAGCCGCATTAACGAGTACACGTCTGACGGTGAAACCCGCCTGCAGAAAAACATCTCACAAGCCGTCAGCAGCACCATCCCGACAGTCACGCTGGATGAAGTCGTCATTCGCGACACGTATGTTGATGATAACTACGCCTACGCTCTTGCTGAGCTGGACCGAAGCGCGGCAGCGAGTCGTATTCAAGGACAACTACAGGAACTCGAGACCGAGCTTGAGATGATGCAAGCAGCACAGGTCACTGGCACCGGCAAGCTCGAACGCCTGCAGCAACAGTTACCTGCACTGGCTCTCTTTGCTCAACATGATCAACTGGCGGAGCAATATGCGTTTGTTGCCACCAGCAGAACCCGACCACAGGCCCCGCAGGCACTGCGCGACTACCGGGGAGATATTCTTGCTGCCGTGAAAGCGCTTGATGTCCGGCTGGTTCTGTTAGATGACGGCGCTCGCATTATGCGCGGCGGCTTATTTGAAACACTGACGAGCCAGGGGCTTCGACTAGGCGAAAGCGATAACCCAGACCTCAGCTTCGAAGTCAGCGCCAACCTCGACAGCCAGCAGCAGAATGGCAATTACTACGTATTTGCGAACGCGCGGGTGAACCTTCGAGACAGCAGCGGTAAGGTTTTAAGTTCGTTCTCAGACAGAGCACGTGGTGTGTCGGGCGTTCAGCAGAATGCCTTGAATAAAGCATCTGAGAAATTAGCAGAGCAGCTGTCAGAGGAACTGGCAGCCACTCTTACTCAGCGTCTTCGCTGACAGATCAGGCAGCCTGAGCCGCTTCAGGAGCTTGGGCAGTTACTGTGCGAGCTTCGAACTGCTCAGGCGTCATCAGGGTTGCGTTGTTTTCATCCCAGATAATGTAGCGCATCGAATGTGGAACATCTTTCAATGTCAGCCGCGTAACACTCTCAAACAACTCCCGGTTCTCTTCATGGCAATCGCGTAAACGGTAGTTAGGTATGCGCGCAGACAGATGGTGGATATGGTGATAACCAATATCTGCCGTGAACCAATGCAGGATTCGAGGCAGTTTGAGGTAGCTGGTACCTGCTAATGCCGCCTGATAGTAGTCCCAACCTTCGGTCGGTGACGCGTATGAGTTTTCAAAGTTGTGCTGAACCGTAAACAGTATAATCCCTGATGCGCCCGCCAACGAAAGAGCTACGATAAATACCAGTGCGAACTCAGCCGCACCAAATGCCATAGCCGCAAGGGTCCAGATACTCAGCAACGCAATATTGTTGCCGGTCATGTGGCGGAATTCTTTCCAGTCAGCCCAGTATCGCGTGCTGTAGTCAGAGGCCTTATTGCCTTTAAGCACATGCGCGATCAACCCGAACGTTCCCTTCAGCCAAGTGAAGCGTGGGTTAAACACGAAATAAAAGAAAGCCCGCCAGAGGCCCCATGAACAACTTACGCTGACGCGCATAGCTGCGCTTTTGTTTCGGCGTCAGTTCAGCATATTCCTGAGTCGACAACACCGTCAGCGGGCCACGGTATTTCTCCCAGTTGCCATTGGTCGAGTGGTGATAATCATGATGTCGCGACCAGACGTACTGAGGAACACCGCACACAACACCAAAGATGAAACCGGCGATTTTATTGGCACGTGGCGACTCATACAGGCAATTGTGTCCACAGTCGTGGAGCATGACAAAAGCACGAAGCAGAAAAAGCGTAAGGAGCAGGACTACGCCGGCGGTCAGCAACAGAGAGACCTCGAGTGCAGCAATACCTGCATAGGTCAACGCGAAGACTGGCAAGAGCGTGGACAGCGTCTGCTTCAATGCAATACCGTTGTTGCGGACAGCGTACCGCTTAATCAGGTCATTTTTTGTTTTTCTGAGCACCTGTGCTCCGGTATCGATCTGCGTCATACCGCTCCCCTGAGAATTATTACAGAACGGGGACAGTCTAGCAGAACGATACGTTTCTGCAGCGGAACAATGTGAGCAAGGTCAATTCAGTCTACGCATGGCCCGTTTAGCCACATCTGTTAACCACATCCTGCACACAGCGGATCAGGCTCTCAGGATCAATAGGTTTGGCGATATGGTCATTCATTCCAGCAGCCAGACACGCCATCTTATCGTCATCCATCGCATTGGCCGTCATACCAATAATTGGGATTTCAGGCATCAATTTGCGAATTTCGCGAGTAGCTGCATAGCCATCCATGACCGGCATCTGCACATCCATCAGTATAAAGTCGACCGCAGGTCTGGCCGCCATCTGATCAACGGCCTCTCGCCCGTTCTCAGCGACCAGGGTGCTGATACCGTGTTTACTGAGAAACTCCTGTACGATCATCTGGTTTACCTTGATGTCCTCAACAATCAGGGCGCACTTACCCTGAAGTTGCCCACAACTTTCCGGAGCGCCCACATCATCAGCAGCGGCATCGCCAACGGGCAGATGCAAGTACGCCAGAAATTCACTGCCCTGACCTTCTGTGCTTCGCACCAGAATATCGCCTTTCATCATGATGGCGATTCGGCGGGATATACTCAGGCCGAGGCCCGAGCCACCGTAACGGCGGCTGATCGAAGCATCCGCTTGTCCAAACGCGGCAAAGATATGCTCCATTTTATCGGCGGGAATACCGACACCGCTGTCAGTGACACGAATCTGAAGCTTCTCATCGTCTGCCTCGTAACTGATATTCAGGTCGATATGGCCCTCACGGGTAAACTTGAATGCATTGCTAAGGAGGTTGAGGGTAATCTGCTCGATTCTCAATTCATCGCCTATCAGTACTTCAGGCACGTCATTAGCCAGCTTGATTCTGAAATCCAGTGCACTCTCATCGGCAATGTGCCCAAACAAAGCTTCCATCTTCCGCGCAATACGTCGCATGCGCACAGTGGATTTTTCTAGCTCCATGTTGCCGGATTCTATTTTTGCGTAATTCAGCGTTTGATTAATCAGTCCCAGCAAGGTCACAGAAGCAAGATCCGCTTTCTGCAGGTAGTTCTTCTGTACGGGAGTTAACGCCGTATCGAGCACCAACTTGAGAAATCCATTGATCGCATTAAGGGGCGTACGTAACTCATGGCTCATGTTGGCGAGAAACGCAGATTTGGCGTCACTGGCCGCATTCGCCCGGGATACGGCGTCGCTCAGTTCTGACGTTCGCAACTCAACCTGTCGCCGGACCGTTTCAATCTGCCCAGTGGTAGTCAGCACAAAAACCAGAAACAGCGTCGCAATCACAAACCCACCGGTCAGGATGACATAGCTGGTCCAGTCATTGCGCCCGTATACGTAATTCTCAGCAGGGAATATCTCCAGATGGTACTTACGTGTACCGAAGTAAGCGTCGTAGCTATGCATTGGCAGGTTGGAGTGCGCCTGCTCCGACGCTTCATAGATTGTCAGCCGCTCGCCATCCGTGACATCGTATAAATTAAAATACAGACCCGCCTGGCGAGATTGAAAAACGCTTTCACCAAGTATGCCACTGACCTTGAGTACACCGCTGGAATAGCCGACAAGTGCTTCATCGTCTTCAAGATCAAATACCGGCATGTACAGAAGGATCGCACGCTTCTTTCCAGTTTCCTGAGCGAGAACAATTGGTGCGGTTGCCACTGGAACATGCTCTATCGCCGCTTTGTCGAGCGCCGTTTTTCGCTCAGCGTTGGCTCCCAGGTTAAGTCCAAAGGCCCGGCGATTGCGTTCAAATGGATAGATATACAAGACCGGATAGTAGGTTTCCTGATCACTGGCTTCGATCAGGCGCCCGCCCTCAGCGAGCTCGGTGAAGGTAAAACCGTCGAAACCACGCTCACGGTAGAAAGTTTCCCAGCGGGCGCGGCCGCTATTGTCGACGACCTCTGTCCACCCGACGCCAAAGAATGCATCGTCACGGGACATCACCCGTTCGGAGAACCGGGCAAATTCCTCAGGCGTAACGAATTCACTTGCACTGAATAAGGCGGCATAAGCAATCAGCTTGTTTTCTGAAATCGTCAGCCGTGCGTCAACGAGCTGTGATAACTCATCAGCAGCGGCCTGAAGATCGCTGACAATCCGCTCCCGGTTAAACCCGACCGACTTATAAAAGAGTCCGAAAACCGCAGTAAGAATCAGCAGTATGGGCACCATCACTTTAATTTTACGATCACGGCTGTAGATCTTCTCAGGAGCTGCCAACACCATGATGACAGGCGTCACCAGTAGCGCTCCGATCGCGTCGCCAGCCCACCAGGTGATCCAGTTAAACGCCAGGCGTTCTGTGACAATAAACTCGTTAACGTAGAGGGTGATATTACCAATCGTTGTACTGACCACACTGCCTAAGGCGACGACGACAAAACAGAAGCGAATCAGGTGAGACAGCTCATCCCAGCGGCTGCGACCGGGGAGATAGGTACGGTACAGCCATGCTCCGAACAACCCTTGCAACGTTGCACCGGCTCCCATCGCCACGCCAGACACAAGAGTGGTCACCGACAACTCATTCAACGCTGACGTGGTGGTGTACAGGTTGGCAAGAACAGCGCCTGTCAAAACCCCAGCGAATGCAACGGTTCGGCTGAACAGGAGAAATGAGGCCAAGGCAACGCCAGCGGCTGGCCAGACAGCGGCGGCATAGTCAGGAGGAATGGCCAGTGCCGTGCCCAGACGAGCAAAGACAAAATAGGCCAGCGCAGCAATGAAAATTCTGACGAAGAACATACCACCGTCCGGGAACATAACTTTTCAAGTATAGACAAGGATTTGAGGTTGGCCTTCTCTCGATCAGAAGCCAATGGAGCTAGTCCGTTAACAGGTGGCTGGATGAATGCCATAAATGAACTAGTCTCTGAAGAGACCCGTCGACCTGCTCAGCCAGTCACTCGGACGTCATCACTCGTGAGATTGGCGTAACTGGGTAAGGCATTTCAGGTCAAACCTGCAAGTAGTGACTTGGTACGCAACTTGTTTTGAAGTGGCGCCTGTCGTCTCATACCGCTGACCTAAGATATCCGTTATAGTTGGTTTACTCGGCGACAATAACAATAATAGGAAGCCCCGATGGCAGAAAAAGACTACATTGCCATGTGGTATCACGCGCGCAAACCATACGGCATAACCGACACGATTTATTGGGGTTGGTACGACCCCGAGACCAACAGCACTGACTGGAAGACCTGGCAACACGCGGATGCTGATGGCATGGCGGGCTTCGCCAATATCCTCCGGCCAATGGGCTACCCCTGTTATCCGCTTCCTGTCTGTAACGAAACCAAAGTTCCGGGCTGGCGAGAAATCTGCAAAGCCAAAAAAGAATTCCCAACCGAAGAAGGCAGAAAGGTCGTACGCTGGAAGAAGACTTACGAGAACACTCAGCACGACGCACTGACGCCGGAGATTTCCTGCTTTTCAGAAGAAGAAACCACAAAACTGAACCAGTGGTGCAAAGAGCACAAGGTCAGCCCGGGTAGCCTGATCTACGCCGAGCTCAGCAATATTGTTGCCGCACGCATGATTGAGGGCGACGATCCCTTTTACTGGTTTTATCCAGTCAACGTGCGCGGTGCGACAGGTATCCAGACTGAAAGCTTTAATCAGGTCTCTGGTTTTTACATGCTCACCAAGCCGACATCTTCTCCTCAGGAGTGGCAATCACAGATGCGGCAACGCTTTAAAGGCAAACAACACTGGGCAAACTGGAAACTGGCAAACATTGGTAAGTGGGTTGGTATGACCGGCGTGAAACTGATCTACCGCATGACCAGTGGCAAACAGTTTTACATGGGTAGCTGCTCTAACATGGGCAGCTGGCCCCTGCCCGGCCAGGATAATCCACCCAAGCCAGATAACCGTCGCCTGGTTGCTGTGGCTCCGGGCACGGCCAACTACCCAATCTCGGCGACAACAACAGAGTGGTACGGTCAGTTGACACTGACGTTAAAGATGCACCCTCACATCTGCCCAGATCAACAGACCATCCGGGAAATTGCTGATGCGTGGCGCGATGCACTGCTGAAGAAAATACAATAAAAAAGCCCGCGAAAGCGGGCTTTTTTATTTGCAGAGGAAACGGTTATTACTGCGAATTACCGTAGCGCTGCTGAAGTGCCTGTATGCGCACATCAAGCGGTGGGTGAGTCGCAAACAGAGCTGAGAACTTACCTTCACCACGGATACCGAATGCGACCAGCTCGCCCTTCAGTTCACTTGGCTGCTCGTAAGTCTCTTTTAAACGCATCAGCGCCGACGCCATCGCAGCAGGGCTGACCAGCTCGGCACCCGCCTGATCCGCACGGAATTCACGGCGACGACTGAACCATGCCACGATGGTCGAAGCCAGAATACCGAGAATAATCTCTGAAACGATGGTTGCCACAAAGAAACCAATGCCCGGGCCATTTTCATTCTTGAGAATGGCCTTATCGACGAAGTTACCGATAATACGGGCAAAGAACATAACAAACGCGTTCACCACACCCTGAATCAGAGCCAGCGTGACCATATCACCGTTCGCTACGTGGCCAATCTCGTGACCCAGCACCGCTTTCACTTCTTCTTTACTCATACGCTGCAGCAAGCCAGTAGAGACCGCCACCAGCGCATCATTTTTGTTCCAGCCCGTCGCGAAAGCGTTAGGCGCATCCGACTGGAAAATACCGACTTCTGGCATGCCAATGCCGGCTTTGTCTGCCAGTTCTTTTACCGTACTGACCAGCCACTGCTCTCCGGAGTTATGCGGCTGATCAATGACCTGTACGCGCATGCCTTTCTTTGCCATCCATTTGGAAATGAACAGAGATACCAGAGAACCCGCCATACCGAAGACGAGACAGAAAATCAGCAGCGACTGGAGGTTAAGATCCGTGCCGTTCTGCTGGAAATACGAGTCCACACCCAGCAGACTCAGAGTGATACTGGCGACCAGAATTACTGCAAGGTTGGTCGCCAGAAAGAGAAATATACGAAGCATCTTTGTGCTCTCCGCTAATCAAGTAAGGGTCTGACACTGGTTATGAGGGTTTTACGCCCGCATATCAATAGATAGTGAGTGTAAAAAAAGGTGATGACAGTGGTGTTGACGCTTAGTTACCATGCGCCATACCCAGGGGGAGGTTGCCGAGTGCAGCCTGAGATTAGCTTCAAGCTTAAACCCCGGAACCTGATCCGGTTAGTACCGGCGTAGGAATGGGAAGGCAGTCGATACTGCACGACAATTCATACATTGCGCGCCATGCGCAGCTACGCGACAGCCGGGTCTTTGTTTACCAGTATCGTAAGGTTTACAGGCAGACCCATGACTCATAAAACGCTCCGCACTCCACTGGCTATTGCTGTAATGACCGCCTCCTCAATGGCGCACTCAGATGTCGAACTGACTCCCATCACCGTTGAAGCAGATTTCCGCCAGACCAATGTTCAACAAATTCCTGAAGCCGTCACGGTGGTTGGCAGCGAGGATATTGAAGCGCGCAGCGCGGAACACCTGGAGCAAGTGCTGAGCTTTGCCCCGAATGTGAATTACTCTTCTGGTGCCTCCCGTGGTCGCTTCTACCAGATTCGCGGCATTGGTGAGAGAAGTCAGTTCATTGATCCGGTTAACCCATCCGTTGGTCTGGTGATCGACGGCATCGACATGACTGGATTAGGCGGTGCTGCAACCCTGTTCGACGTTAAACAGGTTGAGATTCTGCGTGGTCCTCAGGGCACACGCTTCGGTGCGAATGCACTGGCCGGCATGATCAACATCCGTTCCAATGACCCGACCAAAGAAACCGAAGGCTACCTGTCTGCCCGCGCTGGTAACTACGACAGCTATGGTCTCGGTGGTGCAGTCTCCGGCAGCCTGACTGATTCTGTTCAGGGGCGTATCGCTGTCAACGGCTATCAGTCTGACGGTTACATCGATAACACCTTCCTGAACCGTGATGACACCAACAACATCGACGAAGTCGTTGCGCGCGGTAAGCTGGCGTTTCAGGTCAGTGATGACACTGACGTTAGTCTGACCTACCTCTATGCCGATGTCGACAATGGCTACGATGCATTCAGCCTGGACAACACTCGTGAGACGTACTCAAACGCTCCTGGCGTCGACGCTCAGGATACACATGCACTCGCCCTCACTTCTGACACTCAGATCAATAGTGCATTGATTCTTCAGACCGAGCTGACTGCCAGCATGTCGGACATTGAATATAGCTACGACGAAGACTGGGCATACGGAGAATACATCTTCCTTGCGGATGAGCCTGTGTACCAGCCTGATCCATGCGATACCACGCAGGGGCCATGTCTTGCCGACTTCGATGGTTACAGTTCATTTGACCAATATCTGCGCGACTACAAGCGCCAGTCTGCTGATGTCCGCCTGATGTCAGGCACTGATGGCCGTCTATTTAATAACACTACTGACTGGGTAGCAGGCATCTACGCCATGCAGCGCAGCGAAGACCTGACCCGCAACTACACCTACGATCCAGTATTCACCAGTGAGCTGACGTCCACATCAATTGCGGCCTATGGTGAGCTTAACTCCGATCTGTCATCCACACTGCGCCTGATCACAGGTCTACGTGTTGAAAACTGGGCAAACGATTTCGAAGACAACACTGGCCTGAGTGAAGGCACCGACGAAACCTTGGTCGGCGGCCGTATTACACTGGAAGCACTGGTGAGTAACGAGCACCTGGCCTACGCAACACTGGCGCGCGGCTATAAAGCCGGTGGCGTGAACAGCGAACCCGTGCTGGATGATGAACTGCGTACCTTCGATGCCGAAATCAACCACAGCATTGAGCTGGGTCTGAAATCATCACTGCTGGCTGACAGCCTGAAAACCCGTATTGCCGCGTTCTATATCGACCGTACAGACCAGCAGATCAAGAACTCGTTCAGCTACATGGAAGATGGGGCGCCGAAGTTCAAGGATTACATCGGTAACACCAAACAAGGCAAAAACTACGGCATTGAGCTGGAATCTGACTGGGACATCACTGAGCGTCTGAACTGGGCGCTGAGCTACGGCTACCTGATCACAGAAATCGGCGAATACACCTATGAATCTGAATACTACGGTGTATTCGTTCAGGACGGTCGTCAGCAGGCACATGCTCCTCAGTACAGCGCATCTACCGCACTGACCTATGGTCTGACTGATGCTTTGTCTGTACGTCTGGAAAGCGAAGCTAAAGATGAGTTCTACTTCTCAGACAGCCATGATCTCCAGTCAGAAGCCTACGTCCTTTGGCATGCCCGTATCGCCTACGCCAAGCCAGACTATGAGGTCAGCCTGTATGGCCGTAACCTGACCGACCGTGATTACGAAGTACGCGGTTTCGGATTTGGTAACGACCCTCGCGATGGCTACGCCTCGTACGGCTATGTCCAGTACGGCGAGCCTCTGACTTACGGTGTCGAAGGTAAGCTGTATTTCTGACCTTTATGCAGGAGGGGATCTTATCCCTGAGCATCGGCAATAACGGTGTTCGGGAAGAAGTTTCCCTCCTACACATCAAACACTGGAGAACACTATGGAAATCTCAGTAGAAATCAGCAAATACCCATTAGCAGACGACTACATCCCGGCGATCAAAAGCTTTATCGACCGTCTGAATACCATCGACGGCTTAACCGTGGTCACCAACACCATGAGTACTCAGGTATTCGGCGACCACGAGCTGGTGATGAACACCCTGCGCGATGAAATGAAGCTGAGCTGGGAAACCTACGGCAAAGCGATTTTCGTCTGTAAGTTTATCGGCGTGAATCTTGACCCGGCGCTTAACCCCCACGGCTAAGACGGCGAGCAGTGCTCGCCCTTACCGCATGTAGGGTGCGCACTGCGCGCCATTCATTTTGATCAAAAACGAACACCGGGAGCCACCATGCTCAACACCATTATTTCAGGCGCGATTGAATACGCTCAGACAATGAGTCACTGGGAGACCACTGCGGTACTTCTGGGTGTTGCCTATCTGGTGCTTGCGATGCGTCAGAGTCAATGGTGCTGGTACGCGGCTTTTGGCAGCACAGCGATCTTCAGCTGGCTCTTCTTTGATGTGTCGCTGGTTATGGAGTCTGCGCTGAATGTTTACTATCTGGCGATGGCTGTTTACGGTTGGCTGGCCTGGCGTAATGGTTCTCCGGAATCACCCGACCTCCCGGTTCAACGCTGGGGAATCCAGCAGCATGGCATCGCCATTGGCGGTGTTGTGCTGATCAGTCTGATCAGTGGATGGCTGCTGACGAACAATACCAGTGCGGCTCTGCCCTATCTGGATTCATTCACCACCTGGGGAGCCGTACTCACTACCTGGATGGTAACGCGCAAGATACTAGAGAACTGGTTGTACTGGGTCGTGATCGACGCTGCCGCGATCTACCTTTACATAGACCGCGGGCTCTACCTGACGGCTGTGCTGATGGCTTTCTATGTCGTGCTCGCGGTGGGTGGTTACCTATTATGGCGCAGAGACTATCAAGCCCAACAAGCGTCACCTCAGGCTGCTTAGTGAGCTTAGATATGATTCCTGAACAGATTCTGGCTGAGTGGCATCAGTGGGGGTTAGCGTCACCACCTGACTCTATCCTGAGCATCCACGGAGGCCTGACCAACCAGAACTATCTGATCCGCAGTGAGGGAACCGAAGTGCTGCTGCGTCTGAATAATACGGCAACATCACTGGGTATTTACCGCGACGAAGAGCTGGCAATTCACCAGCATATGGCCAAAGCAGGGCTTACCCCAGCGGTGAGATATCACTCGTCTGAGCTTAATTATTGGGTACGTGATTTTATCCTCGGGACACCCCTCGCTGCCGCGCCTTCAAGCGAGGACCTTCGTGCAGTGACGGAAGTGCTTTCTACTGTCCACGCCCAGCGCCCCCGGGCCAACCTGCATACTCTCGATGTCCAGGCCGCATGCGCTCAGTATCTTGCCCAGTGCGATGGCCATTCAGAAGCTGTCATCAGACTGAAAGAAGAAGTGTCTCAGCTTGTACCTCTCCCTGCCGATGACGCCTGCTTGTGCCACCTTGACCCTTTGCCCGCGAATTGGCTGCGCGATAGCGAAGGTAAACTCTGGCTGCTGGATTGGGAATACGCAGCACTGGCCCACCCGTCTCTCGACTACGCCGCCCTTCAGCTGCAATTACCAGAGAATAAGCAGGCCTTGTTCGAATCATTCATTCCTGAGAATCTTCGTGCGGTGATGGCCGACGCGCGCGCACAGGTTCGGTTACTGGATCTCTCATGGCGACTGGCACACGCGACCGGATAAACTCCCTGCTTGGTTAGGTGACGCCATATCCAGAGCCACAATTGCCTCTGATAATTGAACGCTCGGTACTTCAGTGAACGGCCTTGATGAATATGAGCACAAAGCGATGCTATCAAAGGCTTGGGTTGCCAGGCATATCCAGAGAGGGAAGAAGGAGACGCGGACACCCGACCGACAGGCGCTTTGAAATTGTTCTGGAAGGAAGTTATCTGGGCACCAGCGTCCGCCAGCGGATCTGATCCTGCTTTAGCCAGCTTTCTTCAGGTCAGGTACTTCTCACCGGAAGTACCTTCTCTTTTCGTTATCAGTTATCACCGTAGACAATTTTATATTTTAATTTGTCGAACCACTGCGTGCTCAGAAGCACCCGCATCCACCACTGAATTTTCGCGCTGGGGCCGACCAGATAACGTGGCTTAGGTTTTTTTGCTGCCAGGGCTTCAAGCACTGTATTAACCACAACTTCTGGTTTCACAGCCTTATCGACGCTTTTGCGCACCGCGTCTTCCGAGCGTTTCGAGTCGGCTTCATAAAACTTACGTATTTCTTCAGGCTGGCGCGCTAATTTTTCATGCACCGCCGAAAATGTTTTTTCCCACAACGGGGTGGCCACTGCTCCCGGATTAATCAGAATCGTTTCAATACCAAAACGACGAAGCTCAACTCTGAGCACATCGCTCAATCCCTCGATCGCATATTTAGACGCTACGTACGCACCGGCAAAAGGCCAGGCGACTAAACCGGATGTCGAACTGACATTAATAATCCGCCCTTTGGTCTCGCGCAAAAATGGCAACAGGCTCCGGATCATGCGTGCTGTACCGATCAGGTTGGTTTCCATTTGCCACTGGAGATCGTCATCACTCTGAATTTCCAGAGGGCCAATCACTGCGACACCGGCGTTATTAATCAGGGCATCGACTTTAATATTTTCATTCCGCAGCAGCTCAACCAATGCATTAACCTGTTCAGGATTACAGACATCCAGTGCAACAGGTCGTATGTTGGCATGAGCATCCCCCAGACGATCCAGGTCTTCCTGCTTACGGGCACCTGCGAAGACGGTATACCCCTGACCAGCTAATTGCTCAGCCAGAGAAAAGCCAATACCGGTAGAAGCACCCGTGATTACAATCGCCATTATTTTTCACTCCACTTAAACTGACTGCGGAACAAAGGTCGCGGCATCACCTGCAACGCACGGGAAACCATACGAATCTGCCAAGGGAAAACATATCGCATTTTCCTGCGCTTAATTGCCCGGGCAATTTTTCGGGCAGCCCGTTCAGAGTCCATCAGGAATGGCATTTTTTCGAGATCAGGATGCGTTGCCCGCGCCAGCGGTGTATCGATGTATCCCGGCATAATCGCCGAAACCGAGATATTCTGATCGGCGTAACGGAGTGACAGGCTTTCACACAGCATGTTCACCGCCGCTTTAGAGGCACAATAGGCTGGCGTCTGACCAAAACCATTGAGGCCTGCTGCACTGGAAAGAATTGCGATTGAGCCAAATCCCTGTGCCTGCATCATCGGCAGTGCACCTTCAACGGAGTTGAGCGCGCCACGCAAATTCACATCCAGAATAAGGTTAGAGCGATCAAAATCCAGAGGACGCCCCTGAACCGGCGATCCATCATTCACGCCTGCCGCCGCAATAAGAATATCCAGCGAACCCTGAGCAAACTCACCAATAACCTGAATGCAGGATTCGCGTGAGGTCACGTCAAGTGAGTAAAATTCAACGAGTTCAGGCTGATCAGGAAAAGCACGGATAAAATCATCATGATCGCCGCCGCAGACTCCGACCCGATGACCGTATTTCAGATAGTATCTGGCCAGAGCAGCCCCGATACCCCCAGTTCCCCCGGTGATGAAGACGTTCATATGACTCCCTGCTTGTCTTTTTAATAGCGGCGCGATTTTATAACCGCCCTGAAAAACGGGCAAGGACGCCGGGACTAAACGGCACTATTCGGCGCAAAGTATCCTTTTTGGACAACTATCGGGATTAGCGAGTTTTATCCAGCATAGAGTGCACACATTTCAATTTACCGACCACCACTGGATTGATCACAAATGGGTAGGCATCCGCCAGCCCCATGCTGCGGTTCAGTGCATTCAGCTTGACACTGAACTCGCCCCAGCAGTCGATCAGCCGCTGAGGATCACAGATGCCCTCATCCTGTGGCAGAGTCAGCCCCGCGTATTGACCAAAATCGATCAGATCCCACTCCCGCGCGGTTTCAAGCGTGTCGATAATGTGCAGGTAATGAGCAAAGGTTTCGGCCCAGTCTTCCCACGGATGCATCGACGCGTAGGCACTGATAAATTGACTGCGCCAGCTCTGATCTTCCGGATCTCGGGCATAATGCTTATCCAGAGCAGCCTGATACGAGAGATCGGGATCTCCAAACACCTCGCGGAACCTGATCAGGCGAGCCTCGTCCGGCTTGACCAGTAAATCCCAGTAAAAGTGCCCGACCTCGTGGCGGAAATGCCCAAGCAAGGTCCGGTACTGCTCACCCATATCAACGCGCATGCGATGGCGGGCAACGTCATCCGCCTCTGCAAGGTTAATCGTAATATCGCCCTGTGCGTGCCCAGTGAACACGGCAGCAACATGCGTCAATGGCGTGCGGAAATGGTCACTCGCGTCTTTATCCGCCATGAAGTGAAAGCTAAGTCCTTCCGGCGACTGCCGTTTATCTGGCATCGGTAGACTGAGTGAATCCAGAGTAAACAGCAGGCGACGCTTGGCCCTTTCCAGATTGCCCCAGAGCTCAGCGTGCCCCTCGACCGTCAGGTCTGGAATATTGTCGTTAAAGTGGCAGGCAAAGCAGAGCGCGGGTTCGGCGCCTATACGATCCGCAGGAATCATGGCGTTACAGACACCGCTCGCACGATTAGCACAAGGTACATAGTCGCGGCCCTTGTAATGAAAGCCGCCGTCTTTATTCTGATCGAACACCAACATGTCGCGCTCTTCAAAACACCAACCGACCTGACGCTGGCAGCTCAGGCATTGGGTATTCTCAAAAAACAGCGCGACGGGTTTGCTGTCACCAGCAGTGCAGTCACACGAAAAATAGCGCATAAGACGTTCAGCCTTTCGATAAGGATTTAGCGCGATGCCAACGCAGGCGATCCCGATATTCCGTAGGTTGTTTATGCGCTGGGAGTTCTTCGCTGCGGCTTTTTGCCATACGCGCGGCCAACAGGCGACTCAGCCAGAAACGCAGCGCAGCACCACGCAGAACGGTATTCCACATGCCACTCTCAAACTCCGACAGCGGGCGGACACTTTGATATCCAATAAGAAGCGCCTCTAAGCGCTTTGGGTCGAGGCCGCTATCGTCAGAAGCACACCAATCGTTGGCAACAATCGCCAGGTCATACAGCCATGCACCTTCGCAAGCGTTGTAGAGATCGAGGATCGCGGTCAGCTCATCGCCATCAAAGAGCGCGTTGTCATGAAACAGATCCGCGTGAATCCAACCATGGGGCAACTGACACCACTGAGCTCGCTGAGCTTTCTGGAACGCCAGTTCGTCGGTTAGCAGCGCCTTGTCGCTCGCTTCCAGATCGGTAGATAGCTCTGGCGCGATACTCTGCCACCAGTCATAGCCGCGCTCGTCATGGCGCGGATCAGGCAGATCACTGGAGGCCAGATGAAACTCCGCCAATTCTCGACCGATAGCCTCGCATTGCTGCTCCGATAACTGATCTGGATGAGACCCGGTAAAACGTCGGCACAGTATCGCGGGTTTATTCTTCAGGCTGTGCAGCCAAACGCCCGACGCACCTTCCACCGGACTCGGGACGCACAGATCTTTCTCCCCCAGATGACGGGCCAGCCGGACAAAATTACGGACTTCATCCGGCGCATGATGCTCAAACAGAGTAAGCACATACTCACCCTGTGAGCTAGTCACTGCATAGTTGGAGTTTTCAATACCGGCACTAATCGGCGAGTGTTCCACCAGTTCACCGAGATCGAAATGTGACAGCAGATCAGATACATCTGCTGCCGTCAGAGAGGTATAAACCGCCATAGGAAATCAGATCACCAGCGAAACAGTACCCACTTCGGCACCCGCATATTCGGGGCATCCGTGCGCTCAAATTCTTCCGCTTCGCTTTGAGTTGGTGTCAGGTAATATGCTGGGCCGACTTTCGGCTGTACCTTGATCTCAACGATCTCGCCGTTTACCCGGAACTCGTAATAAGTATTGTCGCCATCGTTGCGAATGGTCACTGTTTCACCGGCAGGTTCGGCGGCCAGCGCACTCGCTGAGATTACAGCGGAGAGAACCGCAGAGATAAGGCCAACAGCCAGAGTTTTTGGCATCTTCATGGTAGACTTCCCGTCCAGTAACGTCGTTAACACCAGTGTACCTGAGAGGGCTGGTAAGCGTCAGTCTTCCTTTGATTTCAAGGCCAAACCAAGATGTCTGAGACCGCAAAACCTGTGATTCTTGTTGATGGGTCGTCGTACCTGTTCCGTGCATTTCACGCGATCCCGATGCTGACCAACTCCAAAGGTCTTCACACCAACGCCATCAAGGGCGTGATCAGTATGGTGAAGCGGCTCAACAAAGATTACCCGGAGTCTCAGGTCATCGTGATTTTCGATGCCAAAGGCAAAACCTTCCGAAACGACATCTACCCGGAATACAAAGCGCACCGCCCGCCCATGCCAGACGAACTGCGCGAGCAGATTGAACCGATTCATAACATCATCCGCGCCATGGGCCTGCCGCTGTTAATTATCGACGGCGTTGAAGCCGACGACGTGATCGGCACCCTCGCCGCGCAGGCGTTAGAACACAAACAGGACGTAATCGTATCCACCGGCGATAAAGACATGGCCCAGCTGGTGAACGAACACGTCTCCCTGATCAACACCATGAACGACGTGTTTATGGATGTAGAAGGCGTGAAAGAAAAATTCGGCGTACCGCCAGAGCACATCATCGACTACCTCGCACTTATGGGCGACAAAGTCGATAACATTCCCGGCGTGCCCAAAGTCGGTGAAAAAACCGCCGTCGGCCTGGTTGCCGGTTTAGGCTCCCTCGAAGATATCTACGCCAACCTCGATAAAGTCAAAGAGCTGAGCTTCCGTGGCGCAAAAACCCTCGCCCCAAAGCTCGAAGAACACAAAGATCAGGCCTTCCTGTCGAAAGAACTCGCGACCATTAAGTGCGACGTTGAACTTGAGCAAAGCCTGACCGAAATCAAAAGTATCGAGCCGGATCAGGAAACTCTACTGGGCTTATTCCGCGATATGGAATTCAAAGCCTGGATCGCCGAGCTGTCGGATGAAGTGGGTGACGACATAGCCTCAAAAGTAGCGGCCAAAGTCGCAGCAAGTGCTGCCAGCTCCTCGGCTAAATCTTCGGCTGCAGCTGAATCTGACGACGAAGAAAATATTCCAACGCCCGAGGTATTTTCTGGCAAAGGCGAATACGAAATACTTTTCGAACAGGCCGAGCTTGATCACTGGATCGATCAATTAAAATCCAGCGAATTATTCGCCTTCGATACCGAGACTACGTCGCTGAATTATAAAGACGCCGAAATTGTCGGCGTGTCTTTTTGTACTGAGGCAGGCAAAGCCGCCTACGTACCACTGGCCCACGACTATGCAGGCGCACCTGAACAACTCGACCGCGATGCCGTGCTCGCACAGTTAAAGCCGATCTTAGACGATAAAAATCTGAAAAAAGTCGGCCAGCATATGAAATACGATGCGCATGTATTAGCGAATTATGGCATCCAGTTAAAAGGCGTGGAATTCGATACCATGCTTGAATCCTATGTGCTGGATTCCGTCGCGACTAAGCATGACATGGACAGCCTGTCACTCAAGTACCTCGGCCATAAAACCGTTAAGTACGAAGACATCGCAGGCAAAGGAGCAAAACAGCTGACCTTTAACCAGATCGGCATTGAAGAAGCAGGCCCGTATGCCGCTGAAGACGCCGACATCACGCTGCGCCTGCATCAGATGCTGTGGCCGCAGCTGGCTGCCCGTAAAGCGCAATCCAAAGTCTTTAAAGACATCGAAATGCCGGTCATGCCGGTACTGTTCGAAATGGAAGAGAACGGCGCCTTAATCGACGCAGAAAAGCTCCACGAGCAAAGCGCTCAGATTGAACAACGCCTGCAGGAATTGGAGCGCGCTGCCCACGACAGCGCCGGTCAGGTATTTAACCTGGGTTCACCAAAACAGTTAGCCGAAATCCTGTTTGAGAAGCAGGGCCTGCCGGTTGTTAAAAAGACACCGAAAGGCGCGCCTTCAACCGCTGAAGAAGTGCTGCAGGAACTCGCCGAAGAATACGAGCTGCCGCGTCTTATTCTTGAAAATCGCGGACTGGCCAAACTAAAAAGTACCTACACCGACAAGCTACCATTAATGATGAACAGCAAAACCGGTCGGGTGCACACGTCTTACCATCAGGCCGTGGCAGCTACTGGTCGTTTATCGTCGACTGACCCGAATTTGCAGAATATTCCGATCCGTTCAGAAGAAGGCCGCAAGATCCGTCAGGCGTTTATTGCCCCAGAAGGCTACAAACTGGTCGCGGCCGATTACAGCCAGATTGAACTAAGAATCATGGCGCACTTATCAGGTGACCAAGGCTTAGTCAGCGCCTTTGCGGAAGACCGCGACGTTCACCGCGCGACTGCCGCCGAAGTCTTTGGCGAGAAAGAAGAAGACGTCACCGACAATCAGCGTCGCAGCGCCAAAGCGATTAACTTCGGTCTGATTTACGGCATGTCAGCCTTTGGCTTAGCCAAGCAGCTCGGCATTGCCCGTGGCGAAGCCCAGGATTACGTGAGTAAATACTTCGAGCGTTATCCGGGCGTGCGCGAATACATGGACAACACCCGCGAACAAGCGAAAGAACAGGGCTACGTTGAAACTCTCTACGGCCGCCGTCTGTACCTGCCGGATATCCGTTCATCCAACGTCCAGCGCCACCAACATGCCGAACGCACCGCGATCAACGCGCCCATGCAAGGCACCGCCGCCGACATCATTAAACGCGCAATGATCCGCGTACACGAATGGCTGCCAGCCTCAGGCTACGACGCCAAACTGCTGATGCAGGTACACGATGAACTGATCCTTGAAGTACGCGAAGATCAGGCCGAAACCTTTGCGGTAGAACTGAAAACCCAGATGCAATGCGCAGCGACGTTAGACGTGCCGCTCATTGTGGATGTGGGTATTGGGGATAACTGGGAACAGGCGCATTAAGCGCCTGTTTTTCTACAGAAAAATCTTCGCCAAATTTTCTTCAAATACAACACCACCAAGATTCTCTTTGATAGCAATATCTCTGAATTCATCACAGCACATTAAAAAACTATTATGTGCAAACCCTGGTTTAAACAATGCCTTGCCAGATATTTTTTCGGATTTCAGAGTAAGTGATGTAGGAATATGAAGAGAGTCTTCTGAATCTATCTGAAACTTAGATTGTTCAGCATCAATAGAATCGCCGCCGATACTATCGAGACAGTTAAAAAGCCAGAAACCATCTTCCAGCGGTAAAAACTCTCCAGCACCGGATAAAAGACTCTCTAGCGCTGATTTAGCTTTAGAGCTGAGCACCAAACACGAATAGTTCCAGACAGAAATATCGGGGACTTGGTTTGTCTTTGTATCAGATTCGAATATCACTGAAACTGGATTCCAATCATCTTTTAGACGATCAATAAGTGTTTCATTTTTTTGTGAAAACCATACTTTGACGCCGTCGAACTGCTTTCGCATCGCTCTGAAATCTACAAAAGCCTCATGATAACTTTTTACGTTATTCAGCAAGCGATAGGTTGTCATAGGGTTCGTTCCATTTTCCTTTAGGGAGCATTACTTCTTCTGGAAAGCTAGCATGTAAAAGATCACTACGTGTTGCTAATAAGCGTGAGCGCATAACCTGCTCACTGAACACACCGGCAAATCGGATGTTTAACCAAGCGTAATAATTATGGCGATGAATACGGCTATGAGGCACAGCTTTCGGGTATGGCTGCTGTCCTGCGTATTTCGTTCGGGAAGGTAACCAACAACCGTTATGCGCATCATCAATGCCAATCTGGAGTTCAGCAAGTAGTGCCCGTAATTGCCAAGACCGTGTATCACCGCCGGCAATAATAGCATGCGCATGCCAATAGGGGCTCGGTCTCGCAAAGCCTTCCGCCCGCATATGATCTCCCAATTTCAGGGAACAGTGCTTTTCATCCTCGAGCTCATCAACGTCTTTCGCCTGACATTCCTGGCGGTATTGCGCAAGACCTGCTTGCACCTGTGCAACCGCTTGAATACGACCACGCTCATGCTGCACGAAACGGCGCCAACGATCAGGATCTTCTTTCAATTTGATATTCTGAGCTAACCGAGCCTTGTAACCATTTAAGGCACGCTCTAACGAAGTCTGAAGCGCGTACGGCACGTCTTTTTGCGGTTCCATCCTAAATTCTTCCTAGATGCTCATCCATTAATGTTGGACGATGCCAACACGAAACCACTGCAATCATATGACCCCCCTCTGCATCTATCAAATAAATGGTGTCATTGATCCTTCGGACTGCCAATTCGTCCTTTATACTGCGCGATAGAACGACCTAAGTGCGCGGAGTTGTTTGCTGAACGCAGCAAATGTACCGTTTCCATCAGGCTGCTGTAATCATGGAGAGACATCACCACCACGACGCCTTCACCAGAGCCATTGATAACGATGGGCTCTGCGTCGTTAACAACCTGATCAAGTACGTTATTAAAATTGTCTCTCGCTTCGGTAAACGGGATTGTTTTCATAGGCCATCCGCTGATCGGTTAATCATTTGCGCTATTTTTTAGTGTTCTGCCGGTATCTCACTCGTCGTGTTCTGCCTACCCAGCACTCGCATGATCTCTACGTAGCCATTATTGATCTGATAGTAGATGCTATCCGCACCACATACGCAGCGCCGATAGCCCAACCGGACATGATCAACCATTGGGTAGGTTAATGGATTCTCTGCAATGGACTCGAATCTTCCAATCAATGCGTTGTAATACTTCTCGGCCTGAGCGTCGCCAAACTCCCGAACGCCAAACCAGTAAATCCGCGCAAGATCCATCTTCGCTTGTTTACTTATTTTATAGGTCATCCCGTCCTAATCCGTTTTTGATTTCCTGCAGTATCTCTGCCGGTGTCTGATCTGTGAAGCCGCTGCGTTCACCTTCAACAAGGCGCGCCCGAATCCACTCAACTTCCCGTTGGGCTTCCTGTTCTCTGAGCTGACGCTCACGAATCAGCTCGCGCAGCACTTCGCTTTCGTTGCCGTAATGCCCGGCACTGATCTGGGCTTTGAGCCAGGCATCCTGCTGATCGGTGACGGTAATGCTCTTTTTGACCATGGCCATAAAAAGGTTACTCCAATACTCTTTTATACTACTTAGTAGGATAATAGCGGTGACTTGATCGACGGGTCAATTGGCTGCAAACTAACCAAATCAAACGATTCGCATGGTTTGAACGATATGAACAAGATGACTGCCAATCAGGCAAAAACGCATTTCGGCGAGTTACTATTACAGAGTCAGCGGGAGCCGGTGCAGATCACCAAAAATGGCAAGCCAGCGGCAGTGGTGCTTTCGGCGGAAGATTACGCCTCGAATGAAGAACTGAAACTGCAGCTACTGCAATTGAGAGCGGTACAGGCAGAAAAAGACGTAGCGTCTGGCCTGACGACCGATGGCGATGCCTTCCTGAGCGAGTTAACGCAACAGGATTGACCCCTGCTCCCTACTCCCTACTGAAACGCTATGACTCATTACTCGCTCACGAATGCTGCTCAGGCAGACTTACACCAACTCAAGGTTTACTCAGATGAGCGCTGGGGAGTGCCTCATACGCGCGAATATCTGATGGCGTTGCGCACCAGCTTACAGACGCTCGCAGAGAATCCCGGAATAGGCAAACACCGCCCGGAGGTCAGTGCTTCAAGCTACAGTTTTCCGTTTCGTAGCCATGTGATTTATTACCTCAGCGCCGAAGCTGGGATCACGATATTTGCGGTGTTGCACAAACGGATGGTACCCGAAAAACATCTGAGGCCTGAAATCTGAGGTCTGCTGAGCTGGGCGCTTCTGGACTGGGCGCCCCTCAAGAGAAGCGCCCAATATTACTCAGCTGATCTGCGGAATAATCTCTTCCATCATGCGCTCGGCGTTGGCGGCAATGGTCAAGGCCGGGTTAGCCGAGCCGCTAGAGCCAGGAATCGCTGCGCCGTCGACCACGAACAAACCTTCTACCCCGTAGACTTTACCACTGAGGTCACAGGCACTGCCCATGGCAACACCACCAAGCGGATGCCAGGTGCCGAACCAACCTGCTTCGTTGATCTTACCGCCACCGCTCTGCACCATTTTTTCCATGGTGTGCACGAGGGCGTTGTGGGAGTTCTCGTTAGCGTCACGATCCCAGTTGAGTTTTATCTTGTCAGTCCAGCGGTTATAGGTCACGCGGGAGCTTTCGTCTGACACCACCATGCCCATCTGTAACTGAGTAAATTCCTTTGCAACTGATGTCGGCGAGTGCATGTAGCCAGTGATCTTATATGGGTTTTCGGTATCGAAGGCCGCAATAGATGGTGGCCCACCCTGAATCGGTGCAGTCGAAGTGTTGATGTCGTTACGGCCCATCAGTTCATCACCGTTGGTACCCCACTCCGCACCGACCTGATCGTTCAGGCCCGGAATATCGCCACGTTCTTTTGCGCGCAGCAGCAGACGTGTGGTGTGCAGCGAACCTGCGCCCATGAAGAGATAGTCACACTCAATTACGTGCTTACCGGTGATTTTGCCTTTTTCGTCCAGCATGTCGCAGGTAACGCGATAGCCACCGCCACTGTTGGCGTGAATATCGGTCACAAGATGCTGCGGACTAATGGTGACGTTACCTGTCGCTTCGGCATCGACCAGATAGTTGCGGTCGAGAGTGTTTTTCGCGCCGCTGTTGCAGCCGAATACGTATTCGCCGACAGAGGCATACCGTGGTTTGGTGCCGTTAAGTTCTTCGCGGATGACATCCCAGTCAAAGCTGACGTGGCTACGCACAACTTCAAGGCCAGCGTCTTCTGCGCTTTGGATAAACTCACGCTTGGATGTGTAATTCGGGTGATTCAGTACATCGTCCGGAATCGGACCGCCACTGATGCGATCGAGCACGCGCGGATAATAGACCTGATCCATGTCGGTGTAGGACAACATGGGCAGCGCATCTTCGAAGGCTTCTCGTTTAGGCTGCAGCAATACACCACCGTATACAACAGAGCCGCCGCCTAAGCAGGCACCACAGCCCACAGCGATTGACGAATCGACGAAGTATTCCACCATGCCCATGGAGCCCGGTATCAGTGAGCTTGGGTTGGTCCAGAGTACTGTGTCGTTGATCTTCAGAGTCGAGCCAGTTTCTGCCAGCGTTGGGTAGCTCCCTTCACCTTCGTATTTCCAGTGTTTGCCACGCTCGAGCAGCATGGTCTGAATGCCCGCTTCGGCCAGGCGCAATGTGGCAACTGAGCCACCAAATCCGGAGCCGATCACCAGCGCTTTGGTCTGCGAACGAGTTGTTCTGGTAAACCAGCCTGCATTGGCTGTTGGAGCAGTTGAGGCTGCAGCAGCGACACCCGCCGCGGCTGAGCTTTGTATGAACTTACGTCGATTCATCTTGGCCATTTTTATTCTTCTTTTTAGTTTTTCTGTGTACGAACGGTGCAATAGAGTTTCCACAGTTAGCCTGCTACGCGCAGATTACCCGCGCAATACGGGTGTGTAGCATCGGCTCGAATAGACCAAGAATTTGGAGGAACATGAGAAAAAGGGATAAAAAAAGGCCCGGCAGCCATTGGGGGAAACTGTCGGGCCAACTTCGGATCATTGGGGGAAGTACCGAAGGAAAAAGAACTACCCTTCGCGTTCAAGTGACCTCAATCACACTTAATCGCAGGAGGAATATTTTAACTATAGACCCTATTTTCAATTTTGCCGTGCGATCCATCACGTTTTAAGACAGATTTGTCATTATGTCTGTCTTTTAGCTTCATTCTGGCTATATCAGGTGTTCAACAACCCTGAAATGAATAATTTAACCGATACTTGGCCATATAAGACCGTTCTTACGACCTGTCTGGCCCGAAGAATCGTATACGTGAGCCCTGGCATAAGTGAGACTGGTCTGCCACGTAACACCACACTACAAAAATAAATATGGTGACGAAATGAAGCCTATCAATACCATGCGCTCTGCTCTTGCGGTCACGATGACTGCACTGGCGTCGGTCAGCTACGCTGACGAGCTGTGTAACCCAACCTCTCTGAATACCTGTGCTTTGCCATTCCCTTCGACTTACTGGATGGAAGACGATGCAATGAGCCCAACAGGTAAGACCATCCAGGTCTCCAACGCCATGATCCGTCCAGAGATACTGGCTCAGTTGCCAGCGGATGAAGGATTTACTCCGGAAGGTATCTTTAATGGCGCCAGTGGTTTTTCCGCTGCCAGTGCCGCTGTTTTCGAGTTTAACAGTGCGCCAGATGCGGCCTCTCTGCCTGAGAATGGTGGCGCTGCCGTCGTCGCCATCGATCTGACTACCGGTAGTCAGGTTCCGGTTCGTGCCGTCATCAGTGAGTACTCACAATCCGATAAAGTGAATGGCACCGCACATGTGGTTGAGGTTTATCCTCAGTCTCGCTGGGAATACGGGCACGAAATCGTAGTGGCGATCACGACAGATCTGGATCTGGAGTCACCAGAAGCAGGCCTGGTATCGAAGATTTTATCTGGCACTGCAGATCAACGTGCCTATACACAGGATCTGATCTCCACTCTGACGGCCAACGGTGTAAATCCGTTGAGCGTACGTAACGCCACCCGCTTTCTGGTTCGCGATCGCGCCGAAGTGATCGAGCCAGTATTCAACGCCGTTGCTGACGTTCGTGATCGCGAACACCCAGTACGTAACCTCGACGTGACTTACAACTACACCAACCGTGACGTTGCCGCTCGCGTTGAAGGTGAAGTTCTGGTTTACAACTATCGTATGAAAAACGGTACGAGCAACGTGGATTACGACGCTGAGCCTATGGAACAGTGGGTTGAATTCCGCCTGACGCTGCCTGCAGCGTCGCGCGATGGTGCTGCTCCGGTTGCTTTTTATGCGCATGGTCTGGGCGCTAACAAAGAAAGTGATGGCGTGGTATCTACCATGAACGCTGAAATCGGCGTTGCCACCTTCTCAATTGGATTTCCAAACCACGGCGCGCGTGGCGATGCGGATGGTGGCTACGTGTTGGCGAACGTCAGCACCGATAAGCTGGGTATCCCGGTGGGTATGATTAACCAGAACGCGATCGACTTCGCATCAGCTCATCGTGCACTGGAAACCACTCTGGCGGACATTGATGTAGTTGGCAAGAAAAGCTGGCGCAGCTGGTACGGTAACAAAGCCGACGGTGTTGCTGACATAGACTCCACTCAGGTCATGATGCAAGGTACTTCACTCGGCGGCGTACTGGGTTCAACCTACGGCGCAGTCAGCCCTACTATCAAAGGTGGCGTGTACCATGTGACGGGTGTAGGTGTAACCAGCATTCTGGCTAACTCGATCCTATGGGTTCCTATGTTCTCGAGTCTGGTACCTTCTGAAGCCAACGGTGCAGAGGCCATTATGCTGCGTGGTGCAATTCAGCAAACCCTCGACCACGGTGACTCGATCAACTACATCGATATGTTCCGTCATCCACAGCTTGGTAATGAGGCTCGTCCTCTGATGCTGACTAACGGTGCTGGCGACACGATCGTACCGAACTCAAGCAGTGTTGCTGCCGCTAACCTGGCTGACCTGCCAATTGTTGGCGAGCCGTTGTTCGATATGCCGGATGTTCGTGTTGAGAGTGACTTTGACGAGGACGGCTATGGTATCCGCCACTACAAGCCGGTTGTTGGAACCGTCCCTCTGATCTGGGAGGGTGAATTCGCTGAAGAAGCATCCCATGCCTCTGCGCACCTGATTTTTGCTCGCGCTTCGGATCGCCCTGATCAACAGGACTTCATCAAACGCTTTATCTTTAAAGACTGACGACTGAACCGTAAAAAAGGAGGCAACAGCCTCCTTTATTTACGAAATACTAAAAAATTTACTCATTCCTGAGCAATAAACGGTGCATCCAGCCACTGAGTCAGTTTGCTCTGTAGATCACCTAACCCCTCACGGTTATGGCTTGAGAAGGTCTGGACCGTAACAAGGTCGCCCAGATCAGCAACGGCCTTTTTAACTTTTAACAACGTCGTTTTCGCAGGCCCACGCTTAAGCTTATCTGACTTAGTCAGCAAGATATGAACAGGCATACCGGCTTCTGCAGCCCAGTCGAGCATAGCGTTGTCGAAGTCTTTGAGAGGGTGGCGGATGTCCATCAGGAGAACCAGCCCGCACAGCGCCTGACGGCGATTCAGGTAGGTTTCGAGCTCTTTCTGCCACTCGTTTTTCTTATCGACCGGTACTTTTGCATAGCCATAGCCTGGCAAATCGACCAGTGCCAGCTTACTTTCCCCAAGCCGGAAGAAGTTGATCAGTTGAGTTCGACCGGGAGTTTTACTGGTGCGAGCCAGCTTCTTATTCGCCGTTAATGTATTGAGCGCACTGGATTTACCGGCGTTAGAACGCCCGGCAAAAGCCACCTCACGGATGATGTCCGTCGGGCACTGGCTCAATTTAGCGGCGCTCTTTTCGAACTCGGCGTTGGTGTAAATCAAGGTTTCCTGAGCTGACATAAGGTATTGGTAATGACCGTCCGGAAAATAATGGTATATAATGAGCGCCCTTCAGCGCAGATCCTATTCTATCATAGAGGGATAATTCTGAAGTGGTGTGTTTGTCGGAAACCTGTGGCTATAACTAAAGAGAGAGATCAGACCATGAAAAAACTGACACTACTCGCGGCCCTGACCGCCACTTTGAGCGCCAACGTGCAGGCGTTTGATGTTGAAACCAAATACACTCAGGCCTGTGCAGCCTGCCACACTATGGCAGTCGCTGGTGCACCTAAAGCGTTCGACGCTGAAGCATGGGCGCCGCGCCTTGAGAAAGGCATGGACACTCTTGTACAGAGCGTGACAAACGGCCTGAATGCGATGCCTCCACGAGGTCTCTGCATGGATTGTACTGCTGATCAGTACAAGGCTTTGATCGAATATATGTCAACGCCGAAATAATCGTACAAGTAACTAAGAACTATATCTGAAACTGGACCTGATGATGAAAAACCTGTTGATTAGCCTCATTCTGTCTGCCGGCCTCGTAACCGTCGCCCACGCGGGTGATGCAGAAGCTGGTAAAGCGAAATCTGCTACCTGTGCAGCCTGCCACGGTGCTGACGGTAACAGCATGGCGCCGACCTTCCCTAAAATCGCTGGCCAGGGAGAGCGCTACCTGATCAAACAGATCACTGACATCCGTGACGGTAATCGTCAGGCTCCAGCCATGATGCCTTTCGTAACCGGCCTGTCGGATGAGGACATCGCCGATCTGGCTGCTTACTTCACTGAGCAGGTACCCACAGCTGGCGGTGCTAAAGAAGAACTTGCCGAACTGGGTGAGCGCATCTACCGCGGCGGTATCGAAGAGAAGAACGTCCCAGCATGTCTGGCATGCCATGGCCCCTCGGGTAAAGGTGTTGAAGCGGCTGGCTTCCCACGTCTTGCGGGTCAACATGATGTTTACACTTCTATGCAGCTGACCGCGTTCAGCAACGGCGAGCGTACCAACGACGGTGACAGCAAAATGATGCGTGATATCGCATATCGCCTGCATGCCAAAGAAATCGAAGCGGTTTCTTCTTACATCCAGGGTCTGCGTTAAGCAGCACTGAGAAGAAGGTGGCCCTGGCCACCTTTTTTTATGCCTGCGTTTTCTGCTGTGCAATTCAGATTGACAGAGCTTTGCACAGCCAGTCTGGTCGTGCGGGGCCTTTCTGGGCAAAATATAAACTATCTAACATAATTAAACGGGAGCGATGATGCTTTCTTCTTTCAAGAAATGGATGGCAGCAGCCTTAGTAACAGTCGCATCTGTCGCGTCGGCGGCAGATTATGAAGCTGGTAAGCACTACCGTGTACTGGAAAATCCAGTCGCAGTCATGCAAGACGGACAGATTCACGTCGAAGAAGCTTTCTGGTATGGCTGTTCACACTGTTTCAGCCTCGAGTCTGTCATCGTTCCGTGGAAAAAGACTCTGGCGAAAGACGTGACCTTCTCACGTGTCCCGGCTATGTTTGGTCGCGCCTGGGTGGTTCATGCTCAGCTCTATTACACTGCTGATGCCTTGGGTGTGCTTGATCAGGTACACGGCGATATCTTCAATGCCATCCACCTTCAGAAAGTACGCCTTCTGACCAAAGAAGAGCAACGCGACTTTCTGATGACGAAAGCGGATGTTTCTGCGGAAGACTTTGATAAAGCATACGAGTCATTCGCCGTGCGCTCAAAAATGACCCGTGGCGACAAGCGTGTTCGCGCATTTGAGATCAGCGGCGTGCCTACTCTGATTGTTAACGGTCAGTACATCGTCGATGCCAGCAGTGCCGGCAGTCAGGAAGATATGGTTAAAGTTGTCGACTACCTGATCGAACAGGAACGCAACCGCTAAGCGGCCGTGCCTGAATTAACCTCTCTAAGGGCCTTCACAGAGCTTCCCTGCTCCCCAGAACGCCTAAGACTACTCACCTTCAATATGCAGGTCGGTATCCGCACTGGCGGATATCATCACTACCTCCTGCGCAGCTGGCAACACCTTCTTCCTTTCCAGGCCCGTGAATCGGCGTTAGATAACATCGCAGATCTGGTCCGGCCTTTTGACCTGGTTGCCTTGCAGGAAGCCGACGGAGGCAGTTGGCGCAGCGGCCGGAAAAATCAGATTCAGTGCATCGCAGAACTCGCGGGGTTCGATCACTGGCATCACCAGGTGAACCGTAATCTTGGGCGGTTCGCCCAGCACTCTAATGGCGTACTCTGCCGCAACCGCGCTTTCAGTATTGAGCGCCACCCTCTCCCTGGCTTACCCGGCCGAGGCATGATGATTCTTCGTTACGGTGACCCTGAAGACCCGCTGGTAGTCGCAGTTACTCACCTGGCTTTGCGCAAGCAAACGCAGTTCAGTCAGATCCGCTACCTGGTTGATGTGCTCGCTGATGCGCGCAAAGTCGTCATCATGGGAGACCTGAATCAGGAAAGCGAATGGCTCCTTCAGCAAAGCCCACTGAAAGGACTGAACCTGCACCCTGTTGCCGATGAACTCCCGACCTACCCCAGCTGGCAACCCGCGCGCGGGATTGACCATATTCTTGTCAGCGATAGCATCCCATTGCACCGCATTGCGGTTATTGACCACCCGCAGTCAGATCACCTCCCGGTAGCCGCAGAAATAGAGCTATAAAAGTCTGGATCTACCCAGCGGACTGTCCAATCGCGACTATACTCAGAACACAATCATCTGAGAATCGTCTTCGGGAAGTAACATGGCGGTAACAAAGCAGGGACCCTCCGATCTTCAATGGAGGGATAAGTACCTCGCCCTCAACGAAAAATACGACAAGCTTAAGCTTCAGGTAGGCACTCGCAACGAACAGTTGCGGCGTGGGCTAGTGCTGGTATCCCTGTTGGCTGAAGGGCAGTCTGATCCTCTCGACCGGACTCTGGCAGATCTTCGCGAGTCTATGCGGGGCTCAACCAGCGACCTGAACAAAACGATGAATCTGCTCAATGGCCAGATAAAAGAATACGATCTGAGCCAGGCAGAACATTCAGCCGCTCTCGCTGAGAAAATCAGTCTGATGGCTGAAAAACTGTGTCACTGCCAGATACCTAAGAAATTAGTGAACGAAGTTCGTGCGTTGCGCAAAGCTGCGCCAGATGCTCTCAATAACTGGCAAGGCTACTCCCACCAGCTTGAGGGTTGGGCTGGCGTCCTGTCGACGCTGGTAACCCTCGATGAGGGTTCGGGCGATACCGGCAAGGGCCCTTGGTGGAAAAAGGTCTTTTCAAAAGAGAATACTTCCACAGAAGCCGCTGAAAAGCCCGAGCTTCCTGAAGCAGCCATCACTGCCGATGATACCAGCGGCAGTGACGAGCCAGCAGAACCCGGCTTCTCGACGATTGCACGAGAAGTCGCCAGCGCACTGAATGGGCTGATATCACGGCTGGTCGTACCAGAGCGACTGCGCCAACGCTCTGACGAGCTACAGAAACGCCTTGATGACGGTTTGCACTGGTATGAATTTGTCAGCCTACTGGAAGATACCTCCCAGTTCCTGCTCGACTGCCTGGGCTCCGGGCAAGAGGAATTCGAGCGATTTCTTCATAGCCTGGATCAGCGCCTGCAAGCTATTCAGACCATGGTATCAGACGCCAATTCTGGGCAGACTGACCGTGAAGATGCCCGCACAAACCTCGAAACCATGGTCAGGGATCAGATTGATGACATCCGCGGCGTGGTAAACGGTCTCGGTGATCTTGGTGAGCTGGGCTCCAGCGTAAGAGAGCATCTGACCAACATCGTCCGGGCGATGGAGCACTATCAGGAAGTCGAGTCACAGCGTGAAGCGAGACTGGCAGAGCAGCTTGAAGTCCTGCAGAACCGGCTATCAGAGATGGAGGCCGAGGCATCTCAGGCTCGCCAGATCATTGAAGACCAGAAGAAACGTGCGACGCTGGATCACCTTACAGGCCTGCCAAACCGTGCTGCCTATGAAGTTCAGCTTGGCGAAGAACTGATGAAGCGCAGCCGCGGTGGCAGGTCGTTATCATTTATTATCTGTGATGTTGACCACTTCAAACAGATTAATGACAACTACGGCCATATCGCAGGGGATAAGGTGCTGCAACTGATCGCCAGCACGCTAAAGAAGAACCTACGGGAGGCAGACTTTATCGCACGCTATGGCGGTGAGGAATTTGTCATTCTGCTGCCCGGTACTCCGGCAGATGCCGCGGCTGGGGTCGCAGAAAAGCTGCGGACCAGTATCGAAGCCTGCCCATTTAATTTCCGTGGTGAACGTGTATCCATAACCATGTCGTTTGGCATCAGTGAATTTCGAGCGCTGGAATCCACTGAAATGGTCTTCGAGCGAGCAGATAAAGCCCTCTATAAGGCCAAAAAGTCGGGCCGCAACCGCGCGGTGATCGCCTGACAACCGCATGACGTCTTCGCGCAACTTTGCCAGCCCAGCAGGCATCAGATATAGTTCGCCGCTGGAATTCTGGAAGGTTTGAGTATCATGTGTGGAATCGTTGGTGCTGTTGCACAGCGCGATATTGTTGAGATCCTGCTCGAAGGTTTACGTCGCCTTGAGTACCGGGGGTACGACTCCGCAGGTGTCGCAGTCATCAATGAGTCACAGAACCTCCGGCGTGTACGCCGCATGGGAAAGGTGCAAACACTGGCAGATGCCATCGCCGAGTCGCCGACGCCTGGTGGAACAGGCATAGCCCATACCCGCTGGGCAACACACGGCGAACCCTCTGAAGATAACGCACACCCGCACATGTCGGGCGACATTGCAGTCGTTCATAACGGCATCATAGAAAACCACGAAAAACTGCGTAAAGAGCTGCAGGATCAGGGTTACACCTTTACCTCCCAGACAGACACCGAAGTCATCGCCCACCTTGTTGAGCGCGAACTGCGCGATTCAACCAGCCTGCTGAATGCGGTCATGGCGGCCCGATCACTGCTCGAGGGCGCATACGGCATGGTGGTAATTAACCGTACAGACCCTGAGCGTATGGTTGTTGCGCGTTCAGGGTCGCCTCTGGTGGTAGGGCACGGCATTGGCGAAAACTTTATCGCCTCAGATCAGTTGGCCCTGCTTCCGGTTACCCGTAAGTTCTCCTATCTGGAAGAAGGTGATGTTGCAGAGATTACCCGTACAGAAATCCGCATTTTTGATGCAGGTAACGAACCTACAACCCGCGAAGCTCATGAGTCCGACGTAGAGCACGACGCTGGCGACAAAGGTGAATTCCGCCATCACATGATGAAGGAAATATACGAACAGCCGGTTGCGATCGCGAATACTCTGGAAGGCCGCTTAGTCGGCGGGAAACTCAATCTCGAGTCCCTCGGAGATCTGAGTAATATCGACCAGGTTCAGATCATTGCCTGTGGTACCAGCTACCACGCTGGCATGACAGCCCGCTACTGGATCGAAGAGCTCGCCGGCATTGCCTGTAACGTCGAAATTGCCTCAGAGTTCCGTTACCGGAAATCAGTTGTGCGCCCTAATAGCCTGCTGGTTACCATCTCACAAAGCGGTGAAACAGCCGATACTCTGGCAGCGCTGCGACTCGCGAAAGAAACCGGCTATGACCGCACGATTACCATCTGTAATGTGCCCGGTTCCTCCCTGGTCCGCGAGTCTGATATGGCTCTGCTTACCCGGGCAGGCGCAGAAATAGGTGTGGCCTCGACCAAAGCCTTCACCACCCAGCTGACCGCACTGATGTTGCTGACAGCGGGTCTCGGACGCGCAAACGGCATGAGCAAGGAAAGTGAAGGCCGTATCGCCGAAGCCCTGCTGAAGCTGCCAGCCCTGATTGAAAAAGCCATCGGCATGGATGGTGCTATTAAAGATCTCGCCGAGCATTTCGCAGAAAAGCATCATGCCCTGTTTCTGGGACGTGGTGATCAGTATCCGATCGCTATGGAAGGCGCCCTGAAGCTGAAGGAGATCAGTTATATCCACGCCGAGGCCTATGCCGCAGGTGAGCTTAAGCACGGCCCTCTCGCACTGATTGATTCAGAAATGCCGATCATCGTTGTGGCACCCAACAATGAGCTGATCGAAAAGCTGAAGTCGAACATTGAAGAAGTTCGTGCCCGCGGTGGTGAACTGTTTGTTTTTGCCGATGAGAAACTCAGCATCAGACCAGAAAGTAATATGAAGGTTATGAGCGTGCCGCATTGCGATGACATTATCGCCCCTGTCCTCTATACATTACCGCTGCAGCTCTTAAGCTACCATGTGGCTGTTATCAAGGGCACCGACGTCGACCAGCCGCGGAACCTGGCGAAATCTGTCACAGTGGAGTGACCAGCGAAATTCTGGCCGCTTAGAATTCCCAGCTCAACTCTGTGTTGAACCGGTACTGCTGGTAATCAGCGATGACCAGATTTGATCGGTACAAATCCCGCCCCACTTGACCGTGCAATGAGAAGCCCTTGCCGAGAGGCCAGTCAACGCCGGCCTCAACCCGAAAACGGTTATCCTGCCGGCGCTCACCGATATCCTGCCAGACAGATTCATACTCGCGTACCTCCCAACTACCCTGCAGGCGATAAGCGATATCGTTGGGTCGATACTTCCAGCGGAGGCGCGTATTGAACGACTCATACCCAAATGGTGCGACGGTTGTGTCCTCGTTGCGGTAAATTGTGCGCAGCGACAGATAATTTCGTGTCCTGCTTAACAGCCAGTATAGGTTTGCTCGAGCACCGAGCTGTTTTGCATCGCGCTCAGGATAAAGCATAAAACGCTTGTCCCCGATATCCAGTTGTGCGCGCACATAGAACTTCCGGGTGAAGAAATACCCCAGAGCCGGACTTAAACGACGAATCTGCATAAATGGCTTTCCCTGAAGGTCTGCACGGGCCATCAACACAACCATGTCCGACGTATAATCTCCGCGATTCACGCCTACTCTGATGAACCCAGTGTGCAAATCGGTATCGAACTCAACCGCCTGCTGCCACCGGGTGGCGCTGTAATCATAGCGAGCCTGCCAATCGACGGGACTGCTAGAATCAGAATCCCAGCCGATATAGGCGCCCGCACCCCATGCCCAGTCACCCGAATTCTGCGTGGTGGTATCGGCTTCGGGCAGGATATTGCTGTCATATTCCGCCTGCGCGGAGGCTCCGAACTCCGGAGAGGCCATGGCATCACCACCCTGAACCAAGGCCAGAACGCAGAAAAAGACAGCCACTGATGCGACTGTCTTTATGTTGTGGCGGATGACTGTACTTTTCACCTCAGAAGCGACCTCTCATATCAGTCGTCGTCATGATCATCCTCGTGATCGTCGTATTCATGATCTTCCCCAGCCTCGCTGGCAACGATGACGCTTCCGTCGTAGATACCCTCCACTTCAAAGTAGGTGCCGGTCTGCAGAGATGCCAGGTCAATCTGACTCAGTGACGACATATCCACCGTAATTCCGAGCATGGTGACAGTCCCAGCAGCTACATCAACGGCAGTCACGGGCGCGGTGATTTTCACCTCTGTATCATCCTCTTCGCGCTCAAGCTTCAGGGCGCGGTATGTGCCATCGGCTTCTATGGTCAGGAGGACTTCAACGTAATCACCCACAGCGACTGAGCTGAGGTTGAAGTAATACTCTTCGTCACGTTCATCCCTGACCCTTGTCGAGGTATTCACGACAGCCTCAACACCCATCACCGAAATCGTACCATCGCCCACTGCCGTAACTGGTCCTTCCAGCTCAAGCTTTACAGCAGCCTCGAAGTCAATTTCAGCGGCGACCAGTGCACCATCCGCATTAAATGAACCTTCTACTTTCACTTTAGCATTCAGCGCCAGATCGGAGACCGAACCATCGTCGAAGCGGGTTGACGAGTTAAACACAACGCTGGTGCCATTCACCGTCATGGTTCCGGCCGCGGCATCGAGATCCGAGACAGCACCGTATACTTTAATTTCGCCGTCATGATCATGGTGCATGTCTTCCTGCTCGACCTTGCTGGCGACGAGAACGCCGGCCTCCAGTTCACCTTCTACCTCAACAAGCATGCCGTTCGCCAGGGCGGCATCATCAAGTTCAAGCGTCGCAACGCTGCTGTAATCGATGGTCAGGCCGCCAATGGCGAATGTCATGGCCGTATCATCAAGCCCACTGATATTTCCGCGCAACTCAATTTCAGTGCTGTCCTCCAGCTCAATAAACGACGCCAGCACACTGCCATCGCCGCTGCGTGAACCACTGACTTCAATGTATTGACCAACCGCCATGGTATCGAGGCTTGTGCCACTGAAGACGGTCATAGCGTCTGTGGTAATTGTCTGACCAAGAACCACCAGGGTGCCGGCTGCCAGGTCGATGGACTCTACCGGACCACGGATATCGGCCTCATAGCTGATGCGGCTGGCAACACCTTCACTGCCATCGTCAGAACCCTCAACAATAACCCGCTGGCCAACGCGCAGTTCGCTTTCGACACCGGAGCGGTCGTTTATTTCAAATTCGGTATTACTGCTTTCATAGTGAACGCCGTCAACAATGACACTGCCGAAACCATCGACGGTACCGACCACAGTCCGGTCCTCTGCAGCACTGCTGCCAGATGATGAAGAACCACCACTGCCGCACGCGACAAGAAGAACCGAAGATGAAAGCAGTAGCGCTGGAAAGACGATTTTGTTTTTCATGACATTACCTCGTTAAGCTGAGTCTTCAGAACAATGGCTGCACCCGAGCACACCCATGTTGTTCCGTTATCTGGTTTAACGAGCTATCCGGAGATTTATTCCCCGCTCGAGGTCATTATTTTGTCAATGTTGAGTAAGCCGAACCCAAAGGTGTCATCGAAACCCGGTTCACCGAGGTCAATTGCCGAGTCTTCGTACTGCTGAACACTGTGCCCCTGAGCCAGAACTGCACTGGCGAGTGCAGAGGCAACCGATGTTCCGTCTTTGATCGCAAATCGCTGATCCGGTGCCGCCAGACGAAGACCTACCCCTAAGGCAGAAAACTGCACATGTTGCCCGCGCACGGCGCGAGTGTAGACAGCCATGTCTGTATCGACCGCCGTGACTGCAATCACGCCTGGCTGCGCCGCGGGATAACGGGGAAAAGCAGCCGCACCATCATTGCCCACCGATGCCACAATGCGAATTCCGCGCAGTAACATCTGCTCAATGGCGGCGCTCAGCATACGGTTCGGAGGCCCGGACAACGAGAGATTTATCACGTCTGGCCGGACTCCAAGGAGCCAGTCCAGACCGCGTATCAGATCGGCTGCCGAGGCTACCACGGCACCTCGGGCGCTGCGCCCGAACACAACCGCATTGTAAACCTCACTCTGCTCAAGGATTCCGCAGGAGCGACTGAATACGGTGGCAATCGCGGTACCGTGACGATAATCAGGCCGGCTATCCGGCGGGATAAACATTCGTTGCTCAACAGGAGTGTCGGTAAAGCACTCGTGCAACTGATCTATCGAAGAATCCATCATGCCTATCCGGAGAGCCACCGGAGACGGACGGTCAATCCCCATATAAGATGCGGCTTCGAGAGGCAGAAGTCCTCCGTCGCTGTTTTTGGTGCCGTCACTGGCCGCTTTTCCGGCCTTCTCCACCGGGCCATCCAGTGTATACAGGTGGTTTAATTCAGCAGATGGTGGGCGGTCTTCGTCGCCGAAGGTCACCAGCAGCTGACCGAGGCTCTCCAGCTCCTCGACAGACTGGATATCCACGCCGGCATTGCGAAGTGTCTCAAGTTCTTCAGCATCAACAAGTTCAATGTACTCATCCGGCACGGACAATACCTCAAGGTCATCGAGACGCTCATCCAGCTCTGCTAGTTGATGGACGCTGTCCAAGCGCTCAGGAAGGCGCTGCTCCAGCCGCTCCATATTGTCTTCAAACCGATCCTCGAAGGCCTCCTCCAGTTCATCTTCAAAGTCATCATCTTGATCTTCGCGCTCACCGAACATATCTTCGAGGCGATCTTCAAGATCATCATCAATATCGTCGGAATGGCCGAATCTGGCCTCAAGACGATCCTCGAGTTCGTCTTCGGCTTCATCAAAGTCATCCTCTTCCCAATCGTCATCGTCGTCTCTTTCATCCAACTGATTTTCGACAGAATCCTCATGGTCCTCTTCGAAATCATCGTCGCTGGCATGGCACAGGCCGATGGACAGGATCAGATAAATAAAAAGCGTTAAGCAGGTTATACGTCGCAAAGCACACACCGGTTGGTTACTCTCTATTTACTATAACGAAGAAATTGAAAATTTATTTCCTCACATAGGGAATAAAAGGCAGGGAGTGTCGTTAATAACAATATGAAGGCACAGGAACACGAATTCCGTCAGCGCTTGCTGACCATGCTACCCAAGCTGCGACGCTACTGTAATGCGCTGACCGGGGACATGCACAGCGCTGATGATCTGCTGCAGTCCAGCGTGGAAAAGGCGCTGCGCCGGTGGCAGCAATACCAACCCGGCACTGAATTTGAGCGCTGGATGTATCGCCTGTGCCGTAATCACTGGATCGATACCATGCGAACAGAAAAAAACAGCGATGAGCTTACTGACGACCTGATGGTCACCAATGAAGGCGATAACCCGGAACAACAGGCTTTGACTCAGGCCGCTCTGGGGCAGATGCAGGTTCACTTCAACGCCTTAAGTGAGGGGTTAAGAATGGCGTTGTATCTCGTTGCTGTCGAAGGTCGCAGCTATCAGGAAGCCGCCGATATTCTGGATGTTCCTTCAGGTACGGTAATGAGTCGTTTAGCACGCGCGCGCAAGCATCTGGCCGAAGCCAGTCAACGTTGAGGTAATGACGATGAACAGAATCTCTGAGGAAACCTTATCTGCCTATATTGATGGTGAGCTCTCTTCGAATGAGCGTCTTGCGGTAGACCAGGCTCTGGCTGATTCACCAGACCTGCGGGCTGAACTGAACGCTCTTAAGTCTGCCGATGAGATAGCGCGGGCCGCATTCATTCCTGTCGATGAAGCCCCAATGCCCGCAGGGCTGGAAGCGCTTATCAGGAGCGACTCTGCAGAGCGGACAGACCCTGAAGACAACGTCGTGCCACTACCAACGCGCTCACTACAGCAGCCGCAACGCAACGTTATGCGGCCTGCAGCCATCGCCGCAAGTGTCGTCCTGTCTGCCGTACTTGTATGGCAGACAGGTCTGCAGTCACCAGCGCATCCCGCTCAACTGGCGGTCGCACCGGCACTTACCACAGAGGCATCGGGCTACGTCGAGCAAGGGGACGATTGGCGTATGGAAATCCTGGCTACCCGCGAGACGGCTGAAGGCGATATCTGCCGGGATCTTATGCTGCATACGCCGGAACATTCGACTGAATACAGCGCTTGTCTGCAATCTGACCAGTGGCAATGGCAGCAGCATCAGTCCACACCGGGCTACGTCACCGCCACTGCCGGCAAACCCGCAGGAGTGATGACAGCGGCCGAGGAAAAAAACTGGCTTGAGCGTCAGTGATCAATCCCGGGTCAGCAACGCCAACGTTGCCTGCTCATCGGCGGACAGTAAGCCATCCGGCTGCTCACTGAGTTGCTTACGCAGATTCCGGATCGTTCTGCCTTGCTCATAAGCTTTGATAATCGCCGGATGAATATAACTCTCCCGGCAGATGGCAGGCGTATTCCCTAACCGCTCTGCTACATTTTTTACCGCCCGGACGACTTCTGAGGTGGTGAGTTTTTCTTCGTCCTGAGGGCCTGCCTCAGCAAGCGCGACGGCCATCAGCAGCGTACCCGCCCAGGTGCGGAAGTCCTTTGAGGTAAAGTCTTCACCCATGATCCGGCCAATGTATTCATTCAGGTCTGTTGAGGTAAATTTCTGACGCTCACCATCCGGTAAGGTCACGTCAAACAACTCGTAGCCCGTCATCCCCTCTAGCTCATGCAGAAGATCGCAGACGGCCTCGTCTTCAATGATCCGACGCTGCTCCTGCCCCGACTTCCCCTGGTACTCAAAGACGATGGACTCGCCGTGGGATGTCATATGACGATTTCTCAGCGTCGTCAGGCCATGACTCTGATTCTGTTCGGTGTAACGTTGGCTCCCGGGCCTGAAGAACGCCTCATCCATCAAGCGCACCATGCCCGCCAGGACCGCATCCGCGTTTACCGGCCGCTGGTTGATATGTTGAGCCGTTACGCGCCGCATAGTTTCCAGCTGCTCACCAAAACGCAGAATTCGCTGAAACTTACGCTCCGCCGCTTCGGCTGCCCAATCCGGGTTGTAGATATATTGCTTACGTCCCTGCGCATCACGACCCGTCGCCAGTACTTTCGCATTTCTGTCGGTATTGATCTCAACCTCTTCCCAGGCTGGAGGAATGGCCAAAGACTTCACCCAGCGTTTCAGGCTGGCATTACGTACCGTCTCACCTGTTTCATCCTGATATGTGTAGGTTTTTCCGTGCGGTTTCCGATAGATATACGTTGCCATGGCCGTGCCTTTGAGGATTTATGGCATTCTATGCGCCTTGCCTGAAAAGGGCACGCGGGTAACAATGCCTGAGACCGAACTGTGGAAAATCCCATGTCAAAGATGACCAGACTGACCTCGCTTATTCTGACCTCCCTGCTGGTCAGCGTTTTTGCCAATGCTGAGCCGCGAGCGCAAACACCTGAAGAAGACGCGATCCCAGAGCCAGTGATCGTTCTCAGTGAACTGACCGGCAATATTATTCTGAAGAATGGCGAGTCACCCGAAACATCGCTCCAGCTGCTGATCGAGAATGAATCGGACGAAAGCTATTCCGGGGTGATAGGTTTTGCGGGTGCTGATGCTCAGGAGATCGCTATTGCGGCTGGAGAGTCGACCACCATCTCATTGCCAACATCACCGCGCCACGCAGGAAAGATCGACCAGATTCAAAAAGCTGAAGTCGACCTTTCATTACTTTTAGATAATGCACCGGCCCCGGCCATCAGCTCGGTCGATATAGATATCCAGATTCCTGAAGCCGCTTATCCGATGATCCGTTCAGAACCGCCGGCGATGGAAAAGTCAGCAGAGGAAGAGTTTCAGTACGAATATTACGCTCGCTCTCAGCAGTTACAGCCGATCAAATTCACCTATAACCCCGGCCCGGTGAACCTTCAGGTTCGTAAAACCGTATATCCGATCCCAGTAGAAACCGGGCCTGTCGAAATCAGTATCGAAGTAGTTAACCACGGCTCACAGGCCACCAGCGAACTGATTCTCAGGGATGCACTCGACGATACTGATTTCAGCGGCGCAGGCGATAACTTCACTCGTTTTGTATCTGAAGACGGCACAGAATTGATATGGGAGCGGACGCTGGAACCGCTGGCGCCCGGCGAGCGTCGCCGGATTAACTACACAGTTACGGCAAAATACGCAGTCGGCGATAAACAGCTGCCCGCAACGACCGTCATAATGGACGATGAGCTGACTGGCCTGAGTAATAAAGTCTGGCTACCGAAGTGGCATTAACACAAACATAATTTTCTCTCACGCCCCGGCTACACGTAGCAGGGGCGTTACCCCACTGTTCTGTTTTGTAGCCACCCACCAGTTACGAAACTCTTGTCGTGTTAGACAAGTCACCACGGCAACACAAATCCATACAGGCTGCTTCACTGAACATACCTCCTCCCAGCCGAGAATTTGCGTATGTTCAGACAACTCATCCCAACAGGTGCTGCGCTTGCAGCGATTTTAATCACCAGTGGCTGCTCCAGCAGTAGTGGTAATTCTGACGATCCAGACAACAGCGACGGCAGTGGAAATGTCTCACTAGAAGGTAAAGCCGCCGATGGCTACCTTGCAGGGGCACGTGTTTGCCTCGACTTAAATAATAATGCGAGCTGCGACGATGGCGAGCCGACCACGACGACCAGTGCCGGTGGTGGTTATACCCTCGAAGGTGTGACGCAGGAACAGATCGCGAATTCACCCATCGTGGTTGAAATTATCGTGGGTGAAACCATCGATGAAGATAACCCAGGTGAAACCATTGATAAGACCTATACCCTGACCGCACCCGCTGGTTCAGCGTTTGTCAGCCCGCTGACGACAATGGTGCAGAACGAAATTAAAGAAAATGGACTGAGCCCGGATGAGGCTAAAGCCAGTATTCAGGCAAGACTAGGTACTGAACTTGACCCGACTGAAGACTATGTCGCGGGCTCTGATGACGGCACCAGTGGAGAGGAGTTTCAGCGCCTGCACAAGGTTGCCCAGGTCACTCGTGCTGTCATGCAGAAGAACATTGAGCTGGTTAATACAGTGGTCAACGAAACCGGCGTGTCTCAGGAAGACCTGACCGCTCTGATTGTAGAACAGGTACTGGAAGCACTCGACGATATTCAGCAAGCGATTGAAACCGCTGGAGACGGTTTCGACGCCGATGACCTGGCAGGCTCCGATGACCTTCAGAGTACCCGTCTGGACCCAAGCAAAGTAGAAGAACAACTTGAAGAACGCCGCGACCGCCGCGCAGCTACCGCGGCAAATCTGGCCGGCTTACTGACGGATGGAGATGGCCTTAATTTCTTCGAGGCGTTTGAAGAAGAAGGCGCAATGATGTTCGGCTATGGCAATGTCCAGGCTGATGGTGAAGGGGTTATTTCCATCACTCAATATGGCTATGACACACAGGGCGACAGTTGGGTAGCCATGTCTGACGAGGGAAATCAGCAACAGGATTGTCTGCTCGGCAATGGTGAGTGGCGTTGTTTCGCACAGGATAACGAATCCGTGTCAACCGATGGTAATAACGTACGTATTCTGCGCGGTGGCCTGAGTTTCGCCGAGGAAATTATTTCTGGTGAACAGATCAACCTGGAAAATAAGCGCATTGGTGCCTATCTGGAGCATGAGTATCAGGCAGTCATTGATCCTGCAGTGACATTCGACGATACCGCCCTGGGCTATCTGCTGACCTTTACCCGCAGTCAGGATACGTATGAGCTGTACAAAGACAATGTAGAGTCAGTCGGCGACTGCTGGGATGGAGAGGTTATCGAGGGTAATACCTGGTCACCGACCGATACCTGGTGCAACAACGTCTTTGTCCACACAGGCGATGGCAATCATGAAACAGATGGCGATGCAGCAACCTCTCTCTCGCAACTGATCAGCTCAGCAGCCGCAAGTAATCCACAATATCGAGCAGACCTGGGAGGCATCGACCTGTATGGCGATGACAATCAGCACGTTGTAGAGCTGGTTTCTGGTGGCACGGCGAATCTGTATCGTATCGAACGCAGCAGCATGGGCGAATCGGAAAGCCTGATCGCTGCTGGCTCAACGAGCTGGCGCCTGTCGACGGTAGAAACAAAAGAAGTGCTGGTCATCGACCTGCCTGCGGATATTGCACTGCGCAGTGATTACGACCGCGGAGCGAAGCCCTTACTTGCAGTTGTCGATGGCTACGTACGCGCGGGTGAGATGATGCCTGCCGGCGGCCGCAGCGACAAACAATGGGTATTTAATGGGAACGCACGCGAACAAATTAAAGCAGCATTCGACTATACCCTGTTGGATGAGCTCACGGCCTGCGATATCGCTGATAACGAAGACTCTTCTTTTGCTGACTTCGACAGAGCTGCGACCGACTGCAGCGCGGTATCGTTCACCTCTGGGGATGTGGCCGGAAAGTCATTCTTCTTCGGTGATGGTGCCTTCAGCTTTACCCAGGACGGCAACGGCCTGTATCAGGGAGAAATCAATGATGGGGACTTTGTCTCACTCGGCTTCACCTGGACCATCAACGACGTCGGCTACCTCATTCTCAATACTCAACATACCGATGATGGCGTGACTCAGTACCTGAGAATGAACCTTGCCAAAGTTGAACTGAATGCTCGTCAGATCAGCGTTGTCAGCTTTGGACAGGATACTGAAGACAGCAGTGCACTCGACAGCGCAACTGGCGAGGTGAATGGAGAGGTATGGGACGTCCGCTAAAAGTGCGCTGGCAATAGCTGGTCCGACACGTCTCAGAGCCCCGGTAATACCGGGGCTTTTTAGTTTTAGAAGGGGAAAGTTCGTATCAGAACAGATTCATCAGGCTATCGAGTGTATCCTGCCCTCGTTTTTTGGATTCTTCCGGAGAGGTTTCTGACTTGCCTTCCCATTCGATATCATCAGGCGGAAGCTCATCCAGGAAACGGGAATGTGTGGTATCCGTGGCTTCGCCGTACTGTCTGCGCTTACCGGCATAGGTCAGCGTCAAAGTGCGCTTAGCGCGTGTAATACCCACGTACATCAGGCGACGTTCTTCTTCAATCGTGTCTGCTTCGATGCTGTTACGGTGTGGCATAAGCTCTTCTTCCATGCCCATGATATAGACATGCGGGAACTCCAGACCTTTCGAAGCGTGCAGTGTCATCAGTTGCACCTGATCGTTCTCGTCCTCTTCGCTCTGCTGCTCCAGCATGTCGCGCAGAATGAGCTTACCGACCGCATCTTCAATGGTGCACTCGTCGCCCAGCTCATCCGCCTTGTCGATCATTTTCTGAATCTGATCAACCAGGAAGTAAACGTTCTTCATACGTCGCTCAGCTTGGTGAGGCGTTCCGGAGTTCTGGTGCAGATAGCCTTCGTAATCGATGTCGTCGATCATTTCTTTGATGGCAGCAACAGGATCATCTGTGTAGGCATTGCGGGTGATACGCTCCAGCCAGTGACCAAAACGACGCAGGCGATCCAGAGCCTTTGGCATCAGTACCTGCTCCAGCCCCATTTCGGTCGTTGCGGCAATCATGCTGATATTGCGCATCGCTGCATATTCGCTGAGTTTCTCGATCGTGCTGGGCCCGATTTCACGGCGCGGTGTATTCACTACACGTAAAAATGCAGCATCGTCTGTCGGGTTAATCAGCAGGCGTAAATACGCCATGATGTCTTTGATTTCATTACGCCCGAAAAATGACTGACCGCCGCTCAACTTATACGGCACCTGATAAGCCTGTAGCTTCATCTCAATCATGCGCGATTGATGATTACCACGGTACAGCACGGCAAAATCACGATAGGTGCCGCCGTAGCGCAGGCGTCGCTCGACAATTTCGGTAGCGATACGCTCTGACTCAACCTCGTCATTCTTGCACTTAAGAATTTTGATCGGATCGCCATACCCTTGATCAGACCAGAGCTTCTTCTCGAATTCGTGAGGGTTATTATCAATAACAATGTTCGCCGCGTTCAGAATGAGGCCCGTAGAGCGGTAGTTCTGTTCAAGCTTGATCAGCTTCAGTGACGGGAAATCTTTTTTCAGTAACGACAGGTTCTCCGGCCGCGCACCGCGCCAGGCATAAATCGACTGGTCATCATCGCCTACCACCGTCAGGCCATTGCGGTGACCCACCAGCAGCTTAACCAGCTCGTACTGCGAGGTGTTGGTATCCTGATATTCATCCACCAGCAGATAACGGATCCTTTTCTGCCAGCGGGTCAGAACCTCTGGGTTATCCCTGAATAAGATGGTTGGCACCATAATGAGGTCATCGAAGTCGACAGCGTTGTATGCTTTCAACATACGCTGATAAACGCTGTAGGTCTGAGCGACCAATACTTCCTGCGGGCTGGCGGCCTTATTAATTGCCTGCTCAGGCGTGATCAGGTCATTCTTCAGGTTGGATATTTCGTTCTGAACCATGTCCAGCATATCGCCGTCATCACCGTGCTCCCGGTGCATCACGTCGCGAAGAATACCTTTGCAGTCATCCTGATCGAGGATAGAAAAACCTGATTTATAACCTGTGGTAGCCAGTTCCTGACGGATAATACCCAGCCCGAGGTTATGGAAAGTCGAGACGGTAAGCCCACGAGCACCACCGCGGCCGGTAAGCTGCATTACCCGCTCTTTCATCTCTTTCGCGGCTTTATTGGTAAAGGTTACCGCCGCAATATGGTGCGATTTGATGCCACAGGCGTCGATCAGATAAGCGATCTTACGGGTGATCACACTGGTCTTGCCCGAACCCGCACCCGCGAGCACCAGCAAGGGGCCATCAATGTACTTGGCGGCTTCTCGTTGACGGGGATTGAGCTGACTTAAATCGACCACGGACATACCTCTGAAACAGGCCGCTGATTCTACCAGTATTTACCGCAAAGGAGACACCACTGCCGACAAGGGAAGAAACAAAGTCAGGGGTGAAAATAACGTGCCAATCGAGGCACATTTCCGGCCATTCATTCGCGAAGCCCTGCTCTCTCTTCTATATGTCATAGAGCGGATTAATTTTGGGGTACACCGTTTCAGGATGAGCCAGAGAATGGACACCGAGCAACCGATGCTGCTGGCGCTGGGCACTGACAGCCCAATGCCTGATTTTCTGACAGACTGGCTGTGTCAGGAGTCAGCGCAGCAGAAAAACGTGATTCGTACAGGCATGCTGGATGCGTTTATTCCCATCCCGGACGGTCATATGGTCGTGATTACCGTGCCCCATGGTGATCCGGAGCAACGCGATCGGGTTCAGGAGGTGACTCTTCAGGTGCCGACGCTACTGATCGGATTCGCAGACGAACGGGCCTTCTACCCTGATGCCTGCGTCTGGATCGACGCAGATCACCTCACACCTCACGCACTCAAACACGGATTGACTGAGCTCAGAGCCTGCGTTGCTGGTCAGCTCCGTCCATTACTGGCGCGCCAGAACTGGATGCTGCAGTGTCGCAGCCTTCTGGAACGCAATTCTGACCTGATGCTGCAGCTCGTGAGCTGTCGCTGGCGGCCTGCTGCCTCCGGCGATAGCGCTGAAATCCGCTTTGACACCCAGCAATCGTTTGAACATCAACTGCGGGCAAGCGCTCCCGCCGATGCACTAATAGGGAAGCTCCTGGACGATCAGTTTGTGATTGTCAGCCAGAATAAAAAGCATCTTTCAGAAAAGTGGGTCCGCTCTCACGATGATGATACAAGCTTTCTGTGGACGGCTTTTTTGAGTACCCCGGTACCACTTCACTCATACGATGAACTGGGAGAAGCGTTGCAGCACTGTGTTCGCGAGATTGAGCGCAGCCGCATGATGTGCAGCAGAATCGGGGGGCGCTCGCTGACAGCGGACGAATCTGTGGTCGTTAAAGACCTGATACGCGCTCTGCGAAATAAAGAATTTTACCTCGAATTCCAGCCACAATTTGATAGTCACACAGCGACGATTGTTGGCGCAGAAGCCCTGCTACGCTGGCTACATCCAGAGCTGGGTATGGTGCCGCCTACGGCATTTATACGGGATGCCGAAATGGCCGGCTTGATCCGCACCCTGGGAAGCTGGGCCCTGCGTGAAACCCTGCGCGTCTGGCATATACTCAACGACCGTGGCATCAATATCCGGATGGCGGTGAATGTTTCTTTTCCCGAGGTAGCTGACCCTGATTATGCCGACAAGGTTCTTGACCTGTTGGATGAAACCGGTGTCCCCGCTGCCAGCCTCGAACTGGAGCTCACCGAAACCGCGATGATGCTGGACGCCAGCGTATCTTTGAATAACCTGAACCGCTTAAAGCTGGCAGGAGTCCGCATTGTTCTAGACGATTTTGGTACTGGCTTCTCGTCGCTTTCTCACCTCAGCGACCTGCCAATTACCGGCATCAAACTTGACCGGGCATTTGTGACGCCACTGAACCACGACGACGAAAACTCAGCGCAACGGCATATAGTCGCAACCATGCTGGATCTTTCTAAACGCCTGAAACTGGAAACAACGGCAGAAGGGATTGAAGACCAGAGCTGCCTTGAAGTGATCCATTCACTGGGCTGTGATCGTGTGCAGGGCTACTTTTACGCTCAGCCCATGTCAGTCGACAAACTGATTGAGCGCGCCTGCGTTCAGGAGTCTGTTCTTGTCGATTACGCTTCCGGGCAGCAGAGCCTTTTTTAGCATTCCCTACCAGCCCGACTCCGTTGCAATCTGTTTACTCCTGAGGCGTTTCAGGTGGCGGTGCTGGAGTCTCTTTCGGGCCAAAGAACGCCTCTCCATCAAAAGGACTCGGCGTGCTGACATGGTAATAAGACATAGCGCCAACAAAAGCACCGATAACTAACAGAAATATGATCAGTTGTTTATTCATTCAGGTCTCCGCAATTGCTCAGTCTGTTTTATCAGTCTGGCACGTCACCGGGGTTTCGCAAGAAGACACCTTTGGGGGAAACATGGCGCAAAAAAACGGGGCTGAAGCCCCGTTTTTGTTTTGTAAAAGCAATCAGTCCGCGCGCTTGTCAGATGATAAATTAAGCGCAACCGGGGTCGTCTTACCGATTATAACGATTGAATCGACATCTCCCTCAGCTACCGTCTGATTGGTCAGCCCAGGGACAACCGCGGGCCCAGCTTTGGTAGCACCTGAATTGACGACGTGAATGTCGTATGTATCAGGAGCAAGAGTGATATAGTCAGTGTCATCGCCCTGACTCATCCCAGTGGTTTCGTATGCTTCCTGGCTACTATCAGCAGACTCATAGATATAAACATCTGCCGAATTCACATCTGTAGCGACGGATGCATTTATCAAGCGAATATCTGCGGAACCCGCCTGTGATGCCTCACGCTGATCGGTCAGGAAGATACGTATCGCGCTTGCGAAGTCATCATTGCTGCCACTCGCAACCAGCGTGTAAGACTCCCCTCTTTCAAGCTCAAGCGAGGTTGATAAGCCAGATGGGGCATCTTCCAGAGCTGCATCAGCTGCAGTAATGCTGATAGGCAGTGAACCCGCAGGAAACACAACATAGCCTGAATCCTGGGTGTAACTCATATCTTCCAACGGAGCGTACAGCTCCCCTTCGATATACACATCAATATCCTGGGTATCGATAGCGTGTACGATACGCAGCTCAGCCGTGTTGTCTTGAATAGCAGTCGCAGCAGGACCGGCCCAAACCAGCAAAGAAACGGGGGAGCGGCCTTTATCACTGTTCACAGCGACAACAATCGCATCATCACTGACGCTCAACGAGCCTGAGTCGTATATAACGTCCGTTGATCCATCCGCTGTCAGTCGCACCTGATAAGAACCATCTTCAACACCCTCGAGCAACTGGTTACTCAGGTAAGACAACGCATTCACCTGAGGCGTCTCCCCCAGCTCAGCATCGGGCTCTGATACAAACACATCGACGTCTGTTGACGAGGCTGCTGGTGCCGCGTGAAGTACACGCAAGTCAATATCACCGTCAGTGACGACGTCAGTTTCATCAAGTACCGTAATCTCAAGGTCACTCGCCTGGTTTACGGCAATCGCGGCATAGTATGCATTCGAGTTCAGGCTCGCAGCATAAGACGCAGCAACGGTATCTGTACCAGCAAGGCGCAGTTCGATATTGGCATTGCCATCAGACAATTTGAGATAACCCGTACCATCCTGAAAAGCTACATCACTAAGCTGCAGTTCGCCGTTAACGTATACATCCACAGCCTGAGCATCAGGTGAAGCATGTAAAATACGCACGTAGGCATCGCTGTCGTCGTCTGCACCACAGGCAGCGAGACCAGCAATGCTGGCGGCAATCGTCAGTTTTTTGAGCAGGCTCATAGGTTTCTCCGGATAATTATTATTCTTCAACCTGAGCACTATACCAAACTCGCCGGGTCAGGCCATCCGATAACGGTCAAGAGCCCGAAAACCAATCGCTTCCATTAAGTGTTGGCGCTGAATGCTGTCCGCGTCATTCAGATCTGCGAGCGTGCGCGCAACGGTCAACAAACGATGATACGAGCGCGCAGACAAATTCAGACGTGCGATCGTGTCCAGAAGCCATGCCTGATCACTCTCAAGCAACCGGCACACATCATCCCGCTGTTGCCCCGACAGGCAGGCATTCGCGCAGCCCTGCCTGCGCATCTGGCGATCACGCGCGGCGATCACGCGATCACGGACGGCCGTACTCGGTTCTGAGGGTGGCGCCTGCTGCAGCAGCGCTGGTGATACTGGAGGCACGTCAACATGAAGATCAATCCGATCCAGCAAGGGCCCCGATGTCTGCCCCTGATAACGACGGATCTGATCCGGTGTACACTGGCAGCGCCCGGAAGGATCGCCATAGTAACCACACGGACACGGGTTCATCGCAGCAATTAACTGGAAACTAGCCGGGTAAGTGACAGAGCGGTTGGCACGGCTGATGACGATTTCGCCACTCTCCAGAGGTTCCCGCAGAACATCGAGCACCTTGCGGCTGTACTCCGGCAACTCGTCCAGAAACAAAACCCCACCGTGCGCTAAAGATATCTCACCGGGCTTGGGGTTACCGCCACCGCCAACAAGAGCAACACCCGAGGAAGTATGGTGAGGTGCCCGGAAGGGCCTCTGCCCCCAACGGCTTTGCCAGTCGCCGCTGTGGTGACTGATGGAAGCGACAGACGCAGCGACCAAGGCCTCGTCATTGCTCATCGGCGGCAGAATTCCGGGCAAACGCGACGCCAGCATGGTTTTACCAGTCCCCGGAGGCCCGATAAAAAGTAAGTTATGCTGCCCAGCTGCGGCTATCTCAAGCGCTCGCCGAGCACCGACCTGGCCTTTTACCTCAGAAAGATCATTCGTCAGACGGGAGGTACGAACCGGTGCATCCTCAGGGCTGACTTCCGGCAGGGATTCATTATTGTGCAACCAGCTACAGACTTCGGATAAGGAACGCGCCTGTAGAATTCTGGCCTCATGACAGAGGGCTGCCTCACCGGCATTACCAGCGGGCACGATCAGCGTCTTACCCGCATGCGCCGCACGTAACGCTGTTGGGAGAATACCCGTCACCGGGCGCAGCTCGCCAGACAAGGTCAGTTCGCCAACGAATTCATAATCGGCAAGCTTATCTTTCGGTACCTGATCTGAAGACGCAAGAATGCCCAACGCAATCGCCAGATCATAGCGCCCTCCCTCTTTTGGCAGATCAGCAGGCGCGAGGTTGATAGTGATGCGCTTAGCCGGAAATTCGTAGTGACTGTTCAGAATCGCACTGCGCACGCGATCCTTGGATTCTTTAACCGCCGTCTCAGGCAAACCGACCAGACTTAAAGAAGGCAAACCGCCAGACAAGTGCACCTCAACCTGAACCAATGGCGACTCTATGCCAACTTGAGCACGGGTATAAACTGTAGAAAGTGACATCGGGCCTCCTTGCCGCTGTATCCAGCTAGACTATAGAAGTGCCTGAGTGACGACCATACGAAGAAAGACTGACACCATAACTGCCAGTCACGTATCCTTTGCATCTGAAATCCCGGCCAGGTCGTATCTGGATTTTATAGCCGAGCGAATGAGCGGGAAATGGACAACAGAATGCAGTTTGAAAGGAACGTATTGTGAACCGGCTCTCTCCCATATGTATTGCGCTGAGCCTGGTCTTAGCAGGACGTGGAGGCGCCACCAGTAGCGAAGAAGATGAAACCATGACTCCTGACATTTTAATCGATGATGAATGTAACACTCGTAATGCTACTTCGACAGTAGCCAGTTTCGCGGCTGCCCTGCTGAGCACAGCCATGCTGGCTGGCTGTTCAGACGGAGACTCAAATTCCGGACACACGGTCAGTGGTACTCTATTCACCGCCGGGCAGACAGTCATCGATTACGACATCAATGACGTTTATAGCGGCTCCCTGACCAACGACGATCCGTTCAATGGCCAGCCCCTGCCAAACGTGGTCACAGTGCAAGGCTTTGCTTCGAACACGCCAACCAACGCCACAGCGACCGGCGATGCAGAGTTTGAACGTTTCGCTAACGTAGCGGATGAAAGTGACTACTATGCAGTCTCACTTCAGGGCGGACAGCGAATCGTAATGAACGTCGTTGACTACTACGGCAATAACAATCCGGATAGCGCATACGCGGGTGATCTGGACATGTATCTGTATCTGAATACCGGCGGCGACCCCATCCGCAGTTCACAGTCAGAGACCAACCGCGAAGAATTTTCAGTGCCGGCCGATGGTGACTACATTCTTGAGGTGTTCGCCTACAGTGGTATCTCTAAGTATGTTTTACAGATCCTCCCGGCAAGTAATAGCCTGTTGCCAACCGCATCTGAGTCACAACCTGCCCGGCCATCGTTCAAGCCGGGTGAGGCCATCGTGCAATGGAAAGACACTGCGGATACCTCCGCTATTACTGCCTTCAATGTGCGGGACCATCGTGCACAAGCGATGAGCACTGCGACCGATCGCCCGGTCAAACTCAACCTTAGGAAACCGGCATCGGTTGAGCGCCTATCGGCCAGTACTGGTCAGGATCTGAGTGCTTTTAACGCTGGCCGCGACACTCTCTCAGCTATTAAGGCACTGAATCAGCGCGATGACGTTGAGTACGCCGAACCTAACTACATCCGTTATGCCACAGCCACACCGGATGATGGCTTGTATCGCCTACAGTTTCACTACGCGGATATACGTCTTCCGCAAGCTTGGGACCTTTCCACAGGCTCTTCTTCTGTGACTGTTGCCGTGATTGATAGCGGGGTATTCCTCAACCATGAGGATCTGGCCGGTAAGCTGGTATCGGGCTACGACTTCATCAGCGACTCCTCGGTAAGCCGCGATGGTGATGGCATTGATTCGAACCCTGATGATCCAGGCGACAGCAACCAACGCGGAGCCAGCTCGTGGCATGGCACTCACGTCACCGGAACAATTGCGGCAGCCACCAATAACCAACAAGGGACCGCAGGAGCTGGCTGGGATACCCGGGTTATGCCTCTCAGGGTGCTTGGCCTTAACGGTGAAGGCTCAACATACGACGTACTTCAGGCGGTTCGCTATGCTGCACGTCTGAGTAATGACAGTGGAACCCTGCCATCATCCCGGGCGGACATCATAAACCTCAGCCTTGGCTCGAGCTTCCGCAGCTCGGCGGAACAGGATGCATTTACCGCAGCCCGGAATGCCGGCGTTATTATCGTCGCCGCAGCAGGAAACAGCTCCACCGATGAACTTTTCTACCCAGCGTCATACGATGGTGTGATTTCTGTCAGTGCTACCGCCCCTGATGACAGCCTGGCCTACTACTCAAACTTTGGCAGCAAGATAGACGTTGCTGCTCCGGGCGGAGACCTACGTAACGACACAAACTCTGATGGGCAAGCGGACGGTGTACTAAGTACCTCGGTGGATGACTCCGCAGGCACTCGACAAAGTGCTTATACGCTTCAGCAAGGCACATCGATGGCGACACCGCACGTCGCCGGTGTTCTTGCGCTGATGAAAGCGGTCGACCCAACACTGACTCCGGGCGAAGTAGATTCCTTGCTGAGTAGCGGTCGGATTACCGACGACATCGGCGCTGCCGGTCGTGATAATGAGTTCGGACACGGTCTTATCAACGCGCTAAAGGCGGTTCAGGAAGCAAACAACCTCGCCGGCGGCGGCAGTGTTCCCCAGGTTCCTGTACTGGAGAGCGACCCCGACGAGCTTCAGTTCGGTTCAGGCTCTTCACTGACCCTTACCCTGAACAACGTTAATGATGAAGCTGATGACCCCGTCATCACGACAGACGTCAGCGAAGACTGGCTCACGATCAGCCCGAGTGATGTCGACAGTAATGGCTTTGGCGAATACGTAGTGACTGTCGATCGCGCCGACCTTGTAGATGGCATGTACGAAGGTCTGGTCCGCTTTACACCAGATACTGGCAACAGTCTCGATGTGACAGTAACTATGCGGGTCGGTGACATCATCACCATGACAGATTCAGCGCCTCAGTATGTACTGCTGGAGGATTCTGAAACCGCCGAAATCGTTGCAGAGACCCTCGTAAATCCAAATGGCAGCTACGCGGTCACGGATGTGCCTACCGGCAGCTATCGGATTGTCGCAGGTTCAGATATCGACGTTGATCTTTTCATCTGCCAGAACGGGGAAACCTGCGGCGGCTATCCTGACTCAGTGACTGAAGAAGTCGTCGAGGTTAACGGTGACGTAACCGACATCGACTTTGTTGTCAGCCTGGTCAGCGGCATTGATGTCAGTGATGACGGCGGACTCGGGATTCTGCGTGCTAATCCATCAGCTGACCCCGAAGAGCCTGACCTCATAGAATCTGAGCCAGCGGATAACAGCATGGAAGACGAGAGCGATAGCAAGCCTGTCCGTTCAGTAAGTCGTTAAAATACTCTCACTTCCGTTCAATTAAAAAGGGCCGCTCATGCGGCCCTTTTTAATGCGTGTGTTTCGACGATTAAGCCAACTGAACAAAATCAGCTTTGCTTTTGCAGTGACTCTTCACGACGCCGCAAATCGAATGATGCCTGCTTCACTTTCCAGCGGAACAGACCACCCAGCCAACGCTTAATAAATACCGCTTTGCGGCCAATCGGGTGCGGATTGCAGATCATCTCGCCCTTCATCAGCGACTTATAGGCGCGATCAGCCACTTCACTGGCATCCAGCTCTGACTTCTCGAACACCTTGTCGACGAACTTCAACATCGAAGGGTCAGACGTTTTCATCGTCTTATTCAGATTGGTACGGAAGAAGCCCGGGCACAGCGCCGTGACTTTGATGTTATAAGCGTGCAGCTCGTAGTACATGGTCTCAGAGAGTGCGATCACACCCGCCTTAGCAACATTGTAGGAGGCCATTGACGGCAGAATCATCAGACCGGCAAGCGAAGCAGTATTCATAATGTAGCCGCTGTTCTGCTTCTTCATTACAGGGGTAAAGGTCCGGCAGCCCAGAGCGACGCCTTTCAGATTGATATCGATGATCCATTCCCACCAGGCCCACTCGCCCGCGTCAATACGGTCGCCAGTGGCAACACCAGCATTATTAATCAGGACATCAAGGCCACCCCACCGCTCTTCAACATCAGCACGCAGTGCATTCCACTGATCTTCAGAGGTGACATCCAGATAGGCCGTCCAGCCTTTACCACCTGCTTTTTCTACCAGCTCCAGAGTTTCAGCCGAGCCCTCGCTGTTAATATCTGCGATACAGATATCGGCACCTTCTTTAGCGAAGCGTAAGGCCAGTTCGCGGCCAAGACCGCTGGCTGCACCTGTGATCAGTACTTTTTGCATGATGATAAAACCCCGTAAGTTGTTGTTATTTTTTCTTGCGGTAAATGCTGCCCTTTTTCATGTCAGGGTCAACCGTTGTCTTAAAGCGCTTGTGTAGCCACAGATACTGAGAGGGGTGCTCCCGTAACTGTGCTTCGATAAAGTCATTCGCCATTTGGGCGTCGGCTGCGTCATCGCCGCTCGGAATCGGTAAAGGATCATGCACCGTGACGGTATAGCCCGAGTTATCATCTTTACGGAAGTAAGTGATCGGCATCACCAGCGCCTTACCCGCTTTCGCGATACGGGAAGTCGCTGTAATCGTCGCCGCCGGGTGGCCAAAGAAGTTTACGAAGATGCTGTTCTTACGGCCGAAATCCTGATCCTGGGCGTACCAGAGCACGTTGCCCTGACGTAACGTACGGATGAATCCACGGATGTCTTTACGCGTCAGGCATTCATCGTACAAACGGGCGCGGTTCCGCTCCATTACATAATTCATCACCGGGTTATCCTGCGGGCGATAGCTTACGCTCACGCGTTGCACTGTACTGACCAGGCTGCCAGCGAGATCCAGCATGGAGTAATGAGCACCGAGCAACATCACACCCTGACCGTTATTCTGTGCCTCTCGCACCTTATCGAAACCTACAAAATCCGTGCGGGCGGCCAACCACTGAGGATCACGGAACCAGCCCATAAAGGTTTCCATCAAACCGATGCCATTATCGATAAAGATCTGACGTACCAGGGCATCACGCTCAGCCGGGGATTTCTCTGGAAAGCAGATTTCCATATTTACTTCGGCAATTCTGCGACGACTCCCGGCGACCTTGTGTAGCAGCAAGCCAATACCTTTGCCGATTCCCAACTGCCATGAAAAGGGCAAGCGAGTCAGAAGCGCGAGCAATCCTACGCCCAACCAGATGGGCCAGTGCTTAGGGTGGAGCGGAGCTTTGAGCTGCTCCGCGCCGCCTTTAGATACATCAGCCATTCAGCCAGTCCAGATACGCGTTAACGCCCTGTTCAACTGTGAAAAATTCGTCGGTGTAGCCAGCTGCACGCAAATTCGAGATATCCGCTTCGGTGAAGCTCTGGTATGCACCTTTCAGATGATCCGGGAACGGAATGTACTCTTTCTTGCCATCGGTACCTTTCGCGCCATGCCACGCAACGACGGCATCTGCAACGTCGTTAAAGCTCTGGCATTTACCTGTTCCCAAATTGTAAATCCCCGATGCCACTCTCTGCTGCCAGAACCAGAGGTTCACTTTCACAACATCGCCGACATAGACGAAGTCACGGCGCTGCTCGCCAGCACCCCAGCCTTCGGTCTCGCCAAACAGCTTACAAACGCCGGTGTCCTTAATCTGGTTATTGAAGTGAAAAGCTACTGACGACATAGAGCCTTTGTGCTGCTCACGCGGGCCATACACGTTGAAATAACGGAAGCCCACAACCTGACTTGGGAAACGGTTATTCGGATAAGTGGCCTGCAACTGACGAACGTATTGGTCGAACTGCCACTTAGAGTAGCCGTACACGTTCAGAGGCTTTTCGTGAGCGCGCTCTTCTTTGAATACGTCGCTGCCGCCGTAAACCGATGCGCTGGAGGCATACAGATACGGAATACCCTGTTCGAGGCAGGCATGCAGCAGAATCTTGGAGTACTCGTAGTTGTTCTCCATCATAAACTTGCCATCCCACTCGGTAGTGGATGAGCAGGCACCTTCGTGGAAGATAGCTTCAACATCGTCCAGCAGGCCATCATCAATCTGTACGCGCTGGATAAAGTCATCCTTATCCAGATAGTCGGCAATATCGCAATCGCTGATGTTATAGAACTGGCGACCGTCGCTCAGGTCGTCCACCACGATGATGTCGGTGCGCCCCATCGCGTTCAGGGCTTTAACGATGTTGCTGCCAATAAAGCCAGCGCCGCCTGTTACGATAATCATGCTTCTGTCTCCTGAATGCGTTTAACAATGGCCGTGGTTGAGCAGTTGTCTTTAAAGCTCAGGATGATCACGTCACCACCGTTTTGCTGTACACACTGACCACCAGCAATCTCTTCGATGCGGTAGTCACCACCCTTCACCAGAATATCCGGCAGCACCCGACAGATCAGGCGCTCCGGGGTATCTTCGGTAAAAGGCACCACCCAGTCCACGCTTTCAAGGCCAGATAACACAGCCATTCGGTGGTCGAGTGGGTTAATTGGACGTGCCGGGCCTTTCAGGCGCGACACAGATTCGTCAGAGTTCACCGCAACCAACAGGCGGTCACCCAAGGCTTTCGCTTCTTTCAGATACTGCACATGACCGGGATGAATAATGTCGAAACAGCCATTGGTCATGACCAGAGTTTCACCACGTTCACGGGCCTCCTCGACCAGTACCATCAGCGAGTCTTCATCAAACAGGCCAGCACCCTGCTGGCTGTCCTGACGCAGCTCACGGCGCAACTCTTCGGTTGAGGCCGTTGCGGTACCCAGCTTGCCGACCACAATGCCAGCAGCAGTATTTGCCAACACAGTAGCCTCTTCAAAACCAGCACCAGCAGCCAGCGAGGCCGCCAGAACAGAAATTACGGTATCACCGGCACCGGTCACATCGTACACCTCGCGGGCGCGGGTCGGCAGATGGAAAGGCTCAGCGTCGCGACGTACCAGGGTCATGCCCTTTTCACTGCGGGTCACCAGCACGCCTTCGAGATCAAACTCTTCGACTAGCGCACGGGCTTTTGCAACCAGCGCTTCGTCCGACTGAGCCGGGCCAACCACGGCCTCAAACTCGCTGAGATTCGGTGTAATCAGGGTCGCGCCCCGATATTTCTCGAAGTCCGCACCTTTCGGGTCGACCAGAACCGGAACATTCTGCGCTTTCGCGGCTTTAATCAGAGGCTGAGGATCTGCCAGCGAGCCTTTGCCGTAATCCGACAAGATGACTACACCCGTATTTTTTAAGCGAGCTTCAAACGACGCTTTCGATGCGGAGATATCCACCGCATGAAAGGCATCTTCAAAGTCGAGACGAATCAGCTGCTGCTGACGGCTGATAATCCGCAATTTGGTGATGGTCGGATGGGTGTCGTGCCTTTGGAAATCACAAATAACGCCGGCATCCTGTAACAGACCTTCGAGCAAAGCAGCGTTGTCATCCTGACCGGTAATGCCAAGCAGGTCGACCTGACCACCGAGCACCGCAATGTTCAACGCAACGTTGCCCGCACCACCAGCACGGTTCTCTGTGTCCTGAATTTTCACCACAGGCACAGGTGCCTCGGGAGAAATACGTGACGTCGGGCCACCCCAGTAGCGGTCGAGCATAATGTCGCCGAATACCAGAACCCGGGCTTTGTGAAAATCAGGGATAGTTACATCCATCAGGGGAGTCGCCGGTAGATCAGAAAGCGCGCAGTTTAACATAGGCGACCTCTGATTTGTGCTACTATCCGGGCCCGACATTCAGTACCCGGACGCACTGTGGCACGACACATCTACACCCTGATTTACAGCCTCTTCTTACCCTTAATCGTCGCCCGACTGTGGTGGCGTGGACGCGCGAACCCGGGTTACCGCCAGCGTGTCGCTGAACGCTTCGGTTTTCTGCCCCATAGGCCACGTCCGGGCGGCCTTTGGGTGCATGCTGTATCCGTCGGTGAAACGCTCGCAGCGGCTCAGTTTGTCAAACAGTTCATGGAGCAGAACCCGAACACGCCGGTCATCATTACCAGTACGACTCCAACGGGCTCAGAGCAGGTAAAACGCATATTCGGCGAGCGCGTGTTCCACATGTACCTGCCGTATGACCTGCCGTCATTCATCAATCGTTTTATCAAGAACATCCAGCCTGGTGCCTTGGTCATTATTGAAACTGAACTCTGGCCAAACCTATTGGCATCATGCGCTAAGCATGACCTTCCAGTGGTACTGGCGAACGCCCGACTGTCCGAGAAGTCTGCTCGTGGATACGCAAAACTCCCAGCGTTGACCCGCCCAATGCTACACAGCCTGAGTGTAGTCGCAGTGCAGAATCCGACGGACGGCCAGCGCTTTATTGAATTAGGGTTACCCACCGGCCGTATGAAAGTAACCGGCAGCGTAAAGTTTGATGTCACTGTTCCGGAGGACTGCCATAAGCAGGGAGTCGCGCTTCGCGGGCAATGGGGAGCAGATCGCCCGGTACTGGCACTCGCATCCAGCCACCCGACCGAAGACGAACAACTCCTTGATATCTATCCAGCGTTAGAGAAAGCCATTCCAGGCCTCCTGCTACTACTGATTCCACGCCACCCAGAACGTTTTGAGCCAGTGACCAATGCTGCCCGTAGCCGCCACCTGCACGTCCACCGCCGCACGAATGGCAACGTCTCTGACGATATTCAGATTTATGTTGCCGATACCATGGGCGAAATGCTGAATATGCTTGCCGCAGCCGATGTCGTCGTCATGGGCGGAAGCCTTTATCCGGGCGGCGGCGGTCACAACCCAATTGAACCGGCTGCACTCGGCAAAGCCACCTTGATTGGTGCTGATCACATAAACTTCACCAGTATTGTTAATGAACTGACCGAGGCTGGCGCCATAGCCGTTTGCGAAAGCCTGCCGGCGTTGCAGGATGAGGTAATTCGCTTGCTGAGGGACAGCATTGCCCGCGAAGCGATGGGTCATAAAGGGCTGGACGTGGTAGAGAGTAATCGTGGTGCAGTAGCGCAGTTGCTGGCGTTGGTGAAAGAGCAGTTGTCGGACTGAAGCTATACCTGCCTTCTGAACACATTACTGCCCCAAATCCGAATTATGGTAAGTGACGTACTAATCGAACATGATAATATGCATTACGTTGCCTAGAGAAATCAGCGCCGTATTCAAACTCCACAGTCCACGAATAGCCATCGCGGCCTGCTTCCGGCGATCCCGACCAGAAACTTGATGAGGGTGTCGCCGGAAAAATTGCTAGATTAATCGCCGGATCTAAACGATCCTCCGCAACCAGGGAGCTCAATTCTTTAATATTCGGTAGGCGCCAGTCTGAATAGCCCGCAACTGATATACCTGAGGTCAACGTAAGAGCATCACTCCAAGTATAAGTTGTTGCCGCGCCGGTGCAGTTACCCGCACCACCATTAGGTTCCCAGACTTGTCCTTCTGAGCACTGCAACCACATCAAACGAGTCTCGTTGTCCGTAACCGTACCATCGTCGTGTAAGGTATAACGACTATCAGGTGTGATATTTTCAATATCGGGGTTCACTGTCTGCGCGAAAGCCAGCAAAGGCACCAGCAAAACGACGACAACTGACAAATAGTTTTTCATTCAATTTTCCTCTTTAGTGATCAATTATGCGCAGAACGAACGACCCTTACTCTAAAGTCGGCGTCACGGCTAAAGTTACCATCACCGCCAGTGTAGAAGTTCATAATCCAAGAATGACTATTACGACGAGCATTAGGTGACCCTGACCAATACCAAGTGCTAATAGTGTTAGGGAAGTAACCAATCTCAATACCGGGATTGGCACGCCCATAATGAACGATGCTGCGCAGCTCTTCTTTTTTAGGCATGCGCCAGTCGTTAGCGCCACACAGGCCGGCGGCATTGACGCGATCTACAAAGGCCTCGGTATTGCAATGCGTGGTGCTGTTAGCGTTGTCGTAGCCGTAACAGATAGCCCCATCGTCATCGGCGTAACCGACAGAGCCGCCATTGGTGGAGGAGTCGGTGTCGTACCAGTTATATCGGTCGTCGGCATCATGGAGGCTGTCGCCGACGTTACCATCAGAAGGGGTTTTGACCTCCCAGATTAAGCCGGTAACGTTGTCGCGCACGCAGGACCATTCGGTGGCGCTTTCTGGCAGATCGTTGCCGCTCGCATCGAGTTTGGTGAAGTCAAAACCAGCATCGCCAGCACCGGTTTTGGCGAGCTGGCCGTTGGCAGCTTGTGGATCGCGGCCATAGTGGGCATCCTGCCCCGAAGGTATCAGATTGCCGTCGGCATCAATACCATCTGCGGTGTGCGTCGCTCCAGTATCGGTACAGTTGAACGTTGAACTCCACTGGGCTTCATCTTCGGCATCGTAGTTACCGCACAGGGTGATGCCAGTATCATTGAGCTGCCCTTGCTCATTAAAGATGACGTCGATAGTGCAGTCGGCGGTAATATTCGTAATGTAGTCGTTGCCTGTGCGCGTACCTTCACAACCTGTGATGGCCGAGGCGTAATATCCGCTGTCTGGCGCTACCGTCAGGGTCAGGTTGTCACCGTGCAATACGGTTTGTGCCGTATCGGGCGTGACAGTACCATTGCCGCTGGCATTGATAGACACTATGTATTCAAGGCGGGCGAAGGTGGCGTTGATGGCACAATCAGCAGTGATGGCATCCACTGTAAAGGTGTTATCGGTAAGTAAGCCGCCACAACCGCTGGCCGATTCAATGCGATAGCCGGTATCTGGCGTGATGCTTACGCTGAAACCGGTGCCTTCTTCAACGGTTTGCGTACCCGTCAGACTGAGTACACCGCCGTCGGTCGCGGCAAGCGTAACGGCGTAAGTCGTTGGTTGCTCAGACGCTTGCTCGTTTTCAGAATTTTCGCTGTAACTGCCCGGATCAGCCGGTGTTTTGTCTTTGCTGCCTGAGTCGCCGCAGCCGGTCAGTGCCCCGACAACAAACAGCATAGCGAGCAAAGGTGAGTACGTTGCCTTCACGTTAGAGTCCCTGTGATTTCTTTTGGGGCACTTTATAAAGAAAGGAGCTCAGGGTCTATTGTCAAAGTACGTCGAAGGTAGCCGGTTAAGAAATAAACCTCAGGCAATAATCAAAAATTGACAATCTTTGTAGCGACTCATAATCTGAAACCAATATCCACTCAATCAGAGAGGCTCACCATGCATATCTCGCTCACTTCTGAACTCGAATCACGGGTTAAAGCCAAGGTAGAAAGCGGCCTTTATAACAATGCCAGTGAGGTTGTACGGGAAGCTCTGCGTTTTATGGAAACCCACGAAGACTGGGTTCGTGAGCTGAAACTGGCGCAGCTGCGTGAGCAGCTAAAGGTCGGAGCGGACCAGCTCAACCAGGGCGAAGGCATCAAGGTTGAATCCCGTGATGCGTTAGATAGCCTGTTTAAAGACATCACCGGCTGATTTCAGACGTGACTTTCGCACTAACCATTTCGCCCGCAGCGAATAACGATCTTAGCGATATCTACCGCTACAGTGCCCAACAATGGGGACAGAGGAAAGCGCGAGATTATCTGGATGCGATCAAAGATACATTCTGGAGGCTAGTGGAGCAGCCTCATAGTGGTGTACTGCGGCCTGAGTTACTCGATAGTTTGTTAACCGACACCCGCAGCCTGTTAGTAGAGAGCCATGTTATCTACTACCAGATACGAGCGAATTCGGTACAAATCATCCGGGTACTGCACGCCAGACAGGATCCCGGACGGCATTTTTAGGCACCAATACGAAAAACGCCCGCGCTGGTAGCAACCAACGCGGGCGTTATCGTTTCTATCATTACTTCTATCTTTGCCTTAGGGCTTCAGATGAATACCAGGCAAATGCCTTACTTCATCAGCACTTTCACGTAATTCGGCAACGCGAAGCTGGCGACGTGTACTTCAGGGTTGTAGTAACGGGTTTCAAAGCCCGCCGCATCATAGCGCGCCTGAATCTGCTCAACTGTTTGCTTGCGCAGTGACTCATCGTCTGTTGCCCATGCCAGAGACATAAAGCCGCCCGCATAAGTTGGTACCGGAGCAACGTAGAAGCTGGCTTCGTTATAAATCTTGCTCAGGCGCTGGTAAGTGTTAGTCACTTCATCGCCCTGCATAAATGGCACGCCATTCTGGGCCACCATGATGCCGCCCTCGTTCAGGCACTTTTTCTCATCGGCGTAGAAGTCAGAGGTGAACAATACTTCGCCCGGACCAATAGGATCGGTAGAGTCAGCGATAATTACATCAAACTTGTCAGTGCAGTTGGCCACGAAGTCTTTGCCGTCAGCAATGACGATATTGGCTTTCGGGTCGTCATAGGCGCCGTCAGAGTGTTTCGGAAAGTACTCTTTGCACATATCTATCACGCTCTGGTCGATCTCAACCTGAGTCACGTGCTCTACGTTCTTATGACGCAGAACTTCGCGCAGGATACCCCCGTCGCCACCACCAATAATCAGGACACGCTTTGGATTGTGGTGTGCCAGCATCGGCACATGCACCATCATCTCGTGATAGATAAATTCATCTTTCTCGGTGGTCTGTACCACGCCATCAAGCAGCATCACCCGGCCAAGAAACGGCGTCTCAAAGATCTCCAGATGCTGATGTTCGGTTTTTACTTCAAACAGCAGATCACTGACAGTGAAGGACTGGGCGTAGTCGTCATACAGACGCTCGCGGACAAAAGTTTTCTCAGTCATGGGCGGATTCCAGATGGGAGTGAGTAAAGCGCCGGATTATAGCTGCCATAGCAAATCAGGACTATGGTGAAGTAATCGTAGGGCAAACAAAAAGGCCAGCAATTGCTGGCCTTTTCTTTGGTTTAACACCGTAATTGATTACTGCTCAAGCCCCGCAATAAAGGCTTTCAGATCTTCAGCGGTCTGCTTTGGCGCTTCCAGCTGAGGCAGGTGGCCAATACCTTCCATCTTGATAGTAGTCACGTTCTGCATCAGCTGTTCGAGAACATCCGTTGCACCGACGTTAAGCACGCGATCTTCGACACCCCAAACCAGAAGCGTCGGGGTCTCGAGGCCAGTCACACGTTCTTCAACACTGTCCGATTTGATCTGAACGAAAATATCCTGTTCCAGTTCAAAGTTGTCGATGCGTTTCTTAGCCATCTGGTCCAACACGAACCCAGGGACAAACGGCGGCTCACTCATTACGATGTCGAACACATCGCGAAATTCATCTTCGGTTTTGGCTGTCAGTGGGTTCTTGCCCGTTTCTTCGATAATCTCCATGACTTCAGATTTTGGCGCAGACCAGACACCGCCCGGATCAAGCAACCAGAGGCTCTTTACCTCAGCTGGATACAGCGCGGCGTAGGTCATAGCAATATGGCCACCCATGGAGCTGCCGCCCATATGGATCTTACGATCAAGATTCAGCTCGCTGAACAACTCATGCAAACGTTTGGCCTGAGCGGTTGGTGTGTAGTCAGCTGGGTTAGGTTTCGACGATTCACCAAAACCAATATGATCAGGCACGATCAGGTGGAAGTCTTTCAGGTATGGCGCTGACTCAGTGAAGTTGTCTTTGTCAGCACCAAAGCCGTGCAACAGAACCAGCGTGTCAGCGTCGGTATTTTCTGACTCCAGGTAAACGTAGGTCAGACCACTTGGCAGTGTAATTTCTTTCTGTTCAAGGTCTCCAAGGCCGCGTTTCACATCAACCAGAAACGCTGCGGTCCCCTCTGGGGCAACCATGATAGTGCCTGTAATACCAATGACTACAACCACCACCAGCGCGGCTATCGCTTTAACTATTTTCATTATTACTCCTCTATGAGTCGTTCATTCACTTATAAGCAGGCAACATAGTAAGGTCTGGTAATCATGCCGCCCATATCTTTTCCGGCCGGATTACGAATTCAATGGCTCGTTTTGTTACATTTTTAGCCAGTCGTTTGATGGAATCAGCTCTATCCGCCGGATCATTCCAGTTAAATGGCCGATGTACTCATACACCCAAACCTCGATTTCAGAACCCTCTGCGGTTACCGCTATCACCTTACACCGACGGTATTCATGAGGCTGTGGGCAAGAGGCGGAACAACCCTCATACACATCAAGGCAGGCAAGAATGCGGTCATTAACGCAATAAATGTCTCCCTGAACATGTGAATATGACGAAGTACCCGGCAAGCTTCCGGGCGCGACCCACCCAGGATAGAGCCCCAATGAGAGCAAGTGACCAGGAACAGTCGCAGCCGTCTCATGGCGGTCTTTTGTCAGGAGTGCTCTTGCCTTATCGGAGCCCACTATGGAACTGGTAAAGCGCGCAGCCGGCCTTAAGCTGCCGTAGACAAACAGGTAATCGCCTTCCATTTCTTGATATCTGTGACAAATTTGACAGAAAGCGTACCGGAAAACGCTGGATTTGTGACTTCCTCCTCAAATTAACAGTCTTGTCATTAAGGGCCCGTTTTCATCCAGGAATGGATTGCTATGGTAGTTAACCGATTTAGTGAATACCCAGGCAAGGAGTTGTTATGAAGACCAGGCGCTCAGTTCTATCAACGATGATCCTTGCCTCACTTACCTGCATCAGTGGATGCATGAGCGATAATTCAAACGCAGACAGCTCGCGAACAGACAGCTCCCCAGCGGGGGTATGGTATGTTCAGACAACAATGAGCGATAGCATCAATGACTCAGGAAGTGATATCCGCACCCAAATGTCCGGACGACAGCTTGTCGTACTGGAAGAGACTGGCCACGGAGAATTCCGGCTACACGACTGCACCGCTAATTTCACGCCAATAACACTCAACCAACAGGCTTCACAGTTGCGCGGCGCCTATTCACTGACCGATAAGACTGCGACTTCACCTTACAGCGAATCGGGCTCTCTGAGCATCACTCTGGATGAAGGCATGATGCACGGACAATACAAGCACTTCGACAGAAATTTCGATGGCTCGTGGGACAGTGAACAAACAGCCTATTTCGAAGGACATAAGGTCACCGCGGCGGAGACCCTGGAAGCACTCAGTCAGGCTGAGATTGATGCAATACTCAGTGGCGAGGCAAACCGCTCGGCAGCGACTGTCCCTCAGGGGGCAACTTGCACCGGCATCGCAAGCGTGACGACCGATGGCACGATCAGAGCAAGACCAACATCCCAGGCCGTTGCAGATCTGTTAAGGCCGGAGCGGCAACCCGACCTTTTCGTTGCTTCAGAAGGTGGGCGCTGATTTAGTCAGCCCCCTGAGCCTCCATCGAATCAACATTCTGGAAACCACGCGGTAACTTGTTACCACGGCGCCCACGCTCTCCCTGGTAATGTTCAAGATCTGAGAACTTGAGTTTCAGGTGACGCTTACCGGCATGAACCAGCAGGGTATCCCCTTCTTTGAAAGCAAGCGTGGCAACCATCAGCTCTTCTCTGGCGGCCGCCCGGGTGCCGTTGATGTTGATCATCTTGTTGCCTTTACCGCGCGCCATCTGTGGGAGATCAGCCGCAGGGAAGACCAGCATCCGCCCTTCATTACTCACCGCGGCAATCCAGCTCTTATCCGGCTCGTCGATCAGTGTTGGTGGCAACACTTTCGCGTTGGTCGGCACAGTAACCAGTGTCTTACCGGCTTTGTTCTTGCTCTGCATGTCAGCGAGCGTACCGATAAAGCCATAGCCCGCGTCGGTACTTAGCAGGTAGCGGTCATCGTCTTTGCCCATCAATGCATTCGTGAACAGACTGCCTGCCGGAGGGTTCAGCTTGCCAGTTAACGGCTCACCCTGACCCCGTGCTGAAGGCAGTGTATGCGCCTGCAAACTGTACGATCGGCCAGTGTTATCAAGGAAGATCACACTCTGATTCGATTTACCTTTGGCCGACGTGAGGAAGGCATCACCGGCTTTGTAGCTCAGGTTTGCACCATCAACGTCATGACCCTTGGCGGCGCGGACCCAACCTTTCTGCGACAGTACCACCGTAACCGGATCGGCAGACACCAGCTCGGTCTCGCTGAAGGCTCTCGCCTCGGCACGGGTAACCACCGGAGAACGACGTTCATCGCCATACTGCTCCGCATCGGCAGTGAGTTCTTTCTTAATCAGAGTTTTCATACGACGTTCAGAACCCAGAGTTTTCTCGAGCATGTCGCGCTCTTTCTCCAGCTCATCCTGTTCGCCACGGATCTTCATTTCTTCGAGCTTGGCCAGATGACGAAGCTTTAACTCAAGAATGGCTTCGGCCTGAATATCTGAAATACCAAAGCGTTCCATCAGCACCGGCTTTGGTTTGTCTTCAGTGCGGATAATATCGATCACTTCGTCGATGTTCAGGAAGGCAACCAACAAACCTTCAAGGATATGCAAACGCGCCAGTACTTTATCCAGGCGATGCTGCAAGCGACGACGCACCGTACCGGTACGGTATTCCAGCCACTCACTGAGCATGGTTTTAAGATCTTTGACCTGCGGGCGACCATCAAGACCGATCACGTTCATATTAACGCGATAGTTCTTCTCAAGGTCAGTCGTCGCAAACAGATGCGCCATCACTGCGGCGGTATCAACCCGGTTGGACTTAGGCACGATCACCAATCTAGTCGGGTTTTCGTGATCTGACTCGTCACGTAAATCCGTTACGAGCGGCAGCTTCTTAGCCTGCATCTGAGCGGCGATCTGCTCAAGAATCTTGGCGCCAGACACCTGATGCGGCAGCGCCGTAATGACGATATCACCGTCTTCAAGAGTGTAGACCGCGCGCATTTTGACGCTGCCTTTACCCGTGCGGTACATCTTCTTGAGATCTTCGCGTGGGGTAATGATCTCGGCTTCTGTCGGGAAGTCCGGCGCCATGACATGCTCACACAGAGCATCAATATCGGCTTTCGGTTCATCCAGCAGGCGAATACATGCCGAGGTCACTTCGCGGACATTATGCGGCGGAATATCCGTCGCCATGCCCACCGCGATACCGGTCGTACCGTTGAGCATCACTGTCGGCAGACGTGCTGGCAGTGTTGCAGGCTCGTCCATGGTGCCATCAAAGTTCGGCTGCCACTCGACCGTACCCTGACCAAGCTCGCTCAGAAGCACATCAGCAAACTGTGACAACTTAGCTTCGGTATAACGCATCGCAGCAAAGGACTTCGGATCGTCCGGCGCACCCCAGTTACCCTGACCATCGACCAGCGGATAACGGTATGAGAACGGCTGAGCCATCAGCACCATGGCTTCATAACAGGCGCTGTCGCCATGTGGGTGATACTTACCCAACACGTCACCGACAGTACGGGCCGATTTTTTGTACTTAGCCGTAGACTTCAGGCCAAGTTCGCTCATGGCATAAATGATCCGGCGCTGTACCGGCTTCATACCATCGCCCACATGAGGCAGTGCGCGATCAAGAATGACGTACATGGAGTAATTCAGGTACGCATTCTCGGTGTATTGTTTGAGTGACTGACGTTCAACGCCATCATCGGTATAACTGATCTGATCCGTCATAGTATCCGGTTGTCTGCTCGAGGCCCGTCACAGGGCCGTGTTTAAAATATTCTGCTTCTGACTTAACAATTAAACTGCGTTTAGGACTACGTTTCGGAATAGTGCCTGAGGAAATCGTCCGCCGCCATAGGCCGGCCGTACAGGTATCCTTGCAACCATTCGCAGCCAAGGTGTCTCAGGGTCTCGCCCTGCTCTTCATTTTCAACGCCCTCAGCCACCACTTCAATGTTCAGGCTATCGGCCATGGCCACTATCGCGCGGGCGATCTCGTAGTCGTTTTCCTGATCGTGAATGTTACGCACGAACGACCGGTCGATTTTCAACACACTGACGGGCATCTCTTTTAGCTTGCTCAACGAAGAGTATCCGGTACCAAAATCATCAATTGAAAACTCGACACCCAGCGCCCGAAGCTGGTGAATCTGGTTGTTCACCTCGGTCATGCCCGACATCATTAACGATTCGGTCACTTCGAGCTCCAGCCAAGCGGGCTCGAAACCGGTTTCTTTCATAATGGTTTCAACCGTTTCGGCGAAGCGACTGTTGATCTGCATGGCCGACACATTGACGGCAATTTTCTCAAGTTTCATTCCCTGCTGACGCCAACTCATGAACTCAGCGCATGCGCGTCGTAACACCCAGAAACCGAGTTCCCGGATCAGGCCACTGCTTTCTGCCAATGGAATAAATTCATGCGGAGAAACCTGGCCGCGTAATTCATGAGGCCAGCGGATCAGTGTTTCGACCCGGCGAGGGACTCGCTCTCCGGGCCGGAACTGCCCCTGAAACTCGAGGCTGAACTCTTCATTCTCAACCGCATCTCTCAAGTCCTGCTCCAGCGACAACTGACTGCTCTTATGAGCCGACAGTTCCTGTGAATAGATGCAGCTGCGATTGCGCCCGAGCGCTTTTGCGTGATGCAGTGCGGCATCAGCATGTACTAGCAGAATATCACTGTTGTCCCCATGCTCAGGGGCCAGTGCAATCCCTGCGCTGGCATTGATACTGAGCAAATGGCCCTGCAACTGATATGCACGTGCTAAAGCTTCGAGAAGCTGTGTGCACTTGCTCTCAACGTAGGCTTTATCCGCCTGCGTCAGTACGACGACAAATTCATCGCCACTCAAGCGGGCGCAGATATCACTATCTCGCAGATTACTGCTCAAGCGGTGAGCAACGTCACGTAGCAGCAGATCACCGACCGTATGGCCCAGCGCATCGTTCACTTCACGGAAACGGTCAAGGTCGATGAAAATTACCGCCAGCGACTCATCATTGCGCTTTGCCATCTGCAGCGCAAAGGTCAGTTTTTCATGCAGCAGCGCTCTGTTGGCAAGCCCGGTCAGAATGTCATGACGCGCCTGATACTCAAGTTTCTTCTGCTTTTCGCGGGTTTCCGTAATGTCACGGCATGTAAGAAGCACACCGACACACTCCTGAGTGTCACTGAACAGCGGCTGGCGGTTTATCTCGAGCAGTACCTGTTCACCATCCGGCCCAAGCAACCATTCTTCTGAGCGTATCGCACTGCGTCGCTCAATGGCTTCAACATCGCGCTGGCGCATCCGCTTAGCACTCTGCACATCGAAGAAGTCGGTATCACGCTGACCTTTAATTTCATCAGCCGGACGACCAAGAAAACGACTACCCGGCCCATTACACAGGCGATAGACGCCGCGCCGGTCTTTGTAGAACACCATCTCAGGCAGCGCCCCGAAAATGTTGCCGAACAAGGCGGTATGCGCACCCAGCTGACGATCACTGCGCGCGCGTAGCTGGCGCTGCTGAAGCAACAGCAGCACAGTGAATACTGAAATCATGGCCAGCAGTAATACGGCCAGAATCAGATCAAACGGCTCAGCAGCAATCCCATCAGCCATAGCAGGCAAGGGTGCCAGCAGCGCACTGCCGGCTATTGTGCTGGAAACAGTGGAGCGGTGAAAAATCAGAGAATCTCAACCTCGTTGCCGTGCGTCTCTAACCATTCCTTACGGTCAGAGGAGCGCTTCTTCGCCAACAGCATATCCATCATTTCATTGGTGCCATCCCCCGGCTCCAGCGACAGCTGGACGAGACGTCGGGTATTCGGGTCCATCGTGGTTTCACGTAACTGCATCGGGTTCATTTCACCCAGACCTTTAAAGCGCTGGACGTTCACTTTGCCACGCTTATTTTCGGCTTTAATGCGTTCAAGAACGCCCTGCTTTTCACCTTCGTCTAACGCGTAGTAGACATCTTTACCGACGTCGATCCGGTACAGCGGCGGCATCGCGACATAGACGTGGCCATCCGCCACCAGCTTGCGGAAGTGACGCACAAACAACGCGCACAGCAGGGTCGCGATATGCAGACCATCGGAGTCTGCGTCGGCGAGAATACAGATCTTGCCGTAACGCAGGCCATCAAGGTTATCTGATGCTGGGTCAATCCCAAGAGCAACGGCGATATCGTGTACTTCCTGCGATGCCAGAATTTCTCCTGACTCCACTTCCCAGGTATTCAGAATCTTACCGCGCAGCGGCATGATGGCCTGAAACTCGCGATCACGGGCCTGCTTGGCAGAACCACCCGCCGAATCACCTTCCACCAGAAAGAGTTCCGTACGTTCGCTGTCCTGACCGGTACAGTCGGCCAGCTTGCCCGGCAAAGCTGGACCCTGAGTAATTTTCTTACGTGCGACTTTCTTGGATTTGCGCAAACGCGACTGCGCACTGGAAATCGCCAGCTCAGCCAGACGTTCGGCATCCGCGGTATTTTCATTCAGCCAAAGCGCGAAGGCATCTTTCACTACGCCCGAGATAAAAGCTGAGGCTTCACGAGAAGACAGGCGCTCTTTGGTCTGACCCGCAAACTGAGGGTCGGCTAACTTGGCAGACAAAACATATGAGCAGCGCTCCCAGAGATCATCTGGTGTCAGCTTGATCCCGCGCGGCAACAGGTTGCGGAATTCGCAGAACTCACGCAACGCGTCGAGCAAGCCAGAACGGAAGCCATTCACATGAGTACCGCCCTGCGCGGTCGGGATCAGGTTAACGTAACTTTCCTGCAACAGCTCTCCGCCTTCAGGCAGCCAGAGCACGGCCCAGTCGACACCTTCAGTATCGCCGCTCATTGCGCCTGTGAAGGGCTCTTCGGGGATCGCTTCCCAGCCAGTTGTCGATACTTTGAGGTAATCTTTCAGACCATCTTCGTAATACCACTCAGCACTGTCTTCAGCGTTCGGGGCATTGAACTTGATACGCAGTCCCGGGCAGAGAACCGCTTTAGCACGCAGGTTGTGCTTGAGTCGTGCGACAGAAAACTTGGGAGTATCAAAGTATTGAGGGTCCGGTAAAAAGCGAACGCTGGTACCGGTGCGTTTCTTACCACAGGTGTCGACCACCTGAAGATCAATCGCTTTATAACCGTCTTTAAAGCCAATGCGCTGGACCTGACCGTCGCGCCAGATGGTTACTTCGAGCACCTGCGACAGGGCATTCACGACAGAAACACCGACACCGTGCAGACCACCGGAGAACTGGTAATTGTCATTACTGAACTTACCCCCGGCATGTAACTGGGTAAGAATCAGTTCAACGCCCGAAATACCATGTTCAGGGTGAATATCCGTTGGCATACCACGACCGTCATCAAGCACAGTCATTGAGCCATCTTCGTGCAGCGTCACTTCGATCTTGCTGGCGTGACCTGCGAGAGCTTCGTCCACCGAGTTATCAATCACTTCCTGCGCCAGGTGATTCGGGCGGGTAGTTTCGGTGTACATGCCCGGACGCTTACGGACCGGGTCCAGACCACTCAGGACTTCAATCGATGAGGCGGTGTATTGCTTTGACATCTGTTCCCCTGTCAAACCATGAATTGCAGTAATGTCCGGAGTATACCGGGGCGTGGGGGAGTCTGCCTACCAGAGGCGACTCAAGTGCCCCAGCATCTGAGGTACCCGATCAATAAAATGCTGGAAACTATGATCACCGCCGCCTTCCAGCCAGGCCGGGCATTCGCGATACAGCTCAGCAGCATGCCGGTAATCGAGAGTTTCATCGCCTGTCTGCAATAGCAGCAGCAGATTCTGAGGATTCTGAACAACTGGCGTATTGAGCGCTTCAAGCTGATGCAGGTGCGCTTGTTCGAGTAGCAGCGTTTCGCCCGTATGGTAGTGAGTGTGCTCGCCGAGGTAATGCCTGAACAATTCGAACGGCCTGACCGCGGGGTTGATCAATACGGCAGGAACATCGTGCTTTTCGGCTAAAAAGGTCGCGTAAAAGCCACCCAACGAACTGCCGACAATCCAGACCCGGTCATGCTTCTCACGCAATTCCGCCAAGGCCTGCTCGGCGAGTGCAATGGCATCCTGAGGAGCGAAGTGGATAAAAGGGGCATTAATGGAACCGAGTTCGGGATGTTCACGGAACAGAGCCATCATCTGCTGGGCCTTCTCAGATGCAGGTGAGCTGAGAAAACCGTGGAGATAAAGGCAGCCGCTGTTTTGCACAGAGGCTGGAATCAGCATATCAATATCCTGTCTGGGTACGATCTACCGCAAAGGATACATTGCTCAGGCGTTCAACGCCCGTGCTGATGCGCCCATCTTTGTGCAGCTCTAACCAGCGGAAACCCGGTGCAGCTTCATCAAGACTGAAGCCACTGGTCTGCGGCTCAAACTGTATACAGGTTGAGGGCGTGGACATCAGGCGCACGCCATTCACGTAACCATCGCAGCTCTGATGCACGTGGCCCCAGAGCACACCTTTCGCGTTGTCATGAGTACTGAGAATATCCATCAGCGCCTGACGGTTGCGCAAACCGATGTTGTCCATCCACTCGCTGTTCATCGGGATCGGATGATGATGCAGACAAACGAGCGAATGCAGGTCATCCCGCTCCGTCAGAGCACGTTCGAGCATATCCAACTCCTCCTGCCTGAGCTGGCCAAACACAGCACCTTCCACCTGAGAGTCGAGCATCACAATCTGCCAGTGTTCGCTGCGGATCACCTTATGCAGATGATCCCGCTCGCGTCCGACTTTCTCCAGATTACGGGGTTCGTCATGATTTCCGGGAAGCCAGAAGACAGGGGCACCGAAGCGGGCCATGGCATCGTCCAGCAGGCGGTAGGATTGTTCGCTGCCATCCTGAGACAGGTCGCCTGTGACAAGCATGGCATCAGCCTGAAACGGAAACGCATCCAACTGAGACAAAACGGCGTGCATACTGTCGTACGTGGGTACGCCCAGCAGCTTACCACCGATATCCCCGAAGAGATGGGTATCGGTCACCTGCACGATGCGCAATGTCTCGGCGGATGTCAGTTGGAACACGTTGGCCTCAGTGTGAATTTCAGTGGGCTGAGACTATATACTAGACGTCTGTCGAAGCCCCGAACGGAAACCCATCACATATCGGAATATACGGGCCAATATACGAAAAAAGTACCAGCCCAGGCCAGAGTGGCCCGGCTCAACACACTTAATTAAAAGGTCGGCGTAAAACTGAAAGGCTGCTCGACATGCCCGTGCTGCAGACAGTGCTCGAGCCAGTCGGCAAGAAACTTATTCAGCTGAATTTTTTCATCGGGCATGCGCATCTGAGGATTGGGGTATTGATACCGCCCCTCAAATTTATGCTGGTTCTGGTAACTCAGCACCTCGGCCATGCTGGCGTCGTGGTACAGGCGCACATTCATGGAAGGAGGAGTGACCCACTCCGGGCTCAAGCCCTCCTGCTGTACGGTCAGCATCGTGGTGTATGGCTGCACCTCGTCGATCCTGATCCGCACCCGGGCACTCTGATCACCCATCCCTGTGATCGCAAACGTGCGCTCACCGCCTTCGTCGGTCTCAGGCAGCAAGCGAAGGAATCGCAGGTAATTCGACTCGGCAACGGAAGCCATTTCCTGCAGGTCAGGGACGTAGCGTTTACGGCGCAAGCGTTCTCTCCGGAGTAAATATCAAAGACACAACACCTTAGCAGGACGCATGAAGATTTTCCTGATCAGCGCCACTACCGGCAATGTCAGACATGACTGAAGACGCCCTCAAAAGAGCGCATGTGTCGTCCTGAACGCTGCCTTTAAGCAGTCACTGAGGCGTGATTAATCTTCAGCCATTGTAACGCCATAATGGTCGCCGCGTTGTTGATGGTGCCATCCTCCACACCGCGATAGGCATCGTCAAACGGCACCACAAATGCACGGATGTCTTCATGTTCGTCATCAAGACCATGCAGCCCGCCCATGCCTTCACTGTCGATCAGTCCACAGAAAATCGCGACCTTTTCGCTGGTACCGCCTGGGGACACCCAGTAATTGCACACAGGAATCAGGCGGGTGGGCACGGTGCCAGCCTCTTCTTCGGATTCACGCAAGGCGACGTCCTCAGGCGTTTCGCCCTCTTCCACCATGCCCGCGACCAGCTCAATCAGCCAGGGAGAACGTTCATCCTCAAGCGCCCCGACGCGAAACTGCTCAAGCAGCACCACTGCATCTTTTTTGGGATCAAACAGCAGGACACAGACCGCCTGCCCGCGCTCGAAAAGCTCACGAGTGAACGGCCCCATCCATTCGCCGTTAAAGCGTTTATGGCGAAGGGTGAGCTTTTCCATGCGGAAGAACCCCTGATATGCGACTTCTTTTGCCTCCACGACGACATCGGCGGCTGTCATGGGCGATGGGAAAACGGACATGCTTGACCTATCTATATATCTATACAAGAATATTCGAATAAACACCGGCAATACTGACTGTTCGCTCAGTAGCAACAAAGGTGAAACTGAAAGCCGGATAATTTCTGTTAGACTTGGTGCACCTCCGGAAATTCCAGGGGCACCTGAGAGCATTTTATACCTTCTCCTGGGAAAGGCACCTTTATGAAAAAACTGCTTACTCTGACATCTGCAATCCTGTTGCCATCGGCCGTTATTGCTGCAGATCTCAGCACCATATACGACATGGCCGCCAGCAACGACCCACAAATTGCTGCTGCCCGCGCCAGTCGCGAAGCAGATGCATACAACGTCATGATCGCCCGCGGCGCTCTGCTGCCACAGGCAGAAGCCAGCTACACGCACACTAATGTCGAAATCGAAATCGACGGTGTAAACGGACTGGTCACTGATTACGAACTCGGCGCATTCTCGGTTACCGCCGGAATGTCACTGTTCAACCTGAACAGCTGGTACACCTACAAGGCAGCTCGCGCTGGTAACGACAACGGCATTTACGAGCTGCAAATGGCCGAACAGCAACTGCTGCTTCGTACGGCGGAAGCCTACTTCAACGTCCTGCGTGCCGAAGACAACCTGTCGACTGCCGATGCTGAACTGAAAGCCGTGCAACGCTCACTGGAGCAAACTAAGCAGCGCTATGACGTCGGCCTGACTGCGATTACCGATGTTCATTCGGCGCAAGCCGCTTACGATCTGAGTTATGCCAACCTGCTGGGCCAGCAGGCAAACCGCCAGATTCAGTACGAAACGCTTGAGCAGCTGACAGGCCAGACCATCAGTGATGTTGCCGCGTTGAAAGGCTCGGTGGACATGAATCGTCCAGAGCCTGCCGACCCGAACGCCTGGGTTACTTCCGGCATGGATAAATTCCCGGGCCTGCGCATGGTGGACTCACAACTTGAAGCCGCTCGCCTGCAACGCAACGCCGCACGTGCAGCGCACCTGCCTACCGTAGAAGTTTTTGCTAACTATGAAGACGGCGATCAGGCCACAACCATCACCGAAGATCCTGCTAGCGCCACCCGAACCGCTTATGGCATCAAGGTATCAGTACCTCTGCTGGCCGGTGGTTCTCTGTATGCTCAGACCAAACAGGCTGCTCTGAATTACGCTGCCGCTGACTATCTGCTTGAGAACGAACGACGCACAGTTCGTCAGAATATCCGTACTCTGTACCTGCAGGTCCAGAATGATGTTCTGAACATCAAGGCACGCCAGCAGTCGATCCGCTCTGCACGTAGTGCACTGGATGCGACCCAGACAGGGTACAAAGTCGGTACCCGCAATATTGTTGAAGTGCTCGACGCACAGCAGCAGCTGTACGGTGCAGAGCGTGACTACGCAAACGCGCGTTATGACTACATCATCAACCTGCTGACCCTGAAGTACTACGCAGGCACGCTGAACGAAGGCGACATCAATATGCTGAATGGCTGGCTGCAAGGCTGAACAGCTTTCAGCAAAACACCAATCAGCGTGAAAAAAGGGGCCTTGGCCCCTTTTTTTGTGTCCGTTTACTTTCCCCAATGAAGACGGGGCGTCTGCCCCCTGTTATCCCGCGCCGCCACTGCTATAATCGCCAGTCTTTGAATTCGCGCAAACCACAGGAATTATCACCGTGAGTGAGAGCCGCCATAACATCAAAACCTTCCAGGGCCTTATCGCTGCCCTGCAGGAATACTGGTCCGAGCAGGGCTGTGTGATCAATCAACCGCTCGATATGGAAGTCGGTGCCGGTACCTTCCACACCGCTACCTTCCTGCGTGCTATTGGCCCTGAAAACTGGGCATCTGCCTATGTTCAGCCAAGCCGCCGCCCGACCGATGGCCGTTATGGTGAGAACCCGAACCGTCTGCAGCACTACTACCAGTTCCAGGTGGTTCTGAAACCTAATCCGGTAAACATTCAGGAACTCTACCTCGATTCGCTGCGTGCAATGGGCGTTGATCCTCTGGTGCACGACATCCGCTTCGTTGAAGACAACTGGGAATCTCCAACGCTGGGCGCCTGGGGTCTGGGTTGGGAAGTCTGGCTGAACGGTATGGAAGTCACTCAGTTCACGTACTTCCAGCAAGTGGGCGGCCTTGAGTGCTTCCCGGTGACTGGCGAAATCACCTATGGTCTTGAGCGTATCGCCATGTACCTGCAGGAAGTCGATTCTGTTTACGATCTGGTCTGGACCTACGGCCCGGACGGCAAAGCCGTGACTTACGGCGATGTATTCCACCAGAACGAAGTCGAGCAGTCGGCGTACAACTTTGAACACGCGGACGTAGACTTTTTGTTCACTGCGTTTGATCAGTACGAAAAAGACTGCGCTCGCCTGATTGATGCTGGCTTGCCTCTGCCAGCCTACGAGCAGGTTCTGAAGGCATCACATACCTTCAACCTCCTCGATGCCCGTGGCGCCATCTCTGTGACCGAGCGTCAGGGCTATATCCTCCGCGTCCGCACTCTGGCGCGCTCAGTTGCACAGGCGTACTTCAACAGCCGTGCAGAACTGGGCTTCCCGCTGGCTGAAGAAGCCAACCGTGCTGATGTGCTCGCCAAGTATCAGGCCGAAAAAGCCGACCGCGAAGCAAAAGCTGCCGCTCAGGAGGAGAAGTAAAATGAGCCAGTCTAATAAAGATTTTCTGGTAGAGCTCGGTACCGAAGAGCTGCCACCAACGGCGTTAAAGTCGCTGTCTGACGCTTTCACTACTGGTGTTGAAGCCGGCCTGAAAGAAGCTGGCCTGAGCCACGGAAACGTCGTCAGCTACGCTGCTCCACGTCGCCTCGCCATCACGATTGAAGCACTCCAGTGCGAACAGGCCGATAAAGAAGAAACTCTCTACGGCCCTCCGGCGAACATTGCCTTTGATGCCGACGGTAACCCAACAAAAGCGGCTGTAGGCTTTGCCTCACGGGCAGGCGCTGATGCCTCTGAACTTCAGACGGCACCCGAGTCACACGGCAAAAATGCCGGTAAGCTGATGCTGCAACGCACCATCAAAGGCCAGCAGACTACCGAACTTCTCGCCGGCATCATTCAGACCAGTCTCGATAAGCTGCCAATTCCTAAGCGTATGCGCTGGGGTGCATCACGTGTTGAATTCGTACGTCCGGTACAGTGGCTGGTCATGCTGCTGGGTGATGCGGTAGTTGATGGCGAAGTGCTGGGCCTGAAAGCCGGTAATACCAGCCGTGGCCACCGTTTCCATGCACCGGGCGAGATCGTGATTGCCAACCCAATGGCGTATCAGGAAACCTTGCGTAGCGCCTATGTGATGGCCAGCTTTGCAGAGCGCTCAGCCCTGATCAAAGAACAGGTCACAGCTGAAGGAAAAAACCTCGGTGGCGAAGCCATTATTGATGAGGACCTGCTCGACGAAGTGACCGCACTCAACGAGTGGCCTGTCGCTCTGGCTGGCTCATTCGACGAAGACTTCCTGCGCGTTCCGCCAGAAGCACTGGTGTCTTCTATGAAAGAGCATCAAAAATACTTCCACGTGATGAAAGATGGCAAACTGCTGCCTAACTTCATCACGGTATCAAACATCGAGTCGAAAGACCCTGCGCAGGTGATCTCAGGTAACGAGAAAGTGATCCGTCCACGTCTGGCCGATGCTGCCTTCTTCTGGGATACCGACCGTAAGCAGAAACTGGAAAGCCGTTTCGCCAAGCTCGAGAACGTCGTCTGGGTAAACAAACTCGGTTCCGTTGCTGATAAAGCCCGCCGCATTGGCGCACTGGCAGCCCGCATCGCTGGCGAAACCGGTGGCGATAAAGCACTGGTTGAGCGTGCAGCGCAGCTGTGTAAGAACGACCTCGTATCCAACATGGTGTTTGAGTTCACCGACCTGCAAGGTCTCGCCGGTAAATACTACGCGGAACACGATGGCGAGCACGCCGATGTTGCAGCCGCCATGGTTGAACAGTACATGCCTGCGTTTGCGGGTGATGAACTGCCGGCAACACAGACCGGTACTCTGATTGCACTGGCCGACCGTCTCGACAGCCTTGTCGGTCTGTTTGGCTTAGGTCAGATCCCAACGGGCTCCAAAGACCCGTTCGCACTGCGTCGTGCGTCTCTGGGTGTGCTGCGTATTCTGGTTGAGAAAGAGATCAATATTGATCTGGCGACTCTGATTGATTACGCACTTGAAGGCGACTGGAAAACGGCACCGAAGGCCGATACCAAAGCCACCCTGATCGAATACATGCTGGATCGTTTCAGCGCCTGGTACGCGGATGAGAACATCCCGACTGGCGTATTCCAGGCAGTACGCGCTCTGGGCGTTACCAATGCACTGGATGTGAACCGTCGCGTTAAGGCCGTGTTCGAATTCAGCAAGCTCGATGCTGCCGAATCACTGGCTGCCGCGAACAAGCGTGTATCCAACATCCTCGCCAAGAACGGCGGCGATGCCGTCGAAGCCAAAGTTAACGGCGAGCTGCTTTCACAGAACGAAGAGCAGGTACTGGCCCGCGAAATCGCAGCCAAGCATCAGGCGCTCGAGCCCCTGATGGCCAAAGGCGATTACGCCGCCGCCCTGAACGAACTGGCTGGCCTGCGTACCGCAGTGGATGCTTTCTTCGATAACGTTATGGTCATGGCCGATGACGAAGCCGTGAAAAACAACCGTCTCGCACTGCTGAAGCAACTGCAAGGGCTGTTTATCGGTATCGCGGATATTTCGGTGTTGTAAGGCTGATACCTTGACCAAGAAAAGCCCGCCAGGCATGTCTGCTCGGCGGGCTTTTTTGTTTATTAAACAGACATATGTCACAGCTTGACTATGGTTTGGTACGGCTCAGATTGTTACACTCAGGTCAATTCAGGATCACTTGCAATGGACTATGTTTAAGCGCCTCTTTGCCTCTCATAAAAATCCCTACGTTCCCGGTCTGGACAATCCAGAGCGCGTGTCTGTATCCATTGCTGGCTGCAAGCTGGATATCACGCTGCCACCGCACTATTCCTCAGCCGGTTTCGACGCTGATGTCGAGCCGAAGGATATTCCTAATATCTACGAACGCTCCATTTACGACTACGGCCACGAATACGAAGATAATAAGTTCAGCTACGCCAACTGTATTCGTCGGAATTGGGAGTTTTTCGGCCCAATCTGGAAGTTTGATTCCATTGGAATGACTGATTTTCAGGTCACATCATTAAGAGTTGATTGCCTTCCAGAAGGAATGAGCTGTTTCAATCCAGCTACTTTAGAGCAAGTAGTCATGCGCTATTTGTATGAAACAGGCCCAGCAATGCCTGATTTCGGGCGGAAGCTTGCGCCTGTAAACTGGCGGGTCGAGAGCAAACAGGGCAACCCATGGATCTTGTTTGAGCAGCACAAAGACCTCCCGGCAGACAAGCCTGAAGAGCACGAAGACTCTAATTTTAAAGCCTTCGCAGTGACTGCCCTGGATGATCATTACATCTTATTTTTACGCTTTATTAATTTTGGATGCATGCCGGTTGCAGAATCAATAGAGGCTGCGAGCAAAGTCCGGGATCTGGTTGTCGGTAGCATTCACTGGCAACTGAGTGATCACGCCGAAAAGCGAAAGCAGGAGGTCAGGTCCAAGTACCCCAATGCCTCTATTAGCCCGGAGCGCCAGCCTGCAACCTGGAAGTATCCCGCCAAATGGCGTGAAGGGGTTGCAAGCCAGGGCGAAACACGCGCCATCATTCTAGAACCAGGCGACCCAGCACCCGAATTCCATATTTAACCATTACACGGAGAGTAGTTATGTCAGTTACTAAAGCAGGATACGCTCAGATATTCAGCAGCCATGAATCTGGAATCGCACACAATGTGCATATTCCGGAAAGTCAGAAAGCATCGTGGGAGACAATCAAGAACTCCCACGTCGGTAACTACTATGAAACCACATTACTAAGGGCGGTATTGCGCCTTGCCGTTGGCGATAAAACGGTCGCTCCCAAAGCGAGCATAGGTGCATTCAGCTTCTCGTATACGACCAGTGCTGATCGGAAAGATATATTCATCAACCTGATCAGCTTTAAAAACGACGCTCATATTTCAGCCAGAACCCCGGGTATTTACAAGCCAAGATGGGAGGGTGATAGCTGGGAAGTTTCTGAAAGTTCAAGCCCATCTACCGCGATGGATTTAGATCACGCTTGGTCAAATAATGCTCATGTTGCTGCTATTTCAGGAGAGTTCGAAAACAAAGAGCGGGCTGGGCGAATGATGGGTGTTCATATTGAAAAAGCCTACATAAAAGGCAGTAACGCACTCTCAGATGCTCGCCAGCGAGGCAACCATTATTCCCTGTTCTGGCTGAACAACGAATTCACCAGCAAAGAGCATGTTCAAAGCCTTGTATCAATGATCCAGCAAGCGCAAAAGCAGAGCAAGAGTATGAAGTGGCTGATTCATGGGGAAGGCTGTGGCACATTCGTACAGGCACTACGCTTTATCAAAGCGAACCCGGTTGCCAGCGATATCATCACTGCGCAGAAAGGCATGGCCAATCAGGATGTTTTCTTTTCCAATCCTCGTGGACGTCACACCAGTAAAAAAGATCTGGAAGCTATCTGTAAGTCCGTCGGTATGAGTTTTGTCGATGTAAACCTCAATAAGAACGACGTTTTACATAATCCAGATGCTCGCAATGATGCTCTGAAAGAAATTGGCAAAGCGGCAGGTGCGGTTGCTTTCACCGGTGCTGGCGCTCACTTTGCGGGTGAAGCCGGTGTCGAAAGTGTGCAGAAACTTGTCGAGCTGGCGGCTTCAAGCCCAGCAGGCTTAGGTTCTGCACTGGCTATTGCCGGTGGCGTCGTCGTTATTGCTGGTAAAGCCGCCAGCCTATGCGGAATGGCACGCAACCTCAAAGGTGCAATGTCCTCGACCTTCGGTTCTGGCAACCAGAATTGGGCTTCCTGAATGATCACAATAAAAAAGCCCGGCCATTAACAATGGCCGGGCTTTTTTGTTTACAACGTACTTAAATTATTCCGCTTTATGCCCGACTCCAGCTGGGTAACCGCGTCGGATTTCTTTCATATGAATGCGTCCCTCAATTGGATCATCGCTGTGATCCTGCCATTGCATCCACTGCGTCAGCGAAATAGAAAGCTGCAATGAATAATCCAGTGAAATCCAGCTGCTGCGTCCGCTGTCATAAGCCGGTACGCCATCGCCCATCACGTTAACTGGGCCAGAGCCTGTTTCAACCGTCATATTAAATGGCTCAGCTGCTGGCGTATTGGCGAAGTAAATACTGTCTATTTCAGCAAAGCCGATACCGTTATTCACTGTTGCATCAGCACCACTGCGATCTTTACCAATAGCCGGGTTAGCCGCATTTGGCGTGACACATTCTTTGGTCAGAGATGAGAACTGCGAGAGAAGTGGCGGTGTCACCAGATTTTTGTCTGGTACAGAAGCCGTTCCATGACAGGACATACATGAGCTGTTGGCATTATCCGCAGGGCCATTTAAGCGATAATTACAGCCCAGATGCCCCATTTGCTTCATGACGTCATCACCACCGTATTTATTCAGCTCATCAACGGTATCCCAAAAAATAACTTCCTGTTTAAAGCCATTTTTCTTCACGTCGACCGGATGGTTATACGCAAGCTGACCTTCTGGTGGTGTGTCGTTACCCCACATAACACCCAGCAGAGCAATACGCTGCCACGGGTCTGCTACATCCGCCTTACGCTGACCGTCAGCAACGAAGGTACCGAACACCCACTCAGTACCTTTGGCACGACTGTCTTTTACAGCAAAGTCGAATTGCAGCAAGGTCACGTCACCCCACTCGGTAGTACTGCGAGGGCACTGCTCGCTCTCTTCAATCAACGTACACTCTTTACCGTTAGCAGGTGTGCAACTGCAGAACGTTGGATCTGAGATATTGGCATTCCAGCTCGGAAGATTCTCCATCACTGGCAGCACATCAGGGCTGAGCGTATTGAAAAGCGGCTTACCGATTACCGCGCCTTCGTCAAAGCTGACGTCGTCCTGCGGAATTTTCGCGGTGCCGTCGGCCTGCCACACTGTTCCCAATGTATAAGCTGCCGTGGCATTGAAGAAACCCACCGCCCACATGGTGCTTTGCTTATCGCCTTGGGGTGTTGAGAACGTTACCGGCGCCTCTCGTGTCAGGCCGTGTGTGAACTCGCGTCCGCTCATGGCATCGTAGGTCTGGAATGGAATGTTGTACCAGGGACGAACCTTGTTATTACACACGTCCCAGTCTTCCGCATCTTTCTGGTTAACGTTGCCCTCCTGAATATATTTCATCACCAGCCAACCGTAGTCGTACGCCAGCTTAGCTTTCTCTTCCTGAGACGTACCTTCGTCGAATAGCGCATCAAATTTGCTGTCACGCCATTTCTGACTTGCCGCATCGTCCACCGGGGAGCGCGGGAAATCATCCGACAGCTGATACACAGGGCCTGTCCAGTCAGCCGGGGGAACGTTGCTGGTTTTCTGACCGACCCATTGATCCTGAAATGCCGGGTCCTGCCAGTAACTTGGGTAAGTGCCTGTACAGGTTCCATTCCTGGTTGAATCGGTGGTTGCTACGCTTTCTTTCGGGGATTCTCCGCAAGCTGCCAGCATCAATGCTGAGCCACATACGGTCGCTGCCATAAGCCGTTTTATCATTGTTATATCCATATCCATCGTCCTTAATTGTGATGGGAAGTGTTGGGAAACCCAGATTAGCAGAGGTGTCTTGATGGATACCTGAGATTTCAGGCATGTCAGGTGTCGGGATATGACAGTGGCGACAGTAGTACGCCCCTCCCTCCCGTGTGGCCGCCAGTGTCTAATGCCACCGAAGCCTGACGACTTCCGTTATACTCGGGCTTTATTTTCCAACAGCCCGGAGCCCCTCTATGCAACTCATCATCCTCGACCGCGATGGCGTTCTGAATCAGGATTCCGATGCGTACGTTAAGTCCGTTGATGAGTGGCTGCCGATCCCGGGCAGCGCAGAAGCCGTAGGTAAACTCTGCAAGGCCGACTTCACTGTTGCTGTCGCAACGAACCAGAGTGGTCTGGCACGCGGCTATTTTTCTCAGGCTGATCTTGATGCCATGCACGACAAAATGACGGGGCTCGCTGCGGCTGAGGGCGGTGAGTTTGCTCATATCGCGTTTTGCCCGCATGGCCCGGACGATGGCTGCGACTGCCGCAAGCCACTGCCTGGTTTAATTCATCAGATCGAAGATGCGCTTAAGGTCTCGGCAGAAGGTGCCTGGATAGTCGGTGACTCGATACGCGATCTGGAGGCTGGAGCTGCAGCAGGATGCAAAACTGCGCTTGTAAGAACCGGCAAAGGCGAGAAAAGTGAGTACAAACTCACCTCTCACCCCACGTTGGCTGATGCCCCCGTATTTGAGGACCTGGCCACGTTTGTTGATTGGCTTATCGCCCAGCAACCTTAGTTGCTCACCGGCTCCCACGGTAAGGTGCCGGGCGCAGCCTCGATAAAGTTTAGGTACTGCTCAAGGTGATCCACCAGGTCGCGGATGACTTCCTCTTTGCTGCACCCAAACAAATCGTAACCCAGCGAACCATGACTCAGGTGAACATCGGCACGCCAGAAGGTCGCCGACTTTGCGCCCGCTGGCCGATAATCCGGCGCGTCATGCTCGGTGGCTTTGACCTGATAAAAGAACTCATCAACGCCCTCTCTCACGAGAGACATGGAGACTTCCCCCGTCGCGCCACTGACACGCACATCCCAACCGTGAGAACGTAGCTCTTCACTGACTTCTTCCAGCGCGGGCGTAACAACGCCCTCAATGTATTTCTCGACTTTGTTAGCACCGGGGAATTTCATCATACCATTCAGGCGCTTGCGCCAGTCTCCGCCATTGCTGTGCGGGCGAACTGGGGTAATCGCATTGATAGAGCCCTCACGATGACCTTCGATGACCAATGCCCGCCAGAGCCCGGCAACGGCCAGCAGCATGATGATCCCGAATGGTAATGCACTCACGATGGTCATGGTCTGCAATGCACTTAAACCGCCAGCCAACAACAAGGCCGCCGCTATGCCCCCTTCAAGGAAAGCCCAGAACACTCGTTGCCAGACCGGAGTCTCTAGTAAACCACCCGACGCCAGTGAGTCGACCACCAGAGAACCCGAGTCGGATGAGGTGACAAAGAAGGTAATGATCAGGAAGACGGTGATGATCGAAAGGAAAAACGACATCGGCAGGCGATCATAAAACTCAAACAGTGCCACCGCATGATTGGACTGAACCTCGCCGATTAACGCCTCTTTGCCCTGCTCCATAATCAGGTGCAATGCCGTATCGCCAAAGATAGCGAACCACAGGAATGTAAACAGCGTCGGTACCGCCAGGACACCAAACACGAACTGACGAATCGTACGTCCGCGGCTGATCTTAGCGATAAAGAGGCCGACAAAAGGCGCCCAGGCAATCGTCCAGGCGAAGATAAACAGCGTCCAGTTACCAATCCAGTCACTGTGTGTGTAGGCCTGCATGTTAAAGGTGCGCTCGACAACGCCGCCCAGATAGGCACCGGTGTTCTGCAACAGGGTATTAAGAATATGAACGCTCGGACCTACGGCGAAAACAACGGCCATAAGAAAAACTGCCAGCCCCATGTTCAGCATCGACAGGTTCTTAATGCCCTTATCCATACCCGCAACCACCGAAGCCGTCGCAGCCAGAGTAATCACAGCAATGGCGATCACCTGAACAGTCGTGCTCACCGGTATCGCTGGCCAGAGATAATTGATGCCTGCATTGATCTGAGATACCGACAGCCCCAGCGTCGTTGCCAGGCCAAACATAGTCCCCAGCACCGCGAACGTATCGACGATATGCCCGGCCCAGCCATGAATGCGATCACCAATGAGTGGGTACAACGCTGAACGCACAGATAAGGGAAGGCCATGCCTGTAGGCGAAGTAAGCCAGCACTAACCCCATCAGGCCGTAGATCCCCCAGATATGGAGACCCCAGTGGAAATAGGCAATCTGCATGGCTTCTTTTGCCGCGGGCACAGTCTCTGCGGCACCGGCCGGAGGCGTCGAATAATGAAGTACGGGCTCAGCCACACCAAAGAACAGCAGTGCGATACCGTAGCCTGCTGAGAACAACATTGCGAACCAGGCCGGAAACGAATACTCGGGTTCCGCATGATCAGAACCCAATCGGATGTTGCCCCAACTGCTGAAGCCAACCACAAGAATAAAAATCAGAAAGATCGCCACCGCTAACATGTAGAACCAGCCAAACGTCTGGGTAATCCAGCCCAGCATACTGCTGAACAGATTGCCCGCTGCTTCTGGGTTACTGACCGTGCCGATAATCAACAGAGCCGCGGCAATAATGGTGGGGACAGCAACAGGCATAAGTAACGTTGCCTGAAGGCCTTTTCGTTCGAGATTCATTCAACACTCCGGTTTGTATGGTCCAGCGCACCCCGTCTCAGCGCGGCGTGCCTCTATAACCCTGACAAAGCCAGAGCCAGATAGCAAATCGCTACTTTTCAGAAGGCGGCTTTCGCCGTACTCTGAATACAGTGCTAGTCACACTCCGAAGGGGTAAACGATTGCCTGAGACCACCGCTCGCTCTACATCACTCGCCGCCTGCCGCACCATCGTTTTTATGGCCTGGATGACCTTCCTCACCCTGATCTGGATTCTTCCCGCTCTGATTATTTCGCCATTAATGGACCTGCCTGCCCGGCACCGTCTTATTGGCCGACCTTTCTGCATCGCCTGCGTCTGGTCTGCACGCCTGATTCTGGGCCTGCGTTGGAACGTCATCTACGAGGGCGAACTCCCCGCCCGGCCTTCGATTATTATGGCTAAGCACCAAAGCAGTTGGGAAACCTTTATGCTGCCCGCACTATTGCCGCCGCAGGTTCAGGTCATCAAAAAAGAGCTGACGCGTATTCCGATCTTTGGCTGGTACCTCGCCATGATGGGCCCTATTACGATCGACCGGACACAACGCACGACAGCGCTCAAAGATCTCGTTAAGCAGGGAACACAACGCCTGAACAATGGCGTTCATGTACTGATATTCCCCGAAGGAAGCCGTGTCCCCGCAGGCGCACGCAAAGCGTTTTCTAAGGGGGGCAGTATGCTCGCCAGCCGCGTCAAGGCACCCGTGATTCCGGTTGCCCATAACGCCGGAGACTTCTGGCCGAACCACCACTGGATACGCTACCCAGGCACAATTACTGTCGTTATAGGTGCTCCGCTCGATAGTAAAGACTTACCAACTAAGTTTCTTCATCAGCAATGTGAAGAGTGGATCAATAATCGCGTCGACGAGATTTCTGCAACGCCTTTTCAGGGTACTGTGATTACTGAACTCACCAGCGGAAAACGATTCTGATAACTGCAACACTCTGCATGATATGATCATTGCCGCTATTACCGGGGGATTCACAGGGGGGACACTATGGTGATTGAAGTGGGTGGTATTTTTGGCATTCTGATTCTGGTTGGCGATATCTACGCCATCCTTAACACCGTGCAGGCACGCACCACATTGGGCGTAAAAGCGGCCTGGATTGCAGCAATCCTGCTACTGCCTGTCGCAGGCCTGATTGCATGGTATTTCTTTGGTCCTCGTGAACCCAAGGTCAGCTGACCAACTCAGGGTTCTGTTAAGGTTTTTACACAGACAGCGGCTTAACTATCGCCGCTGTCTGAGCTGGAGCTGGCACTTGGTGTACCCGAGCCGCCTGCATCCTTAAGTGCGCGCTCTTTACCCGCAGCTTCTTCAGCACGTTTTTCCACTTCCTCGACCAAGCGAACATTGGCGTTCGGTGCCTTGCCCTGCTTGTCTTCACCAAAGTAAATAGTCTGGTGTGGGAATGGAATCTCGATATTCCGCTCATCAAAGGCAATCTTCATCCGGCGGTTAAACTCACGGCCTACGTTCCATTGCTGGATCGGCTTAGTCTTGATCCGCGCCTTAATCATCACGGCACTGTCAGCAAACTGGTCGACACCCAGCACCTCAAGGGGCTCAAGAATCAGATCTTCGAAGTCTTTGTCTGAACGCAGGTCTTCATCAACCTCGCGCATAATCGCAACGACTTCGTCTGTATTCTCACGATACGCTACGCCCACATCCATCAGGTAGTAGCTGAAGTCTTTGGTCAGGTTCGAGATGATCGATACTTCACCGAATGGAATCGTGTGCACAGTACCGTCCAGGTCACGCATCTGAATCTTGCGCAGCGTGATCTTTTCTACCAGACCAAAATGATCATTGATCTTGATGACGTCACCAATTTGCAGCAGATCCTCAAACACCACTGTCAGCCCGGTCAGGAAATCCTTCACCAGAGTCTGAGCACCAAAGCCCACAGCAATACCCAGAACACCAGCACCAGCCAGTAACGGCATAATGTTGATACCTATTTCAGAGAGAATCACCATCACCGAGAGAAGCGACAGCGTGATTAGCAGAATATTGCGAATGATTGGAGTGATAGTCTGGAAGCGCGAGCTGTTCAGTCGTTCGTGACGGAACATCAACGACTCCAATAAGGCATTGGTACCCTCCCAGATGGAAGCAAACACCAGCCCGGCAACTGAAACCGACAGCACGGTGCCCAACAGACTCCCCAGCCCTGTCATGCTCTCCTCACCAAAGTACACAGCTGCGACATCGAGAGCCGCATAGCCAACAAGAATCAGGCCCACGGCATAACCGATAGCTCGTTGTATCGTGAAGATTGAGCTGAAGCGCTCTTTATCCCAATGTAAACGTCTACGCAGACGGCTCATGCGTTTATCTAAGAACCGGCTCAGATACCCGTTCAGGAAGATACCCAGAAGAACCAGCAACGTCGTCACACCAAACGCCAGCACATCGCCCACAATGTTCTCAGGCAGGCCATAGCTATCTGTCAGCGCCATAAATTCACTCAGCACGCCTGAACCTGTATCGTCCAGACCAAAAACTGAAGCCAGCTCGGGCTCTGGCTCTGGTTCTGCCTGTAACATCAGTTCCAGCTTCTGAATCAGATCCTGCCGCTCTGTTTCACTCTCCAGCGTGCCAATCAGATTCTTAACGGCCTCACGATCAACCGCCTGACCATCGCTCGTGCCCCCGGATGATGCAGGAGAAGCAGGTACACTCCAGACCAAAGATGACGACAGTAATAACAGGCACGCAGCCAGTAAACGCATAGTTTTCTCCAACAAAATTATGAAGTTATCGACCAGAAAATCCGCGCTGGGTTCAGCCTGAGTGGCCATATTGCCGCTAGTCTCAGGCTATTAAGTCATTGTGGCACTGCTGCCATCTTGGCTATAACTGGTACGAGACTTTAACTATCTGCGCAGGAGAAGGCCATGAGTACCACCGCCGATATCAGCATGTCCCAGACAGAATCGACCAATGGCATTGAAGTCCGCCGCATGGACTTCAGCTTTGATCAGGTCGACACCATGGACTGGTACCGTGGCAATCCGATCCTTACTGCCTTCATAGCGGTACTCTCAGGTACCTTCCCGCCGGGCGAGCAGATGTTTATAGAGTCTGTGCGCAACTACAAAGACCGTGTGACTGATCCGCAGCTATTAGAGAACGTCAAAGACTTCACCCGCCAGGAAGCCCACCACACGAATCAGCACAAACTCGCCAATGAGAAGCTGGAATCGCTGGGCTGGAAAGCGCAGAAGATCGAAAAGCGTGTCGAAAAGGCCATCGCATTACTCAATGCCAAACGTTCAAAACGGGAACGTCTGGCGGCGACAGTGTGCCTTGAGCACATCACTGCAATTGTGGCTGAGTATGTACTTACTCACCCCAAACAGCTTGAGGGGATGCACCCTTCCATTAAATATATGATGATCTGGCACGCCATCGAAGAGATCGAACATAAGTCCGTCGCGTTTGATGTGTACATGGCCACCGGCGGTCAGCGTAAGACTCTGCTGCGTATCATGCGCGCCATTGCGGTACTGTTTCCCACCCTCACCATTGGCCGCACCATCTACCTTCTGTGGGCCGCTCGACGGATGCCCAGCTGGGTTCAGATCAAGGAAGCCTGGGGCATGCTCTTTGGTGAAGACGGCATGTTCACCTGCATCAAAGCGCCATTCAAAGATTTCTATCGCGAAGACTTCCACCCTGAAGACCACGACAATCGTGCATTGGTCGAAAAGTGGAAAGCCGAAATTGAAGCGTACCGGGCTGGCTAAGCACGGGTTAACAGTCAGGCCAGCCAGACGACAGCCGAGCTTATTCCAGAAAGAACTTCGCCCGCTGCAGGTACGCCTGCCGATCAGAGAGGCCGTTATAGCCGCCGTTGACCCTGCGGGTAATACCCAACAGATCATCCTGATCGGCCTTTTCCTGCAGGTGCCGGGTTTCCCAGAACCAGAGACTCACCTTTAACGCATGCTCAGGGGTGGACAGTAATTCTGGCCAATCCGGCTGCGACGTATCTATCCCAGCGTACTCTGCGTACTGCTCGTAGTTATAACGTCCTGTCAGCTGAATTAACCCACGACCCTTAAAGCGAACACCGTCACCGGGTTGGGTATTGCCCAGATCAGAGCGCCCTTCGTAAGCCTGTCCAGAAGCCAGCTCTTCGGTATAGAAGAGCGACAGACTCTCGTGTCCGATCTGAGCGAGAAAGTGCGCCAGGCGGCGAGCACCAGAAACACACCCTGTCTGTTCAGCGGCAGTCTGCATCAGCGGAAAATAGGTTTCGATCTTTGATAAAGGTGCGGTCGGCATAACTGCTGCCAGGCAATCACTGGAAAACGCCTTCGGCTGCAGGCCTTTCAAAGTACGTAACGTGCGACCGTTAGGGTCGACCCGTCCATCAGGGCGATTAAGCCCCACTGCCCCACGCTGAAAAGCATCAATCACACTGATGGTTGCCGGGCCAATCAGGCCGTCAACTACTAAAGGATTCTCCGGGCTGAGAGCCTGATTCAACGCCGCCTGCACGATACGTACATCAGACTTCATATTTACGCCGCCAGCGCCAACACTGCACTGAATGCACATACGACAACTCCTTTGCTTTAAAAACCCGTTCAGCGGCCATACAGGCCCGCCTGCTTGCCTTCATCATTACTGAGGACGGCGATTTTCTCAATGGCTGAGGCATGTCCTCACGCGCCACTGCGGACGTTGTGGGTTCATCTTATTTCCTGAATATACCTCGGAGCATGACAATGAGCCGAATAGGCTCTATTATTCGGCTCATACTATGAGCCGAATAAAGTATATAATCAGCTCATCGGCAAGTATTGATACAACAGTGAGCAGGCAATGAATCAACGCTGGATATGGCAGAACAGCCAATGGACCGAATTCTACTGGGACAACGATGTTCTTCAGCCGCTGCTGCGCGAGTGCCACAAACGCATTGGTCTGCTACAAGGCAAACAAAGTGTCAGCAGTAACTCCGAAGACCAGGCATTGGACACACTGCTGCAGAACCTTCTGGCATCATCTGCCATCGAGGGCGAAGAGCTGAATGCAAGCTCCGTGCGTTCCTCGCTGGCACGACATCTTGGTATCAGCGAAGCGGAGCCCTACCCCGTCAGTGATCGCTCGGAAGGGTTGGCTGAACTATTAATAGATGCGCTCACGAATCTGGATTCACCCCTCACGCAGGAACGTCTGTGTTACTGGCAGAAACTTCTCTTCCCTGAGTCCGTGTTATCAATCACTCAGAAAATCAGAGTCGGACAGCTAAGAGGCCCGGAACCTATGCAAGTTGTCAGCGGCCGCCTTGATCGCCAGAAAGTGCATTTCGAAGCGCCGCCCAGAGATGGCCTTGAGTCACAACTCCAACACTTTTGTGACTGGTTTAACCAAGGCGCTGATTGTCAGGACACTGACCCGCTTCTGCGAGCTGCCACTGCACACCTCTGGTTTGTCACCCTGCACCCATTCGACGACGGCAACGGCCGCCTGACCCGCGCTATTACCGATATGGCCTTGGCTCAGTCAGATTCACAGAGCGTTCGCTTGTTCGCGATGTCGGTAGCAATACTTGATATGCGCTCAGAATATTACAACGCTCTTGAGACGGCTCAATGGCACCGCGACGACGAACGGGGATCAGACATCACCGAATGGTGTCAGTGGTTCCTCAAAACCTTACTGACCTCAGTCAACAACGCCATAAACCAGATTGACCGCACAATCGTCAAAGCCAGGTTCTGGCAGACTTTTCGTGATATGCCACTGTCTGCCGAACAACGTAGGGTGCTGAACCGCCTGTTAGATGGCGGGCCCAAAGGATTCGAACATGGTATCAGTGCGGCTCAGTACCAGAAAGTCGCCAAGGTAAGTAAAGCCACTGCCACCAGGCATCTTGCTGACCTTGTGGCAAAAGGGTGTATTCAGAGGTTACCCGAGGGCGGGAGGAGTACGAGATATCAAATAGCCGTATCACTTTCGTAGAGATCGATAGGACACTACTGGGGAAAGATATAGCTGTATCAATAGGAATACCGAAATGAACAGCAACATCCCAATAAAACCTCCGACGTTTAATACAAAGAAAAGACCGGCCCAGCATAGCCAGTAAATAGCCCCGATAGGGAAAGGCAAGTCGTACCCAGAGGCATAAGCAAGTTTACAGTGAGGGCACCTGACTCCCCCGCCTTGCTTCCAGCGGAAGTTCAGCGCTCCAATTCTATTACGCATGCTGTGTTTGCAGCGGACGCATCTCCCGAAACTTATTTCCATTTTTTATACTTTCCTTACTGAACAAAAAGCCCCGACTGACACATATCAGCCGGGGCTTTTTTAGAGGTTTTTATCGTATCGACTTTCCCTGTGTTCCACGTGGAACACAAAGGGACAGAGCGGATCAGAAGTCCAGGTTGGCTACGTTCAAGGCGTTCGCTTCGATAAAGGCTCGACGTGGCTCTACATCATCGCCCATCAGTGTCGTGAACATCTTGTCAGCGCCAATGGCATCTTCGATGCTGACCTGAAGCATGCGACGGGTCTCTGGGTCCATGGTGGTTTCCCAAAGCTGCTCAGGGTTCATCTCACCCAGACCTTTATAGCGCTGGATGTTGAAGCCTTTCTGAGCCTCATGAAGTAGCCACTTAACCGCGTCCCAGAAGTCATTGATCATGTGAACGCGCTCGCCACGCTGGATGTAGGCACCCTCTTCCAGGGTCTCAGCCAGCTTCTCGCTCATGCTCGCGAGCTTGTTGTAACCATTGCCACCAAAGAAGTCGACATCGAGGATGTAGTCACGTGCCATACCGTGGGTGATCACTTTTACGTCGACGTTGTAGTTGTCACGCTCTGGATCTTTAACCGTCGCAACTTCGAAGTGTGAGCCACTACGGCCTGCATCCGGGAGCTGTTCACGCAGCTTACCAACCCATTCATTCATGGCAGCTTCGCTGGTCATCATATCGGTGGTAACACGTGGCAGAGTCAGCATCAGGTGCAGAATCTCTTTACGCACAACGTTCGACATACGATCGACCGTCTCTTGTGCAGAGCGATACTGATCAACGATCTGGGCAAACGCCTCGTCAGAGATCGCTGGGGCGCCCTCAGAAGGGTGCAGAGCGGCTTTCTCGAGTGCTATATGAGTGAGATAGCTCTCCATCGCTTCTTCGTCTTTTATGTACTGCTCCTGCTTACCACGCTTAATCTTGTACAGTGGCGGCTGAGCGATGTAGACGTGACCACGCTCAATGATTTCAGGCATCTGACGGAAGAAGAAGGTCAACAGCAGCGTACGGATGTGCGCACCATCGACGTCAGCATCCGTCATGATAATAATACGGTGATAGCGCAACTTATCCGGATCAAACTCTTCACGACCGATACCACAGCCCAGTGCAGTAATCAGTGTGCCGACTTCGGCAGAAGACAGCATCTTGTCGAAGCGGGCTTTTTCTACGTTAAGGATCTTACCTTTGAGTGGCAAAATAGCTTGAGTCCGGCGGTCACGGCCCTGCTTTGCAGAACCACCCGCAGAGTCACCCTCCACCAGGTACACTTCGGAGAGTGCCGGGTCTTTTTCCTGACAGTCTGCCAGCTTACCCGGCAGACCTGCGATATCGAGCGCGCCCTTACGACGGGTCATCTCACGAGCTTTACGCGCCGCTTCACGTGCGCGGGCCGCGTCAATCATTTTGCCAACAAGCTCTTTCGCCTGTTGCGGGTTTTCCAGAAGGAAGTCCTGGAACTGACGCCCCATTTCCTGCTCAACGGCAGGCTTAACTTCACTGGAGACCAGCTTATCTTTGGTCTGTGAACTGAACTTAGGATCAGGCACTTTCACCGAAATAATCGCCGTGAGACCCTCACGAGCGTCATCACCTGTGGTCGATACCTTGGCTTTCTTATCCAGGCCTTCCTGAGTGATATAAGAGTTCAGAGAGCGTGTCAGCGCGGCGCGGAAGCCCGCGAGGTGCGTACCACCGTCACGCTGTGGAATATTGTTGGTATAGCAGTGAATGCTTTCCTGGAAACCGTCGTTCCACTGCATTGCAACTTCGACACCGATGCCATCGTCGCGCTGCTCAGTTAAAAAGTGGAAGACTTCGCTGACGGGTGTTTTGCCTTCGTTCAGGAAGCCAACAAACGAGCCCAGACCACCTTCAAATTCAAAAATATCTTCTTTATCAGAGCGCTCATCCTTCATATGGATCCGCACACCTGAGTTCAAAAACGACAGTTCACGCAGGCGCTTTGCCAAATAGTCGTAGCTGAATTCGGTCTTGGTGAAGGTCTCTTTCGACGGCAGGAAGGTAATCGCTGTACCCGTAGTGTCAGATACACCGACTTCTTTCAATGGGTAATCAGGCACACCATGCGTGTATTCCTGCTCGTACAGCTTACCGCCGCGTCGAATGGTCAACTTCAGCTTCTCAGACAGCGCGTTTACTACCGAGACACCTACACCGTGCAGGCCGCCGGATACCTTGTAGGAGTTGTCATCGAACTTACCGCCCGCGTGGAGTACCGTCAGAATAACCTCTGCAGCCGATACGCCCTCTTCCGGGTGAAGCTCGGTAGGAATACCACGACCGTTATCGGAGACCGTGATTGAGTTGTCCTGATGGATAACAACCTCAACTGTGTCACAGTGACCAGCCAACGCCTCGTCAATGGAGTTATCGACCACCTCGAACACCATATGGTGGAGGCCGGTACCGTCATCGGTATCGCCGATATACATCCCTGGACGCTTCCGTACCGCATCGAGGCCTTTAAGAACCTTAATACTGGACGAATCGTAACTCTGATCACTCATTCGGTGCATTCCTCTAATTTGCCATGTTCCACGTGGAACACTTTACTGGCGACTGGCTGCCAGACATCGGTTAGTTTTTCTTTGTCGATGCTGGTTATAAAGACCTGACATTTTAAATCTTCCAGCAGCTTGCATAAAGCAAAACGGTGCTTTTCGTCGAGCTCTGACGCAAGATCATCCACAAGATAGATAGTCCGGCGCCCACTCTCCTGCTGGAAGAGCGATCCCTGCGCAATCTTAAGCGCTGAGACCACTGTTTTCTGTTGCCCCCGAGACAAAATCTCAGAAGCCGGTTGTTTGTCGCACTTAATGCGAAGCTCGGCCCTGTGAGGACCTGACTGGGTATATCCGAGCGTCATATCACGCTCTTGCTGACGGCTCAAAACGTCCGCCAGGCGAGAGTCTTTCTCCCACCCCGGATAGTAAGCCAGTGTGACAGATATTGAAGGATCTAGCTCGTTCAATATTCGCTCAAATTCTGGCTTAAAGCGCTTAAGGTACGCCTGGCGTTCATTATCGATGTGCTCAGCGGCCTCAATAAAGCCAGCGTTCCAGACATCCAGCCACTCTTCTTCCTTCTGCTTCAGTACGGCGTTTCTCTGTTTGAGATGCTTTCTGAAGGTTTTCCACTGTTCCATGAAACTTTGTTCCACGTGGAACACACCCCAATCAATAAACGCCCTGCGCTCTTCCGGCGAACCCGAAAGCAACTTAAAGGTATTCGGCTCAATGATCTGAACCGGCAACCAATGCGCTGCTTCAGCCTGGCTTGTCAGAACAGAACCATTCAACTTAAGAAGATGGTCCCCTGCCTTCAAACGCAGAGATTCCATTTCGCATGCACCCATATCCGGATCTTCAATAGAAAAACGCATTTCCATCCGATCATTATCGTGGGCAAGCACATGCTTAAGCTGATTAGTACGGAATGACTTACCGGAGGCCATTACAGCAATTCCTTCAAGAATGCTGGTTTTGCCGGAGCCGTTATCTCCGTAAATGAAATTGACGTGGGGATGGGGATCAAAGATCAGTGGCTGCAGATTACGCACACCACTGATCCTGAGATGCCTGACTGGCATAAATCAGAAACGCCTGAGACTACAGACGCATCGGCATAACAACGTACATAGCGTCAGAGCTGTCTGGCTCTTCAATCAATGCGCTGCTGTTTGCATCCGACAGTGTGAACTTAACCTGTTCGGTTGAAATAACGCCAAGAACATCCTGAAGGTAAGAAACGTTGAAGCCGATCTCAAGCGCATCGCCCTGATACTCAACCGCTGTCGTCTCTTCGGCTTCTTCCTGCTCTGGGTTATTCGCGAATACCTGAAGCGTATCGGTACCCAGCACCAGGCGAACACCACGATACTTTTCATTAGAAAGAATCGCAGTACGGTTAAACACCTGACGCAGATCTGTACGATCAGCCAGAACCACGTTATTACCGCCCTTAGGAATCACACGGCTGTAATCCGGGAACTTACCGTCGACCAGTTTCGAAGTGAAGGTAAACTCTTCAGTCTGAGCACGCAGATGGTTGGCACTCAGCGACAGGCTTACGCTGGCTTCTGGATCAGTCAGCAGTTTCGCCATCTCCAGAACACCTTTACGCGGCAGAATGATCTGACGTGTTTCAGACAGACCAGAGACTTCTGTAACACAGGTCGCCAGACGGTGGCCGTCGGTAGCAACAGCGCGCAGACTGTCAGCGGTAACTTCCATCAGCATACCGTTCAGGTAGTAACGAACGTCCTGCTGCGCCATGGCAAAGCTTGAGCGATCAATAATATGACGCAGGCTGGCTTGTGGCAGAGAGAAAGACTGCTCGTCGGCAATCGCATCCACGTTCGGGAATTCCGTCGCAGGCAGAGTAGAAAGCGTGAAGCGCGAACGACCTGAGCGAACATTAACGCGCGCTTCATCCTGTTCGATCTCAATCTGAGCGCCATCCGGCAGAGAGCGACAGATATCCATCAGCTTTTTCGCTGGAACCGTAATCGAACCTTCCTGGCCGACTTCATCAAGAGTGACCCGGCCTACCAGCTCAACTTCAAGGTCGGTACCTGTGAGCGACAGCTGCTGACCTTCAATTTCAAGCAGTACGTTTGAAAGTACTGGCAGAGTCTGACGCTTTTCTACAACACCTGCTACCAATTGCAGTGGGCGCAGAAGGGCTTCCCTGGATATTACGAATTTCATGGTTCTCCACTCGGTCCGGAGCCTGAGCTAACAGGCGTTAGGTTGTCAGTAAGCGCAGCAGGTTCTTATAATCTTCCCGCACATCAGCACTGGATTCCTGCAATTCTTTAATCTTGCGGCACGCATGCAAGACCGTTGTATGGTCCCGGCCGCCAAACAATTCGCCTATCTCAGGCAAACTGTGATTTGTCAGTTCTTTGCTCAATGCCATGGCGACCTGACGAGGTCGCGCGATCGAGCGTGTACGGCGCTTAGATAATAAATCAGACATCTTGATTTTGTAATACTCTGCGACCGTACGTTGAATATTTTCAATGCTGACCTGTTTATCCTGGAGCGCTAACAAGTCTTTCAGCGACTCCTTAATAAAAGGTAGAGTGATTTCACTGCCAGTGAACTGAGCATTTGCAGCGACACGCTTCAGTGCCCCTTCCAGCTCACGCACATTAGAACGAATTTTCTGAGCAATAAAGAAAGCAGCATCATCCGGAAGATTCATCCCTGTCTGCTCGGCCTTCTTCATCAGAATCGCCACACGCGTTTCAAGTTCAGGTGGTTCAACCGCTACCGTCAGACCCCAGCCGAAACGTGACTTCAGACGTTCTTCCAGACCCGCGATCTCTTTCGGATACCGATCACAGGTCAGAATCATCTGCTGACCACCTTCTAATAAGGCATTAAAGGTATGGAAGAACTCTTCCTGCGAGCGCTCTTTGCCTGCAAAGAACTGAATATCATCAATCAGCAAGGCATCGAGGCTACGGTAAAAACGCTTAAATTCGTTAATCGCACCCAACTGGAGTGCTTTCACCATATCCTGAACAAAACGCTCTGAGTGCACGTAAAGTACACGGGCGTTCTTGTTCTTGGTTTGTAAGTAGTTACCAACCGCGTGCATCAAGTGGGTCTTACCCAGACCAACACCACCATATATAAAGAGTGGGTTGTACGAGCCACCAGGATTATCAGACACCTGCTTCGCAGCGGCATGCGCCAGCTGGTTCGACTTACCTTCTACAAAGGTATCGAAAGTGAAGTTCTGATTAAGAAAGCTCTGATGCTGCAAGCCACCTTCAACCTGCACCTTTCTTTTAGGTGGCGGAGTCGGTGCAACCGGCGCGGGCTCAGTTACCGGATCAACCACCGCAAGTTCAGCAGCTGACGGGCCAGGATCTTCAGCAAACGCCATAGGTTCAGCACTGTAAGAGCCGCCCAATGGCGCAGTTTCTATCTTAGATGCGGGTTCTCGCGGCGCGGCAAAGCTCATCGTATCGTCTTTTATAGAACGAGGCTCTGGGCGAGGCGGCGGTGTCGTCGGACGCTGAAACATAGGACGGGACTCACCCGCGACTATATTAACGTGCGTGAGCAAGCCGCCATTAAGATCTGAGATGATTTCCTGAATACGTTGAAGGTACTTATCTCTTACCCAGTCTTTTACAAACCGGTTAGGCGCACTCAGGACGAGCTGTCCATTATCAGCGCTGGCGGTCAGAGGACGAATCCATGTGTTGTATTGCTGTGCGGGTAACTCGTGCTGCAGATACCCCAGGCAGTCTTCCCACAAACCCGTCACATGCACCTCTGAATCCTGACGTCGAAATGAATAGCTATAAAGAAGACGGACATACTACCCGAGGAAGTGCTGGTTATCCACAGAAATACGTCATTCTGATGAACAAAGTTACCACCTGACCTGTGGATAAGTCTCTTAACAGCTTGTCTTTTAAGGGGTGAATGAAATTGTGAACAACTCGCGATCCGGTCATCACTGTGTATAACCCATGGTTTCGTCCACCAGATGAACCCAACTTCCGGACAGTCTTTACCTCGTTTATCCGCAGACTTATTTCTAGTCTAATCCATTGAAAATAATAGAGTTTTTTGAGTTATCAACAGAATTAAGCGCTCGTTTTAATAATAACTTCAGATTTCTTCTCTTCTTCATCAAACATCATCAGTACTTAAAACATAAATATTCATCAGAATGACCGGTCTTCACGTTTTTCAGAAAGTTCATAAACAAAGCGATCTCAGCGTTGCGTTAAGTGTTTCTTTTGCATACAATTCCCGGCCCTAAAAATTGCCCTGATTATCTGGGCCTGTTCACACTGACTGGGTGATGATATGAAACGTACATTTCAACCAAGCGTACTGAAGCGCAAGCGTACTCATGGTTTCCGTGCCCGCATGGCAACCAAAAACGGCCGTCAGGTTCTGGCACGTCGTCGCGCTAAAGGCCGTCACAGCCTCGCTGCTTAATTGCTGTAACTTATCTGCGCAGAGAGAAGTATGCCGGACCATTGCTTCCGTAAAGACTTACGGCTGCTGAGACCGGCAGAATTCAAACGTGTTTTCGATAACACAGCTCTGCGCGGTAGCACGCCTCACCTTCTGGTACTGGCTGCTCCCAACGAACTGAACCGACCTCGTGTCGGTTTTGTTCTGGCGAAAAAACAGCTCAAGCTAGCGGTAGATCGCAACCGGGTTAAACGCCTGGTACGCGAATCTTTCCGACAGCATCAGCATGATCTCGCCAGCCATGACTTTGTCATTTTGGCACGTTCGGGAATCGTTCAGCTGGACAATCAGCAGATTCGTGAGATGATCGACAGCCTCTGGTTCAGACTGAAGAAACCCCATGGCAAACACCAAGGCAGAAAACGCAAACCGCGGCGTTAATCCTGTAGCCAGGATAGCCCTGACGCTGATTTCTGTATATCGGTATGCCATCAGTCCGATGCTTCCCAGTCGTTGTCGATACTACCCCACTTGTTCCTCATACGCTGAAGAAGCCATCCGTCGTTACGGAATCCTTCGTGGAGGCTGGTTAGCACTTCGTCGTATTGGCCGTTGTCACCCATGGGGTGGTCACGGTGTCGATCTGGTACCAGATCTGGAAACACACACTCATTCAACTCATTGTTGCCAACGGAAACCCTGATCATGGATATCCGCCGTTTAGTCATTTATGCAGGACTTGCGATCTCCTCTTATATGCTGATTCTTGCCTGGAATCAGGATTACGGAACTGAGAACGTTACGACCCCAGTTGCTGAAACCAGCAACGAATCAGCACCAGATTTTGGTTCTGATACCCCAGACACTTCCGATGCCGTAGATGCAGACGTACCGGATGTCAGTGATCAACCAGCGGTCAGCGCAGCTGATATGCCTGAAGTTGCCCCACCGACGGGTGACGTCATCACAGTGCAGACCGATGTTCTCAACGTAGAGATCAATCCTAAGGGCGGTCAGGTTGTTTCGGTTCGTTTACCTCAGTATTCAAAGTCGATTAAACAAAAAGACGTTCCATTTACCTTGCTTGAAAACAGCAACAGTCGTCTCTTTATCGCACAAAGCGGCCTGGTTGGACGTGACGGCATCGACAAAAACAACGGTGCGCTGTACAGCACGGAAAATACTGAATACACGCTGAACGAAGGCGAAGACACACTCGAAGTTGTGCTGACTCACCAGTCTGAAAAAGCGTACGTAGAAAAAATCTTCACCTTCACGCGCGGTGAATACCTGATGGATGTGCGCTACAAAGTACGCAACATCTCGCAGGAGCCATGGCAGGGTGCGTTTTATGCACAGCTGAAGCGCGACGGTTCTGATGACCCTTCTCAGTCAAGCAGCATGGGTATGCAGGCGTATCTGGGTGCCGCATTGACCACCAGTGAAGAGCGTTACCAGAAAGTAGGTTTTGATGACCTCGAAGAAGGCAAATTCAAAAGTGTTGAAGAAGGTGGCTGGGCTGCCATTCTGCAACACTACTTCGTATCTGCGTGGATTCCTGCACAGGATCAGCAGCACACCTACAACGGTCGTTACGTGAAAGGAAACTACATCTTTGGTTTCTACGATAACTCCGTTAGCGTGGCTCCGGGTGAAACCGCGACCATGGGTGCTCAGCTCTATACAGGCCCTAAGATTCAGGATCGTCTGGAAGAAATCGCACCAAACCTGAGCCTGGTGATCGACTACGGCATCCTCTGGTGGGTAGCGCAGCCGCTGTTCTGGTTGCTGGATAACATCCACGACTTCGTTGGTAACTGGGGTGTTGCCATTATCCTGCTGACTGTTCTGATTAAACTTGTGTTCTTCAAGCTGTCGGCGATGTCGTACCGTTCAATGGCGAATATGCGCAAAGTTGCACCGAAAATGGCGGAAATCAAAGAGCGCTACGGTGATAACCGCGAGAAACTTGGTCAGGAGATGATGAAGCTCTACAAGACCGAGAAGATCAATCCACTCAGTGGTTGTTTGCCGATCCTGGTTCAGATGCCAGTATTCATCGCGCTGTATTGGGTGCTGATGGAATCGGTAGAACTGCGTCAGGCGCCTTTCTTCCTCTGGATTGAAGACTTGTCGATCAAAGATCCGCTGTTCATCCTGCCATTACTGATGGGCGCATCTATGTTCATCCAGTTCAAGCTGAACCCAACACCGCCAGACCCGATGCAGGCGCGTGTTATGCAGCTGATGCCAGTGATCTTCACAGTATTCTTCCTGTGGTTCCCTGCAGGTCTGGTACTGTACTGGGTAGTGAACAACGTACTCTCGATTGCACAGCAGTACGTCATTACCAAACAGATTGAGAAGAGCTGACGCTCTGACCAATCTTAAAAAGGCGCTGCGGCGCCTTTTTTGTTGCCTTAAAATGGGCGCATTTACACACGACACTCCGATGTCATGATGGTCTTAGAGAGATAAGGACTATCAAGAAACAAAAGGCCAGACCATGACCCAGGTACACCAGGACACCATTACAGCCATCGCAACTGCCCCGGGGCGCGGCGGTGTCGGCATTATTCGCGTGTCAGGTGAAAAGGCCAGGTATGTGGCAAGCGCCATTCTGGGTTATGAACCAAAACCCCGTTACGCACATTACGGACCCTTTAAGGCCGCTGATGGCACTGTGCTTGATGAAGGTATCGCCCTCTTCTTCCCGAATCCGAATTCCTTTACTGGCGAAGATGTGCTCGAACTTCAGGGCCACGGTGGGCCTGTGGTGCTCGATCTGCTCTTGAAGGAAGTCGTGGCACTTGGGTGTCGGATGGCCCGCCCCGGCGAATTTTCAGAGCGCGCTTTCTTAAACGATAAACTGGATCTGGCTCAGGCTGAAGCCATCGCCGACCTGATCGACTCAGCGTCTGAGCAAGCGGCACGTTGTGCGCTGCGCTCTATGCAGGGTGAATTCTCAAAGAAAGTACATGAACTGCTCGATCAACTGATACACCTGCGGATGTATACCGAAGCCGCGATCGATTTCCCTGAAGAAGAAATCGACTTTCTCAGTGATGGCAAAGTCGAAGCCATGCTTACTGACGTCGAACAGGCGTTAGAAAAAGTACTGCGCGAGGCAAATCAGGGTGCCATTCTTCGTGAAGGCATGAACGTCGTGATCGCTGGGCGCCCGAACGCTGGTAAATCTTCTCTGCTGAATGCATTGGCTGGCCAGGAACGCGCCATCGTGACCGACATCGCTGGTACCACCCGCGATGTACTGAAAGAACATATCCATATCGACGGTATGCCGCTGCACATCATCGACACCGCAGGTTTGCGTGATGCACCCGATGAAGTTGAACGCATAGGTATTCAGCGTGCCTGGGACGAGATCAGCAAGGCGGATCGCATTCTGCTGATGATCGACTCAACCACAGACGAAACCGACCCTGAGAAGCTCCTGCACGCCCTCTACGATGAACGCGGACTCGAACAGCAGACTGATGACCTGCTCGCCAGCGGACGCGTTACCGTGATCCGCAACAAAGCCGATCTCTCGACTGAGAACATTGGCCTGGATACGACCGAAGGCTCAAACGCCAACTATCCAACCATCACGCTTTCTGCAAAACAGAACGCCGGCGTAGATACCTTGCGCGAACACCTCAAAGACGTGATGGGCTACAACGCAGCCAACGAAGGTGGCTTTCTTGCCCGCCGTCGCCACATCGACGCCCTTAATCGCGCCAAAGACGCCCTAGCCTACGGTCGCCAGCAACTTGAAGGTATGGGCGCAGGCGAACTGCTCGCTGAAGATCTGCGCATGGCCCAGAATGCGCTGAATGAAATCACTGGCGCGTTTACCGCTGATGATTTGTTGGGTGAGATTTTTGGAAGCTTCTGTATTGGGAAGTGATTAGGAATAGGATCAAGGAAGATGAGAAAAAACTGGACAGATAGCGATCAAATCCTAGCGTTGAATCTGTATCACATGCTTCCCTTCGGTAGGCTTAGTGAAACGACTGCAGAGATAAAGGCATTAGCAGCCCAAATGGATAGGACTCCGGGGTCTGTTTCTATGAAGCTTTGTAACTTCGCAAGCCTTGACCCTGTAATCTATGAGTCTGGTCGTAAAGGCTTGTCCAATGTTTCTAAAAAAGATCGAGAAATTTGGGCTTGGCATATAGAAAACCCGAAAGAATTTCAGGAAAAATCTCAGAAATTACTGGATGAAATTTCTGACGAGGATGTTCTAAGTTCGGATGATATTAAAACTCAAAATAGAGCAACAAAAACCGAACGAAAATCAGTTGTTAAAATTCGAATTGGACAATCTATTTTTAGAAAAATGGTTCTCGAAAATTATCAAGGTAAGTGCTGTTTTTCTGGTGTAGATATTCCACAGTTACTTGTTGCAAGTCACATTGTTCCGTGGGCTGATCGTGAAGATATACGTCTAAATCCGCGAAATGGGTTATGTCTTTCATCTATCCATGATCGAGCCTTTGATCAAGGCTTTTGGACCCTCTCCGACCACGGTGAAATCTTGATTTGCGATTTCTTGAAGAAAAGTGGCTCGACCTTTGTTATGGAGAAATTCCTAGAATATGAAGGCCGTTCTTTGTCTCTACCCAAAGAGCACTACCCCGATGTGGAGTTCATTCAGCATCACCGAAAAGAGATATTTCAAAGCTCTTAACCTTAAAGTTCTCTTTAAGGTTAAGGTCATTTCATCTACCAGAACCGAGGTGATCGAAATGAACTTATTTACCGAACTCAAGTTGCCAAATGGCAGTGCTATTCCTAACCGTATCGCGAAAGCCGCTATGTAGAATACTGCCGTATCACGAAGTCGTATGAAGTTTGATGAGAAGTTGCGACACCTGATAAAGCTTGTCTTGAAGTATCAGTTCTTCTGGTGAGGCAAGATTACGAGAAGCGATGATGCCGAAGTTGAAGGGTCGACCTTCTAGCTTCTCAGCAGGATCTATCCCATTTCTTGCGTGGAGAATTATAAAATCAAGCTGTTTAAGGACCGATAGAGCCCATGGAAAACTTTCTTTATCGCGAAGGTAATTTTTAAGCTCATCGACGGCGAACTGTGCAGAAATATGGATGGCCTGGTGATGCTTTGAAGTCATAAAAATCTACTACATAAGATGCAGAAAGCTAATTTCATTAGGATTGCGGGGAGAAGTACTTTCCGCCGTTCTCAGTGATTAAGAGTATGCCAATGTTCTCCGGTGTCATTTTTTGAAGCTCACTAAACTCTATTTCAAATACAGAGAAGTTCTTGAAATTGACTCTGCTTGGTTCAGTAGATGCAGTAATACAAAATTCATCTTTTCCTTTCGCCTTGGTCAGAACTGGAGAAAAAGTACTCTCATCTTGATTCACTATATAAACAGTAAAATTTTCCATGTCATCTGCTCAACTACTTCTATACTTCCCAGTTACTAGATAGCTTAAGAGCTGATCTTTATTAGCTCATCAGCCTTCATGTAGAAAAAATAATTATGTTTTACTTTAGAAACCCAGCGCTGAGGTATTCCCTGTTCACCATAATATGCCCCACCAATCTGACCAAATATTGCACCTGTTGTATCGGCATCTTCACCAAGGTTGACAGCTTTTAGCAGGCCTTCCTCAAAAGTGTCCGTTGTTGAAAAGGCCCATAAAACTGCTTCAAGCGAGTGCATGACATACCCAGACCCGCGAACCTCTGATGCTGATTTATATTTATAATTTTCGTTGCGGATAAGATCAGCCACGGAGTCGCACAAAGGCTTTTTATCCCAATAACCGGGAACAGGAGTATAAAGGTCATCCAGCAATTCATCTTTAGATGCACCATTGAGTGCTCCCCATATTAATCCTCCAAAGTAGCGGCAGGCATCTACCGCCTCAGTAGCACGATGGGTAGTTAAAGAGCTCTTTCCTGAATAATATACAGCTTCTTCAAAGTTGCTATGAAAGAAGACGGGGATCGGAGCCAGTCGCATAAGAGAACCATTTCCTGCACTGTAGGGGTCGTCAGGGCCAGCTTCTGGATTACCTGTTTGTTGATATTCCTGTAACGCAGACTGGACCGTCATGCCGATATCAAAGCAGCTGGCTGTAACGCTAAATGCGCCTTCTTTCCACCATTTTACATACAAATCAATCTGATCTTTTAGATCAAACGTACCCTTTCGCGTCAGGCTGTGTGCGAGACATAGCATCATACTGGAGTCGTCAGTCCATTCGCCAGATTTTAATTTGAAGGGGCCTCCGCCAGTAATTTCGGTAACTGGTTCAAAGGTACCTGGTGTAGAAAATTCAATAGTTGTGCCGAGAGCATCCCCGACGGCTGTACCAATCAGAGCACCACGTGCACGATCAGAAATAGAGTGCTTAAGTGAACTGCCGGGGAGGTTATTTAGACGATTTTCATCGATTAGGCCTCGGTCAAACCCCTTTCTGGCGTTAATATAAGTTTGAATTTCAGTGACTTCGGGCTCGACAGCAACGCCAGACATTTTTTCTGAGCTGTTGGGAAACCAAAGGCCTTGGCTAGCGAGGTTTGATATCTTTAAAGAAAATTCTTGGATACTTTTATTATTCATAGCAAGCCAAACCAAAATAGAATTGATGTTACCTAGCCGGAAAAAATTTTTCCATTATATATACAGATAAACCTACCCGGCTGAAATTCTCCGAGAGAGAATATGTATAAATTTTCTTCTTCATTTGGAGCAAAGTAATATAGATCGGTACCCTTTTTGGTCCCTCTGTATAGTGTTTCATTATCGAAGGACATTACTCGGCCCCCTACAACCACTGTAACATCGTCAGGTCTAAATTTCACTAGCCTAGAGAGAGGAGCAAGAGAACTAGGAGATATTTTCAATGAATCTGAAATATTCATCTTGTAATTTTCTGAAAAAAATTCCTGTTCTGAACCGTCAAATAACTTCTGGTTAGATTTCGTATATGACTGACTCATTTTATTACCGTCTGGAGTTAGCTGTTGAGTATCAATATCGTCAAAGTCCAAGTACTCTTCATCACCATTCAAAAAATAACTCACTGAAAATGAAATTACATCTTCTGCAGGCCTCTCAATATCAACAACTGCTTCATCCCAATCATTGTGAATGGCATTGACAATATTTTTTGCTATCGAAAGATATAAATCGTCAATAGACATACTTATTTAACCTACAGGCTGATTTTTAAAGTTGGTAAGATTTGGCCTGCCTGTTCCTATGCGATATATAACTTCGAACGATGATGGTCGGGAAGCGAAAAATGAAACATTTTTCCCGACTTTACTCAGGAGTTGGCTTCTATTTCATCAGCTAAGCTCTGATCCCACTCAAAGTCTGTAGTAAAATCTCCAGATGGCATTAGTGTGAATTTTGCTCGGTTCCATTTGTTATTTGGATTTTCTTGAGTGATGTCGTAGATTTCTTCAAAAAGATCAAATGCTTCATCTGCAACTTCAAACGATTGTGATTCATTGTTTTTTATGAATTCGCCTTCGAAGCTTCCATAGTCTCCCAGAAACTCAACGTCTATACAGGCCTGATCCCAGTTTTCATCAATTTGGTCAGAAATTCCTTTAGCTATTTCTAGGCAAATGTCATCGATTGTTCTACTCATAACTATCCACCAGGTTTATTTTTAAATATCTTCTTCGAGGTTTTCACATCGATTGTTTCTCTAACAATGAAATTATCTGGCCTTTTGCTTCCGTCAGTATAAACTGCTTTTTGGACTTATAGGCACCACGATTGAGATTTGATTTCTGAGGAAATAGGTTCTTTTCGCCTTGGTCTGACATGAACCTATGACCAACAATATGGCCACCATCATCATCTGCCAAGCGAGCTGCAGCACCTTCAGAACCCTGAGCCTTTCTTTATACCGGTGAGAGTTTGCCTGAGTGCACAGTCTAACTTAGCTTCAAAAAGTCTGCGCTTTTCTTCATCTAAATAGGTTTGGTACCAGCGATGTCATCGTACTTCCATGCGGCGCGAAGTGTTCTGGAGAAGTGGTGCATTCTTACGAATGTGTTGGCGAGGTCGCTGAGTGAGTAGATGAGATAACCGGGAGAGAGGGCAAAACGAAGTATTTTGCCCGAATTTACTCAGGAGTTGGCTTCGACTTCATCAGCTATGCTCTGATCCCACTCAAAGTCTATAGTGAAATCTCCGGATGGCATCAGCGTGTATTTTGCTCGGTTCCAGTTACTTTTATCATTTTGCGTCGTGATAGAGTGTATCTCATGGAAGTCTGAAAATATTCGACGATCAAAATTTCTGAATTTAAAAGTATGGAACTCATTAGAATTATCGATAAATCCACCTTTAACACCGATTGCATCTTCTGCATCACGTTCCACATTTAAGGTAGCTTCCTTCCAGTCATCCGGAACATTCCCTAAAATATTATCTGCTATGCTTAGATATAGCTCATCAATTGATTTTGTCATATTCTATATTCCCCCATGAGAATTTGTGAAAGATTTAGCATACTCTTCGCCATCGATTTCGTAAAATATATCGAATGCTTCAGGTCTTTTTGATCCATTCTCATATACAATGTTAATTTCAACTTCAACAACTTCAGGAGGGTCTGCCTTTAAAGCATCTGCCCACTGATTCTCCATCCGCTTCCACGCACCTTTGTTTAGATTGCCATCCATTGCAGCATAATTAACCTGCTCGCCAGGGCCGTTGAATATGGATGCAATCAGGTGGCCACCCTCATCCTTGTCGAGGCCATCTTTAATTCCCGCAGTTTTGCCAGCCTTCCCTTGTTGGTACTTATTTCGATCACGCTTAGTTAAGTCCAGTTTACCGCTGACTTTAGTTACACGGCCTTCGCTATCTGTTTCATACAGATATTCACCAACTTTGTATTTATGGTTCGGTTTTAGTTCACCATTGAGCGCTTTATTCCAGCTACCTTTTTCTCCGGGTTCTAGTTCCGTTGTATTGTCGGGTGTTTTTGCGGGTTCAGGCTTACTCACCTCTCCCGTCTCAGCCCCATGCGCATCGGTTTTCTTAGAGTCTTGGACAGTCGTCCTAAGAGTCTAAGAAGAATGCCTGATTTTCTATGCCAAAGCCAAGGAAGCAGCTGGTTTCTATGGAAGCTACGCCCTACTACCACTGTGTTGCCCGTTGCGTACGCCGCGCATTTCTATGCGGAACCGACTCTGAAGGACGCTCATTCGAGCATCGTCGTGGTTGGATTGAGAAACTCATCCTGGATCAGTCACAAATTTTCTGTATTGATATCGCCGCTTATGCAGTGATGTCGAACCACTTCCATGTGATTCTCCATGTCAGCCAACAGCGCGCCAGAAGCCTAACCAGCCTGGAGGTCGTTCAACGCTGGCACCAGCTATATCAAGGAACGTTACTGTCAAAGAAATTCGAGCGAGGCGAAGACCTGTCGGCATCACAGCAAGCCATACTGGATGAACGTATTGATGAATGGCGAGAACGCCTGATGAGTATCAGCTGGTTCATGCGACGCTTGAACGAAACGGTAGCTAGGCTTGCCAACGAAGAAGATCAGTGTACCGGCCATTTCTGGGAAGGCCGGTTTAAGTCTCAAGCGTTACTGGATGAAAAGGCGCTAGCGGCCTGCATGGCCTATGTCGATCTGAATCCCGTACGTGCTGCGATGGCTAAAACTCCGGAAGAATCAGAGCACACTTCTGTTAAAAAACGCGCTCAGAAAGCGAAAGAAACCTATTCACCAAATCACCTCAAACAGCAAGCATATGGATTACTTCCCTTTGCTGGGAACCCTCGCCAAGACATGCCTGAAGGTATACAGATGCGTCTGACAGACTACCTGGAGCTCGTAGACTGGACAGGACGACAGATCAGAGAAAATAAACGAGGATCAATCTCTGAGGCTGAACCGGCAATCATGGATCGCTTGGGTATTGATGCTGAACACTGGCTATACATCACCCAAAACTTCGAATCGGAGTTCAAAGGTATTGTAGGTGCCGCGCACGAAGTAAAATCAAAACTCAGCCAATTCTGGGATGATCAGCGGGAGCGAAGGCGGGCTGCTGGCATTGCCGCCTGTAAATTGCGCCTTTCCTGAAGTAACTCCTCACAACGTAAGATCATCAGAGAACTCTGGGACATTCACTCGCTTCCAATTCGCGATTTCTGCCTAATAAGACACAAAAATTTTCCAGCAGGCTAGCTGTCCACAACCTTTTTTCTATCGGTAAGTTTTACGCCTCGGAAACCAGCTACTCTCTCTAACCGTGACTGTCTTAGTAGTAGTCTTACTAGTAGTAAGCGGGATAATCAGGGGGATGTAGGTGCCAGGGCCGAATCATCCCTTGACACCGCGTGATCGTCTATATATGTCCAATGGAGTGGTCACTAACTCAAAGATCATGATTTCTAAGATCAACCGAAATAGTATTTGATATCAAATGCTCGAGTTCATTAGCTATCGGATTAAAATTAAATCCATCGTACTTCACAGACACAATTCGACCATCAGGAATGAGGAAGTTTTTTGATAAATCTAGACTTGATCTAAAGCTTTCATTCGGACCGATTTCCACGTAACCATCAGGGTAATCTGAGGCAACCATCTTAAATTTTCTAACTCTCTGTATGACACTTTCGCCAGATGTAACCTCCAGACAATCGGTTCGGTATTTCCCATCAACAAAAGCGAGGTTCTTATCCAAAAAGTAGGTAGAACTCCCTACATTATGGTAATTAATATCAAGCAACCCCGTAATCGAATTGTATTCAATATCAATACGCATAGAAACCTCACTCACCTCTGCTATCGCTTTCAATGAAATACTGATAATTGTCAGCATTATCAAGAGCCTTATCAGAACTCTGATCTGCCAATCTGATTGCGCCCACTTGGCCATAAACATGATCATCGGTTCCTCCGACATCGTTGAAATGAGATATTTCATGCGCCAAAGTACCAGCTGTCGAATCATAACCAGAAACTGGAGCATGCCCAAACTCTTGCCCAAGATATATTTTCGAATTGTCATTTGGATAAACATAAGCATACAAACCAGGTTCATCCTCTCCGGGTTCAGCTCTTAAAAAGTTATCTAGAGTTAACTTATCAGCTTTCTCTTTAGTCTTTTTAAGCCTTTCTGCAATCAAGTCTCTTGCTTCATCACTGTCTGTTCCAAACCATGTTTTAAAGTTTGATTTAGCTTTATCATCCCATGCAGTTAAGCTTTCTATCTTTCGATCAATCAAAGTTTTCAATTTTGCGATCGAGTCAAGAATCTTTTTATTTGCTCGTTCTGCAGTTAGCCCTGTTATTTTAGAGTCACAATCTTCCTTACAACTCAACCCCAACGGATCCACCCAAGTAACCGGGTTCGGCACATACAGGTAGTTATTATCCCCACCCAATAACCCAATCGGGTCCTGGTTTATAAACCGGCCGCATTCCGGGTCGTAGTAACGGTGGCGGTTGTAGTGCAGGCCACTTTCTTCGTCGTAGTACTGCCCCTGGAATCTGAGATTGTTCTCGACCTGCTGAACAGCGGCAAGCGCTAACGAGCCGTAGGCTTTGTATTGTGCGGTCCAGACCAGTTCGCCATTGGCGTTGGTGATTTCCTGTGGTGTGCCCAGGTGGTCAAGGTGGTAGTGGTTGATCTCACTGCCTTGAACAAACGCCAGTGGCTTAAAGGTGCCCGGCTCGAAAACGTACACCTTGCTGTTGCCTTGCTGCTCAGCGGTGATGCCTGCCGGTTGTTCGCTCAGGAGTACGTCGTCATTCCAGTAGAATTCAGTACCGCCGATGACGTTGCCTGATTCGTCTTTATTTACCTTACGGATACGGCGGCCCAGTGCGTCGTACTGATATTCAGTAATGCGCATGGTGTCGCCAATGGTTTTAGCGACGCCGGTTAGTCGGTTCTGATAATCGTAGCGGTAACGCGTGGTCTGGCGTCCGTCTTTACCACGGCGTTCTTCAACGCGGTTACCCTGGTCGTCGTAGCTATAATGACGGTCGCCCTGGAAGTTAAGGCGGTTACCGGTGACTTGCCCGCTGCGGCTCTGGCCATTTACTTCGTCCGGTGAGCCAAGCAGGTTGCCCGCAGGATCATGTACAAATTGTTCTGGCTGCGGGCCGCTGACCTGTATCAGGCGATCTATCTGGTCGTAATGATATTGGGTGCTGCCGCGCAGTTGGTCGTCGATCTGGCTGATCTGCCCTGCTGCACTGTAGTGGTAGCTACGTTTGTTCAGTGGTTGCTGGTGACCGTCGGTGGCACCGGCTTTCATCAGGGTCTGCTGTTGTAAACGCCCCTGCGGATCAAAACTCTGAGTTTGCTGTAAGCCATTACCTAACTGACGCAGCGCTTCGCGGCCCGCATCGTCGTGAGTGAAGCTTGCGATCAGCTGGTCGTTCCAGTGAACCGATGCGGTCTGACCTAACGGATTAAAGCCGTAATGGATGGCATCACCACCCGGCAATTGCGTCGCACTGCGACGACCGGAGCTGTCGTAATTATGAATCAGCTCGTGCTTGTCCTGCATCGCACTGATCACCTGCCCCGTCGGGCTGTAGGCCCAGCTAAGCTGGCGGTGCGGATTATTGGCACTGAGCAGTCGGCCTACCGGGTCGTAATCGTATTCGGCAATCAGTTGATTTACAGCCTGACCACGGCCCAGTTCCTGCCATTGAGACAGCAATTTACCTTCGGCATCACGACGGTAGGCAATACGGGTTACCGGCAGAATTTCGCTGTTTATGTAGCGGTATTCTTCGCTCTGAATCAGATGGCCCGCAATATCGTACTGGTAGCGCTGTACCCGGCCGTCGAAGCCAATTTCTTCAATCAGGCGCTCGTTGCCATCGTATTTCAGCTGGTAACGTTCGCCATTTTCGTTGGTTAAACCAACAAGGTTCCGCTCAGCATCGTAGTGGTAATTAAACGCCTGGCCACTGGCGTCTACACGACGGCTGACCTGAGATAGCCAGTCGTATTCGTAGCGGGTGGTTCGACCCGTATGATCTGACACAGCCGCGAGCTGGCCGTGTGGTGTGTACTGGTAATTGGTCTGGCTGCCGTCGCTGTTAGTTACCGCAATGCACTGACCTGCATCGTTATATTCAAAGTTCTGCGATTGCTGGTTCGGGTAAACCACCCGCGTAACCTGTCCACGTTCGTTGTAGGAGTAACGGGTATGCGAACCCAATGGATTGCGCACGGCAGTAATACGGCGGTGGTTATCCCAGACATAACTGGTTTTGTTGCCGTCAGCATCTGTGACACCCGCAAGAAGCCCTTCTGGGGTGTAATCCATTCGCACGGAGCGCCCGGCTGGATCAGCGGTACTGATCAGACGGCCTTGCGCGTCGTATTTACGCTGCCATGTTGCTCCGGTCGGATCTTTGGCTTCGATTAATTGGCCAGTACCATTAACGCGGAAATTCTGCGTGTAACCCAGTTTATTGGTGTGACTGATCAGGTGACCATTGTGGTTGTACTGGAACAGCTCTGTGTTGCCGGCCGGATCAGTCAGTTTGATCAGGTTACCGCTGCGGTCGTATTCGTAACGTGTTTCGTCGCCTTCTGGCTGACGAATCCAGACAGGCAGACCCAAGCGGTTAAATTTGTAAGAAAGGCGGCCACCACGGGAGTCGGTCGCATGGCTGGTGCGGTTATCCAGATCCCACTCGAATTTATAGTCGTAGACGTGCTCGCCATTAATTTTGTCGCCCCAGTTACGCAGGCAGCGTGCATCCGGACCGATATGCGTCCATTCGAAGTAATAACTGAAGCCAGACTTAAGCGTACGCTGTTGAATCAGGTGCTGCTCGTAGCGGAAGTGCTGGGTATGCCCCATTTCATCAAATGAGGTAATCAGATCTGAGCTTTCATTAAACTCATAGGCAACCTGACGGCTCACATATTGTGGGCGGCTTTCAGGGCGGAATACGCGATCTACGGCCGTTACATGACCTTTGTTATCGTGAGTCAGCTGTAACTCTTCGCCTTCAGAGGTCGTGATGCGCTTAACCAGATTATTCTGGTATTCAAAATTCACCTGATGGCCGCTGTTATCCGTCCAGCGCGTCATACGATAGGTAGCGCGCGCAGCGCCTGAGGAAAAATGGTATGTAATGCCCTGGCCGTTGGCATTGGCCACCTGATATTCATCTTCTGCTGTGCGGGTCAGGATTAACTTTTCAGTTCTGTTGCGACAACTGCCGCCGACATTTACCGGGTTGAAATTAATAGATCGACCCTGGTCATCGAAGTACTGAATATCCTGTTGGCCTACAAATAAGCGGCGATTTAATGGTGAGCTCCAGCCATAGCCGAGGCCATTATTCTGTTTGAGATTGCTGCTGCGGTAGACACGTTTCCAGGTGAAAGGAATCGGGCCTGCCATTTCGAAGTCGACCAGTTCCAGTAATTCTTCACCATTAACCATGCTGATCGGACAACCATTGGTGCAGGTTTTACTGGCTTCAGTGTGACTTGCGCCTTCGGCATCCGGGGATGACTTAGCCGCTTCGGCATCAGCGTGGCTGCTATTTCCGCTTTCCGCCCCATGCGCATCGGTCTTCTTCACCGAACCATCGACGGATTCCAGCTTGCCTGGGCCGGTGTTCTTTCCATTGAACGCTTTTTTATGGTTCTTAATGCGTTTGGTTGCTTTCGCAAAATCAGCTAACAGGTCACCGACTTTGTTGAACTTACGCACCAGGTGCATCTTGCTGCCAACGGCGGCAACCACACCTGCACCACCGGTGACGGCAGCAACGATGATGGTCAGGATTAATTCAAAGGCGCCGGAGCCTGCGACTTCGGTGATTTCGATAGCGTGTTGGGCTTCGGCGTAGTCTTTGACGAAGCGATATAAAATGTCGCGCAGGGCTTCGTCGTTGAGCACCAGATCGGTCATGGCGATGGCTTCGTCGATCTGTTGCTGGGTGATCTGGCTTGGGTCGAAGCCGATGGCTTCAACGAGTTCGCGTTTTTCGCCGCTCAGATAAGTTTCGGCGTAGGTATCTGCGAAGTCATCTGACTCCCATGCGGCACGAAGTGCTTTGGCATGGTGTTCCATTTTCTTAAATGGGTTGATGACGTCGCTGAGCTCTTTTACCTGTACTGCGAGGCCCCAGGCGGATGAGCCGATGCCAGTCATGAAGGCGCCTGTGTAGATCAGGCCTTTCATTACGGTGGATTCTTTATCCATCTGGCGCTGGTGCATGGCGGCTTCACGGCGTTCGCCTTCGACGATCTGACGCAGGGCGTTTTCTATCTGCACACGCAGGAATGGACGATCATCGGGTACTTCGTCGTCGACTGCGCGAGCGGTATCGATTTTTTCGAGCGTCAGGTAGTTGGCCGCGATGGCTTTGGTCAGCGCTTGCCGCGGGCATGACGGACGGTCATCCAACTTTGACAGTACGTCAAAATAGAAGTGATTAAAGCTGTCGTCGATATTGCTTGTGCTGAAGTGGCCAAGCAGACGTTCGGCATCAAAGTTGCCACCCGTGCAGAGGTTCTCTGGGTGGTACAGACCGGGGCCTGAGCCGCGTCGGAGTCGGTAACGGTTGCCCTGAAGGTCTTCTAGTTCGAAATCGGCCATGACGCTGGGATATCCATACTTCCATGTGAGGTGCCGGGTTCTGGCCCGGTTGCAGCGAGTCTAAAACGGGTGTCTGGTAAAGGCAAATAAGGTAAGACATTGACGGCCACTTTGAGGTAGCCGCCGAATTGATTTACACCGCTTTGTAGTTGTCGTGCTCGGCTTCCCAGCCTTCGAGCAGTTCGCGGTTGTCGTGCTCCCATGGGTGGAAGTCGCGACGGTAGTAGTCTTTGTATTCTTTCCAGATGGTCGGGATCAGCGCAGGCGTTTTCCAGTAGAAGCGGAACGCGGATTTCCATGTCGACCATTTGAACAGCTGCTTATCTTTCCACAGGAAGTACGCCTGTACTGTGCTGAGGCGCATGACGAAGGTCATGGTGATGGTGGCCATGTGGAAAACCCGCTTCCAGTAGCCTCCGCCAATGGCTTCATACACGTCGAAGCAGACGCCTTTGTGCTCGGTCTCTTCGATGGCGTGCCACTTCCACATTTCGCGGATGCGAGGGTCCATCTCGTCGGTCAGCTCATTGTTGGTGAGCATCTGATGCGCCAGCATGGCGGTGAAGTGTTCTACCGCACAGGTAATGGCCAGCCGGTCTTTCGCCGGGACGTGTTTTTTGAGGAAGAGTCTTACTGCGCGTTCCTGAGCCTCTACCTTTGTCGCCGGATAGCCGAGCGTGTCGAGGTATTCGCTGAGCATATGGTGCTCGTGACCGTGAATCGCTTCCTGTTTGATGAAATTCTTCACCTGCTTCTGCAGGCGTTCGTCTTTCACCAGGTGTTCGTTGTCACGGACTGCATCGATAAACAGGCGCTCGCCCTCCAGAAACAGGCACGAAAGCGCGTTCATCAGGGTGCTTTTAAAGGCGTCATTGCCGAACCAGTAACGCGGCAGATCTTCGAATTCGAATCCGAAGTCCATTTTACGGCCATGAAATTCAATGCCCGCACTCACATTGCGGGCGGTCGCTTGTTTATCAGTCATAGTTTTATACAGTCTTATAATTATCGTGGCCCGCCTGCCATTCACCCAGCAGCTCACGGTTGTCGTGATCCCATGGGTGAAAGTCGCGGCGGTAGTAATCTTTGTAGTCGCTCCAGATGCTCGGGATCAGCCCGGGCTTCTTCCAGAAGAAGTTGAAGCCTGATTTCCAGGTAGACGGTTTAAACAGCTTGCCGTCTTTCCACAGGAAGATGCCTTGCACAATGGCTGTGCGGAGCAGGAACATCCAGGTGACGTTAAACATGGCAAAGACGCGCAGCCAGTAGCCGCCGCCGGTTTGTTCGTAAACGTCGTAGCATACACCTTTGTGCTCGGTTTCTTCGATGGCGTGCCATGTCCACATTTCTTTGAAGCGTGGGTCCATGCCTTCAGTGGCTTCCGGATTGGTCAGTACCTGATGCGCCAGAATGGCGGTGAAGTGCTCAACGGCACAGGTAATCGCCAGTCGACGGCGCGCAGGCATGTATTTGCGCATGAGCTTCTTCTCTTTGCGCTCAAAGTCTTCCACTTTGGTCGCCGGATAGCCCATGGAGTCCAGATATTCACTGAATTTGTGGTGCTCATGTCCGTGAATGGCTTCTTGTTTGATGAAGCTTTTCACCTGAGACAGGAGCTTTTCATCTTTGACGAGATGCTGGCTGTCGCGCACCGCATCGATGAACATACGCTCGCCTTCCAGAAACAGACAGGACAGCGCGTTCATAAAATGCGTTTTGAATGCGTCGTTATCGTTCCAGTAACGAGGCAAGTCTTTAAAGTCGAAGCCAAAGTCCATTTTGCGGCCAGGAAACTCAATATCAGCGCTGATTTCGCGTGCTGTCTTAGTCATGATTTACCTGCCTTACTGCGGTTAGCTCAGTGATTATCTGTGCATTTGTTAACCACGATAGTCGCTGTATAAGGCTTGTGACAGGTGGACTTCGGACAAAGTTGCCCTGTTTTATGTGTCGTTTCGGGCCACGAAAAGTGCCAGAAAGAGTCAGTAGCTGCTGAGTGAGGCAATCCAGCTGCGTGCAGCGTGGAGGTGTCGTGGATTATCACTCAGGCGGTCGAAGAGTAGTGAGCCCTCGAGTGCTGAAACGATAACGCAGGCGAGCTCGTCTTTTGGGATGGGCAACAGGCTGGCTTTCTGCAGGGCGTCTTCGACCCAGCGCTCCATGTGCTCCAGGAAGGTATTCACAGCGCCAAGGCTGGCGTCGCTGAGCTCATGAGGTGACGCGGCGTAGGCCAGGCTCATGCATTGGCGACGGTGTTTATGATAGCTCTCGAACACGTCTATCAGTGCGCCCAGACGCTGGCGCGGGCGATGCGTACTTGCAGTGGCAGCATCCAATTCGCTGAAGAACTTGAGGTCGTAATCCTGCAGTAGCTCAGTGAGGAGTCGCTCGCGGCTCTGAAAGTGGTAGTGCACAGAGCTGGACTTGATGCCCGCTGCCTTGCCGAGTTCACGAAAGCTGGCTGCCGCCAGATTCGCCTGTTGAATCTGGTCGATAGCGATATGTTTCAGCTGGGCGCGCGTCTCGGACATGGTGCCTCCCTGTCTCCCGTTCTTTACCGGAAAAATCCGGCAGATGAACTAAGCTTTGGTGAGATTGACTCGATCAGGACTGACCATGTTACGCGTGCTTATTTTCATACTGCTACCTCTGTTTGCGACTGGCTGCCTGGAGGAAGAGGAATCGGACGACATTGTTAACGATCAGGGCGATAGCGTCTCTGATCCGACATTGAGGCTGAACGGTTTGTGGAATGGTCAGCTTGATCAGGCCGGGGCATTGAGGATGCTGATGTATAACGGCAATGTGTTCGGCTTTGATGAAACCATCGCATTTTACGGCACAGTGGCACTCGATAACGATAGTGCTACAGCGACAATGACCTTGAGTGGTTACTCCTACACCACCAGTGACACTGCAGCGAACCAGTTTGTTGCAGGGGGCGCGCCGGAAGATTTCACGCTTTCTGGCCTGCTTTATCCGACGACGACAACCGATGACACGCTTGTTGGTGACTATGATAGCGACACGGCTCCGGGCGGCTTTACACTGAGTAACGACGGTACCTGGGATACGAACTCGCGGCTGGCGACCTTGCGTGGCAAGTGGATGTCGACCGGCTATGAGCTTTACCTGACAGAGGTGGGCGATGAGCTTTCATTCCGTGAGGTCAGTGTTGCAACCCCGGCAACCGGTTGCACGACGCGTGGGACGATCCGGATTCTCAATGAAGAGGTTAACCTCTACACCGTTCAGTTGTCAGAGCGTAAGAATTGTCCCGGTTTTAACGTCACCAACGCGCCGGGCTATGCCTCGGTTAACGCCAATGGCGAGCTGGAGTTGTTCATACGCAAAGAAGAAGAGCTTCTGTATGCGCGCTACACCTCGGCAACAGCGACTACCGATACCACGACTGATACGGCAACGGATGAAACAACCGACGAGACAGCTGAACCCACCGAGTAGCTGTGAATAAGTCTGTAGAAAACCTGAATAAAGTTTCAGGAAAAGATGTTTAATCTTCTGGATAACTAAAATATCTGATAAATCATTCAATAAATATCCACATTAATGTACAGGATTATCCACATTGATAACCCTTGCTATTGCTGGGTTTTGTCAAATTATTCCTGACCTGTGGAAATCCTTATCCCGTTCTATACAGCGGTATTGTACGGTGTGAATAAACTCTTTGGTTAAAATTCAAACAGTATCTATCGGCTGGTGTGTAGTGGTGTTACAATGCGCGCCCTTTTTCATCTGCCCGGCAGATGTGAACAACTGAATTGAGGTGTGTTGTGGATTATCCCGTTCGTTATGACGTGATTGTTGTTGGTGGTGGCCATGCAGGTACGGAGGCGGCGCTGGCGTCGGCGCGTACCGGCGCGAAGACACTGCTGCTGACCCACAACACCGACACCGTGGGTGTGATGTCCTGCAACCCGGCCATTGGCGGCATCGGCAAAAGCCACCTGGTGAAAGAAATTGATGCTCTGGGTGGTGCCATGGCGCGTGCTACCGACAAAGCCGGTATTCAGTTCCGTACACTTAACAGCCGCAAAGGCCCGGCCGTGCGTGCTACTCGTGCCCAGGCTGACCGCGCACTGTATCGCAGTGCGATCCGCCATATTGTGGAAAACCAGCCGAACCTGGATATCTTCCAGGCCGCCTGTGACGACCTGATTATGCAGGGTGACGGTGTGGGTTCGACCGTGGCGGGTGTGGTCACCAATACCAATATGCGTATTCATGCGACCAGCGTTGTTCTGACTGCGGGTACCTTCCTTGGCGGACTTATCCACATTGGTATGGAAAACCACTCAGGTGGCCGTGCCGGTGATCCGCCCGCGATTGCGCTGGCAAAACGTCTGCGTGAAATGCCGTTTAATGTGGGTCGCCTGAAAACCGGCACGCCTGCGCGCATTGATCGTCGCTCTGTGGATTTCTCTGTGATGCAGGAGCAGCCGGGCGATACACCGCTGCCAGTGATGTCTTTTATGGGCTCTGTGGATGAACACCCAGAACAGGTGAGCTGCTACATCACGCACACCAACGAGCGTACCCACGACATTATCCGCGCGAATCTGGACCGTTCGCCCATGTTTGCGGGCGTGATTGAAGGCGTCGGCCCACGTTACTGCCCGTCGATTGAAGATAAAGTTACGCGCTTTGCGGATAAAACCAGTCATCAGATTTTTGTTGAGCCCGAAGGCCTGAACAGCAACGAGCTGTACCCGAACGGTATTTCGACGTCATTGCCCTTTGACGTGCAGTTGGATCTTATCCACAGCATGGCGGGCTTCGAGAATGCGCACATTACCCGTCCGGGTTACGCCATTGAATATGATTATTTCGACCCTCAGGATCTCAAACACAGCCTTGAAACCAAGTTTGTGAATAACCTCTATTTTGCGGGCCAGATTAACGGCACCACGGGTTATGAAGAGGCCGGTGCGCAAGGCTTGCTGGCCGGTGCTAATGCGGCACTGCGCGCACTCGAGAAAGACGCCTGGGTACCGCGTCGTGACCAGTCTTACATCGGTGTCTTGGTCGACGACCTGATCACTATGGGTACCAAAGAGCCGTATCGCATGTTCACCTCCCGCGCTGAATATCGTCTGGTGCTGCGTGAAGATAATGCTGATCTGCGTCTAACCGAAATTGGCCGTGATCTCGGTCTTGTGGATGATGAGCGCTGGGCGGCGTTCACTGCCAAGCGTGAAGCCATCGAAACCGAGGCTCAGCGTTTAAAAACCACCTGGGTTCAGCCAAAGACAGAAGAAGCTACTGCGCTGGAAGGCATGGGCGAAGCGGCCATCAGCCGCGAATACAATCTGCACGATCTGCTCAAGCGTCCGGGCCTGACTTATTCACAGGTCGCGCCTCTTAAGGGTGACGCCGTTGCTGACCCTCAGGTCGCAGAACAGGTTGAGATTCAGGCTAAATACGACGGTTATATCAACCGGCAGCTGGAAGAAATCGAGCAGCTGCGTCGCTACGAAAACACCCTGCTGCCAGAAGACCTCGACTATGAAGCTATCGGTGGTCTCTCGAACGAAGTGAAGCAGAAGCTGGCGACCGTGCGCCCCGCTACGTTGGGCGTGGCATCACGTATCTCGGGCATTACGCCTGCAGCGATCAGCCAGATTCTGATTCATCTGAAGAAGCGTAATCTCGCAGGCAAAATGAGCGCCTGACCGGGCGCTTAGCTTGCACCTCTCTTTCGTATCCTCCGGTGTTAATCGCCTGCGACTTCAGCGGGTGGGTTAACTCCGGTGTTGCTTTGTGGATTAACCTTCACGCGACTTATGATACTTGGATCGTGGAGCATCAGGATGCTCCTGCGGTTCAGCTGTTCTGTTGATCAGTTTCGACGTCTTCTCCTATGTGTGGGAAGGAGAATATGCTGGGATGACACAGTGCATAAGTATGGTGAGCACTATAATTCACATTATCTGCGCCTAATGGACCAAATGAGTCATATATTGCACATTTAATGCTGGTTCTGTATTAATAGTGCATTATCATGCTCATTGTGGATAGGTGAAATATGTCGCAACTAACAGTTCAGACCTATCTGAGTGGTGCCTGGCAGGATGCGTGCGAACTCTATTTTAGTGATCCGGAGGCTGGCCGTCATGGTGCGGTTACGTTGGAATACGACGCCGGATATGTTGCACGATTTCAGGGAAACCCTGCTGCACTGGTTAGCGCCCGTTTTCCGCTCGACTTCTTCCCGCATGAGACATCCCATTGGCCCGCGTTTCTGCTGGATATTATACCTATGGGAGCCGCCCGCCGTTATTGGGGGCAGCAGCTCAACCTGCCGGACATCCAGCAGCCCGGATATGATTTTCAGTTATTAGCCAACTGTACCCGCGCCCCAGTCGGCAATCTGCGTATTAAAGAAAGCGTGACCGACACTTCTGATTTTCAACTGATCGGATTTCCTATGTCTGAAGTGCTTGAGCAGGCAACAGAATTTCTTGATTACGCCAGGTCGTATGGAGCAGCGGTGGGTGGAGCTACCGGTGCCGGCGGTGATGCGCCTAAATACCAGCTGACTCTCGCTAGTGACGGTCTTTATTATCCCGATGGTTCACTGCCGGATGAGCAGGCTCGAGAGCATTTTCTTGTAAAATTCCCGCGCCGCAGTTCAAGGCAGGGGAATTCTCTGGAAAGCGACCGCCTGATTCTGGAGACCGAACATGCTTACTATCAAGTGGCTGGACGGTTAGGATTCGATGTTATCTCGTCGGATTTATATGTTGAATCGGGTCGACTTCAGAGCAAAACAGCGAGCCTGTGGATGCCGAGATTTGATCGGGTTGTAGGCCACGATGGAATGGAAAGATGTGCGGTGGAATCTCTTTATTCTATCGCCGGCGTAATTGAGCCGGGCGCGACAGTGGCGCACTCGACCTACCTGAAGCAGCTTGCGCATCTGTGGAATGAGTACGATCAGACGGATGAAGTAGAGAGCATGGTGCAGGAATACCTGCGCAGAGACCTGCTCAATGTGGTTTTGGGCAATAGTGATAACCACGGTCGCAATACGTCTGTGCTACGGCAGAATTCCGGGGTCTACCTTGCTCCGGTATACGATCTTGCGCCTATGGTACTTGATGAAGCAGGTATTACCCGTACCAGCCGTTGGCATGTGGACAATGAAGTGGGTGGTAATTTTCGCTGGCGGGAAATCTGCGACGAAGCAGCCGCTGCAACCAATCTCAACGCAGCACGATTATGGGCTGGTTTGCGAGATTTTGCCTTAACACTCTTCGATTTGCCTGTGTATGCCAGTGAATCAGGAGTGCCTGCAGAGGTGATGAACATTGAGCGACACGCCCTCAATCTGAATGCGGTGCCTGACCGCCTGAAGCGCTGGGGACTGCTATGAGAACTTTTTTGTCATGACAAAAAATATTCCCGATTTTAAAACGATGTCACGTACAGAGGTTCTGAACTGGGTTGAAACCTCGGTTGGTGCTGGTGAATTGTCGCTGGGCGGCGCAATACGGGTGCTACGCCGCAATATTGCAAAGCAGAATCAAGCAGAATTCGCGAAGCTATGTGGTCTTTCCAGGCGAACCCTTGTTGCGATTGAGTCCGATGAAGCCAATCCGACGATTCAGACGGTTAACCAATTATTGAAACTGTTTGGGCTGCAGTTGGGGTTAGCGAGGCTGCACCGGAACTCTGAGCATAAGCAATAATGCCCACACACAGGCGCCCAGGCCCCAGATAAAGGTCGACGATAAGGTCGCTCCCATATGAATCCCCGCTTCGGCAACGATAGGCCCGAGCAGCTGAGCAACGCCATACAGTGCAATCAGGGCAGCGCTCAATCGTGGCCCCTGATGTGGGTGCATTGCACGGGCCAGTCGTTGGGTCAGGAAGACGGCGCCGAGGAAGCTGCCCCCCATTAATGCGGCGCATAGCCAGAGGCCCATTTCACTCGCAGGCAGGATAAAAATCGCCATAATCGACGCGGCCTGAACTGCGTAATTGAGGATCAGGGCGTTACGGTCGCCCAGGCGATTGCCCAGAGAATTCCAGATAAAGATCGATGGCACGGATGCGATCGCGGCGATCAGCCAGGGGCTGGGCGTCACGTCGATACTCCACTCCTGAGCAACCGCAGGCAGGAAGGTCATCGGTAATATGTAGCCCAGACCCGCACCAAAGTAGGATAAAAACAATGGCGTACTCTGTTTATCCCATAAAGCAGAGTGATCATCGCGGCTGACAGGTGCATCGCCTGAGCTGAGGCGGAACAGGTAAATACCGGACCAGAGCGCCAGCGGAATACTGATCATCGCGGCGGGTATCCAGCGGTCGTTGCCTTGTAGCCAGATAGCGGTACTTTCAACGATCTGGTTACTGAGCAACAGGCCTGCGCCAACACCCAGGTACATGAGACCACTTAACGTCGCCTTGTTGCGCACCGCCAGCCATTCCAGCACCAGTGCCGGCGCGAGTACAAAAACAATTCCGTTAGTGATGCCGTTGAAGAGGCGGAGGCCCGCCATATATGGGAAGTAATCGCCGCCGACCTGCAGCAGTGTAATGACTGCGTTGCCGAGCACGCCGGTAAGCAGGGCGCTCCGTCCCCAACCACTCTGATACGCAAAAAGTGCGACCATGGCGCCCGCGAGGTAGCCGACATAGTTCCAGGTAGCCAGCTGTGCTGCCTGCTGAAGAGTAAGTAAACCATCACTTACTAACAGTGGGATCAAAGGGGTATAAATAAAACGACCAAACCCATGAACGACGATCAGGGTGGTGGCGGCGGCGACAAGAGGCCAGAAGGGGCTGCGGGCTGACATGGCGGTCCTCATTACTAAGGCCGACAGTATATAGATGCGCCCTGGGCTGAGCATCCCGACTTTGGATGAACACACTGTTCATTATTCAACTTACCAGCGGCGTAATTCGTCTCAGGATTACGGCATATCGATGCGATTGGCGCATTTGTGTCATCGGAGAGTAAGTATCCCTGTGCTAAACAGGGTTTTTCGTAGCGGGTCACATTTTTTCGGCAGGGCCACTGCTATAACATCGGGCGGTTAACAGGAACTGGGCGCACGCCTCGCGGAACACGATATGAATCTCCTAAAATTATTGGCAGTCGGGGTGGCGATTCTCTGGCTGGCCGGGTGCGATAAAAACTACAGCGGTGAACTTGCCGATGATGGCTACAACGCCGCCGGGCATGCACACTATCAGCAGATGTGTGCGTCCTGTCACGGGCTGGATGGTAACGGTACCTCTGTCGGCCCCTCTCTGGTCGGCTGCGCGACCTGCTCTTCTTTTTCGGTGTTAACGGATGAAATCAGCCGTACGATGCCTATTGGTGATGTCGAAGCGTGCGTCGATGACTGTGCTTCGGACACCGCCGAATACATCCTGTACGCTTTCAATGGCCAGAATCTCGCGGATGCGCTGGCCACCATTCAGGGTGTGGAAAACCAGTCTGCTGCACTGACTTTGCGCAAAGCATCACTTCAGTTGGTGGGGCGTTTGCCTACTGGAACTGAGTTAGCTCAGGTTGCAGAGAGTGCAGATACCGGTCTCAGTACCTCGTTAGACGCTATGCAGCTGGAGCCTGGTTTTTACGACAACCTGATGGGCTTTTTTAATGAGCAGCTTCTCACTGACAAGTACCTTTCCAGTAATCTGAATGAAGGCGGCATCAACCTGCTCGACAGCGACGATTACCCGAACCGTAAATGGTACAACGATGTGTATGCCGCGGACGAGCAGAGCAGTATCCGTCGCTGCGTGCGCAATGTGACCAACGATTCCGTGGCTCGCGAACCTCTGGAGCTTATCCGATACGCAGCGATGAATGACCTTCCTCATACTCTCTATATGACCGCCGATTTCATGATGGTGAACTGGTACAGTCAGCAGGTGTATGAAGCAGAGCTGGTTGAGTCCGGCGAATTCCGTCAGCTGGCTGAGCCCGTGTGTGATGAAGATGGCGTGCAGATTTACTATGACCCGAGTGACTTCCGCCCTGCTCGTGTTACAAAGCAGCTTGAATACGAGTTAGGGGGGATTCCTCATGCCGGTGTTCTCACCTCTCCAATGTTTCTGAACCGCTACCCGACGACGCGAACCAACCGAAACCGTCATCGCGCGCGTATCGTGTTCGATTACTTCCTGGATACCGACATTCTGGCCATCGAGGGGGATCGCCCTGAGGACGGTATTGGTTCTGGCGTCAGCAACCCGACTCTCCTCGATCCGGCGTGTTACGCCTGCCATCAGGTTATGGACCCCGTGTCTTCTTCATTCCAGCATTGGACAGACCGTGGGCGATATATCGTAACGGGCAGCTCTTCGGTGAATGACTGGGATGGTTCGGATATTGAGCCACCGGGGCTGGGTGGCAAACAGGCACCACTCTCAGGGTCAGAAGGCCAGTTCCGCACTTTACTGCAATGGCTGGGCAATGAGATTGCAGCCGATCCCAGATTTGCCCGCGCAACGGTACGCACGCTCTATGAAGGCATGATTGGCCAGGAGGTGCTCCCCGCACCGTCGGCCGATGCGTCCGACGATGAAAAGCTGGCGTATAACAGTCAGCGCGCCATTCTCAATAGTGTGGCGGATGCCATGGTCGCGGATGGTTGGGATATCAAGGCCGCAGTAAAAGCCCTGATCATGAGCCCTTACTACCGTGCCGCGAGCGTTAATGCGGAAGAGCTGGCGGTGAACGATCATATTGGTGCCAGTCAGTTCATCAGTCCGGAACAGATGCAGACCAAATTGCAGGCGATCTTTGGTTTTGGCTGGGACGAACTGCGCTGGGAAGATAACCGCATTATGTACGGTGGTATGGACTCGGACAGCGTGACGGAGCGGATTCGTGAGCCGGGCGGCCTGATTATCGCGATTCAGAATCGTATGGCGACCGAGATGGCGTGCCGCTCAACGGCGTATGATTTCCTTAATGCGTCCTCGCAACGCCGTCTCTTTCCGCATGTAGAAATTGAGACGCTGCCTTTCGACCTCGAGGGAGCGGCTAACCCCTCAGCCGTTGATCGCATCAAAGAAAACATCCGCTATCTGCATTGGGTGCTACTGGGTGAAGACATCAGTGCGGGAAGTGTTGAAGAACAGGCGACTTACGACCTGTTCCTGGCGGTACTGAATGAAGGTCAGGCCATGCTGGCCAACCGGGAGCAGTATGATCCGCAACCGAGTGACTGGCTTGAATGGGAGTGTCGGGCGCGTTGGCTTCGTCAGGCTGACGGGCGTACAGATGGCGACCTGTCATCAGAAGAACGCATTGAGCAGGATGAGCACTACAGCATCCGTGCCTGGATGGCGGTGCTGACCTATCTCATGTCTGACTACCGTTTCGTGTACGAATAAGGAGGCCGCTATGAAACGTCGTAATTTTCTGCAGATGATGGCGGCCGCGGGCCTGACTGCACAGGCACCTTTGTGGGCACCCAAAGTACAGGCGGCGGCGCCTGATCGTTTTCTGATTGTGGTGAATGCCAGCGGTGGCTGGGACCCGACATCGATATGCGACCCCAAGGGGCTTAATCAAGCCTATCAGGATCGCTCAGACCGCTACGAAGGCTCAACCAATTCGGTTGATCTCGACAGTAATAAAACCTTCGGGAATATTCAGTGGAGCGCCATTCCTGAAGGGGTCTCTAATGATGAACTGGTGCGTCAGCGCATCAATGATCAGTTCGACGATTTTTTCACCACGCATGGCGATAAGCTGACGGTGATTAACGGCATCGATACCGGTACCAACAATCACGATACGGGCAACCGTTTCGTCTGGTCGGGTAACGATGAGACCGGCTACCCCAGCCTGGCCGCGTATTTCGCGGCATCGGTCGCACCGACGCTGCCGATGGCTTATATCAGTAACGGTGGGTATGACTTTACAGACTCACTGGTTGCACGAGCCCGTGCCAGTAGCGCCGGGTTTGTCAGTGAAGTTGCTGACCCGAACAGCTACTACGATGACCGCGGCTTTCACTTCCGTACCGCTAACCGTGGGGTGGATCAGTATTCCCATATTGAGGCAGCACAGCGGGCACGCATACAGCGTCAGCTGGATAGCGAGCCACTGCCATTACGACGTAAACAGCTACAGCAGCTGTTTGGTATCCGTAATACTGACAGCAATCTCGGTGAGCTGACGGTGCGTCTGGATGATCTTCAGGCGAATGTCCTGCGCGATGATCACTGGAACACTAACCGCGCCAACAGTCTCAAGAGCCAGGCCGAGGTGGTCGTTGCCTCAATGGCTGCGGGTCTGACTGCCAGTGCCAACCTGAACTTTGGTGGTTTTGACACGCACGGAAACCACGATGCCAATGCCTACCCAGACCTCGGTGACCTGCTCGAAGGCATTCACTTTATGATGGTGGCATTGCAGTACGCCGGTATTGCCGATCGCACGACGGTCGTTGTCGGCTCTGACTTTGGCCGGACGCCCTATTACAACTCAGGTAACGGGAAGGATCACTGGCCAGTGACCAGTATGCTGGTTCTGCGGCCTGAATCGAGCGGCGGCCGTGTGTTTGGTGCATCAACCACCGAGTTTTTGTCTCAGCCGGTGAATCTTACGACGGGGCAGCCGGATGCCGCAGGCGAGATTCTCACGCCGCAGCATGTTAACCGTGCCATACGAAATCTGATGGGCGTGGGCAGCTCCTCGTTGGCTGACAATTACCCACTTAACGTACCTGACTTCAGGATATTTGGATGAAGCCGCTGTTGTTTACAGGTCTGCTGTCTATGTTGTTACCTGTTCTTTCGGGCTGCTCTGCCGTTGAGCCCTGGGATCGCGGGCGCCTCGCGCACGATGTGATGGCCTGGGATGCCGACCCGCTGAAAGCCTCACTCGATAATCACATTCACCATTCTAAGGAAGGCTCGTCCGGCGGGGGCGCAGCGGCAGGAGGCGGCTGCGGCTGTAACTGATGAAGAAAACTATGAATTCTCTGGCGGCCCTGGCAGCGGCAGCGGCGCCACTTGCAGGACAGGCCGAGCCAGTACCTACAGAGCAGGCAGTAAGTTATCGGTTCAGCCAGTATCAGGAAGTCGATATACCTGAGTCGCGAACCTTTTCTGATGAAACGGCGCGGTACAGTATTGATATTCACCAGCTCGGCTACCGCCGGCCATTAGCCGGTCAGTGGTATCTGAACAGCGAGCTGCAGTATGAGACGATGTCAGGCGCATCGCCCATGCAGACCTACAAAAACTCGGAAGGCCAGAGTGCTGTGTTGATGAGCGGTGCCAGCATTGATGAGAGTAGGATTGACCTGAAGCTCGCTCCTACCCGCTACTTCGAAGATAGTGTTGATGGCACCCTGGGGGGCTTACTGGCGATCTCGACTGAGAATGACTACGACTCGGTGGCCGTTGGCGCAGAAGGCTCCCTCAATCTGATGAACAAACACACGACTCTGATGGGTTCACTGACCTTGTCGTATGACGTACTGGCACCGACGGATGAGTTTCTGTCAGAAGCCAGACGCAGAGCCGATGGCCGGGTGAAACGTAGCGTTTCTCTTTACGAGGGCGTATCTCAGGTGATCAATAAGAATCTGGCTTTACAGGTTGGCGCTGGATTCACCCGACTCTCCGGATATCTGTCAGATCCTTATAAGCTGGACGATCACCGCCCGGGTGAGCGCTCTCAGTATCTGATTGATGCGCGTGCGCGGCATTACTTTGCGGTGGGGGGCGGTGCTGCTTTGCATCTTGATTATCGCTTTTACACCGACAGCTGGGGCATTTATTCCAACACGCTGGAAACCCGCTGGGCGCAGGCACTGAACGCCGGGCGCTTCAGTTTTAAACTGATCCCTTCGTTACGCTACTACCGGCAAACGCAGGCCAGTTTTTATCGGCTGACGCCCGCTGAAGCCGGTGAATACAGTAGTTCGGATTATCGATTGTCTTCCTACGGCGCATTTAACGTCGGTCTTGCAGCGAGTGTGGGTTATGGGCGCTGGCAGATCAGTGGCGACATTCAGCAATACATGTCATCCGAAGATATGATGTTGCTGCAGACGCCTGACGACGAAGCGCCGGCGCTGGTGGACTATTCAATAGTGAGCCTTGGGATTGAGTACAAAACACTCTGACGCCAGAGCGACCTATCTGGCACATGAGTTTCGTGCCATGGCGTCGCCCTGCTGCTTCCATCTCCCGGCCGGCACACCAACTGATGTGATCAACGCCATGGAGGCAGAGGTCCGTCGTATCGAAGCCAAATACAGTCGCTATCGCGATGACAGCGTTCTTTCGGAGATTAACCAGCGCGCAGGCCAGACAGTGGGCCTGGATAACGAAACGCTCTGGTTGATTAACTATGCCTGTGCCTGCTTCGAGCAGAGTGATGGCCTGTTTGATATTTCTTCTGGGGTTCTGCGTCAGGCCTGGGATTTCCGCGCAGGGCAGTTACCTTCAGAGGCCACGCTGGCGCGGTTACTCCCGCGGATCGGACTAAGCCGCATTGAAATATCAGAGGCGCACCTGACGATGCCGCCTGATATGGAGCTGGATCTTGGCGGTATCGGTAAAGAGTACGCAGTCGATGCCGCAGCCGCGATCGCTCGCGAGGCAGGCATTAACCGCGGTGTGGTCGATCTGGGTGGCGATCTTTGCGTTCTCGGGCCGCATGCAGATGGCAGCCCCTGGCAGTTGGGCGTGCGTCATCCGCGTGACACGGAAAACGCGATCGCATCTTTGCCCGTATATCAGGGCGGTATGGCAAGTAGCGGCGACTACGAGCGCTTCTTCGAAAAAGACGGCAAGCGCTATTGTCACCTTCTTAATCCTGAAAGTGGGTTTCCGGTGGATTACTGGGCATCTGTGACTGTGGTTGCGCCGTCCTGCCTGCTGGCGGGTACACTCTCGACCATCGCCATGTTGAAGGAAGAAGCCGGAGAGGAGTGGCTGCGTGCACAGCAAGTAAGCGCATTGCTCATTCGTCCGGATTTATCATTGCTCAGTCTGACTGATCGCTAACCTGTGATAAACTCGCGCCCTTTCTTCCTTGCTGAATAAACCGGTCATGAGTACATCTGAACAGCAGCTCCGTGCTGGCGCTGACGCGCTCGGCATTGCCGTAACCGATGCAGAGTTCACTGCCCTGCTCGGCTATTTGTCGCTTCTGCAAAAGTGGAACAAAGCCTACAACCTGACCGCCATCCGCGATGAGTCCGGCATGGTGGCGCTGCATCTGCTCGACAGTCTGGCGGTCCATCCGGCGGTTCAGGATGCGGATAACATTATTGATGTAGGCACCGGCCCGGGCCTTCCGGGTATCGTTCTGGCGATTATGAATCCGCAGAAACGGTTTACCCTGCTCGACAGCAACGGCAAAAAGACGCGCTTCCTGTTTCAGGCAAAGACCTCTCTGTCACTCGAAAATGTCACTATCGTCAATGACAGAGTCGAGGCATATCATCCCCCTGAACCTTTCGATATGATTGTCAGCCGTGCTTTTGCTTCACTCGCTGATATGACCGGCTGGTGTAAGCATCTGCGTGCTGACCATGGTTGTTTTCTGGCCATGAAAGGACAATATCCACAGCAGGAAATAGATGACCTGAAAGGCCAGTTTGAGGTTACTCAGGTCACCGAACTTCGAATACCGGGCGTGGACGGCGAGCGTCATCTGCTGCGCCTGCTACCGGTTGTCTCATAAGGATCAACAGCGTGACTCACATTTTTGCTATTGCTAACCAGAAAGGTGGTGTTGGTAAAACGACGACGGCGGTCAACCTGGCAGCGTCGCTGGCGGCGACTAAGCGCCGGGTGTTGCTGATTGATCTCGATCCGCAGGGAAATGCCACCATGGGTTGTGGTGTGGATAAGTACGAAATCGAACGTTCCATGTACGACGTTCTGGTGTCTAACTGCAGTGCTGGGCAGGCATTAACCTCGGCGCCAGAAGCCAATTTCGATGTGCTCCCTGCGAATGGCGACCTGACGGCGGCAGAAGTTGAGCTGATGGAAGTGACTGGACGAGAGCAGAAGTTGAATAACGCGCTCAAGGCGCTGCTTCCAGAGTACGACTATATCCTGATCGACTGCCCGCCTTCACTGAATATGCTGACGCTGAATGCGCTTGTCGCCGCGCAGGGCATTCTGATTCCGATGCAGTGTGAGTATTACGCACTGGAAGGACTGAGCGCACTGATGCAGACCATTACCTCGATTCAGTCTGGTCCAAATCCGCAGCTCGAGATTACCGGTCTGATCCGCACCATGTACGATCCGCGCAACAGCCTGACCAAAGATGTATCTGATCAGCTGACAGAACACTTTGGCGATAAGCTCTTTACCTCCGTTATTCCGCGCAATGTGCGCCTTGCGGAAGCGCCGAGTCATGGTCTGCCGGTGTTGATGTACGATAAGGCATCAAAAGGCGCTCTGGCCTATCTGGCTTTGGCGGGTGAACTTAACCGGCGTATGACCGCGAGCAAATAATTACCGCCCTCAGGGCAGATGGAAACGATAGATGGCAACAAAGAAAAAACGTGGCTTAGGCCGTGGTCTCGATGCACTGCTGGCAAGCTCCAACAGTGCGGCAGTCCCTGTCAGTGACTCGGTAGAAGCAGACGAGCAGGTCGGCACAGCTGAAAACAGCGAAGCCAGCTCACCAACGGGCAGCTCTTCTGCTCAGAGTGAGTTGCGCCACCTTCCGGTCGAGTGGATTCAGCCGGGCCGCTATCAGCCACGCCGTGATATCCAGCCAGAAGCACTGGAAGAGCTGGCCGCTTCTATTAAGGCGCAGGGCCTTATGCAACCGATCGTTGTGCGCCCGCTGCCTGGGCAGACTGATCGTTTCGAAATTATCGCCGGTGAACGTCGCTGGCGCGCGAGTCAGCTGGCGCAGTTGGATAGGGTTCCGGCGCTGATCCGTGACGTACCCGATGAAGCAGCCATCGCCATGGCGCTTATTGAGAACATCCAGCGTGAAAACCTCAATCCGATGGAAGAGGCTATGGCGTTGCATCGCCTGCAGCATGAGTTTGAACTGACTCAGATGGAAGTGGCAGAAGCCGTGGGCAAAAACCGCGCGACAGTGGCCAACCTGCTGCGCCTGATGAATCTTAACGACGACGTCAAAGTATTACTTGAGCACGGCGATATCGAAATGGGTCACGCCCGAGCGCTGCTTGGTTTGCCCGTTGAGCAACAGAGCAGCGCTGCAGCCGATGTTGTGGCCCGTGCTCTGACTGTACGCCAGACCGAAGCTCTGGTGCGTAATCTGTTGGATGGCAAAGACCAGAAAGCCGACGGTAAGCAGCTGGTGAATCCGGATATTCAGCGCCTCGAACGTATGTTAGGCGAACGCCTTGGGGCAAAAGTGGCAATTCAGCACTCAGCGAAAGGCAAAGGTAAGCTGGTCATTAACTACACCAGCCTTGATGAGCTGGACGGTATTCTCGATCACATTCAGTAAACGCCACGGTCGGCCTTAAATGCCGTGCCTTAACTGACACTTCCCTGCAGGCGAGCCTCTGCTTACTAAACTTGTTAGTAACAGAGGACTTGCCTATGAAAATTCTGATGTGCAGCGCCCTGCTGCTTTCGGCGACCGCGGTGGCGACACCACGCCCCATGATGATGCTCGATGATTCGTCTCTGGGTAACACCCGGGTCGACTACCTTACCGGTCTGGAACAACAGAGAACGAATGAAGAAACCGGTAAAGAAGAGTCGGAAACCGGCGCAGCGCCGAAGCCAGATGTGCGCAGTGAGCTTCCGGTAGTGACTCCGGGATCTATTCCTACCTCAATGCCCTTACCGTCGAAAGGGGTTTCTGTGCAGATCACCCCTCGTTAACTGCGGTTATAGGGGTTGATTTCAGCAGTCAGCCCATCATCTGCGGCCATGTCGGCCCTGTCTTACAAATATCTCATTGAATCGGCCTGCTTGCTGTTGATGCGCGGGGCCGTAGCCCCTATAATCCTCGCGCCCTGAAAATGGGTTGCTCAAACAGAGCGTTGCAAATTCAGCATCAAAGAAGTGGAGCACAGGTTGTCTTCGATACCGCGTCCACCGGTTTACAGGATCATTATTTTACAGCTGGTCCTGACCCTGATAGCTGCAGCTCTGGCCTGGATTCACAGCGATGTGGCCGCCAAATCGGCATTGCTCGGAGGACTGACATGCGCCCTCCCGAATGCCTACTTTATCTGGCGAGCGTTCCGCTACACCGGTGCAAGGGCAGCCACTCAGGTGGTGCAATCGTTTTACCAGGGTGAATCCTGGAAGTTTGTGCTCACAGCGTTGTGTTTTGGTGTCATCTTCCAACGCGTTGAGCCTCTGAATGTTCTGGCACTGTTTGCTGGTTTCATAACAGTGCAGCTGGGGCACATCGCCTCAGCAAGAATCGCCAATTTATAAACCTTAAAATCTGAGAGTGTACGATGGCTGGTAACTCCCAAGAGTATATTTCGCACCACCTTACGAACCTGACCTATGGCAAGCTGCCAGCAGGCTATGTTCGTGAAAACGAAGACGGCACAACCACTGAGCTGACTGAAGCAACCTGGACTTTCGCTCACGGCGGCGCTGAAGCGTCTGCAATGGGTTTCAATGCGGTTCACGTTGATTCACTGGGTTGGTCTTTTGGTCTGGGCGCCCTGATTATGTTCCTGTTCTGGCGTATGGCTAAGAAAGCGACCACAGGCGTGCCAAGCGGCTTCCTGAACTTCGTTGAAATGATTGTTGAATTCATCGACAACACCGTAAAAGAATCTTTCCACGGCCGCAGCGCGCTCGTCGCACCGCTGGCTCTGACCATCTTTACCTGGGTCTTCATGATGAACTTCATGGACCTTATCCCGGTTGACGTTCTGCCTACTCTGGCCATGGCCGTGGGTATCGATTACATGAAGGTCGTACCGTCAACTGACGTTAACGTCACGCTGGGTATGGCAATCTTCGTATTCGCTCTGATGATCTTCTACTCGATCAAGATCAAGGGCATCGGCGGCTTTGTTGCTGAGCTGACGCTGCAGCCATTCAGCGCTAAAAATCCTGTCGTTCAGGCCATCTTCATCCCAGTGAACTTCTTCCTGGAGATCGTTGCCCTGATCGCTAAGCCTATCTCTCTGGGTCTGCGTCTGTTCGGAAACATGTACGCCGGCGAGATGATCTTTATTCTTATCGCACTGATGTTCTCTGCGGGTATTGCACTGGGCCTGATGGCTGGTGTTCTGCAGTGGGCCTGGGCGGTATTCCACATTTTGGTGATCACACTGCAAGCGTTCATTTTCATGATGTTGACCATCGTGTATCTGAGCATGGCGCACGAAGATCATTAATTTTTAAACCTTAAATTCACTTAACTAACTTAACTTCTATTTGGAGAAAATTATGGAACAAGGTCTGGTATTCCTGGCTGCGGCTCTGATGATTGGTCTGGGTGCTCTGGGTACAGCTATCGGTTTTGGTCTGCTGGGTGGTCGTCTGCTGGAAGGTACTGCTCGCCAGCCTGAACTGGGTCCAATGCTTCAGGGTAAAATGTTCCTGATCGCTGGTCTGCTTGACGCCGTACCTATGATCGGCGTTGGTCTGGGCCTGTACCTGATGTTCGCAGCTTAAGGGTTCATTTCTTAACGAACTTCCTTAATCAACGAACATGAGGGCTCTGGCGTGAACTTAAATTTGACTCTGATCGGCCAGATCATCACTTTTGGCGTCTTCGTGTGGTTCTGCATGAAGTTTGTATGGCCTCACCTGCTGACGGCTATGCAAGAACGCGAAAAGAAAATTGCCGATGGTCTGGACGCAGCTAACCGCGCTGCACGTGATCTGGAACTGGCTCAGAAAGAAGCCGCGGACCAGCTGCGTGAAGCAAAAGAGAAAGCTGCTGAAATCATCGAACAGGCGAACAAACGTGCGAACCAGATCGTGGACGAAGCAAAAGATAATGCTCGTTCCGAAGGTGAGCGCATCGTAGCTGCTGCTCAAGCTGAAGTTGAGCAAGAGGCAAACCGCGCTAAAGAAGCTCTGCGTAAGCAGGTGTCTGAACTGGCAGTAGCCGGTGCAGCGAAAATCCTTGGCAAATCAGTAGATGCAACAGCTCACGATGAGCTGCTGGATTCACTGGCCAAAGAACTCTAAGCGAGGTTTTCCATGGCTGAATTAACAACTCTCGCTCGGCCATACGCAAAGGCAGTGTTTGCTGAAGCAAGTGAGAAGAGTGCACTGGACGCCTGGTCTGATGACCTGGCAACCCTGTCGGCTTTCGCAGCCGACGCCGATCTGGCGAAGGTACTGGTGCATCCTTCCCTGACGTCTGAACAGCAGGCACAGGCACTTATTGACGTATGTGGCGACAAGCTGAACGAAGCAGCCAAAAACCTGGTGGCCGTATTGGCCGAAAACAAGCGTTTGGCATTACTGCCTGAAATCGCTGAACTCTATGAAGAACTGAAGGCAAAACTGCAGAACGCAGTAGATGTTGTCGTCACTTCAGCATACGAGCTGAGCGATGCCCAGGCAGAGAAACTGGCAGCTGCCTTAAAAGCCAAATTGCAATGTGACGTACGGGTAACCAGCGAAGTCGATGAGTCTCTCATCGGTGGCGCCATTATCCGTGCCGGGGACTTGGTTATAGACGGTAGCTTAACTGGCAAACTGTCAAAGTTAGCCGAAGCGATGAAATCCTAGTTTGAGGGACGATTCATGCAGCAACTGAATCCATCTGAGATCAGTGAAGTAATCAAGAAGCGTATTGAAAGCCTTGATGTTACTTCTCAAGCCCAGAACGAGGGCACCGTCGTATCTGTATCCGACGGTATCGTTCGAATCCACGGTCTTGCCGACGCTATGTACGGTGAGATGATTGAATTTGAAGGCGGCGTATTCGGCCTGGCAATGAACCTGGAGCGTGACTCTGTTGGTGCTGTTGTACTGGGTGACTACAAAGGTCTGGCTGAAGGTCAGACTGCGAAGTGTACTGGCCGTATTCTTGAAGTACCTACTGGCAAAGCATTGCTGGGTCGTGTGGTTGACGCACTGGGTAACCCAATCGATGGTAAAGGTCCTATTGAGACTGATACCACCGCTCCTGTTGAGCGCGTTGCACCAGGCGTAATTGCACGTCAGGGTGTTGATCAGCCTCTGCAGACTGGTTACAAAGCTGTTGACTCCATGGTTCCGGTTGGCCGTGGTCAGCGTGAGCTGATCATTGGTGACCGTCAGACTGGTAAAACGGCGATGGCGATCGATGCCATCATCAACCAGAAAGGTACTGGCGTTAAATGTATCTACGTTGCCGTAGGTCAGAAGCAGTCTTCTATCGCTAACGTTGTACGTAAGCTGGAAGAACACGGTGCCCTGGAGCACACCATCATCGTAGCCGCTGGCGCCGCTGATCCTGCAGCAATGCAGTTCCTGGCTCCATACGGTGGTTGTGCGATGGGTGAGTACTTCCTGGACAACGGTGAAGATGCTCTGATCGTATACGATGACCTGACGAAACAAGCTTGGGCTTATCGTCAGATCTCCCTGTTGCTGAAGCGCCCACCGGGCCGTGAAGCATACCCAGGTGACGTTTTCTACCTGCACTCACGTCTGCTTGAGCGCGCATGTCGCGTAAACGCTGACTACGTTAAGCAGGTCAGCGGTGTTGAAGGTAAGACTGGCTCACTGACGGCTCTGCCGATCATTGAGACTCAGGGTGGTGACGTATCTGCGTTCGTACCTACGAACGTGATCTCCATTACCGATGGTCAGATCTTCCTGGAAACCAACCTGTTCAACTCCGGTATCCGTCCGGCGATGAACGCGGGTATCTCTGTATCCCGTGTAGGTGGTGCTGCACAGACCAAGATCATCAAGAAGCTCGGCGGTGGTATCCGTCTGGCACTGGCTCAGTACCGTGAACTGGCGGCATTCGCACAGTTTGCATCTGACCTTGATGAAGCTACCCGTAAGCAGCTGGAGCACGGTAAAGCCGTTACTGAACTGATGAAACAGGGTCAGTACGCTCCAATGTCTACTGCGGACATGGGTCTGTCGATCTTTGCTGCTACTGAAGGCTTCCTTGAAGACGTAGAAGTGACCAAGATTCAGGCATTCGAAGCTGCTCTGCTGAGCTACGCCAACAGCGAATACGCTGAACTGATGGCGAAGATCAACGTGAAGGGCGACTTCAATGACGAGATCGCGGCAGGTCTGAAAGAGTGTATTGAGAAATTCAAGAGCACTCAGACCTGGTAAGTCCGGTGCTGGCGGTTCTATGAATCGCCAGCTGGATTCACTCAGTTAACAAGGTTGCATTATGGCAGTCGGTAAAGAAATTAAAGAGCAGATTTCGAGCGTACAAAGCACGCAGAAAATTACCTCAGCAATGGAAAAAGTTGCTGTGAGTAAGATGCGTCGTGCTCAGCAGCGCATGGAACAGAGCCGTCCATATGCGGATAAAATCCGTGATGTGATCGGTCACCTGGCCAATGCGACTTCTGAATACCGTCATCGTTATCTGCAGGACCGCGACGTCAAGCGTGTTGGCTATATCGTGGTGTCTTCCGACCGTGGCCTGTGTGGTGGCCTGAACAACAACATGTTCAAGCGCCTCGCCCAGCAAGCCGGAGAGTGGAAAGAAAAGGGTGTTGAAGTTGATTACTGTGCAATCGGCTCAAAAGCATCTCTGTTCTTCAACAGCTTCGGTGGCAATGTTGTCGCCTCCCAGTCTCACTTGGGTGACGCTCCAGAGCTGGCCAGCCTGATCGGTGCGGTGAAGGTAATGTTGGAAGCGTTCGATGAAGGTAAGATCGATCGTCTCTACATCATCTACAACCGTTTCGTGAACACCATGACCCAATCGCCTGAAGCGGTGCAGTTATTGCCACTCAAGGCACAAAAGGACGAAGAACTGAAAGGTCACTGGGATTACATCTACGAACCAGACGCCAAAGAGATCCTCGAAGGTCTGCTGGTGCGTTACGTAGAATCTCAGGTCTATCAGGGTGTAGTAGAAAACAATGCCTGTGAACAGGCTGCGCGTATGCTGGCGATGAAAAACGCCACCGATAACGCCGGCAACATGATCACCGAGCTGAACTTGCTGTATAACAAGGCTCGTCAGGCGGCTATTACCCAGGAAATTTCAGAAATCGTCAGCGGTGCCGCGGCAGTATAAGCCGGGCAGCGAACAGGTTTTAAGTTAAGAGGAACCGAAAATGAGCGGACGTATCGTACAGATCATCGGTGCCGTCATCGACGTGGAATACCCACGCGAAGATGTACCTAAGGTCTACGACGCCCTGACCGTAGATGGTACTGAGACCACCCTCGAAGTTCAGCAGCAGCTGGGCGACGGTGTTGTCCGTACTATTGCGATGGGCTCCACTGAAGGTCTTAAGCGTGGCCTTCCAGTAACTAGCACTGGCGCACCTATCCGTGTACCAGTTGGTAATGCAACTCTGGGTCGTATCATGGACGTTCTCGGTCGCCCGATCGATGAATGTGGTGAGATCGGCGAAGAAGAGCGTTACGAAATTCACCGTGATGCTCCATCTTTTGATGAGCAGGCGAACAGCACTGACCTGCTGGAAACCGGCATCAAGGTTATTGACCTCATCTGCCCATTCGCTAAGGGTGGTAAAGTTGGTCTGTTCGGTGGTGCCGGTGTTGGTAAAACCGTAAACATGATGGAGCTGATCAACAACATTGCGAAGGCACACTCCGGTCTGTCTGTATTCGCAGGTGTTGGTGAGCGTACTCGTGAAGGTAACGACTTCTACTACGAGATGGCTGAGTCTGGTGTTGTAAACCTGGACGACAAAGCACAGTCTAAAGTAGCCATGGTATACGGCCAGATGAATGAGCCACCAGGCAACCGTCTGCGTGTAGCACTGACTGGTCTGACCATGGCTGAGAAGTTCCGTGACGAAGGCAAAGACGTACTGCTGTTCGTTGATAACATCTATCGTTACACCCTTGCTGGTACTGAGGTATCTGCACTGTTGGGTCGTATGCCATCTGCGGTAGGTTACCAGCCTACACTGGCAGAAGAGATGGGTGTTCTTCAGGAGCGTATTACTTCTACTAAGACTGGTTCGATCACCTCGATCCAGGCGGTATACGTACCTGCGGATGACTTGACTGACCCGTCTCCAGCGACCACCTTCGCGCACCTTGACTCTACTGTTGTACTGTCACGTGATATCGCGTCTAAAGGTATTTACCCAGCGATCGACCCACTGGATTCCACCTCTCGTCAGCTGGACCCACTGGTTATCGGTAACGAACACTACGACATCGCTCGTGGCGTTCAGGGTGTTCTGCAGCGCTACAAAGAGCTGAAAGACATCATCGCGATTCTGGGTATGGACGAACTGTCCGACGAAGATAAGCAGCTGGTTGCCCGTGCACGTAAGATCGAGCGCTTCCTGTCTCAGCCATTCCATGTGGCAGAGATCTTCACAGGCGCGCCTGGTAAGTACGTGTCTCTGAAAGAAACCATCCGTGGTTTCCAGGGCATTCTGAATGGCGACTACGATAACCTGCCAGAACAAGCGTTCTATATGGTCGGTACTATCGACGAAGCCATCGAGAAAGCCAACAACATGTAATGGGCGGGCAGGCGCTGTACTTGTGCAGCGCTCTGCCTCCTCTGAACAGAGGAATAGAACATGGCAATGACCGTCCACTGCGATATCGTCAGCGCTGAAGAGAAGCTCTTCTCTGGTCTGGTCGAGCGAGTAATCGCGGCTGGTGCTTTGGGTGACCTGGGTATTGAGCCTGGCCACGCAGCCCTGCTGACTCCGCTCAAGCCGGGTCCTGTCCGCATTGTTAAGCAAGGCGGCGAGGAAGAGATTGTCTACGTCTCTGGCGGCTATCTCGAAGTACAGCCAAATTCAGTGTCCATCCTGGCCGACACCGCTGTTCGTGCAAACGACATCGATGAAGCCGCGGCACTGGAGGCGAAGAAACACGCTGAACAGGCGATGGAAAATCAGGGTGCAGACTTTGATTACTCCCGCGCAATGTCTCAGCTTGCTGAAGCGGCAGCACAGCTGCGTACGATTCAGCAGATCCGCGAGAAGCTTGGTAAACACTGAGTTTTATCGGATCACAAAGAACCCGCTCCGGCGGGTTTTTTTATGTCTGCTGAAACGCAGCTGAGCTGCGACCGGCGTACAGTGGTCATCAGATCCGTGAGAAGCTTGGTAAGCACTGAGTTTATCCGACTATAAAAGCCGTAACGGCGGCACTGCTGTCCCACAGTTTTGGGACAGCAAATGAAAAAGCCTGACTCCGAGTGTTATTCTGTTGTTACCACACACCAGAAAAACCAAGGAATCAG
>MDSX01066464.1_pt1 | contig 171486 bp, 153 predicted proteins | sample 811141 | NCBI WGS metagenome assembly MDSX01 (sample SAMN05326642, study PRJNA326480) | marine metagenome | isolation source: seawater | place: Atlantic Ocean: South East | collected 2010 | reverse complement strand
GGTATAGCATTGCCTATTCTAACCTTAATTAAACGTTCTTTTTGAGTAAGTAGTTCTGAGGGTAATTTTGCAGTGCGTAGCGTATCACTGACTCTTGCCATTCCATAAAACAACTTACTATTTTTAGCATGAAAATAAATAGGAACCACGGGCACCTTGGCTCTTTGTATTAATTTCATCGCAGCCTCTTCCCATGGACGATCAACTATTAATCTACCATCTTTATAGGTTGAAACTTCTCCCGCGGGAAAAATACCTAAAGAAAATCCATCTTTTAAATGTTGTAATGAGGCCTTAAACCCTCCGATACTAGACTTTACTTCTTTTCTTCCTTCAAAAGGATTAACTGGCATGACATAAGATTTCATTGGCTCAATTCGATGCAATAAAAAATTAGCTAAAATTTTAAAATCAGGTCGATGTTCTAGTAATAATTTGAGTAATAATATCCCGTCTATCCCTCCCAAAGGATGATTTGATATAGTAATAAAAGGGCCTGTTTTTGGGATTCTTTTTAAATCTTCCTCGGGAATTTCAAACTTAATCTCAAGATCATCAATAAGCGAATTAATAAATTCAATATCACTGAGGTGTTTGTTTGCATTGTATATTTTATTGAGAGTGTCTAGATTTAAGATTTTCATCAAAGCCCAACCAAAAACAGTTCCTAAGAGTCCTAGTTTGTCAATATTAATTGCTTGAGCTACTTCTTTTGCGTTGACTAATCCCATTAAAAAAAAATATTTTGTATTCTATTTGAAATCATACAAGGTTAGATAAAATAATATTTGATTAGGTTTTGACTACGAACTGAATTGTTTCTCTACTTTCTTGCCTTAGTAGTATTTCTTTCCCCTTCAACAACTCTTTTGTTTCGGAATTCTTTGAATGACGGATGGTATAAAGTGTGACACCTTCATTCCAAGAAACTCTAAAAGTCTCCCGTAACCTTTTTAATAATGAGTCTAATTTATCAAACTTATTATCTATACAGACAGAAAAACTAATTGCTGAATTTTGAATTAAATTGACTTTCATTTGAAATTCATAAAGTAATTTGAAAACATCGCCAATGGTATCTTCCATCATAAATGAAAAATCTAAAGAAGATAATGATATTAATACCTGATCTTCTTTTAATATAAGACAAGCTACTTTAGGGTTTAAAAAAATTCCTTTTCCTACGCAAGTTCCAGTGTTTTTTGGATGGTAAAAGGATTTTACAAATAATGGAATCTCTTTACGTTGAAGCGGCTGCAATGTTTTTGGGTGTATTACTGTAGCGCCATAAAAAGCAAGTTCGATAGCTTCGCGATACGAGATGTGACTTAGTAATTGTGTATTTTTAAAGTGCCTTGGATCGGCATTTAAAATCCCTGGCACATCTTTCCAAATAGTAACACTTATGGCGTTTAAACAATATGCAAAAATAGCGGCTGTATAATCGCTTCCTTCTCTTCCTAAAGTAGTTGTAAAATTATGTGAACCCTCTGATGCAATAAACCCTTGAGTGATCGACACTCCAGTTGTTGAAACTGAATTGATAATTTTTTTTTGAGTTTCTTCCCAATTTACTTTGGCCTCTCTATAATTAGCATTCGTTTTTATTACAGAGCGAACATCCAAAAACTTATTTTTAAACTTACATTCTGATAAATATTCTGAAATAATAGTTGTAGAAATAAGTTCGCCAAAACTCACGATTTGATCGTAAACAAATGAATAATCGTTAGATTTATTGTGACCTACAAATAATTGAAGTTCATTATTAAACTTTAATAATTTATTAAAAATTGGGTGTGAATTATTATTGAATAGTTCCGTTATTATTGTTAAGTGGAATTCATAAAATTTACTTATTGTTGATTTGATTTCAGAGGGATTAGAAAAATAATTAATGACTATTTCTTCAAGCAAATTAGTCATTTTTCCCATTGCTGAAACAACAACAATCAAATCTTTTTCTTCTGACGTCTTAAGAACAGAAAGTACATTTTTTACTCCTTCAGCATTCTTAACAGAAGCTCCACCAAATTTAAAAACTTTCATTTATTTGTTAAAATCTGTTATTCTTTTTTAAATATTTTTTCATTCTATTCTCATTCATTTGAACAAGGTGCCAATCTTTCAAAAGTTTTGCGCCGCTACTTTCATAAAAATCTATTGCGTTTTTATTCCAATTTAAAACAACCCATTCCAAGCGTTTAACATTTCTATTTACTGCATATTGAATTACTTCAGTGTATAACGCTTTTCCGATTCCTTTACCTCTTAAATCAGCATTCACTACCAAATCCTCTAAATGAATACTTCTTCCCTTCCAAGTTGAAAAACGATCATATACCAAAGCCATTCCAACAATTAAATTATTTACCTCAGCAACAAAACAAGTAAATATAGCATTTTTACCAAAACCTTCTTTTATCAAGTCTGTTTCAGTTATTTCAACACTATTCGTCTCTTTTTCAAAAGCAGCTAATTCCTTAATAAGCCTTAAAACTTGAGGCATATCTTTAGGAGTGCTCAATCTAACAGAAATTCTCATAATTTTGATTTGAAAAGACAAATATCGGTTCTATTTCTTTAAAATTTAACGATATTTGTATAAATTAATTCCAACTTGCTACATGACAAAACACAACAAAACACTTGGAGAATTTATTATAAATAAACAAAGTGAGTTTAAATATTCCTCTGGAGAACTTACAAGGCTTATCAATTCTATTAGATTGGCTGGAAAAATTGTAAATCACGAAGTAAACAAAGCAGGACTTGTTGATATACTCGGCACTGCTGGAGAAGAAAATATTCAAGGTGAAGATCAGCAAAAATTAGATGTTTATGCCAATGAAGTTTTTATAAAAAATCTAGTAAATCGTGAAATTGTATGTGGTATTGCAAGTGAGGAAGAAGATGATTTTATATCCATACAAGGTAATAATAATAAAAATGAAAATAAATATATCGTATTAATGGATCCTTTAGATGGTTCGTCAAATATCGATGTTAATGTTTCAGTTGGTACCATTTTTTCAATTTACAGAAGAATCACTCCAGTAGGAACTCCCGTAACTATTGAAGATTTTTTACAACCCGGCAAAAATCAAGTAGCTGCTGGATATATTGTTTATGGAACTTCAACAATGATTGTTTATTCTACAGGCCATGGGGTAAATGGCTTTACATTAAACCCTGCAATTGGGACCTATTATCTTTCACATCCTAATATGCAATTCCCTGATAAAGGATATATCTATTCGGTCAATGAGGGGAATTATGTCCATTTCCCAAAAGGAGTAAAAGAATATATAAAATATTGTCAAGAAGAAAAAGATGACAGGCCTTATACCTCTAGATATATTGGATCTTTAGTTTCTGATTTTCATAGAAATATGATTAAAGGAGGAATTTATTTTTATCCCTCTACTTCTAAAAGTCCTAATGGTAAACTGCGTCTTCTTTACGAATGCAACCCGATGGCATTTTTAGCTGAAAGAGCAGGCGGTAAAGCAAGTGATGGTTTTAATAGGATTTTAGACATTAAGCCTACAGAATTGCACCAAAGAGTGCCTTTTTTCTGTGGAAATAAAGACATGGTTGAAACCTTAGAGACTTTTATGAAAAAAAATGAGTAACAATCTATTATTTTTTTAATATGTTTACTAAATTTATTTTAAAAATTAACAATAATCCTATTGGTTTTTATTTTAGAATTAAAATCTTAAAATTTAAATGGTTAAATAACTATGCTAATTAGAATCTTTTCCTTTTTTAAAATTGTTCTATTGGGTCTTTTTATAATTGTTCCAGCGACAATTTATTCTCAACAAAAAGATTCTGTTAGTACAATTGACTCTTCACTTACATCAAGACCTAAAGCAATTCCATTAACCAAGATTATTCAGAGTTCAGAAGAAGTTAATGAAGAAATTAAATCTACTGAAAGAAAACTAATTTTAGATAATCGAATCATAAAAATTGATTCATTATTCCCAGAATATAAAACGTTTATATTAACTGAAAAAAGGAAATCCAAGAGTTTTGTTAAATCAAATCCAAATCGAGAAAAAATAGACAACTTAATCATTAAATGGAATGGGCATCTAACTAATTTAAAATCTTGGGGAACTACAGTTAATCAGTCTGCAAAAAGAAATTTACTTTTATTAGAATTAATCTCGTTTAGTGAACAAACATGGTCCTTAACTTACGAAAATTCGAGATCTAAAGAAGTACCGCAAGAAATCTTAAAAAGTATTAAAAATAATTGGGAAGATTTAAAAAACTTAAAAAATAAAATCATCGCTCAAAAAAATAATTTATTAATTCTTGAGTCAAAAATTTACAAACAAAAAGTAATTGCTAACGAAGTAATAGAAGAATTAATTGACTTAAAAAATTCCGAAATTTATAATCTATTTTATTTACGCCATGCTCCTTTATGGAAATCGTTGTTTAATACACCCACTGATACTAAAAATAAGGAAAATTTCAAGGAATCGATTTCTGAAAGTATTTCAAAAATTACTAAAAAAATTATTACACCTGAAGCAGGTATTTATATTTATCTCTTTATAATAATACTGTTAGTATTACTAATTATATTCTTGAAAAAGACTTTTAGCAATTATACTTTTAACGAAGCAGATGGCGATCTCCAAAATGCTAAAAATCTTTTACTAAATCATCCATTATCTATCATTGTGTTTACTTCAATTTTTATAGCTTATTTTTTCTTTGATGAAAAACCCATGCTATTTAATGATCTTCTTATCACTTTAGCCCTAATTACTTCTTTATATCTTTTAAAACCTTATGTATATAAACGCTTTAAAAAGATTCTTTATTTTGTTGTTTTATTTTTTATTTTAGATTCTGTTAAAACTTATATTTGGTTTTCAACTACTCAATATAGGATCTATTTATTACTTGAAGTAACTTCAATTATTATAATAACATTTTTATTTACAAAACCTTATTTAGAGACCAGGAAAATGAAAATGGGTAAGTTTGGGTTATTACTTGTAAATTCAACTCCTGCTATCTATTTTCTAGCTATTATTTCATTAATCTCAAACATTTTAGGCTACACTAATCTTACTGATATTACTATCAAAATAATTGTAGAAAGTGCTACAACAGTTATTCTTTTTTATGGAATATTAATCATTCTTAGTGGAATTGTAATTGGATTAATTCATCGCCACTTCAGTATGAAGGATACCTATGAGGACGATAAAAAATTAAATGTCGAACAAAAATCACTAAAAATAATTAGCATACTTGTAATTATTTATTGGTGTAGGTTCTTTTTAAAGATGACTGATTTGTTAAGGCCCTTATCAACATCGGTTTCTGATTATCTATCAGAGCCTTATAAATTGGGTAGTATTTCCTTTACATTCGGTGCCATATTGACCTTTTTGTTAATTTTGATATTTTCATATTTTGCTACAAAATTTATTTCATATTTGTTTGATGAAGATTCTTCATTAAAATTTTTAAAACTCCCTAAAGGTATACCGGCTGCAATTTCATTAATAATAAGGTATTTTATTCTTGCTTTTGGAATTATTATGGCACTCGGCTCTCTAAATATAGACTTAAGCAAATTCAATTTAATGGCTGGTGCTTTAGGTTTGGGAATTGGGTTTGGACTACAAACTGTTATTTCAAATTTTGTTTCTGGACTAATTTTAGTTTTTGAACGTCCTATTTTACCTGGAGATACTGTTGAAGTAAACAATTTGTTAGGAACGGTAAATAAAATTGGGGTACGATCATCTAGTATTAGAACTTTTGATGGTGCTGAGGTTATTGTCCCTAATAATAATTTAATAGCTAATGACCTAATAAACTGGACATTATCTGATAACGTAAAACGAATTGAGGTTTTAGTTAGTGCGGCCTATAGTTCTAATCCAAATGAAGTACTAAAAATATTGATTGAGGTAGCAAATAATAATAAAGATGTGCTAAAATCTCCCGAGGTTCGTGCTTTGTTCAGCGAATTTGGAAATAGTTCTCTAAACTTTAAATTGCGTTTTTGGGTACCTTATGAATTAGGTTTGATTGTAAAAAGTGATATTTCTTTAGCTATTTATAATAAGTTTAAAGAGCAAGGAATTGAAATTCCTTTTCCACAACAAGATATTTACATCAAAGAGTTTCCTGAAAAAAATTAATAAAAATGATTTTTTAATCTATTTTTTTTAATCTACTATTCATTAAGTACTTATACTCATCAAAGCTAATACCTCCAGTATAAATATCTATTGAATTCTGTATTAAATCATTCGCAGTTTTAGAATTGTATCCTAAACCAATAGCATATTTTGTTATCAATCCTAATTCCTTTGCATCGATTCTATTATCTGAAAATATCATGTCAAATAAATCATGTAAACGTTCTAACCTTTCCTCAACAGAGTTGGAAGGAATGATAGGATATTTAGTTGGGTCTTGTAAAATCTTGTAAACGTCAGAATCATCAACTTCAAGTTTAATCGCTAAGGATTTTAATAATAACTGTTCCTCATCAGATATTTTCCCGTCAGACATTGCAATAGAAGCAATAGAAGCAAAATGTGCTTTATTTCTAGTTTGATGGCCTTCTTTAAATAATTCGTAATATGACATAATCTTTTATTTATGACACAAATATAAAACTAATCAAGTGTTTTTTTAAAATTAAACGCAAGGAAATATTTATCAATTTTAAGGACTAATTTTTTTAAATAAACTTTAAAACCTAATATATATTTGTATAAAAAACTATTTAACATATCATCTTGTGCTTTAATACTAATTATTAAAATTATTTTACTTTTTTTTTACTATTTCTACTTCCATCTATTGGCAAACTAATGAATATACAGGTATCTATAAAAGGCATTTCGATATTAACGAAGAAGGCAGGATTGATTAAAAATTAGAACTGAGTCCTGATGAAACTTTTACATTTCATAAATAACTGAAAATTAGTACCAAAAACCAGGAATGAAATCAATATGGAAAAGGAACTTTGAAAATAGAAAAAATAAGGTGCTGTATTTTTATACCAATAAAAAAAATGATCTGGATGAAAAGCATTCTTTAAATTTCACTAATACTAAAGCCCGTTGCATCACTAAATCTAAAAGGGATAAATCTAACAAAGAGTAAAAAATCATTTGCGCTTTTACGATTCAGAAATTTTTTGGATAACAGGAAATAAGCTTTTTAAAAATAAAATATCGCTTTGAAAACAACAAATTAAGAACTTCAGATTTATGACATAAATTAATTACTTAGTTGTTTCAATATTTTATACGAAATACTACCTTTGCCTAAATGAGTAAAGCATTTGTTTCTTCACTTTTTATTAAATCTCTTACCACTAGAAAACTAGGGGAAGCTATTTCAAATTCTCAAAAAATGACCGTTATTTCAGGATTGGTAGGGTCTTCCTATCCTCTTGCTATTGCTGAAGTTTTTAAACAAACAGAAAAACCTTTCTTAATCGTTTTAAATAATAAAGAAGAAGCAGCTTATCATCTTAACGATTTAGAAAATTTATTGGGCGAAAAAAACGTATTATTTTACCCGGGATCTTATCGGAGACCATATCAAATAGAAGAAACCGATAACGCAAATGTATTACTTAGAGCAGAGGTTTTAAACAGAATTAACTCTCGAAAAAAACCAGCTATTATAGTTTCTTATCCAGAAGCTCTTTTTGAAAAAGTTGTTACTCGAAAAGAATTAGAAAAACACACCTTAAAAATTAGTATTGGAGACGATTTATCGATTGATTTTGTTAATGAAGTTCTTTTTGAATACCATTTTATACGAACCGATTTTGTAACTGAACCTGGAGAATTTTCTGTTAGAGGTGGAATCTTAGATGTGTTTTCATTCAGCAATGACAAGCCATACCGCATTGAGTTTTTTGGCGATGACGTAGAAAGTATTCGGAGTTTTGATGTAGAAACACAACTTTCTACAGAGCCTGCAAATAAGATTACCATCATTCCTAACATGGAAAATAAAATGATGGAAGAAAAACGGACTAGTTTTTTAAAATACATCGCTTCAAAAACGGTGATTTTTTATAAAAATGAAGATATTTTTATGAAGGAATCGATACCCTTTTTCATCAAGCTGAAGAAATCCATAAAAAATTAGTTGGAGAAATAAAACAAAATAGTCCAAGTCAATTATTTTGTTCTTCCGATTTAATTAAAAATGAACTGGAAGGTTTTACAAAAGTTAAGTTAATAAATGCTCCAAATGAGAGTGATATTAACTTCAATACAAAGCCACAACCTTCATTTAACAAACAATTTAATTTATTAATTGAAAATTTAAATTCCAATACTCAAAAAGGATTTAAAAACTATATTTTCTGTAGTAGCAAACAACAAGAACTTAGATTTCATGATATTTTTGAAGATACCGAACAGCAAGTAGATCAATTTGAAACGGTTTTATTCCCATTATTTCAGGGATTTATTGATATTGAGCAAAAAAACGTTTGCTATACAGATCATCAAATTTTCGAACGTTATCATAAATTTCAGTTAAAGAACGGATATGCCAAAAAGCAAGCGATTACCTTAAAGGAATTGACTAATTTAGAAGTTGGAGATTATGTAACTCATATCGATCACGGAATTGGAAAATTTGGAGGACTTCAAAAAATAGATGTAGAGGGAAAATTACAAGAAGCAATTAAATTAATTTATGGAGAACGTGATATTTTATACCTCAGTATTCATTCACTCCATAAAATATCTAAGTATACAGGTAAAGATGGAACCACTCCAAAAATATACAAATTAGGAAGCGGTGCTTGGAAAAAATTAAAACAAAAAACAAAAAAACGAGTTAAGGAAATTGCCTTTAACTTAATTGAATTATACGCAAACAGAAGAACATTAAAGGGTTTTGCATACAATCCTGATTCTTATTTGCAACACGAGTTAGAATCTTCTTTTATTTATGAAGACACTCCTGATCAAATTACTTCGACCGAAGATGTAAAACGTGATATGGAAAATCAACGTCCTATGGATCGTTTGGTTTGTGGAGACGTAGGATTTGGGAAAACTGAGGTTGCCATTAGAGCTGCTTTTAAAGCCGTAGATAATGGTAAACAAGTTGCGATATTAGTTCCTACTACTATTTTAGCATTTCAACATTTCAAAACGTTTTCTGAACGTTTGGCAGAAATGCCTGTAAGTATAGATTACCTCAATAGATTTAGATCTTCTAAGCAAAGAGCAACTGTTTTAGAAAAATTAAAAAACGGCACATTAGATATTGTAATTGGCACCCATCAATTAGTCAATAAAGCAGTGGAATTTAAAGACTTGGGCTTATTGATTGTTGATGAAGAACAAAAGTTTGGTGTTGCGGTTAAAGACAAACTTAAGTCCATTAAACAAAATGTAGATACCTTAACGTTAACGGCAACTCCTATACCTAGAACGCTTCAATTTAGTTTGATGGCTGCTAGAGATTTATCTATTATTAGTACACCACCGCCAAATCGATATCCTGTTGAAACCAATGTGATTCGGTTTTCTGAAGATACCATTAGAGATGCTATTCGTTATGAAATTTCAAGAAATGGTCAAGTGTTTTTTGTTCATAATCGCATTGAAAATATCAAAGAGGTTACTGGAATGATACAACGTTTAGTTCCAGATGCAAAAATTGGTATTGGTCATGGGCAATTAGATGGTAAAAAGTTAGAACAACTCATGTTGGCCTTTATGAATAATGAGTTTGATGTTTTGGTTTCTACCACCATTATTGAAAGTGGCTTAGACGTTCCAAATGCTAATACCATATTTATAAATAACGCTAATAATTTTGGCTTATCCGATTTACATCAAATGCGTGGACGCGTAGGAAGAAGCAATAAAAAAGCTTTTTGCTATTTTATCACGCCACCTTACTCTGCAATGACTGATGATGCACGTAAACGCATCCAAGCCCTAGAGCAATTTAGTGAACTAGGCAGTGGCTTAAACATCGCCATGAAAGATTTGGAGATTAGAGGAGCTGGAGATTTATTAGGTGGAGAACAAAGTGGTTTTATTAACGAAATAGGCTTTGAAACATATCAAAAAATTCTTGCTGAAGCAATTGATGAGCTTAAAGAAAAAGAGTTTAAAGATCTTTATTCAGGTACAGAACATGAACTAAAAGACTTTGTAAAAGAAACGGTAATTGATACCGATTTCGAATTACTTTTCCCGGATGATTATGTAAATAATATCACGGAAAGATTAAACCTTTACAACAAATTAGGTGATTTAAAAACAGAAGAAGAACTTCAAAAATATGAAACAGATTTAATAGATCGTTTTGGAGAAATTCCTATTCAAGCGAAAGATTTACTTAATAGTGTCCGCATTAAATGGATTGCAATTACTATTGGATTAGAACGAGTAATTATGAAACAAGGCAAACTTATTGGTTATTTTGTAACCGATCAAGAAAGTTCTTTTTATCAAAGTCCTATCTTTTCACAAATCATTCAATTTGCAAAAACAAATCCTAGTTTGGTTAAAATGAAAGAAAAAAATACTCGAAATGGACTACGTTTAATTATTACCTTTGAGAATATTACAACTATCAAGAAAGCTTTACAGTCTTTGTCTCCTATTTTAGTTTAATTATTACAAATATTTATTAAATCAGAAATTATGAAAATTAATAAAATACTTTTTTTGTTACTGTTTTTCCCATTCATTATTTTTTCTCAACACACTATTAAAGTAACTTTTTCTCCTGCAAATGATTTTACTTGGGCCATTTTATATAAAAACGCACCAACAAATACTAAATACATTGCTCAAAGTAGAATAGTGGATGGAGATTTAGTTTTTATACTCGATGAAGAAGCTACAACAGGTATTTATAAACTGGTATATGCGGTTCCTCAAAATGATTATAATTTTGATATTATTTATAATGGTAAAGAGGATATTGAATTGACATTTAATTTGATGGATGGTGTTGTTTTTCAGAAATCTGATGAGAACATTATGTTACAATCTTATTTAACCGAAATGACCTTACTAGGCAATGATATAGAAACTAAATATCTAGAAGAAAGTACAGAAGATACTATGTCTTTTATTTTTAAAAAACAGAAAAAATTACAACGATCCTATGAAGAAAAATCTGAAGGTACATTAGTTAATCATTTTATCAAGGCAAATCAACCTTACATTCCTAATGAATTGGAAACTCTAGGCGATTATATTAAAAACGTAACTGCCGACTATTTTACTAATATTCAATTTAATGATGAGGTGTTGCAAAGTTCTAATTTTTTGATCGAAAAATCCCTAGCTTATATAAATGGAACAGTAACTGAGGGAGTATCAAAAGAACAGTCCTTGAAAAATAACGTAGATAAAGTTGAAGATCAAACCAGATTGTTAGACCTTAATTTTCAAAAATATTTTATTGAAAAATTATGGCAAAATTTGGTAAACTATAACCTTATAGGCACGGCTAATTATTTGGCTGAACGATATTTAATACCAATAGCTAATCAGTTAAATGATACTGTTCTTGTTTTAAAATTGACTCAATTTAAAAATTTATCTATTGGGAATCCAGCACCCGATTTTATTTTGGATGATGGAAGTGGCAAAAAATTAAGTGAATTGGATATTGCAGAAAATTATATTCTTGTTTTTTGGAGTAGTGGATGTTCTCATTGCTTAAAAGAGATTCCACAACTATACCAATTAAGTCAAGAACTTAACACTACCAAATACAAGATAATTGCTGTAGGCTTGGAAGAAGACACTTTTAAATGGACGAATGAAGTTGTAAAATATCCTAATTTCATTAATGTTGTTAAATTAAAAAAATGGAACAACACCGTTGTTAGTGAATATGGACTTACCATTACACCTACTTATTTTGTGCTAGATAAAGACAAAAGATTTTTAGTAAAACCTGAAAATTTTGATGATTTAAAAGCATATTTAAAAAAATAAAAAAGCTTATTGGAAATGATAAAAAGCATCTTTAAAGTGCTCAACCCTTTCAATAGATTTATTTTTTATAACTGCTATAATATCAAAACGGACTTCCAAGTCTAAATCATTGCTAATCATGTATTCGTTAGCTGCTTTTACTAATCGTTTAATTTTTGATGGGCTTACAAATTCTTGAGGGTCGCCAAAAAAATCACTATTTCTAGTTTTTACCTCTACAACAATGATCCTTTTAGAATCTTTTTTTGCAATGATGTCAATTTCTGCTTTATCAAAATAAAAATTTTGTGCTAAAATTTCATAACCTTTATTTATCAAATATTTGGCTGCTAATTTTTCCCCTATTTTCCCTAGTTCGTTATGATAAGCCATATTTATTCTTTAAAAGATAAGATTACGCCATTTTTGTTAACCATTAAATCTGCTTTTCTTCCTAAAATCAATGCTTGATTGTCCTCCAAATGACCTGCAGGAAAATTAAAGGCAATAGGGAAATCATATTCAGAACAAATATCCAAAATCATTTCTGCTGCATTTTTTCCAAAGGGAATGTCATTGTCATGCATTTGAGTCATCCCTCCAACGATTAATCCTTCTAAACCTTCAAAATAGTCATTCCTCAATAAATTTTGAAGCATCCGATCGATATGATATAAGTATTCATCTAAATCTTCAATAAACAGAATTTTTCCTTGGGTATTAATTGCAGAAGGACTCCCGCAAAGAGAATATAATATAGATAAATTTCCTCCTATTAATTGCCCAGATGCAATTCCTTGTATGTTGTTATCATCCGGAAATATTTCAATTGAATAATCTTCCCCAAATAGTGTTTTTTTTATAGAATTGATCGTTGAAGCAGACTTGGTTTCTATGGAAACTGGCATTTGAGCATGAAGGGTTTCAATCCCAAATTGATGGATATGAGAATGCAATACCGTAACATCGCTATAACCAATAATCCATTTTGGATGATCTATAAATTTTGTATAATCTAGATAATCAATAATTCGTACGGTACCATAACCACCTCGAGCACACCAAATGGCATTAATATTAGGATTATCTAACATGTTTTGAAAATCAGAAGCACGAAGGTCATCATCTCCTGAATACTGATGCTCTTCAGCTTCAATTGATATTCCTAAAAAAACTTTTAAACCCCAGCTTTTTACTAGCGCTATGGCAGGTGCCAATTCTTCTTTAGAAACTTTTCTAGCAGTAGATACTATGGCAACGGTATCTCCTTTTTTTAAATAATTTGGACGAATCATGTATGCGATTTACAAGCTCAAAGTAATAAAAAATTAATCTTTTTTTATATTTGTTTTAGTTAAATTAATATGTGGTTTTTTTATTTGATAATTGGACCAACTAATTTAGATCAGTTTTAGAACAAAATCAACCTTCTAATCAACTAGATATTTCTATCCTATCAAAAGGGCTGTTATTTGTTAAGATTAATATAGATAATGCTAATCTAACAAAGAAGGATATAATAGATTAATTACAAGCAAATTCTTTTGAGAACTCTCCGAGTGTATCCATAAATAAAATCCGTATTTTTGATGTTCAAATTTTGAATATGCAAAATTCACCAAAAAGGTTTACCATAACGGCAGCTCTGCCTTATACCAATGGTCCTGTACACATTGGACATTTAGCAGGCGTATATGTTCCTGCAGATATTTATTCACGTTTTCAAAGAATGCAGGGCAACGATGTTGCTTTTGTTTGTGGAAGTGATGAACATGGTGTTCCTATTACAATAAAAGCTAAAAAAGAAGGAATCACACCGCAACAAGTGGTCGATAAATACCATACTATTATTAAAGAATCGTTTCAAGATTTTGGAATTACCTTTGATAACTACTCTCGTACTACAGCAAAAATTCATCACGATACGGCTTCCGAATTCTTTAAGAAATTATACGAAGACGGTAAGTTTATAGAACAAACTACAGAACAATTCTATGATCGAGAAGCAAATCAGTTTTTAGCAGATCGTTTTATTGTAGGTACCTGCCCTAAATGTGGTTTTGAGGAAAGTTATGGAGATCAATGTGAAAGTTGTGGAACCTCTCACAATGCTACCGATTTAATCAACCCTAAATCTTCCATTACTGGAAATACACCCTCTTTAAAAGAAACAAAACACTGGTTTTTACCTTTAGATCAATACGAACCATGGTTGAAAGATTGGATTATAAAAGGACATAAAAAAGATTGGAAAACCAACGTTTATGGACAATGCAAATCCTGGATAGATGATGGATTGCGCCCTAGAGCAGTAACTAGAGATTTAGATTGGGGGATTCCTGTACCTATTAAAGATGCAGATGGAAAAGTATTGTATGTTTGGTTTGATGCTCCCATTGGTTATATTTCTGCTACGAAGGAATGGGCAGAAAAAGAAGGAAAAGATTGGGAGCCCTATTGGAAAGACAAAAACACCAAACTACTTCATTTTATAGGAAAAGATAATATTGTATTTCACTGTATTATTTTTCCGAGTATGCTAAAAGCAGAAGGAAGTTATATTGTACCCAACAATGTTCCTGCTAATGAGTTTTTAAATTTGGAAGGAAATAAAATTTCTACCAGTAAAAACTGGGCAGTATGGTTGCATGAATACTTAGTCGATTTTCCAAATCAGCAAGATGTATTGCGTTATGTATTAACAGCAAATGCACCTGAAACAAAAGATAACGATTTTACATGGTCTGATTTTCAAGCTAGAAATAATAATGAGTTAGTTGCCATCTTCGGAAACTTTATCAATCGTGTGGTGGTATTAACCAATAAATATTACGAGGGGATTGTTCCAGAACCAGCTTCATTTTCTGAAGTAGATATCGCAAACTTAACTGAACTAAAAGCATACCCTAAGGTAATTGAAAATTCTATTGAAAGATATCGATTTAGAGAAGCCCAAGCAGAATTTATGAATGTGGCGCGTTTGGGGAATAAATATTTAGCAGACGAAGAACCTTGGAAAAAAATTAAAACGGATGCAGAAAGAACCAAAACTATTATGTTTATTTCCCTACAGATTGCTTCAGCTTTAGCGGTTTTATGCGAACCTTTTTTGCCATTTACCGCTAGTAAATTAAAAGATATGCTTTCTCTAAATGAACTTAAAATGTCATGGGGAGAGGTTTCGACTAAAGAAGTTTTAATTCCTGTCAATCATCAAATAGGAAAAGGTGAATTGCTTTTCAGTAGAATTGAAGACGTGCAAGTACAGCAACAATTAGATAAATTAGAAGCTACAAAAAAAGAAAATAAAGTCATGAATGCTAGTCCAATACCTCAAAAAGATACCATCCAATTTGACGATTTCACCAAATTAGATATGCGAGTTGGAACGATTTTAGAAGCCGAAAAAATGGCAAAGACCAAAAAACTACTCCTCTTAAAAGTAGATACGGGTATTGACGTTCGTACCATTGTTTCTGGTATAGCTGAAAGTTTTACTCCTGAGGAAGTAATAGGAAAAAAAGTAACCGTATTGGTAAACTTAGCACCAAGAACATTGCGAGGAGTAGAAAGTCAAGGAATGATTTTAATGACAGAAACTCCAGATGGTAAACTGGTATTTCTAAATCCTGATAAAGAAGACCTAATCAATGGGGCGACGATTAGTTAATGATCACTTTATTAAAGTTTATACAAAAAAAAACACAACTCCAAGAAAGTAGTGTAAAAAACACAATACAATTATTAAATGATGATTGTACCATTCCGTTTATCGCTAGATATCGGAAAGAGCGAACTGGGGATTTAGATGAAGTTCAAATAGAACTTATTGTAAAGTATAAAGATGAATTTGAAATCCTAGATAAAAGAAAAAAAACTATTATTAAAGTACTTCAAGAACAAGAAATACTTAGCAATGAGCTTCAGGAAAAAATTAATCGCAGCGATAATTTGATTCAACTTGAAGACTTATATCTCCCCTTTAAAAAAAAACGAAAAACAAAGGCCGAAACTGCTCGATTAAATGGTTTAGAGCCTTTAGCTAAAATTATTATGAGTCAAAATGCTCATGATATTGATTCGATAGCTAAAAAATACACCTCTACATCTGTTTTAAATATAAGCGATACTTTAGAAGGAGCACGTTTTATTATTGCAGAATGGATCAATGAACGCAGCGATATTCGAAACAAGATTCGGTATCAATTGGAACACTTTGCTCTTATTAATACCAAGGTAGTGAAGACAAAGGAAAAGGATAAAAAGGCCCAGAAATTTAGAGACTATTTTAATTGGAGTGAGTCATTACAGTTTTGCCCTTCACATCGCTTATTAGCGATTTTAAGAGCGGAAGAAGAAGGCTTTATTCGTGTTAAAATTGAAATTGATAATGAAAAAGCACTTTTTAAAATTGAAGAGCGAATTATTAACGCTCAAAATGAGTGCTCTGTTCAAATACAATTAGCCATAAAAGATGCTTACAAACGTCTATTATTTCCTTCCCTTTCCAATGAAATTTTAGGAATTGCAAAAGAAAAAGCAGATGAAGTTGCTATTCAAGTATTTGCAAAAAACTTAAAACAGTTATTATTAGGTTCTCCATTGGGTGAAAAAAGAATTTTAGCGATAGATCCCGGCTTTAGATCAGGTTGTAAAGTAGTTTGTTTGGATGCACAAGGAGTTTTTAAATACAATGAGACCGTATATCCTCATGCACCAAAAAATGATCAGATTGGAGCTATTAAAAAAATTAGCTCTTTGGTGGATGCCCATAAAATTGAAGCCATTGCTATTGGTAATGGAACCGCATCTAGAGAAACCGAACAGTTGGTTAGAAAAATTCATTTTAAAAACGATATTCAGGTTTTTGTAGTGAGTGAGGCTGGTGCTTCTATTTATTCGGCATCTAAAATTGCAAGAGAAGAGTTTCCTAATTACGATGTTACTGTTCGAGGTGCAATTTCTATTGGGCGTCGTTTAGCAGATCCCTTAGCTGAATTAGTAAAAATTGATGCGAAGTCTATTGGAGTTGGTCAATACCAACACGACGTAGACCAGACTAAATTAAACAATTCCTTAGATCGAGTGGTTTCTAATTGTGTAAATGCTGTTGGAGTAAATATTAATACGGCGAGTAAATCTTTATTGAGTTATGTATCCGGAATTGGTCCAAAATTAGCAGAAAGCATTGTTAATTTTAGAGAGGAACAGGGTGTTTTTTATTCTAGAATTGAGATAAAAAAAGTACCTCGATTAGGAGCTAAAGCTTATGAACAAGGTGCAGGTTTCCTTCGCATAAAAAATGCAAAAAACCCATTAGATGATTCTTCGGTACATCCTGAAAGTTATGCGATCGTTTCAAAAATGGCAAAAGATGAACGGAAAACCATTTTAGAATTAATAGGAAATAAGGAAGTCCTTCAGAAGATTGCATTGGAAAAATATATTTCCGACAAAATTGGGTTGCCTACGTTGCAAGACATTATAAAGGAATTGGAAAAACCCGGATTGGACATTCGATCGGAAGCAAAAGTATTTACATTCAATCAAAACATTAGAAGCATTAATGATGTAAAAGAAGGTCAATTGTTGCCTGGAATCGTTAATAACATTACGAATTTCGGTTGTTTTGTAGATATCGGAATTAAAGAAAGTGGCCTTATCCATGTTTCAAATTTGTCAGATGCTTTTGTTAAAGATGTAAGTGAACATGTTCATTTACATCAACAAATTATTGTGAAAGTATTAGAAATTGATGTGGCCAGAAAACGGATTCAGTTAAAACTGCACCAAAAAGCTAAAAACTAGCTTCTTTAACAATACTTTTTTGCGTTTTATAGACATTTAAGAATTAAAGCTAGTAATTATAAAAAATCTACTACTTTTACTTTTTTAAACATTCTTTTTTTAACCTTATAATTAGTATAGCATGCAACTGTACAATACCCTAAGCGCAAAAGAGAGAGCAACCTTATTGGAAGAAGCGGGAGAAGACCGCTTGACGCTTTCTTTTTATCAATATGCCAAAATTGGCAATCCAGAACTTTTTAGAAACTATTTATTTGTAGCATGGGACAGCCTTCAAGTCTTGGGTCGTATTTATGTAGCAAATGAAGGAATCAATGCGCAACTGTCTTTACCTGCCAAAAAATTTAAAGAATTTAAAGAATTTTTAGATAGTATCTGTTTCTTAGAGAATTGCCGTTTGAATGTTGCGCTAGAGCAGAACTTAAAATCATTTTTAAAACTAAAAATAAAAGTCCGTGACAAGATTGTATCTGATGGATTAAATGACACCACCTTTGATGTTAGAAATATAGGTGTTCATGTAGATGCTTCAACATTTAACAATTTGATAGAAGACCCAAACACGATCTTGGTCGATATGCGTAATCACTATGAGAGTGAAATTGGGCACTTTAAAAATGCCATTACACCAGATGTAGATACGTTTAGAGACTCTTTAGATACTATTGAAGAAGATTTAAAGGATCATAAAGAAGACAAGAAACTGGTGATGTATTGTACAGGAGGAATACGTTGTGAAAAAGCGAGTGCCTACTATAAACACAAAGGGTTTAAAAATGTATTTCAATTAGAAGGCGGTATTATTGAATATACCCGTCAGGTAAATAATCAAGGACTTGAAAATAAATTTTTAGGTAAAAATTTTGTTTTTGATCAAAGGCGCAGCGAACGCATTAGTGATGATGTGATATCTAATTGTCACCAATGTGGGGAAGCTTGCGATACGCACATAAATTGCGCCAATGAAGGATGCCATTTACTCTTTATTCAATGTAAAGTTTGTTCCGACAAAATGGAATATACTTGTAGCAAAGAATGTTATGAGATGATTCAATTGCCTTTTGAAGAACAAAAAAAATTGCGTAGAGGCAAACACGCCAGTAATAAAATTTTTAAGAAAGGCAGATCCCCTAAATTAGTTTTTAAAAAATAAATAGGTTTATTGTAAAGATCGTTTTAAATTATTTTCTTTTACCTCATAAGTTTTTTAATTTCTGTGTGCTGGACCCTGATTATGATTTCTTGAACCTCTCCCATTTCTTGGTGGCGAACTTTTATGAAGCGAATCCATCACAAATTTTTTAAATTGCTCTAAAATGATTGAAAACTTCTAAATCTTTTAAATGCAACTTCTAAAAAAAACTTGCTACAAGATTTACTATTATTTTTTAAATCTTAAGTTTTCGTTATATTTGTAAATACATAACGATTAATAAATGATAACAGTAGAAGAAGCTTTTGAACTTTTAGAAAACAATGTTATTCCGACCCAAATTTCAATTCTCTGTAAAACGACTAATGCCTTAGGATTAGTTTTAGCAGAGGATCTGAGTTCACCCATTAACATGCCTCCTTTTAGACAATCAGCTATGGATGGATATGCGTTGAATATTCATAATGGTTCTTCCTATACGATTATTGATGAAGTAAAAGCAGGTGATGGTCATCAACCTATTCTAAAAGCAGGTGATGCAGTTAGAATTTTCACAGGATCTGCGGTTCCTAATACAGCAAATACGGTGGTCATACAAGAAAAAGTGACAGTAGATAAAAATCATTTACAATTAAATAATTCTGTAAAAATTAAGGAAAATATACGTTCTAAAGGAGAGCAAATAAAAGATGGAGATATCGCCTTAAAAAAAGGAACAAAGTTAACTCCTGCTGCTATTGGATTTTTACTGACTTTAGGAATAATAAAGGTCCCAGTTTTTAAAAAACCAAAAATAGGACTTGTTATTACCGGAAATGAATTGATCAAAGCGGGACAACCTTTAAGTTATGGAAAAATTTATGAAAGTAACTCTGGAATGTTATATACTGGATTATTGGGTTTAGGATATACAGATGTAACTCAATATAAAGTTAAGGATGACTACTATAATACCGTAATGATTTTAGATAAGGTTATTTCGGAAAATGATATGATTCTTATAACGGGAGGGATTTCTGTTGGAGATTACGATTTTGTAGGGAAAGCCTTATTAGAATTAGGAACTGAACAAGTATTTTATAGAGTAAAACAGAAGCCTGGAAAACCCCTATTTTTTGGAAAAATAAAAAACAAACCTATTTTTGCACTTCCAGGAAACCCTGCCTCAGCACTCAGTAACTTTTATGTATATGTGCATCCAGCTTTAGAAAAGTTATCAGGAAATTTAAACTTCTCTATTAATAAAGGAAAAGCATTTTTAAGTGATGAATACTTAAAAAAAGGAGACCGTGCTCAATTTTTAAAAGCTTATCATAAAAATGGAGAAGTAAGTATTTTAGAAGGACAAAGTTCTGCGATGTTGCACACCTTTGCAATAGCAAATGCAATAGTTTACATACCGGGGGAAGTTAGTAAATATTCAAAAGGAGATTTGATAACGGTACTCCATTTACCAGTTTAATTAGGAATATGAATTATAAAATTAAAAGTAGAATCTGGATTGAAGAAGGAGACAATGTGCTACTAGGAGAAGGAAGAGTTCGATTATTAAAGGCAATAGATAAAACTGGATCGCTTTCAAAAGCAGCTAAAAGCTTACAAATTTCTTATAAGAAAGCGTGGACTTTAATCGACGCTGTAAATAAATCAAGTAGACAACCGGTTACGGTCACAAGTATTGGCGGAAAAGGTGGTGGTGGTGCTGTATTAACAGAATATGGGAAAAAATTAATTATAGCTTTTGATGAAATTAATAAGAATTGTTGGAATTATTTAGAGGCTCAAATTGAAAAAATAAATAACCTTTAAAAGCTTAACTTATTGATTTTAGATATTGAACATATTTGGATTTTTATGCTCGTGCTCCCTTTAATATCTTTTTTATATGCAAGTATAGGACATGGAGGTGCTAGTGGATATTTAGCTTTAATGAGTCTGTTTTCTTTTCCACCTTTAATAATGAAACCTACCGCATTATTGCTTAATATTTTTGTGTCAGGAATTTCATTTTACTATTATTATAAGGGAGGGTATTTTAATAAAAAAATGTTTTTATATTTTGGTGTAGCCTCCATACCAATGTCTTTTTGGGGAGGTACTTTAGACATCGACGCTACGCTATATAAAAACATATTAGGAATCTTATTAATCTTTGCAGTTTTAAAAATGTTAAATGTATTTGGAAAAGAAAATATAAAGATTAAAGATCTAAAAATTTGGCAAGGAATTATTATAGGAAGTACTATTGGTTTCTTTTCTGGACTAATAGGGATTGGCGGAGGAATTATCTTAAGTCCTATCATCTTATTGTTCCATTGGGGGAAAATGAAAGAAGCTGCAGCAGTATCTGCTTTGTTTATATGGGTTAATTCGGTTGCAGGATTATCAGGTCAAATAAGCAGTGGTGTGAGTGTGAGTTCAGAATCAGTTATAATGGTAATTATTGCTTTGATTGGAGGTTTCTTTGGAGCCTATTTTGGAAGTAAAATAATTAATAATTACACCTTAAGATATCTATTGGCATTTGTTTTAATTATGGCTTCCATAAAATTATTTTTTATTTAAATGAAAGCAGAGAAACAGATAACAGGTATTATTCTCGCAGGAGGTAAAAGTACTCGTATGGGTACCGATAAAGGGTTAATTTCTTATAAAAACAAAACATTTGTTGAACACATTATAACTGCTATTCAGCCCTTTGTTGATGAAATTATAATAATAAGTAACCTTAATAGCTATGATAAATTTGAATTGAAAAGATATGATGATTTAATTAAAAACGCAGGACCTTTGGCAGGTATTTATACAGGACTTTACTATTCCAATACAGAAAATAACTTGGTTGTAAGTTGTGATGTGCCTTTAATTAACAAAAATATTTTACAAAAATTAATAGCACAAATCAATAATACTTCTGAAGTCATTCAATTAAAAAGCAATGGTAAGAATATGCCACTTATCGCAATTTATAAGAAGAGATGTGGTGCAATTTTTTTAGAAGAATTGAAACAAGAGCAACGAAAAGTTCAAAAAGCTATTAAAAAATGTAAGGTAAATACGGTACTAATTGATACTGTTTTAGAAAAGTATACGACCAATATTAATACAAAAAACGATTTAGAATCTTTAGAATAAGAAAATGATACTATCAATAAAATATTTTGGATTACTTGCTGAAGTAACAGGATGTTCAGAGGAAAAAATTAAATTTTCAGGTAAATCTATTTCAGAGTTAAAAACTATTTTATTTCAGAAATATGAAATGCTAAAAAATAAAGATTTTCAAATCGTTCAAAACAATGAATTAATAACTAATGAAACTAAGATAACAGCAACAGAAATTGCTTTATTACCACCTTTTGCAGGAGGTTGAAAAAAATGAACAGATATAGTAGACATATCATTTTAACAGAAATTGGTCAAGAAGGTCAAGATAAGCTTTCTAATTCCAAAGTTTTGGTAATAGGGGCTGGTGGATTAGGTTGTCCTGTGCTTCAATACCTCACTGCAGCCGGAATAGGTACTATTGGGATCATTGATTTTGATATCGTTTCAGAATCAAACTTGCAAAGGCAAGTGTTATATGGTGCTTCTACACTAGGAATTAATAAAGCAATTGCAGCAAAAGCTAGGTTAGAAGATTTAAATAATACCATATTAATAAAAGCATATCCAGAAAAGTTAACACATAAAAATGCGTTATCAATCTTTCAAGATTATGATATTATTGTAGACGGGAGCGATAATTTTTCAACACGATATTTAGTTAATGACGCTTCTGTTATAACAAATAAACCATTGGTGTACGCGGGTATTTATAAGTTTGAAGGTCAGGTTTCTGTATTTAATTATAAAAAAGGGCCAAGTTATCGATGTCTGTTTCCTAAACAACCTGAAACTGGTTCCATACCAAATTGTTCTGAAATTGGTGTCTTAGGTGTGCTCCCTGGAATTATTGGAACCCTACAAGCCAATGAAGTTATCAAGCTTATTTTAGGAATTGGAGAAGTTCTTTCTGGCAAAGTTCTTTATTATGATTCATTAAATCATCAAATCAGTTTCATTAAAGTGAATCGTTCTGAAAAAGAAATTCAAAAAGTAATGGACATAAAAACTGTTTTTAAAGCACTAAATCAAGAAATAAACTGTGAAACACCAATTAGAATTATTTCAATTAAAGATGCAATAAATAAAAAGAATATCCAATGGATTGATGTTCGGGATACTAATGTAAATCCAGAAATCAATCACTCCGAAGTTTTTCAAATCCCTTTAAAGGATTTAAAACAAAATTTAAATAAAATTGAGCTAGGTAAAGAGCAGATACTATTTTGTCAAGCTGGAATTAAAAGCAAAAAAGCGGTTTCAATTTTACAAAACCATAAAATCCATTCTTCTTTCAGCTTAAAAAATGGAGCTTTTGAAGTGATGGAATATTTTAATAACAAAAATTATGACAGATAAAAAACCAAAAAATGTCTTTAAAGAAGGTGCTATATCAACAGATTTTATAGCAAATTCTATCGCCAAACATCAAGTGAAAACTGGAATTGGTGCTCATAATATTTTTTTAGGTCAGGTAAGAGCAGACGAAATTAATAATAAAGTAGTTGCTGCAATTGAATATACTGCACATGAAGAAATGGCAAATCTGAAATTTCATGAAATAAGAGAAGCAACTTTTTTAAAATTCGATTTAAACTGTATGCATATTTATCACAGTTTAGGGAAAGTAAATTCTGGAGAGATTTGTTTGTTTGTTTTTGTATCGTCAAAAAGGCGCAAAGAAGTATTTCCAGCAATAGAATTTATCGTTGAAGAAATAAAAGAAAAAGTTCCTGTTTTTGGAAAAGAGATTTTTGAAGATAAAACCCATCAATGGAAAGTAAATGATTTAACAAATAAATAATTTTTAAACATGGTTGATATCACACATAAAAGCAGCACCTTAAGAATTGCTACCGCACAAGCAATTGTAAAAGTGAGTAAATCTGAAACCATCGAGGCTATAAAAAATGATACCGTTCCAAAAGGTAATGTATTTGCTATGAGTAAAGCAGCTGGATTATTGGGGGTCAAAAAAACTCCTGAACTCCTTCCTGACTGTCATCCAATGCCTATTGAATTTTCTGGAATTGAATATGAAATCAACGGTTTAGAGATTACAGTTTTATTTACAGTTAAAACCATTTACAAAACCGGTGTTGAAGTAGAGGCAATGCATGGAGCTAGTGTGGTGGCTTTAAACATGTACGATATGTTAAAGCCAATTGATAAAGGAATTGAAATTCATCAACTTAAATTATTAGAAAAAAAAGGAGGTAAATCTGACTTTAAAGATCGTTTTAGAAAAGATTTAAATGCGGCGGTGATTGTTTGTTCCGATACTATTTCAGCAGGACAAAAAGAAGACAAAGCAGGAAAAGCGATTATTAAAAAACTAGAAGAATGTGGGGTATCAATAACTGAGTATGTCGTCATTCCAGATGAAAATGAAATTATACAAGAAAAAGCAATTCAGTATCAAAAACAAGATTTTGATTTAATTATCTATACAGGCGGAACAGGACTTTCGAAAAGAGATGTAACTCCGGAGGCATTATTACCTTTACTTGAACTTAGAATACCAGGAGTTGAAGAAGCAATTAGAACCTATGGGCAAGATCGAACTCCATATTCCATGTTATCTAGAAGTGTTGCGGGAACTATAGGAAACACCTTGGTTTTAGCACTTCCAGGATCTACAAATGGAGCTAAAGAGTCAATGGATGCCATATTCCCTGCTGTTTTACATATTTTCAGAATTTTAAAAGGTGCACGACACGATTAATGAAACGAGCATGTTAAAAATTTTTATCCCTAAAGGAATGGTTAATAGCGAACCGCATGTGACCAAATTTTTAAATATTAAAGACACATGAAAACTAACCAAGCCATATTGACCGATCAATTTAAAAGGAAACATACTTATTTACGTATTTCACTTACGGAGCGATGTAATTTAAGATGTACCTATTGTATGCCGGCGGAAGGAGTCCCTCTTTCTCCTAAATCTCATATCATGAATTACGATGAGATTTATGCTATTGCAAAAACATTTGTAGAAAATGGGGTTACAAAAATTAGATTAACAGGAGGCGAACCTCTAATAAGAAAAGACATTCATGTAATTCTTGGCAAGTTAGCTTCTCTTCCAGTTGAACTCGCAATTACCACAAATGGTATCACCTTAGATAGACATATTGATGTGTTAAAGGAGAATAATATTAAGAATATCAATGTTAGTTTAGACACTTTATCTGAAGGTAAATTTAAAGAAATCACGCGGCGTAATCAGTTTGAAAAAGTTTATAATAACATCCTATTACTTATTAAGAAAGGATTTAATATAAAAATAAATGCGGTTTTAATAAAAGGGTTTAATGATGATGAGATTATAGATTTTATCAATTTAACTAAAGATTTTCCAATTTCATTTCGATTTATTGAGTTTATGCCTTTTGATGGTAACAAATGGGATATAAATAAGATGGTTTCCTATGCTGAGGTTTTAGAACGAGTTAATAATCATTTTTCCCTTGAAAATGTTGAACGAATTAAAGATGCAGACAATGATACTTCTAAAAATTATAGAATAAAAGGCTACAAAGGTAGTTTTGCCATCATTAGTTCTGTAACCAATCCATTTTGTGATTCTTGTAACCGATTGCGTTTAACAGCAGATGGAAAACTAAAAAACTGTTTGTTTTCAGCTTCAGAATCAGATTTACTTACTGTGTTTCGGGAAGGAAAATCTATTGCACCCATTATTCAAAAAGCAGTGCTTGGTAAATTGAAAATTCGAGGTGGCATGGATACTCTTGAAAAACTTAAAGAACCCGATTTACATTCTAAAAATAGAAGTATGATTAATATTGGAGGCTAATTATCATATAATGGACTTAAATACCGAATAAGAAAAATATTTTAGAGAAAGTACGCTAACTTAAAATTTAATTTCTTCAGTAATAAAAGATGGAAATATTTAGTATTATTTATCTTAAATTTGAACTATAAATATTTATTATCATGAAAAAATCGATTAGTATTCTGTTACTTTTATTTGTAACGGTTATAACGGCACAAGAAGTAAAGCATTTAAACCTAGAAGATGCCGTATTAGGATATTACAAAGGGTTATATCCTGAGCAAAAATCTATGCAATGGATTGATGATACCGATGATTTTATTATTGTTGAAAACAATTCGGTTTTAGTCAATTACAATCTTGAAAAACGTCCTGCAATTTTCACATTAGAGGATCTACAAAGTGCTTTCCCAGAGTTAAAAAGAATGCCTAATTCGTTTTTAAAAATTACTACAGAAGAGGTCTTTTTTAATCATAATAATACCGTCGTTCAATACAATTATATAAACAAAAAGGTTTTAGACGTTATTAAATATCCTTCAGAATCTGAAAATAATGAATTCAACACTTCAGCAAATGCAATAGCCTATACTATAGAGAATAATTTGTATGTATCAACTGCAAGTAATTCAAAGATTGCTGTAACTAATTACGAAGACAAAAACATCATTTCCGGACAAGCTATAGCACGTTCCGAAATGGGAATTACCAAAGGTACTTTTTGGAGTCCGAAAGGAAATTTTTTGGCGTTCTATCAAAAAGACGAAAGTAATGTAACGGATTATCCTTTGGTAGACATTACAACAACTCCTGCGTCTTTAAATAATATAAAATACCCAATGAATGGAATGGGTTCTGAAATTGCAAAAGTAGGTGTGTATTCTATGAAAAATCAAAGTGTTATTTATTTAGATATAGATACTTCAGATGAACATTACCTTACCAATCTTTCTTGGTCTCCTGATGAAAAGTATGTTTTTTTAGCAGAAGTAAATAGGGATCAAAACCATATGTGGTTTACGATGTATGATGCTTCTTCAGGAAAGAAAATAAAAACACTTTTTGAAGAGAAAAATGATAAATGGGTAGAACCAGAACATACTGCAGTTTTCTTGTCAAACAACAATTCCGAGTTTTTATGGCTAAGTGAACGTGATGGGTTTATGAACCTTTATAAATACAATATCAACAATAAAAATGAAAAGGAATTAACACAATTTAATTGGGTCATCAAAGAAATTATTGGTTTTGATAATAGTGGGAAAAACGTAATTGTATTAGGCACTGGAAGCGATGCAAGAGAAACAAAAGCTTATAAAGTAAATGTAAAAAACGGAACGTTTGAAACTTTAACTGAAGAAGCAGGAAGTCATACGGTACAATTAAGTTCTGATGGAAAGTATATCATTGATAGTTATACTAGTATAGATGTTCCTAGAATCGTTAAAAGAAAGTCAATTGACGATGGAAAAGAAGTGACTATTTACACTTCTAAAAATCCAATTAAAGACTACCAATTAGGAACTACAGAATTTGTTACTTTAACATCTAAAGAGGGTAGTGATTTATTTGGTCGTATAATAAAACCCGCAAACTTTGATGAAACTAAAGAATATCCTGTTTTAGTTTATGTTTATGGTGGCCCGCATGCCCAAATGGTGACCAACTCATGGTTAGGGGGTTCTAACCTTTGGATGCAATGGATGGCAGCTGAACAAGATTACATTGTTTTTACAATAGACAACCGAGGTTCTGAAAATAGAGGCTTCGCTTTCGAAAGTGTTATTCATAGACAAGCAGGTAAAGCAGAGATGGAAGATCAATTAACAGGAGTGGACTATTTAAAATCCTTGGATTACGTGGATGGAAATAGGTTATCTGTTTTCGGTTGGAGTTATGGCGGATTTATGGCAAATTCACTGATGCTAAGACATCCTGGAGTATTTACCACAGCGGTTGCCGGAGGCCCTGTTACCGATTGGAAATACTATGAAATTATGTATGGTGAACGTTATATGGATCGTTGGCAGGACAATGAAGAAGGCTTCGAAAAAGCAAGAGTTCATAATTATGTAAAAAATCTTGATGGCAAACTACTAGAAATCATTGGTAGTATAGATCCTGTTGTGGTACCTCAACACACGATGACTTTACTTCAAGAATTTGTGAAAAATAAAGTACAAGTAGATTTTTTAAGCTATCCTATGCATCCCCATAATGTTAGAGGTTTAGACCGAGCGCATCTAATGAAAAAGGTGTTGGATTACATAATTTTAAATAATAAATAAAACTACTACTGGCGGAGGGCTAGATTTTAAATTTTTCTGAATCTCTTTTTATAACTTAATTTGAAGTGTCATATAAAAATTTCTATTAGCTGAAGGAATAATTCCTGGCCCAGGATAACCCGTAGCGCGTCTAGTGAAATAATAGTTATCTAAAACATTATTAACACCTCCTTCTAATTTGAATTTTTTATAGGTATAGGAAAACGAAATGTCCAAAACATTATAAGAAGGAATTATACCAATCACTCCACTTAAGTTTCCCTCTACAGCGTTAGTGGCATCTGTAAACTGTTGTGATAGGTACGTGTACTGGAAATTGGATAAAAAGTTTTTGTAGCCAAACTTTAGTCCGGTTTTAAAATTTAAATTAGGAACGAATTCAACTTTTTTTCCTTCAACACCATTTTCTTCAGATACCGTGTATTTAGAATCTATTATTGATGTATTAATAAAATAGTTAAAACTATAATCATTGTCTTTAATAAATAATTTATTCAAATTAAAATCAATCAATGATTCCAAACCATAAATAATAGCGTCACCAACATTACCACGAACCGTTTTTACACTCCCATCAGGAAATGCTTTCTGTATAAAGCCAATTCTGTTTTTGTAAAATAATCCAAAAACTCCAACATCATAGGAAACTATATTTTTAAAAATTCCTCTTAGACCAAGATCTGTAGTAAAACCTTTTTCATCGCTAATGCTTGGACTTATTGAAAAAGAAGGGTTGATAATGCTTATATCTGAAAAGGTAACTGATCGATAATTTTGAGAAATATTACCGTAAATTTCTAAAGCATCAACTGGCTTATATCCTATTCCTATACCAAGCAGTGCAAACGAACGCTTCCTTACTTCACTATTATCTATAGTTTCGTTTAAAATAACGTTTCCAGCTGCATCTGTATTTATATTTTTATAAAAACCTTTACTTTCTGTTTTTATATATTCAAAACGAAATCCAGGAGTAATCGATAATTTATCATTTATATATAAAATATTTTCTCCAAATACCGCGATATTTACATTTGGATAGGTATAATTAGACTGATTCCCGTAATTAGGATATTCTTCCAACTGAAAATCAAAATTTGGGTCTGTTCCTTCAGATCCGGGTCCTTGCTGATCAGTATTATCTGCTTTGTAATATTTAAAACCTAATAACATTGTAGCTTTTTTATTGAAAAGCTTATATTTATTTAGAATTCTTGTTTCAAAACCAAAATTGTTAAAATCACCTTTTATAAGATCTCTTTCTTCCAAAGGGTCTATTTGGTCAACCCTATTCGTTCTAAAACCAAGAGAATATCTTGAAGCATTTAAACCAAAAGCATTAAAAGTAAAATTGATATTCTCTGAAAATTTATGTTCAAACTTTAAATTATACAACAACCAATCTACTTGAAACCAATTTCTAGCCCGATTACTCTGAAAAGGATTAGAATTAAACATTTGATCAGTTAATCCGCCAGCTTGTTGAGCTAAATAATTCAAATAGGTAATTTCTCCACTAATTTTAGTAGCGCTTTTAATTTGATAGCCTATATGAGCATAAATATTTTTTGATTCAAACTTAGAATTGGGTCTAAATCCATCTCCTTTCTTATAATTAAAAAATGAATAATAGCTCCATTTATTTTTTGTTCCACTAATACTTGTAAAATTTGTATACAGGTTATTATTACCAATGGTATTTCTAGTAATAAACTCGAAGGGTTTATTTGGATTTGGTGATTTTATTATAAAATTAACTAATCCACCAAACTGTGTCCCATATTGTAAAGAGGCCGCACCTCTTACTATTTGTATTTCTTTTAAAGCTTCGGCTGCTGGAGAATAATAACTTTCTGGATAACCTAATACATCCGCGCTAATGTCGTATCCATTTTGACGAGTGTTAAAATTTGCTGTTCTATTAGGATCTAGACCTCTCCCTCCAATATTTAACTGCAGTCCAGCATCATCATTTTGATATATATTTAAACCTGCAACTTGGCTATAGATTTGTCTTGCATTATTAGAAGCTAAATTAGCCATGGATTGATCCACCAAAACTACTTCCGTTTTTTTCCCAGCGTAAATGGCAGTTCCTTCCACATCTTTTAACCGTTTTATTTCAAAAGTTTTTGCTTTACGTATCTTGATTTGTACCTCGGAAAGTTCTTCTGAGAGAACTTCTAGTTTTTGATTAATGATGGTATCTTTAGAAATAGTAATCGTTTGTTCTTCAACTTTATAGCTATAGGAAAAAAAAATTAATGTTATTTTTTTCTTGTGGGTTGTAAATTCAAAGTAGCCTTCTTTATTTGTAGTTGTTAATTTACCAGATTCTTTACTAAATATTTCAATGTTATTAATAGGTGAGTTTACTTCCTCATTATTTACAAAGCCTGATACTTTGTTTTGTGCAATTAAGTTTAGTGTCAATAAACACATTACTATCAATAAATTAAAATCCTTTAATTTCATCGTTAAATGGTAAAATCCACTCTTTTGGGTTAAACGTTTCTTTTTGTTGGTACAAATCGATATTCTTATTGATAAAAGGTTGACTCAAACGGCCATTTAAAGCTACATAACTTTCAACAAATACTTGTATATTTTTATGACCTTTACTTTTAAAATGATCTCCTAAGAAGTGAGCATATTCTAAAATAAAATCAGGTTGAAAGCTCATTTGTTTTTCTTGTAGAGGTGTTAAAAAATCTTGATTATCTACGTAAAAAAAAATACCCGTTTTGCTGTTTGTAATTTTAAAATTAGCATATCCCATTTTTTCCATAAGCATAACGCGCCATGAAAAACGATAGCCTTCCTCTGTCCAAAATAATTCGTTTGGATATAAAGCATATCTAAATGGAAGAAATAATTGAACAATAAAAAATAAGGAAAGCACTATAATTGTTATTTTTTGATGTTTAAAATTATAGATTTCTTTAACTTGAATTTTTTGCTTTAATTTAAAAAAATAATTTAATATGCGTTTTAAAAATAAAATAATTTTATGGTGAAATCCCGCTTCAAAAAAGATTAGAGAACTTACTATCATTACATATGGAAACATGCCAATTGGGAATAAAATTCCGGTAAAAACATGAAAAAAAACAACCAAGGCAAAAGCAAACCATCTTGTCTTTTTGTAAAGTAATAAAAAAGGTATTGTTAAGTCATAAATCATTCCAGACCAACTCATGGCATAATGAAACCAATTTTGTTGCATTAATGTTTCTCCTATAAAAGGTAAATCATATTTAGAAGGAAGCCATACTTTTAGTGGCATTGCTTTAAATAGCCAATCGGAATTTATTTTAGTTAAACCCGCATAAACATAAACGATGGATACCAATAATTTAATAGCATCAATAGACCATTTTGGCACTAAACGATATGATTTTTTTTTCAGATATGAATCTATTGAAAAGGAACTATTTGCAGGTAAAAAAATCAAGAGAAAGCTAAGAATACTTATAAAATAATAATGGTTTAAATACGTAGTTTTATCCATTAACTCGATATAAGTAAAGCTTAAGAAAAAAGTAATTATGGCCACTCTGTACTTAAATCCTAAAGCAACAAACAATGCAGATAAACCACAGATAAAAAAAAGTAAATACGTTAAATTACCTAAAGGTTTTACCCACTCAAAACCGTAATAAGTAAAATGAAATTTGGGTTGAAGGTATAAAGTATTGATCCAATCTTTAGACCAAAACCTAATAATGCTATACAACATCATAAACCCAAAACCAATCCGAAAAATGATTAGAGGAGATGCACTATAACTTTTACTTAAATATGTCTTTAAATTAAATATCATAATACAAAAAAGGTTGCTTTTTAAACAAGCAACCTTTTTAAGTTTTATATGTTTATTAATTAATCACCATCAGCATCCACATAATCTACACTAATATTAAAAGCTTGTAGCATATCAACTTTCAATAAAACAACTACCGTTTGTAAAGCATCGTAAGCATTCGTCATTTTTGTATTGTCTTCATTTATTTGCATAGAAAAATCATCATCAAGTAGATTTATTTTTTCTCTTGCTAGATCTAATTTATTATTTATTAAAATAACTAAATCAGATTTATTTAGATAATTTAAATAATCACTAAAACTACTATCGAGAGAATTGGTATTATACGATTTACCATTGAATAGATTTTGTACTGCATTAAGTGCATCTAATGCTAGAATTTTAGATGACTCCTTATTGAATAATGCTTCTACTTTATTTGGTAGTGGATTTGAAGAAAAATTCCCTGCAGGAATTCCAATTTTATTGGCTCTCAAACCTTTTTCATAATAATAAATATAGTCGTTTACGAACTGATTAAAACCACTAGTAGCAGTATTAGATGTACTATTAACAAAAACATCTCTATATGATGATGTCCAGTCATTCAAAATAATTCCTGTTAAACTTTTCATTTGTACTACTAGATCCGATAGGTAGAGTTTGTTATTTTCACTTTCGGAATCAATTGTATACTTATTAAGTATGGCAGAATCTGTGTCCTCTATACCATATAACATATAATCTAAAGCAGGAAAGCCTACCGCATCATTGTTATTTGGATGCTCTAGGTCTGCAACTCCTAAACTTATATTGCTTTTTATGTCGTCATTATTTGTAGGATATATATTCATTTGAAAATGATACGAGATTTCTTCAGCCTTACCAATATTGAACATTTCAACGAATTGCCATGATTTATAAGCGTTTAGCCAAGATGTCCTTAGGGCTGATAAATTTTCTGTGTTTGGATCAGTAATAAAATCATCTTTTGTAAAGGCTAAGACTTCTAATTTTGTATTTAAATCTTGATATGAAGGTATAATAATATTATCTGCTATATTTGAAAGCATAGCTTTTCTATTAAAATCATCATTATTTCCGAAATCAGTTGTATCATCGTCTTTACTACAAGAAATTACGATTATTAATACTATTGTTAGTAGTGAAATATTTTTTAACATTTTACTCTTTTATATTTTAAAATAATTGCGAAATTAGTAAGTAGTTACCATATAAAAAAATACACGGCAACTACTTCTTGGTTAATTAAAAAAATTAATTGTTATCATCTGCTGCTGCTTCAACAGTAAAACCAAATTCTGCAGCAATTTGTTCAGACATTTGGTCTAATGTTTCCGATGTTAAGTCCCAAAAACCGTTTCCTGCCATTAATTGATCTATAAAACCATCTACCTGTGGTTTGTCAAAATAAGGTGAATTCGTATTTGGAATGCGAGTAAACTGTAAACTAAAAATAAATCCATATCCTTCAGAAAGATTATGAAATGCTTTTGCAGGATTATTTTCCGCTATATATGTTTTACCGGCTTGTAAGTAATAAACTGATCGTACTGCTATAATCAAAGATATTTTTTCTCTTAATATGCTTACTTGCTCATCACGAAGTGTGTAGTTTTTTCCGACTATGGCTGCTCTACCTAATTTGAAAGCATCATAAATATCTCCAGCAATGCCTGCAAAACTTGGATCGCCCTCTACTTTAGCTAAATATTTATTTAAAAAATCATCTACTCCTAAAACAGGAATATTATTCTGAGGGTCTTCTTCTGCCCCATATAAATATCCAAAAGCTTCGTCCCATTTATGTTCCATTGTGGTATAATCTTTACCCTCGTCAAGAACATCGTTATCATTATTTACTATATTATCACCTGCATCCAAAACTGATGGGCTTAAGTAATTATTTAATATTTGATCAGTAATTAATGCACCAATCAGCCCTTTAGCAAAAGCTTGGTTATACTCCAAACCTTTACCATTAATATAGCGAGTTGATCCACCTCCATTTTCTTGTAATTGTCCAGAATTTCCTGCACTTGCAACATTGTCCCAGTTTGGAAATACTTCTTGAACCTGTTCTCCAATGTAGCTATCAAAATCTGCTTTTAATGCATTTGAAACTGTCGTGTTAGAAGAAAAATAATCTATTGATGCTGCAGTTTTACTTCTAACATTTTTACTAGAACTATTTAATTCTAATCCAGGTAAGTCTTCAAAATCACTAGCACCCTCTATGTGTGAAAACATAGCATCAAGTTCAGCTTGTGTTTTTAAAGGATCTTTTATAGCAGAAGCAATTTGACTTGCCATCTCTATTCTTGTAATTTGACCACTATAAGATACTGCATTTTCTCCATCCCTAAAAAAGGAATAGGTAGCAGGGGCGGTAATTACAGGTTCTATAAAAATATTTGAATTCTCATCATCCGATGAACAAGACATTACTATCATAGATAATAATATAGTAAAACTTAATTTAAAATTTTTCATTATTTATTATTATTTTTATTTAGACTAATTATTGATAGTGCAAAAATAATGCACAATTTTAAATTACACAAACTTATTTAGAATAAATCTTAATAATAATTTTAAACTAGTTTTATTTTTAGTGAAATAGTATTCCTATTGCCACTGAAAAGCAAAAGTGTTAAAAACAAAATTGTGCCATATGGTTTTAAATGATGACTAAAAATTATAATTTTTTTATCTTTTTTAATAAAACAAGACTGTTTAAAAATAACTCCCCGTGTCTTTAATCCTCAAACTATTTTGGGTTAAAAAGACGTTATTTAAACAGCCTTGCTCTTATTTAACAAATTTTATTTGTTTCCCAACATCAACAACTCATTACAAACTACTTCTGTAGTATAACGTTTGATACCCTCTTTATCTTCCCAAGAACGACTAGTTAGTTTACCTTCAATTGCTACTTCTTTTCCTTTTGTTACATAATTTTCAATAATATCAGCTGTTTTTCCCCAAGCAATTACATTATGCCATTGTGTATCTGTTACTTTTTCGCCTTCTGGGTTTTTATAAGATTCATTGGTTGCTATACTGAATTTTGCCAATTTATTTCCAGAATCTAAATTGATAATTTCTGGATCATTTCCTAAGTTTCCAATCAACTGTACTTTGTTTCTGAGTGTGTTCATGATTTTAATTTTAATGTTAAACAGTTAAGAATTAGTCCTCGAGTTTATCCCGGGGATCTTTTATTGAATCTAAATCTTGAATCTATTTTTAATTCAACCCTATAGTATTCAATAATGCAAACATATTAACGAATCAAAATGATAGTTGGTTGTTACTTACTTACTTTCGTTTATAGTTGTTTGTAAACGTTTGTAAACAACTATGGAGAGTGAACTTTTGGTTGAGATTGATACAATTCTACTTTATAAAAGCGATAACTCACTAACAATTATATAATTATCTATTCTCCATCCTAAACGAATGCGATGACTTAGGATCTTCAAGTTTATCTATTTACTATACAGTTTTAAAGTATTAGATACTATATTGATTTATATTCAAAATATTTAGAATAGAAAGTTTTAGAAGTGGTAACTAACTGCAGCTATAAAATTAATTCCAGCAGCAGTAATTCCTGAAGAATAGGTTCTGTAACGTTGGTTGGTAATATTCTCTAACGTAGTGTTTATTTGAAAGGCTTCGGTTACTTTATATTGTATTCCAAAATTCAGTGTATACCAAGAGGGTGAATATGGATTCCCGTTTTTATCTAAAGCATATAAATATGCTTTGCTTTGCTCTTCTGGAGCAAGATCGTCATAATCAAATTGTCCATTATAATTTGTATAAGCATCTAGCTTTAATTTTTTTAATTCCCATATTAAATGGGCATTTCCAAATTGAGGAGCGACATGTCTTACTGCAACCTTAATATTATCTTTTTCTAACTGAAAGCCACCGGTATAATTATATTGAGATGTAAATTGTAGTTTTTTAGAAAAATTAATTTCTATTCCTGCTTCAAAACCATAAATTTCCGCTGAACCACCATTTTGTATGGCTTGAATAGCACTCAATTCTCCTTGGTAAATTATTTCAGTTTGACCATTTATACTAAAATCTCTTCTAACTAAGGCATCTTCCAAGAATGTCAAATAACCGGTAATATCTATACTTACTATATTTTCAAAATTTAATGTTGCCCCCAATTCACCATTATAAGCAAACTCAGGTTTTAAGTCTGGATTAGGCACTACAATAGATCCTGGTTCACTATCAAAAATTTTACCAACATCATCGATGTTTGGTGCCCTAAAAGCAGTTGAAAAATTAATCCTCCAATTTAAAATATCACTCGCTCGCCAATTTATTCCTGCACTTCCTGTTAAAGCTCCTGTATTTATATCTGCTTCGGTAAAAGAAAAGTCAAAAAAAGGAGTGTCAAAATTGGCATATAATAATACATGATTATAACGAACTCCTGCTTGAAAAGAAAAATTATCAGATAACTTAGATTGTAAACTAACGTAAGCAGCCATTGACTGCCAAGTGGATCCATCTGGATAACGAGAAGCTGTTGCAGTAACATTTCTATTATTAATATTTGTTTTTGTTCCCTTTGAGTTTACTTTATTATAAACATACTCTAATCCGTAAAATAATTTGCTTTTACCAAATTTTTTAATAAAATCTAATGCAGAAGTATATGCATTTACTTTCTCGTTAGTTTCATACAATAGATCATCTCCAAAAGCTCTTTCTTTTCTTCCTTCTTTAAAGTTTTGGTAGGATAAGGTTAAAATACTTTTATCGTAAAAAGAGGTTCCTTTATTAGTGATTCTAAGGTTTCCATTTATCCATTTTTGTGGACTATAATCCCAAACTGCACTTCTTAATTGTCCATCTTTCTCTCTAATTAAACGATCATATCTGGGATAATCGCTAGTGCTTGTATAAAATAAGCCCAAATTAAAATCCCATTTATCAGATGGCATAAACCTTATTTTTTGCATTGCATTAATCTGATCATAACCTGTTGGGACTTGTAATCTTGCATCATCGTTAGTGAAAATAACATCTTCTCCGTTAATGGTCTCAACATATTCAGGTCTTAGATAATCGTCAGGACCATATTTCCCCATTCTTAAATCATCGAAATCAGTATAAGAAAGACTAGTTAAAAATGCCCATTCTTTTAAGCCTATATTAAAGTCTATATGTCCCGTTTTTTCTTCACTTGCAGTTGCATACCTTGCAATTGCATTTCCTGATAGAGAAATTCCTTCTTTAAAAGAAAATTTTGCATTCTTAGTATAGAAATTCATAACACCCCCCATGGCATCGCTTCCGTAAACAACTGACCCGGGTCCTAATATAACTTCTGTGCGATCTACAGTAAAAGGATCGATTGATATCACACTTTGGACATTTCCACCTCTAAATATAGCTGTATTAAAACGAATACCATCAACAGCAATTAACAATCTATTTGTTGAAAAACCACGAATAATAGGACTTCCTCCACCTAATTGGCTTTTTTGAATATAAACATTACCACTACTTTCTAATAAATCTGCTGAAGTTTGAGGATTTGAAAACATAATATCCTCGCTAGTTATACTTGTAATTTTTTGGGATATTTCAGCTTTTTTCTGTTCAAATTTTGAAACTGATAAAATTACTTCTTCTAGAGCACTAGAGTCTGCACCTAGCATTACTTTATTTTCAGCAGCGATTATTTCCCCTTTAGTTAACACTGTATTGATATGTGAGATATGTTGAAAACTAATTTTTTCAATTTCAGAAAAGTTTGAAATATCAATATTCCCATCTAAATCGGTAACTCCTGTTATCGATTGATCATTATTAAAAACAGCTACACCAGAGATTGGTTCTTGAGAATCTTCGTCTAATACTTTAATGCTTTGAGCAAAATTTGAAGAAATAGATAAAATAAAAAAGAATATAATTGATGATATCTTAATGCTCATTCGAATATTTGATTTAAAACTAAAAGTGACTTCGGCTTTTTAAAACCGTGCAAATGTAATTGATAATAATACACCATTAAAGTCAACAGGTCTAAACGTTGTTGTTTTGTTAGTTTTATTCCGTTAATTTTATCAAAATCCATGCCGAAAAACATCTTTAAGTGAACAATTACAGTACCCGTTTCAACATGTTTTCCTGTATTTATATCTTGAAAATTTCCTTCTAATAAATTAAAATAGGGTTTTACAATGGAAGAGGTATCTGGATAGAAACCTAAATGCAAACTTAATTTCAATAAAAATGAAATATGAAAATTTGCTATATCCTTAGAATTATCAAGCCAACGTAACGAGTTTTCTATAAAGTGAAAAAGGATTTTATCTTCAGCCTCTTCATTTATAGTATTACTTAAAATTTCAGCTAAAAAAATCACCAAACTGCTTTTCACCATATTGGTATGTAAAGATTGATAAGGATAAAACATTTTAGCTTCATTAATTCGCTCTAAAGTACCTTTGTTTTTATGAGATGCCTCTATTTCTATCAATGATAATAATTGAAAATAAGAAGATCTTAATTTTCCCTTTTTAGACTTTAAGACATTCCGTAACAAATAACTTTTTAATCCTGAAGATTCGGTAAAACACTTAACAATTAGATCGGACTCTCCATATTTTAAAGAAGAAAAAACGATGGCTTTTGTAGTTATAACCATTATCTAATAATCATAATTTTTGCCACTTTAGTTAGCAGATTATCATCTGATGTTATTAAAACTAAATAAACACCGGAAGCTACTTTGTATTTTCCAAAAGCGGTAGTGTCCCATTCTACACTACCTCCTTGTGAGGTCGTTTCGAAAACTAAGTTACCTGTGATATCTGTTATTTTTACATTTGCCTTTGCAGTAAGTCCATCAATAGTAACATTACCAAAATAGTTAGGTCGCACTGGGTTTGGATATGCATAAACACTCTCTAAATCTTCTCTTGAAGCAGTAGAAGTTCCGTCATAAGCTACTAAACCATTTTTAGTTGCAAAATATACAGTTCCATCCGCATCGTCTATAGAGATATCTAGCACGTTATCTGATGGTAAAGGAGAATTAGCTGACGTAAATCTTAACAAAGTTTCTTGTCCGTTAGAGGATAAATAAAACACTCCTGAAGTTGCTGTAGATATCCATTTGTTATTAGATCCATCTACTTCAATATCTGTAATTGATTGAAGAAATAAGAGCTCTTGGGGCACTCCATCATCTAAAATAATAATGGGTTGACTATCTATATCTGCTCCACTTTCAAAAAAATTTCTCGCATTATATAAAACACGAAGTCCTTTTCTTGTTCCGATCCATAATCTATTTTGATTATCAAATGCCAATGCTTTTATATCTGTAGATGGTAAATTTCCATTTCCTAACTCTTCTCCAATTTTATTAAATTCATTGGTAGTAGGGTTATAACCAACTAAACCACTTGATACAGCACCAAAAAAAACATAACCTTCTCTACTAACAACTAAATTTCCTAGGGCTAGTTCGTCTTCTGCATTAATTATATTTGAAATATCAATTGTTTGAAATTGTCCTTCTGGAGTTAATTTAATTAAGCCTTTGTCAATTCTAGATTGTACAAACCAAAAGTTATCTTGTTTATCAAAATCAGAACCATATAATCTAATTCCCAAAGCTTCATTTCCACCTGGAATTTCTAAAGGGCTATTAGTTTCATTGTATAAAATAGTAGGATCTTGGTTTTTAATTTTTAGTAACCCTTTTTGGTATGAACTCATATAGGTTTCATTAGGATTATTTGGGTTACTCTTAATAAAAACTAAATCATTTACATCTTCAACACCTAATAAATCTCTTAAACTGTCATACTTAATATTAGTCCAACTTTCGTTTCGATAATTACTAATTCCTTTTCGAGTTAAAGGATATGGATTAAATGTTAAATCTACATCACCAAATGCAACCCATAACTTTCCAGGTGAAGCTTCAATTGTAAAAGGTTGATTATAAAGAGGCCCCTCTGGTAAAACTTGAAGAGCTCGATTTACGTTAAAAGGAACTATTAGCATTCCTAAATCCGTAGTGCCTAAATAAAAAGAATTATTAAAGGCATACCCTGTTTGCAATAAATAATCATAATCAAATAAAGAAGTTACTTCATTGATCAAGACATAGCCCTCTGAAAAAGAGTGAATAGAGCTTTTAGTGGTTATTGTTAACACTCCTGAGAAAGCTCTAAAATCTACTACAGGAGATAGAAAAGTATCTATTTGTAAAAAACCAACATCCGAATCAAATTTTAAAATAGCGTTACTGTTATTAACCGCGTATAATTCGACTCCTAAAGATTGAACTCCTTTATATCCTCCTTCAATTACTGTTGCCCATTGTTGATAATCTATAATATTCTCATCAGCCACTAAAGCACTTTTAATTCCATTTTCAGAGCTTGATGCATAAATTAAGTCTCCTTTTACTGTCGTTTGAGTAATATTAATTTGACTTCCTAAATCTCCAATAAAATAGGTGTCTCCAAACTCTAATGTTTCTAAATTGTAAACAGATATGCCAAATCCTGTAGAAATATATAACCTCCCATTATACTCATTAAAATGATTGATAATTTTCATATTTGGCGGAATGGTAGTTTTATCTAGAATATCCACTACTTTTAATACATTATCCTCACCATCAATTACAATTTCTATTAACCCATTTTCATAACCAATAATATACAGTCCATTATTTTCGCTGTAATAAGCAGTAGAAATTGTATTACCAGATAATCCGTTTATCGTTGATATACTGCTAATTTCTTCAGTAGATAGATCATAAGTAAAGATTGAATTTTCAGCGGCAGCATAAATTTTATCATTCCCTTGGGAAATACTTTTAATAGATACATAAGAGAAATAACCAGTCCAACTATTTTCAAAATTCTGGGCTTGTAAAAAAAAGATCTGTAATATTAATACGACTCTTACTAATTGCTTCATAGTAAATTATTTCTCTAAGTATAACAAGCTAAAATACTATTTATTTTGATTTATGGGTAAAAAGAAAAAGGTTGTCTTTTAAAGACAACCTTTTTCTTTTTATTCAAATATTAATTAAACAATACCTTGTGCTATCATTGCATCTGCCAACTTAACAAAACCTGCTATATTAGCTCCTTTCACGTAATCAACATATCCTGATTCGTCTTTCCCATAGGTTACACAAGCATCATGAATATCATTCATAATAGTATGTAGTTTATCGTCTACTTCTTTTGCTGACCAACTTAAACGAAGTGAATTTTGAGACATTTCTAATCCTGAAGTAGCTACACCTCCGGCATTAGATGCTTTTCCTGGAGAAAATAATATTTTATTTTCTGTAAAAAGTTCAATTGCTTCTGGAGTACAAGGCATATTAGCACCTTCTCCTACACAAAAACATCCGTTATCTATAAGTACTTGAGCTTCTTTTTTATTAACTTCATTTTGAGTTGCGCAAGGCAAAGCAATATCGCATTTAATATTCCACGGACGCTCATCAGCAACATATTTAGCAGAAGGATATCTTGAAACATATTCACTTATACGAGCACGTTTTACATTTTTAAGCTCCATTACAAAAGCTAGTTTTTCAGTATTAATTCCGTCTGCATCATAAATGTATCCTCCGGAATCCGATAATGTTAAGACAGTGCCTCCAAATTGAATTACTTTTTCTGCAGCATATTGAGCTACATTTCCTGAACCAGAAATAGTAACAGTTTTTCCTTCAAAAGAATCACCTCTTGTTGCTAACATATTTTTAGCGAAATACACATTACCATATCCAGTAGCTTCGGGACGGATTAATGAACCACCATAAGAAAGGCCTTTACCAGTTAGAACACCAGTAAACTCATTCCTTAGACGTTTATATTGTCCGAATAAGAAACCTATTTCTCTTCCTCCTACTCCTATATCTCCAGCAGGAACATCGGTATTTGGACCTATGTGTCTTGATAATTCTGTCATAAAACTTTGACAAAAACGCATCACTTCAGCATCTGTTTTCCCTTTGGGATTAAAGTCAGATCCTCCTTTACCTCCTCCCATCGGAAGTGTAGTTAAGCTATTTTTAAATACTTGTTCAAAACCTAAAAATTTTAAGATGCTAAGATTTACAGATGGATGAAAACGCAAACCACCTTTATAAGGTCCTATTGCAGAATTAAACTCCACTCTATATCCACGATTTACTTGAATTTCACCACGGTCATCAGTCCAAGAAACTCTAAACATAATAGTTCGTTCTGACTCAGCCATTCGTTCTAATAACTTTTTACCTTGATATTCTTTGTTTTCCTCTATAAAGGGAATTATAACTTCAGCTACTTCAGTAATTGCCTGCATAAATTCAGGCTCGTTAGGATTCATTTTTTCAACTTTTGAAATGAATTCTTTTATGCTATCTTTCATAAAACTTTGTGTGTTTATAAAGTTAAAATTAAATTTTGTGCAAATATAAGAGTTATCTAAAAATTGAATGTTGTTTTTTAATAAATAAACGGAAAATTACAATTCAACTTTTAGGTTATGGTGATATTTATTGAGTCATTAAATAAACCCTATTGGAATTTTTATAACTAACATCAAGATTATCTAAAATCGAAATACAAAACACAATAACAATGAATGAGGCCATACTAATCTTTAGAGTATTTTTTTCATTGCTAAAATATATCCAAAATGAATTCCTTCATGGGAGTTATTAAATGCTAAAGCTTCGTCAATACTAGTTAGTATTGATTTAGTAGAAACTGTGTATGCAGTATATTTTTTAAATAAGCCTTTTTGATAATCTTCTTTTGTTTTTTCAAGTGTTGAAAAGAGCTGGTATTTTAATAATTCAATATCTTCAATTGTTGCTTTACTTTCCGATTTCGTTCCTTTTTTATATGTTCCAATCTCTGTTTCAGTGACTAAAACAGGTAATTCAGATAATCTGTAGATTAATAATTGTTGTGTAATCACAACGTGTTTTATATTCCAAAAAATGGTATTATTAAATCCTTTAGGTTTTGTGTTAAGTTGATCTAAAGTTAGGTTTTCTAAAGTTTTATAAAATAATATTCTTGTTTTTAAAGCAATGTCAAAAGTAAAATCCATGTTGTTTTATTTTATAGCAAAAATATACAATTCTTAATACTTTTTTAGATTACTTTGTAGTATGTATTTAATTGATAAATATTTTAATGGTCATAAAATAACAAATGAAAAAAATATATTACCTCTCAACTTGTGATACTAATAAACGAATTTTAAAAGAGTTAAACCTTCCTAAAGACTTTATTAAACAAGATTTAAAAACAAATCCAGTATCTGAAAAAGAATTAGAAGAACTGTATCAATTTTCTAAAAGTTACGAATTATTAATTAATAAGCGAGCAAGATTATACAATGATCGTAGTTTAAAAGACCAAGTAATAAAAGAAGCTGATTATAAGAAGTTATTATTAGAACATTATACTTTTTTAAAGCGCCCTATTTTAATAAATGAAAAAAAAATATTTATTGGAAATAATAAGGACGTAGTTGCAGCTGCAAAACATTCATTATTTTAATAATTATAACTATTTTTAATACTAATTAGAGTTAACTATTTAATGAATCAAAAGAACTTAGCTATTCTTGCAGCAATAGCTGCTAATTCCATTTATGGTATTAATTTTACGATTGGTAAAAATCTAATGCCAGAAGTAATCGAGCCTTTTGGATTTAGCTTTTTTCGAATTAGTGGTGCTGCAGTTCTTTTTATACTATTGAGTTTATTTTTTCCTTCAGAAAAAATAGATAGAGGCGATATGCTTCGTTTTATTGCTTGTGGCCTGTTTGGAATGTCCATAAATATGACGATGCTTTTTAAAGGATTAAGCTTGTCGACCCCAATTAATGGTTCAATTATAATTACTTTAACCCCTGTTATTATCTTAATAATGTCAGCTGTATTTTTAAAAGAAAAAAACACATGGCATAAATATATTGGAATTAGTTCAGGGCTTATTGGAGCTTTATTATTAATATTTTTCGGCATTAAAACACAGAACAATGCAGCTAATATCCCATTAGGGAATATTTTATTTTTAGGGGGTGCTTTTGCGTATTCCACCTATTTCATTATAGCTAAACCACTCGTTAAAAAATACAAACCTATCACATTAATGAAATGGTTTTTTTTAATTGCATCTATTATTAGCTTTCCTATTGGTATCAATGAATTTACTGCAGTTGAATGGTCTCAACTATTTATTAGTTCAGATTTCAAATTAGCATTCGTTGTAATAGGAGCAACCTTTTTTACATTTCTTTTAAATATTTATGCTTTAAAACAATTGCAACCCTCAACCATAGGAGTCTTTATATACTTACAACCTATAGTCGGAGTTTTGTTTGCTATTATTGTTGATTCATATTCGCTAAGTCCGATTCAAATTGGTGCAGCAATATTAATATTTATAGGAGTATTTCTATCCACTAGAAAGCCGAAAAACACATAGTTATAAATCTTCTGGGAATTGCTTGTGCTTTCTAGTATCCTCATTAGTTAGAACTCTAAAATCATTTGTTTTATCTAAACTATTTAAGGCAGAAAAAAGAAGTTCAGGTACATCGCGTAACTTTCGAGATTGAAGATCAATCCACCCCCCCATCATATTACATCGAGCCATGTTTATACCTTCTGCATTATAAAAATTATGTTGAAATTCAAAATACATACCTCCTTCAGAAATCCCTTTTAATTCTAAAGAAACACGAACGGGTTTACCAGGAAAAATTTCTTTAAAATAAAACATATGTTCATAAAAAACTACTGGACCAATGTGATTTTTAACCATATTTCCTTGTCCAAAACCTTTCTCCATCATAAAGCTAAGGCGGGTATGGCTCATAAAATTTATATAACTACTATTTGCTAAGTGACGATTTGCATCGAGATCGTTCCAACGAACTTCGAATTCTTTTAAATACATTTTTTAATTTTTTTTCAAAAATAAAATACTTTTTAAAATATCTATGATAACTCGTTGTTCATTTTAAACTTTTTATACTATTATTAAAAAATAGCTAAAAAAGTTTCGGTTCTCCTTTAAAAATGAGTTAGAAATCGAAAATATTTGTTAATTTTAAATGTAATTTAATGAAAATGCACAACAGTATATAGTAATTTATTACTTTGCAAAAAAAAAATGCCACTTATAAAAAGTGATTACCAACCTTCCTTTATTTTTAGAAATGGGCATTTTTCTACGATATATTCTGCAAAATTAAGAATTTCTCCTAGCCTAATCCAGAAAAGAGAACGTGTTACACTGCCTGATAATGATTTTATTGATATAGATTGGTCTTATGCTAAAAAGCCTATAAAAAAAGTAGCTATTTTACTTCATGGATTAGAGGGAAATGCTCAAAGAATTTATATAAAAAGTGCTGCTAAGGCTTTATTGAATGATCATTGGGATATTGCCGCTATGAATTTTAGAGGTTGTAGTGGTGAGGATAATACAAAATATCAATCCTATCATTCTGGAAAAACAGACGATTTAGAATCGATTATTAATCATATCTTAGAAAAAGATCACTATCAAGAAATTGTTATAGTAGGATTCAGTTTAGGAGGAAATTTGCTTTTAAAATATTTAGGTGAACGAAAAAATATACCAAAAGAAATAAAAAAAGGAGTAGCAATCTCAGTACCTACGTGTTTAAGGGGGTCTTTAGAGAGCTTAAATAAACAGGAAAATTGGCCTTATAGAACCGTTTTTCTAAAAAGCTTGCGAAATAAATACCAACTAAAAATGAAGCAATATCCTGATAAAATGCTTGATTCAGATTTAAAAAAAATTAAAACCTTACAGGACTTTGATGATATTTACACTTCCAAGGCGCATGGTTTTAAAGATTCCTATGAATATTATGAAAAAAACAGTAGCAATCAATTTTTACCTAACATTAAAGTTCCTGTGTTGATTTTAAATGCAAAAAACGATAGTTTTTTGAACCCCGATTGTTTTCCTTTTGAAATTGCAAAAAGTTCAAAATATATTTTTCTAGAAACTCCATTACACGGAGGACATGTAGGTTTTCATGAATCTAACAAAACTTATTACAGTGAGAAAAGAACAGTTTCCTTTTTAAAAATTCAAAAATAATAGTTTGGATTTTAGCAGCTTTAACTAGGTGCTTATTTATTAAAAACCATATTAAAAAAAGATTCAAAGTGATCTAAGTTATTACACTCCCGCACTAATTTAGTACCTTTGCTTCTTTTAATAAATAGTTTATGATTCAGTCAATGACCGGGTATGGCAAATCAGTAATCCAGTTACCTACCAAAAATATTACCGTCGAAATAAAATCGTTAAATAGTAAAAGTATCGATTTAAATGCTAGAGTTCCATCATCCTATAGAGAAAAGGAATTAGCTATTCGTAAAAGTATTTCAAAATCGTTAGTTCGAGGGAAAATAGATTTCAATCTTTATGTTGAAAACACTGGAGAAAAAACAAATGCGAAAGTGAATGAAGTAGTAGTAAGACAATATATGAATCAACTTAAAAATATTGTTTCTGTTGACGATGAAGAGCTTTTAAAAATGGCTATAAGAATGCCAGAAGCTATGAAAACCGAACGAGAGGAAATTGATGCAGATGAATTTAAATCTATTTTAGAGGCAGTTAAAGAAGCATTAATAGCTATTAATATCTATAGGTCTGATGAAGGAAAAGTTCTAGAAGAAGATTTTAAAATGCGAATTAATAGTATTTCAAATTTATTAATAAAAGTAACTGATGTTGATTCGGATAGAATTGAAATTGTTAAAGATCGCCTCCGAAAATCAGTAGGTAATTTAAAAGAAGCTGTTGATGAGAATCGCTTTGAACAAGAGTTGATTTATTATTTAGAAAAGTATGATATTACTGAAGAGAAAGTGCGTTTAAAAAATCACTTAAACTACTTTAATGAAGCCTTAAATTCTTTTGATTCCAACGGAAAAAAAATCGGATTTATTTGTCAAGAAATAGGTAGGGAAATCAATACAATTGGATCAAAATCAAATCACGCTGTCATGCAACAATTGGTAGTACAAATGAAAGATGAATTAGAAAAAATAAAAGAACAAGCATTAAACGTTTTATAATGAAAGGAGGAAAATTAATCGTTTTTTCAGCACCATCTGGAAGTGGAAAAACTACCATCGTTCAACATTTACTTAAACAAGAGAAATTAAATTTAGATTTTTCTATTTCTGCTACTTCAAGAGAACCTAGAAATGGAGAGATTCATGGTAAAGATTATTATTATATTAGTTTAAAGCAATTTAAACAACACATAAAAAATAGTGATTTTTTAGAGTGGGAAGAAGTCTACCGAGATAATTTTTACGGAACATTAAAAACGGAAATCGAGCGTATTTGGTCAATGGGTAAAAACGTTATTTTCGATATTGATGTGGTTGGTGGATTGCGAATTAAAAAGAAATTCCCTTCCGAAACCTTATCCGTATTTGTAAAACCACCAAGTGTGGACGAGCTTAAAATAAGGTTAAAAAAGCGTAAAACTGAAAGTGAAGAAAAAATTAATATGCGAATTGCAAAAGCGTCAGTAGAATTAGCAACAGCTCCACAATTTGACTTTATAATTGAAAATATTGACTTGGATATTGCTTTAAAAGAAGCTGAAATATTAGTTAAAAACTATATAAACAATTCCTATGAATAAAAAGGTTGGCTTATTTTTTGGCACCTTTAATCCCATTCACGTTGGACATCTGATAATTGCCAACCACATGGCAGAATTTTCCGGACTAGATGAGGTTTGGTTAGTGGTGACTCCGCACAATCCACATAAAAAAAAGAATACTTTGTTAGAAGACACTCATCGATTGGCCATGGTTCGAATCGCTACTGAATCGTATCCAAAATTAAAAGCAAGTACTGCAGAATTTGATCTTCCACAACCAAATTACACGGTTAATACCTTAACGGTTTTAGAGGAAAAACACCCAACTAAAGAGTTTTGTTTAATAATGGGTGAAGACAATCTTAAGAATCTTCATAAATGGAAGAATTATGAAGTGATTTTAGAAAGGTATCCTATATTTATATATCCACGAATTTCAAAGAATACTGAAGATAATTCAAATTCAATTCTAAACAAAAATAATTCAGTAACTTTTATTAACGCTCCAAAAGTTGAGTTATCATCCACATTTATTAGAAAGGGTATCGCGCTAAATAAAAATATTAAACCAATGCTAAGCAAAAATGTTTGGCACTATATTGATGAGATGAATTTCTATAAAAAAAGCAATATATAACATGGTTTGTAGAGCCTGTTAATATTCCGTATTTTTGAATTTAATACTATTTATTTATGTCAAATAAACCAAAGTTTGCAGTTTTTGGAGGAGGAAGTTGGGCTACCGCTATTGTAAAAATGCTTAGTGAAAACCTAGAAGAAGTTGGTTGGTATATGCGAAATGAAACCGCATTAGAATACATTAAAAAAGACAAGCATAATCCAAATTATTTAAGTTCTGTAGAGTTTGAGGTTTCTAAATTAAAACTTAGTAACGACATTAATAAAATGGTAATTTATGCAGATTATCTCATTTTTGTAATTCCCTCTGCTTTCTTATACGCCGAGTTGAAAAAATTAAACACATCTTTAAAAGGAAAAATTGTTTTTTCTGCAATTAAAGGAATTGTTCCAGAAACGAGTTTGATAGTAGGAGATCATTTCTTTAGTAATTTAAAAATACCCTTTAAAGATATTGGTGTAATTACAGGGCCTTGTCATGCAGAAGAAGTGGCATTAGAGCGACTTTCATATTTAACCATTGCCTGTGCCGACGATAAAAAAGCACAAATCGTAGCAGATCATCTTAGTTGTGATTATATTAAATGTAAAACCAGTGAAGATATTATTGGGACTGAGTATGCTGCTATGCTCAAAAATATTTATGCAATAGCTGCAGGAATTGCACATGGTTTAGGTTATGGCGATAACTTTCAAAGTGTGTTGATGAGTAATGCAATCCGAGAAATGAAGAAGTATGTAAAGAAAATTTATAAAATGAAACGCGATATTAATGGTTCTGCATACCTTGGAGACTTATTAGTGACAGGCTATTCTACATTTAGTAGAAATCGCATGTTTGGCAATATGATTGGAAAAGGATATACCGTTAAAAGCGCACAAATGGAAATGAGTATGATTGCCGAAGGTTATTATGCTACAAAAAGTGCTTATCTTCTTAATCAGGATAAAGAAAAAAATGCAAAAACACCTATAATAAATGCTGTTTATAGTATTTTATATGAAGGTAAGAATGCAAAAAATGTTTTTAAAGCGCTTACTGATAAGTTGGATTAATTACACCGCCAAAATACAATCTTGACCCATTAAGTCAATAAAAACAACGTTCTTTTCTTTTATGCTATAAGGATTGAACGTAAATGTTCTATCAAAAAGTTTTTCTTCAACAAAAAAAGTTACTACATATTCATTGGTAAATCCTAATACTTCGTCAGAAATCAATTCAACTTTTGATCCTGTATGAGGCAGTAAATCACCCAAACCGTGACGTAAGGTGGATGTTTTTTTATTTTTATTCGTACCTCTAGACATTACTAAAACAGACTCAATGATATCTTCACGATTGTTGATTAAATAAACCATCCAAGTTTTAGCTAAAAAATCTTTATCCCATTCATGTGTTGCAACAACCTGAATGTTTTTAACAATTGGTATAATAATGTCTTTCTTCATAATATTTTATTATTCTCATTCAGAAGGAGGAAACGAATAAAAAATAATTGAGAGCCTTTAATTTACAATAAATGACATGTTATAAACTCTTAAACTGCTCTAAAAAACGAACATCATTTTCACTAAACATCCGAATATCTGGAATCTGGTGAAGTAATAAAGCAATTCGATCTATTCCCATTCCGAAAGCAAATCCTGAATAAATTTCAGGATCAATATTGCAGTTTTTTAACACATTTGGATCTACCATACCGCAACCCATAATTTCTAACCAACCAGTTCCTTTCGTCATTTTATAATCAGTTTCTGTTTCCAATCCCCAATATACATCAACCTCAGCACTTGGCTCTGTAAAGGGAAAGTAAGAAGGACGTAGGCGTATTTTAGATTTACCAAACATTTCAGTGGTGAAATACTGAAGAGTTTGTTTTAAATCTGCAAAACTAACCCCTTTATCCACATACAATCCTTCCACTTGATGAAAGAAACAATGTGATCTTGCTGAAATTGCTTCATTACGATATACTCTTCCAGGAGAGATAGTTCGTATTGGAGGTTTATTGTTTTCCATATAACGAACTTGAACTGAAGAAGTATGTGTTCTTAATAATACATCTGGATCTTTTTCAATAAAAAAAGTATCCTGCATATCACGCGCTGGATGGTATTCAGGAAGATTTAAAGCTGTAAAATTATGCCAATCGTCTTCAATTTCGGGTCCTTCAGAAACATTGAAACCTATGCGCGAAAATATATCTATAATTTTATTTTTTACAATAGAAATTGGGTGTCTAGATCCTAATTCAAGAGGTTCTCCTGGACGTGTTAGATCTCCATAAACTCCTTTTATTTCATCATCGCTTTTTAAAGGTGTTTTTAAGGAAGTTACTTTTTCGGTGGCTTTGGTTTTTAGTTCATTAATAGTTAGCCCAAATTCCTTTTTTTGTTCGTTTGGAACGTTTTTAAATTCAGCAAAGAAATCATTTAGTAACCCTTTTTTTCCTAAATATTTAATTCGAAACTGTTCCACTTCCTCATGGGACTTTGAATTAAAAGCCTCAACTGCTGCTATATGTTCTTTTATTTTGTGAATCATAATTAAAATATTTCAAGATTGCAAAATTACATTTTTTTAGTTGTAGCACAACAAATTTAGCAGAAAAGCGTATCGTTCCTATCTAATTTGTTTTTTATTTAATAAACTCTTTTTCTAAAAAATAATTTACAATTGCTTCTTTCATTAATACACTTTGCTCTCCAGCTTTTAATGATGGTAATTCTTCTAGTATTTTATAATGTGGCCATCCTTCTTCGTCAAAATAATCGAAAATATAATAACCAAAAGGTTCTAAAAGTCTACAAATAGCAATATGCATTAAATCAAGTTTATCATCTTTACTGTATTTGGTATTTAGATTTCCTTTTTCTTGCAATCCAATAATATATATAATTGCATCTAAATCTAAGGGATCCCCATCGGCAAATTGGTTGCTTAAAAGCACAACCAATTCTTCCCATTGCTTTTTTAATTCTTCGTCTCTTGCCATGTTAATTTATCAATAAATTAGGGTTTCAAATAATTACCTACCCTTTTTTAAACATCGCAAAGATAATGTATCTTTATACTAAATTCATTGCATGAACTTATTAGACATTATTTTAGGGATCATTTTAATATACTCTTTCTTTCAAGGAACGAAAAAAGGACTTTTTGTAACATTAGCTTCTTTAATAGGATTGGTATTAGGTATTATAGGCGCTGTCTATTTTTCCGACTATGCAGCTAACTATATCAATGAATGGTTTTCTTGGAAAGAACAGACAACAAGCGTTGTTGCAATGGCTGTTACCTTTATAGCTATTGTTATTATTGTAAATTGGGCTGGAAAATTCTTAACAAAAATAGTAGATTTTGCTTTTTTGGGTATTTTTAATAAGCTTCTTGGAGGTGTTTTTAATATGATTATCTCCGCTTTTATAGTAAGTGTAATTTTTATGTTTTTTAATGAATGGAATGCTACCGAATATGTGATTTCAGAAGAGAAAAAAAACAACTCTTATCTATATGAGCCTATTGCTAATTTAGCTCCCTTAATATTGCCTGATTTAATTGAAGAAATTGAAAACATTGATATTCCAAAAGACATTTTAGACATCAATAAATCCGAAAAAAAACAATAATTATTACAGTTCTTTAAGGTCTGAAAATGGAATCCATCCTTCTTTCCCATTTGCAATCTCGATAAGGGCCCAGTCAGTAATTTTTTCAACTAATTGAACTTTGGTGCCTTCATGAAGCTTAAATGATATTTCGCTACCTAGATTCGGTGCTTCTCTAACTTCTATACTTTCCGCAACAATAATTGCAGGTTGATTTTTAATCGCATCATCGTAGATTGAATAAGCCATAGAAAGAGACATTCCTATAAAAACAAAAGAAAAAGCAGCAGCAGCGAAGAACAATCGTTTAATACGTTCTGAATATGAAAAATAGTAAATTAAAAAAAATAACATAAAACATATTGAAAACAATACAGTTGAGTATGCCCATCCATCAAAAGTAAGTACGTCAGATATAGTATGATACCATTTATAAAATATGGTTTTTGGTAAAGACTCAATGGCATCTACTTTTGCATTTTCAGCAAAAGCTAAATTGTTTTTTATATCAGCATCATTGGGTGCTAATAATAAAGCTTTTTCGTAATAATAGATGCTTGGACCAATATTATTAAGCTTATAGTGTGCATTTCCTAAATTAAAATATAATTCTGAAGCATGTTGTTCATTGGATATAATTTTCATCCAAGAATTGACTGCTTCTTGATATTTTTGGGCTTTATACAGTGATTTTCCTTGCTCGAAAAGAGATCTATTCTGTGCAAAAGTTAAAACAGTAAAAAACAATAAAATAATTAAAAATGTATTTTTTATAGAACCTAACATTTTTAAAATAGTACCTTTCATTATTGAATCTGTTTATCAATATTAGAAATAACTTCAATTGCTTTTTCGTAATCCTGCTTCATCATAACATCAGATGTTGGAGTATAACGAGCAAACTCACAACTTTTAAGAAGGGCTATAAAATCTAAAACCACCAATTCTTTAACTTTTCTTTCGGCCAATAAAATTGTGATTTTTTCTTTTGAAAACTCCGATGTAACAATGTCTAATTTAGCTCTTAAATAATTATGTAAAGCACGTTCTAAAGCTTCATAGAATACTTCTTGTTTTCCTAAATTATTTTTTGCTTCTGATAAATATTTTTTAGCCAATTTTGTTGCTTTTCTAAACCGTTTACCTTCTAAATCACTCATTCTTTTTCTTCTTGTATTTCCAATTAATATAATGAATGGAATTAATAAAAAAGGAATCCCAGTTATAAACCAAAACAGAGAGGTTTTAAAAAATACAGGTCGATTTATAGAAATTAATTTAGTGGAAGTCTTTATATATTTAAATTGATCATTGATTAAAGAAATAGTGTTTTCGTTACTTGCAGCATCTTTTAATTTATTAGGCTGGTTGGGTACAGGGCCCTTTTCAACTTGTATTATTATTTCGTCAGATGAAACCGTTTTATATCTTTTTAAAGCAGGATCAAAATAAGAAAATATTATAGGTCGGATAGGATAACTCCCTTTGTATTGCGGAATAACAGTATATGTATCCTTTATAAAACCATTCATCCCTTTTATATTAACTGCTACTTTATTATCCCTAATAGGTTCGTATACTTCTAGTGAGCTAGGTAAATTTAAAGATGGTAAGTTGAATAATTTTAAATTTCCTGTCCCTTCTACTTTTATTTTTAATTCTAAAGCTTCGTTGGCATCTAAAGTTGATTTATTTGTTGAGACGTTAAAATTAAATGTACCCACAGCTCCAGAAAAATTATCTGGCTTTTCTTCTAATGGTAAAGGTTTTACCGTAATTGTTCTTTTTCCTGCAGAAACTGTTCTATTGACACGAGTCATTCTTCTACGACCAAATATGTCTCTTGATTTTCCTGGAACATCTATAGGAATATCTAATGTTAAGGGCTCAATAATTAAGGCTCCTGTTTTTTGAGGATATAATACTGCTTTTCTTAGGATTACATATCGATAGGGTTTCCCTCTAAACGTTCCTTCAAAAATTTGCTGCTTACCTTTATCTGCAATATTTTGGCTCCAAAAGTCTTCAAATTTTGGCGTCTCTATTTCTTGCCAACTCCTTGTAATACTAACGTCATTTGATACGTACAACTTATATACAACTGTAATGGCTTCATTTAGATAAGGATTAATTTTTGACACTTCTGCTATTAAATGAACATTTTCAATTGCTAAATAATCTGGATTATTCGCATCTTTTGGAATAGTTACTGCTTTTGTTACTAAAATATTTAAAGAAATTGTTTTATAAATTTGGCCATCAACTTCAATTGTTGCTTGATTGATAGTAAACGTCCCTTGAGATTTGGGTGCTAAAATATAAGAGTAGGTTTTGGAATAACTACTTTTTCCATTTATCCAAGACTGAGAAACCGATTGGTTTGGACCTCTAACAACGTTAAAATCTTTAAATTTTGGTGGAACAAAATTATCCCCATCTTGATTCATTTCAAAATCTACCTGTAACTGTTCGTTAATTCCTAGAGTTTTTTTAGTCGCTTTAGCAACAAAAGATACTTGACTTTGAACTAGTCCAATACTCAACAAGAAAAATAATATGAAAACTGATTTAAGTCTCATTACCAATCTTTTTGAGATTTTATTTTTTTTCCTTTTTGCTTTTTAGCATTGATTTTATCTTGAACCTTTTTCTCTTCATTATTCATTGCCTCTAATAAATTTTTTACTTGTTGAGGAGAAAGTTTTCCCGGTTCTGTTTTTTGTTGCTCTTGTTGTTCTTCTTTTGGTTCATCAGGATTTCCTTTATCCTTTTTATCATCACCTTCTTTTTTATCTTGCTCTTTTTCTCCTTCATCATTTTCATCTTTTTGATCACCATCTTCTCCATCCTTTTTATTATTCTCATTATCTTGGTTTTCTTTCTTATCTTCTTTGTTATCTTCTTCGTTCTCCTTATCATCATCACCACCTCCGTTTTTTTCTTGATCTTCTAGAAGTTCTTTTGCCAATGCATAATTATAACGAGTTTCATCATCTTTAGAATTATTTCTCAAGGCATTTTTGTAGGATTCAACTGCTTCCTGATATTTTTTCTCATTCATATAGGTATTTCCTAAATTATGAAAAGCACTGTGTTTATCTGATTTTGTTTTTGCTACAGCTGCAGCTTGTTTATAACGTGACATCGCTACATCGTTTAATTTTTTATTATAATATGCATTGCCCAAATTATATTTTCCTGTAGCTTCCTTAGGATTTAATGCAATAGCCTCGCGATATGCTGCTTCGGCAAAATTAAAATTGTCATTTTCCAACTCATAACTCGCTTCACTTAATGATACTTTAGCTTCCTTAATAGCTTCTTGTTTTTCTTTACTTACCTCTTGTGCATCAATAGAAAATGTAGTCACTAAAAGAAGTATAACACAAGATATATTCTTTAGTAAAACACTGTTTTTAAATATTGTGTAATTAATCTTCATTAAACAGATTTAAATTTTTAATCCAAGCAGTTTTTCTTTCCAACAATAAAAATTCAATAACTAACAAAAAAATTGCCAGACCTAAAAACCACTGAAATCGATCTTTAAAATCTGTAAATTGTTTGGCTTCAAATTCTTTTTGATTCATACCGTTTAAAATGGTCGTTACTTGATCGACAACTTCATTTGTATTGCTCCCATCTAAATATTTTCCATTCCCTTTTGTAGCAATTTCAATTAATTTTTCGGCATCCAAACGTGTTATAACTTGCTGATTGTTTTGATCTCGTTTATAATATTGTAAAATTCCATTTCTCTTAATAGGTATTGGTCCTCCTTTTTTAGTGCCTACGCCAATTGTATAAATATGGATCCCTAGGTTTGCTGCTTCATTAACTATTTGAGAAATACTCCCTTCGTGATCTTCCCCATCTGAAATAATAAACAATACTTTGTTTACCTGATCCTCATCATTATAGTAGGTTTCTGCCATTTTAATGGCTTCTGTAATTGCCGTTCCTTGCGATGAAACCATATCGGTATCCATACTGTTCAAAAATAGTTTTGTTGTGGAAAAGTCAGTAGTAATTGGAACTTGAGGAAAAGCACTTCCTGCATAACCAATAATTCCAACTCGATCACCACCTAAACTATTTATAATTTGAGTAATTAACTGCTTCGATTTGTCTAAGCGATTTGGAGCAATATCTTCCGCTAGCATACTTTTTGAAACGTCCAATGCAAAAACTACATCCACTCCTGCTCTAGAAATAGTTTCAATTTTAGTTCCTATTTTAGGATTCACTAATGCCAATGAAAGACTTCCTATAGCAAGTGATAGTATAATAACTTTAATCCAAGATTTAAAAAAAGACCGATCGGGACTAAGTAATCTTAATGCCTTTGGAGGCGCAAATTTATTTTGAGTATGTTTTTTCCATATAAAAACCAATAAAAATAATACCATAAGCCCAACGATGGCAAATAGTAAATAAAAAAATATAGGTTTTTCTAATTGATACATAATTATTTTCTTAACAAACAGAACTATTTTAAATTATTAAACAAAACTTCTAAATATGGTATATTTTAACAAAAGTTCAAATAATAATAAAGCAAAAGCAGTAAGTACAAAAGGCCTAAATAATTCGTCGTAACTTTTATATTTGGTCTCTTCTATTTCGGTTTTCTCTAATTTATTAATCTCTTCGTAAATCTCTTCTAACTTGCTGTTACTTGTAGCTCTAAAATATTTACCTCCAGTAGTTTCAGAAATTTGTTGCAGTAAATCTTCATCAATTTCTACTTGAATATTTCCATATTGAAATGATCCATTTGGTAAAATTCCTATTGGAGATAAAGCCATTCCATTAGATCCAATACCTATGGTATATACTTTAATACCAAACTCTAAAGCTAACTCGCTAGCAATCTTTGGATCTATAAACCCAGAATTATTTACACCATCCGTTAAAAGAATAATTACTTTTCCTTTAGCACGGCTTTCTTTTAGTCGATTTACAGCGGTTGCCAATCCCATTCCAATTGCGGTACCACCGGTAATTACAGTATTATATCTTATACTTTTTAATGAGGATAAAACAATGTTTTTATCGCTCGTTAAAGGTGTTTTAGTATAACTCTCTCCAGCATATTCCACCAATCCAAGTCGATCGTTTGGACGTGCTTGAATAAATCTAGAAGCTACTAGTTTTAGGGCTTCTAGTCTGTTGGGCTTTAAGTCTCTTGCCAACATACTTGCAGAGACATCTATTGCAATTACAATATCAATTCCCTTAGTAGTTTTAATCCGTGTAGACTCATCAACTGTTCTAGGTCTTGCCATCGCAACTATTATTAGAGCTATTGTGATTAATCGCAAAACTAATAATAATGGGCGTAATTTTGCTAACCAATTTTTAGGAGTAGTAAACCCTTTTAAACTAGAAATTTTTAAGACGGCAGTCTGTTGTTTTCGTTTCCAAAAAAACCATAACAATAATAACGGAAGCAATAATAACAACCAAAATATTTGTGGATTTACAAATTCGAAATTACTACTCATTCTTTTTTCTTTTTTTCTTGAGTAATTTCTAACTCAATAGAATTGATAATACGATCTTTTATGGCTTTTGTAAAACGACTATCGTCTTTATAAACTACTAATACTTCTTGTAAACCATTTTCTTGAGCAAATAACAATAACTCGTACGAACTCTTCTTTTTCAATAGTTTATCTCCTGAAACTTGAACATAAAAATCACCATATGCTTTAATTCCTTTAATTCCGTTTTCAGTTTCAAAATCTTCTCTTTTTACCACTAAATTTTTAGCTCCTGCTTTTTCTAATAATGCTAGTGACAAATCTAATGAAGATTCCAATTCTAGCTTTTGTTCTTGATTAAACTTGATAGTACTAACTCTTATATAGAGTTGGTCGTTAATATGTCCATAAGTAAAAAGACTTTTCCTTTTTATTGGTAAACTTTTAGGGACTAAAGAATCTACAGTTCTTACTAAAACTCTAGGTGTTTCAACAACAATTAAAGGTGATCCATACTCACTCTTTATCCATCTACCTTCCGAAAGATTTCGCATTTTATTACCAAGTGTTTTATCTTTTAATTCATCAAACCCTTTGATACTTCCAAAAATAACAGCAGCAATTATAACCGATGCAAAGGCAGTTAAAACAATTTTAATTCGTTTTCTTTTTAATTGTTTTTTACGGAGTACCTCTAAATATAATTTATTTTTAAGCAACTCTTCTTCAGTAGGTTCTGGAATAATCTCCTTAGTTTCATTAATAATATCTTCAACAACAGTTCGGTCTGTTTTAGCTTGACCTTCTAGTTCTTTCATCTTAGCAAACTTTATTAAATCTGCTCGTTTTAAAATTTTATCAATCTTATTGATTGTTTCTGCATCAAAATCAAAACTTCCAGCATCTTTATGCAATATCAATCGATCGATTAATTCATTACTCGTACTTTCTAGAGCAGCATCGTCTACTTCTCTTCCTATATATCGTTTTAAAATTTCCGTTAAAGAAGAGTAATAGCTTTTAGAATTATCATTTTCTAAAAAATGAGAGTGATCCAATACTTTTAAAGCCTCAATTGCTTCTTCGTATGGAGGAAGTTGTTTTGCTAATTCCATTTTTTTTCTTTTTCTTCTTCTGAAGAATAAGAAAGCAATAATTACAACAATTAAAAGTATGGGAACGATCCAATAGAATAATTTTTCAAAATCGAAACCAGACTCTTCAACTTCAAATGCTGGTTTAATGTGAAACATTTTTTGCTTAGTAGTATCTACAAGCACATTGAACACCTCTAAATTAATAGAGTCTGTATTGAATGGCTTGTTATTAATAACTACTCTTTGAGATGGAAGCGTATAGCTTCCTGAATCAAATTGAGTTAAACCATACTTCTTTATAAGTCTAATTTTATCTTGAAGTCTAGTAGTATCAATATCATAGGAATCAATTACTTCTAAAGGATTAAATGATTGTCCTTCGGGAAATAAAACCAAGGCAGTAGAATCTACCTCCACTTGAATTGAATATATAATCTCTTCTCCAATTCTTATTAGTGTAGTGTCTATAGATGAAGAAACTTGAGCTTGAGAAAGGCATACCTTAAAAAATAAAAACAACATAAAGAGATTCCTAGATAATCTAAGGAATGATATTTTTGCTTTATATAGTTTATTTTTTTTCATCTGCATGCACTGCGTTATTTTCTATTTATTATCTATTTTTAAAATAACCCAACAATTTTTTCACGTAACTTTCACCTACCATACAGGTCAATGCGCCTGCACCACTTTTTTGAAAAGATTCTTTAAAATAAGCTGCTCTTTCTAGATAGTTAGCCTTGTAATGATTTCGAACTTTTATGGAGGAAGTGTTTACCAACACTAATTCGCCTGTTTCTTGGTCTTCCATTTGAACCATTCCAAGGTTAGGAATTTGTTCTTCATTTTTATCATAGACTCTTATTCCTGTAACATCATGTTTCCCAGAAACAATTTTTAATGTCTCTCTATAATCATCTGTAATAAAATCAGAAAGCACAAAAACAATGGCTTTCTTTTTTATTACTTTCGAAAAATACTTTAATGCCATAGCAATATCTGTTTCTTTACTTTTTGGCTTGTGCTCTAATAATTCTCTGATAATTCGCAGAACGTGTGATTTTCCTTTTTTTGGTGGAATAAACAACTCTATTTCATCTGAAAATAATATCAACCCTATTTTATCATTGTTTTGTAATGCGGAAAAAGCTAGTGTAGCTGCTATTTCAGTTACAATTTCATTTTTAAATTGACCATCAGTTCCAAATAATTCAGACCCACTAATGTCTACAATTAGCATTAAAGTTAATTCTCGCTCTTCTTCGAAAACTTTTATATAGGGCTCGTTATAACGAGCAGTTACATTCCAATCGATGGAACGAACATCATCACCAAACTGATATTGACGAACTTCACTAAATGTCATTCCTCTACCTTTAAAAGTACTGTGATACTCGCCACCAAACATATGATCGCTTAAGCGACGGGTCTTAATTTCTATTTTTCTTACTTTTTTAAGGAGTTCTTTAGTATTCAATTGATGTTAATTTGTTGAAATATTGAATCTTGTGACTAAACCTTGTTTAACCGAATAAACAATTAAACATATATTAAGGCACTTCTATTTGGTTTACAATCTTATTGATAATATCTTCTGAAGTTATATTTTCGGCTTCAGCCTCATAAGTTATTCCTATACGATGACGCAGTACATCATGAACAACTGCTCTAACATCTTCTGGTATCACATAACCTCTGCGCTTGATAAATGCATAACATTTTGATGCAATTGCTAGGTTAATGCTTCCTCTTGGGGAAGACCCAAAACTGATTAATGGATTTAAATCTGGTAAATTATAATTCTCTGGTGTTCGTGTTGCAAAAATAATATCTAAAATATATTTTTCAATTTTTTCATCCATATAAACATCACGAACCGATTGTTGAGCTCTTGAAATTTGCTCTAACGTCACTACTTGATTTACTTGCTCAAAACTACCTTTTAAGTTTTGACGAACGATTAATTGTTCTTCTACTAATTGAGGATATTTAATTACTGTTTTTAACATAAAACGATCCACTTGTGCCTCTGGTAAGGGGTAGGTTCCTTCTTGCTCAATTGGATTTTGAGTCGCCATCACCAAAAATGGCTTCTCCAATATAAAAGTATTATCCCCAATGGTCACTTGCTTTTCTTGCATGGCCTCTAGTAATGCAGATTGAACTTTAGCAGGAGCACGGTTAATCTCATCTGCTAAGACAAAATTGGCAAAAATAGGCCCCTTCTTAATGCTAAAATCATTGTCCTTCATATTATAAATCATGGTACCTACAACATCGGCAGGCAATAAATCTGGAGTAAATTGAATTCTACTAAAATCCCCGTGTACGGCTTTTGCCAAGGTATTTATAGCTAGTGTTTTTGCCAATCCTGGCACACCTTCAAGCAATATATGCCCTTCTCCTAACAATCCGATTAGCAAACGCTCAACCATGTGTTTTTGACCCACAATTACTTTATTCATTTCCATAGAAAGAATATCAATAAATGCCGATTCTTTCTCTATTTTTTCGTTTAAAGCTCCAATATCTAGAGGTGTATTTGTCTGTCCCATGTTCTTATTTTAACAAAAAATAATATTTTTTAATTAAGGATTGCTAAATTGAAAAATTAACTTTTAAATCCTTGTTAACAATTGGTTAAAAATTAGATAAAATATTTAACATATTTAAGTACTATTAATACGTACTTTTCTAATCGAAATAACGGAATTTAATTGGCAAATAAATACCCTTTTTGAAAACTTTATGATTGTGAAAAATAAATTAGCACTGATAACAGGTGCAACCTCTGGAATTGGGGAAGCAACAGCAAAAATATTTGCGAAAAATGGAATTGATTTAATTCTTTGTGGAAGAAGACAAAACCGTTTAGATCAATTAAAAAAAGAATTGAATTCCTTTTGTAAAATCCACACTTTAAATTTTGATGTTCGTGATAAAGAAGTTGTTCTTTCAAAAATCAATGAACTTCCAAAAGCTTTTTCAGAAATAGATTTTTTAATAAACAATGCTGGGAACGCTCATGGATTGGATTCTTTTCAAGATGGAAAAATTGAGGACTGGGAGGTCATGATTGATGTTAATGTAAAAGGATTGCTTTATGTTAGTAAAGCGATACTTCCAAAAATGTTATTAAAAGAACAAGGCCACATCATCAATATTGGTTCTACTGCTGGAAAAGAAGTGTATCCAAAAGGGAATGTCTATTGTGCAAGTAAATATGCGGTTGATGCTATTAATCAGGGAATGAGAATTGATTTAAATGGAAAAGGAATAAAAGTAGGGGCCATCAATCCGGGAATGGTAGCCACTGAATTTAGTGAGGTCCGGTTTAAAGGGGATGTCCAAAAGGCTTCTAAAGTATATCAAGGGTTTACTCCTTTGCAAGCTAAGGATGTCGCGGAGATTATTTGGTTTACAATCAGCAGACCTGCACATGTAAATATTGCAGATCTAACTGTTATGGCATTAGATCAAGCCTCAAGTACAATCATACATAAAAAATAAAACCTTGATTAATAAACGTCTTTTAATTAAAAACTTACTCGCTCATAATGATGAAAGTAGTTTTTATGATAAAAAACGAAAAATAGAATTAGGTACTAAGGAAGGAAAGGCAAAATTTCTAAAACACGTTTGTGCGCTTAGTAACAGCAACCCAAAAAACAATAGTTATATAGTTGTTGGAGTTGAAGATGAAACCAATGCCATTAATGGGGTCGATTTTTTTGATGATAGTAAAATTCAAAACCTCATCAATGCGTACTTGACAAATCCTCCTCTAATTATTTATGAAAATGTAGCTTTCCCTCATTTATCAAATCATAAAGTGGTGGGCTTAGTGTCAATCCGACCTACTGAAGAAATAACTTCCTTACGTAAAAACATATGGAAATATTGGGGAGGCTCTATTTTTATGAGGGATGGAAGTATTTCGATGCCTAAAGATTTCGATATTATTATTAAAGACGTTAATTCTGAAATTGTAAAATCTATAGAAAACAAAGCGAAAAATAACATTGAGCATACGCTAGATGGAGTCATCGAATTCATTAATGATAAACACAAAGACCTCCCTTCATTTTACCATGTTTTTAAAGAACAATTTGTGGTTTGTTGGGCTGGAACTATTAAAAAAGTAAAAGGCGTATCCTATTATTCTAGGGTTGATATTGAATTTATAAATGAACAAGTTCGTTTGTTTTATTCCAATTTAGATGAAGTAAGTATTAGCTATAATGAACATGAGTTTAGAATTATTGAATATGTGCATTTAGGATTGAATAATCAGTATAAATATTATCCTTTAGAAGAAGTAATCATTACTTTTAATGAAAATGGGTCCTACCAAATGGATACCGTTTTACTATTTAAACCACCCCAGTTTAATAAACGGACTTTATATCATATATTTAATGCTAATAATGCTATTATTGAAAAACTAAAAAAGGAAATTCCTTTAAATAATTCAGAACAGACAGATTTAAAAAACCTTCCCGCGACCTATCTTATTTGTTTTTTAAACGATTTTACAGAAGCAAAAGATAAGCTTTATGAAGCAAAATCATTTTTAAAAAACCAAGAGGATGCTGTTTATACTTCTTATAAAGAAACGGTTCGGATTCTTAGAAAGATGAAGTATAGTTAAAACTAACAAAGTATTTGTCACTAAAATTAATCCTCTAGGACATCAGGTTGCAATAGTGTTTTGTGTTTATCATTTGCTTTTTTAGTTAGGGTAATATTTAATAAAAAAGACCTCCAAAATTTTATTTTGGAGGTCTTTTATTTTATAATTTAATACTATTACAAATCAAATTTAATTCCTTGTGCTAAAGGCAATTCGTCTGAGTAATTTACCGTGTTGGTTTGTCTTCTCATGTAAACTTTCCAAGCATCTGATCCAGATTCTCGTCCACCACCAGTTTCTTTTTCACCACCAAAAGCTCCACCAATTTCAGCACCGGAAGTACCTATGTTTACATTAGCAATACCACAATCAGATCCAGAAAAACTTAAAAACTTTTCAGCTTCTTTCATTTCATTAGTCATAATAGCAGAAGAGAGTCCTTGAGCAACCCCATTTTGCATTTCAATAGCATTTTCCACAGCTCCGCTATATTTCATTAGGTATAAAATAGGAGCAAATGTTTCGTGTTGTACAATTTCATAATAGTTTTCAGCTTCAATAATAGCTGGTTTTACATAACAACCGCTTTCAAATCCTTCACCTTCTAAAACACCACCTTCAACTAAAACATTTCCACCTTCCGCTTTTGCTTTTTCAATAGCTCCTAAATAAGTATTCACCGCATCCTTATCAATTAATGGTCCCATATGCTTAGTTTCATCTAATGGATTTCCGATAACAATTTGTCCATAAGCACCCACAATTGCATCTCTTACTTTATTGTAAACCGACTCGTGAATAATCAATCGTCTAGTGGAAGTACAACGTTGTCCTGCTGTACCAACCGCACCAAATACAGCACCAGGAACTACTACTTTTAAGTCGGCAGTAGGTGTAATAATAATAGCATTGTTACCACCTAGTTCCAATAATGATTTTCCAAAACGTTCTGCAACAGTAGCACCGACAATTCTTCCCATTCTTGTAGATCCTGTAGCAGATACCAAGGGAACTCTATGGTCAGTTGTCATCATTTCACCTACTTTATAATCTCCGTTAATGATGCAAGAAATTCCTTCTGGTAAGTTATTGTCTTTTAAAACAGTTGCAATAATATTTTGACAAGCAATAGAACATAAAGGTGCTTTTTCAGAACCTTTCCAAACACATACATCACCACAAATCCAAGCTAGCGCTGTATTCCAAGCCCAAACAGCAACAGGAAAGTTAAATGCTGAAATGATTCCAACAATTCCAATTGGATGCCATTGTTCACGCATAACGTGTCCTGGTCGTTCCGAAGGAATGGTTTGTCCGTTTAACTGTCTAGAGAGACCTACTGCAAAGTCACAGATATCGATCATTTCTTGAACTTCACCATAACCTTCTTGTAATGATTTTCCCATTTCATATGAAACCAATTGACCTAATGGTTCTTTTAGTTCTCTTAATTTATTTCCAAATTGACGTACAATTTCTCCTCTTTGAGGGGCTGGTACTTTTCTCCACTCTTTATAAGTAGTTTGCGCAGTTTTAATAACCTTTTCATAATCTTCGCGAGATGTAGTCGTTACCTTGCCTATTAATTTTCCATCAACAGGTGAATGCGATGAAATCATTTCACCTTCCGAAAACCAGTTACTTCCAGTTGAAGTTCCTTTATTTATTTCGTTAACTCCTAATTTTTCTAATGCATTTTCAATTCCAAATGCGTTTGCAATGGTAGTCATATTTTTTATTTTTTGTTGTTCTAAATTTAGTTTGTAAAGTTACGAATTCCTTATAAAATTTTAAAGAATATTGAAAAATGAAAAAATTAGTTAGCTTCCTTTACTTTTCAATTGTAATACTAGGATTATTTTAATTAATCACCAATAAACAGCTAATTTGTATCCATTATGGTGCCGCAATTATCGCAGGTTCGCAATGCTTCGGAAGCATAAAATTCTTTGAAATGGGGTTGAAAGTCTTTTTCTACATCCTGAAGTTCAAAATAAACTTCATAAAGTTTATGGTTGCAATCATCACAAAACCACATTAAACCATCTTTAAGGTTTTTTCCTTTTCGAACGCGTTCTACCACTAAACCTATAGAACCCTCTGCTCTTACAGGAGAGTGTGGTGTATTTGCAGGAAGTAAAAACATATCACCAGGTCCGAGTTTCATTTCTCGCTTTTGGCCGTCTTCTTGAATATTAACTTGAATATTGCCTTCTAATTGATAAAACAACTCTTCAGTTTCATTAAAATGATAATCCTTTCTTGCATTAGGTCCTGCAACGATCATAACTATATAATCCTTAGATGAAACATATAAATTTTTATTGGCAACAGGAGGTTTTAGCAAGTTTCTATTGTCTTCTATCCACGTATTTAAATTAAAAGGTTTTGCAATATCCATAGACGTACTTTTATCTTAGTTTAGGTAAAAATACGTTAAATGGTTGAATTGTAAAAGTAATTTTATTTGCTGTAGAAAAGTTGAGTAAAAAAGTAAGACCCGTTTTCATTTGGAATAATACCAAAACCTGAATGCGTATAATTACCTTCTATAACATGCTTATGGGTTGGGCTATTTAACCAAGCAAATACTACCGCTTCGGCCGTTTCATATCCATTGGCAACATTTTCTCCAACACGAATAGCTCCATTTTGTTTTAGAGCTTCTGAGCGTTCACCAAAATTATCATGATTAATTTGGTTCAAATCAATCATGTAGTTAGTGTGTTGTACTGCATAAGCAGAAGCATATTGCTGATCCCTTTCAATAAATGGTAAATCTAAAGATGATCTGTGTTCATTAACTAAAACAAGGATTTCATCAGCTAACTCCCAATTGGTTTCATGGGCTAAATTTAAATTGATAGTATAATCTGCTTCATCTAGAGTTAAACTATCATCTTTTGAACAAGATGCTACCGTAAATAATAATACAATAGCAAATAGGCTAATTTTAAAAAGTTTCATAATATGAGACACCAAATTTGGGGCTTGATGTGGGTACAAATATATAAAAAAAAACTAAAAAATTGCATTTCATCCTATATTTTGTGTATTTCGTCGATAATTTAAACTATAATTTTGGGGTTTTTCTTACATTTTAATTCTTACGAGCCTTGCAGTAACAATGCTTTTCGCTTATCTTAGCTTTTTTATAAAATATTTTACTGTTGAAACAAATTTTAACGCTTTTAATCGGATTTTTTGTACTTTTAAGCTGTAATAATGATCAAAAACATCATTTTATAGGAGAAATTTCTTCCAAAAACAACTCAAAAAAACAAGAAACTTTTGGAATTGTAATTCATGGGGGTGCAGGTACCATTTTGAAACAAAACATGACCGACTCTTTAGAAAGTGCTTATTTGGAAAAACTTGAGGAAGCTATTAAAATAGGTCATACTATATTAAGAGCCGGAGGGACTTCTTTGGAAGCAGTATCTGCTGCTATAAATAGTATGGAAGACTCCTCTTTATTTAATGCAGGAAAGGGGGCGGTTTTTACCCATGAAGGAACCAACGAATTGGATGCTTCTATTATGGATGGAAAAACGCTTAATGCCGGAGCAGTTTCAGGAGTTAAACATATTAAAAACCCAATAAACCTAGCATTATCAATTATGAATGATTCTCCACATGTAATGCTTTCAGGTGAAGGTGCTGAAGAGTTTGCCAGAGAACAAGGTTTTGAAATGACAAATCCCTCCTATTTTTTTACGAAAAAAAGAATGCAATCACTTCAAAAAATAAAGGATATAGAATTGCGCAAACAACATAAAAGTTTATCATTTGAAGATCCTTTCATAAAAAATTCTAAGTTTGGAACTGTAGGGTGTGTAGCATTAGATAAAAATGGAAATTTAGCAGCTGGGACCTCCACTGGAGGAATGACCAATAAACGTTGGAACCGCATTGGAGATGCCCCTATCATTGGTGCAGGAACTTATGCTAATAATTCGACTTGTGCGGTTTCTTCAACAGGTTGGGGAGAATTTTTTATTAGAGCAATGGTAGCATATGATATTTCGGCAATGATGGAATACAAGGGAATCACTTTAAAAGAAGCAGCTAAAGTTGTTATACAACAAAAAGTTCCAGATTTAGGTGGTGATGGAGGTATTGTTGCTATTGATAAAGATGGAAATATTGCCATGGAATTTAATACCGCAGGTATGTACCGTGCACATATGAATGCTAAAGGTGAGCTAATCGTTAAAATTTACAAAGATGAATAAACCCTATTATGTGGTAATTTTTACAAATAGACAATCCGAAGTATTGAAAGATAGAGTAAGATGCTAGTCTCTTGCCAAAAAATAACCCAGTTATTTAGGTTTTGAAAGTGCAAGAAATAAATTGGGTATTGCTATTAGTTATTAAAAAACTATTGAGGATATTAAAAACAAAAAAGTTAACTTAAATCATCAAGAAGCACAAACAAAAGGCAAAAACAAATGGTATTCTTGGTATAAGGATCGAATTTGTAAAGTAAAACGAGAATATGAATTTGATGATTAATTGTTGCGCTTATAAATTTATCCTTATTCAATTTTCTTATTTTAGTAATATGAAATTTTCTTTCTTCATAGGTGTATTTATATTAGTTGCTTTTTCTTCCTGTAAAGAATCAAAAAACGACATAGAACATCAATATCTATCAAAAAATTGGACGTTTTCTCAAGAAGGAGGTTCTTTATCGATGCCTGCAAATATTCCCGGGACGGTACAAACCGATTTACTTTCATTAAATAAAATTCCACATCCTTTTATAGGCACAAATGAAGACTTCATTCAATGGATTTCTGAAAAAAACTGGCAGTATAATACTCAATTTTCAGTTTCTGAAAAAACACTGCTTAAACAGAAACATTTTTTAACTTTTGAAGGGCTAGATACCTATACAGAAGTTTATTTAAATGACAGTTTGTTATTAAAAACCAACAATGCATTTAGATGTTGGGAAGTAGATATTAGTGATTCCATGAGATTAACAAATGAATTAAAAATCCTTTTTCACTCCACCGATTCTTTAGAACAAAAAGAAGCAGACAAGCTTTCTTACGTTTTACCAGAGGCACCGAGAGTGTTTACCCGAAAGCCACAATTTCAATATGGTTGGGATTGGGGGCCTACCATAAAAACGATGGGAATCACAAAAGGCATCAATCTTGTTTCTTATGAAAATACCCGATTTAAAGATGTTTATCTTAAAACAAAATCCATTTCAGATACGCTGGCTCAAATTTTTGCTGACTTAACAATTCACACACAAAAGCAACAAAAAACAACCATTAAAATCACCAATAACAATACAAAAGAAACGTTTACTTCCACACTAGTAATTTCTCCAGATAAATCTGAATACAGCATCCCATTTACGATTAAAGACCCCAACCTTTGGTGGACTCATAATTTAGGAGAACCCTTTTTATACGATATTGAAGTAGATCTCTTTAATGAGGATTATAAAAAGGAATCATTTACAAAAAAACTAGGAATCAGATCCATCGAATTGGTTACCGACAAGGATTCCATTGGGGAAAGCTTTTATTTTAAACTCAACGGAAAACCTGTATATATGAAAGGTGCGAATTATATTCCTCAGAATATTTTTCTTCCTGAAGTAAGTCAAGAAAATTATATCAACCTCATCAATGATGTGGTAGATGCCAATATGAATATGCTTCGTGTTTGGGGAGGAGGAGTTTATGAGGACAATTTCTTTTATCAACTTTGTGATGCAAAAGGCATACTTGTTTGGCAAGACTTTATGTTTGCCTGTGCTATGTATCCTGGAGATGAAGCTTTTTTAGAAAATGTGAAACAAGAGGCTATCGAAAATGTAAAAAGATTGCGACAACATCCTAGCATAGCATTATGGTGCGGAAATAATGAAAATAGTGAAGGTTGGTATCGTTGGGGTTGGAAAAATGGTAAAACAGAAGCTCAACAACAAGAAATATGGGAGGGGTATTATGCGATGTTCAATCATATTTTACCTCAAGTTATAGACAGTTTACATCCATCTGTTTCGTATTGGGAAAGCTCTCCTAAATATGGCCGTGGTGATCAACGCTACCAATTTGAGGGCGATGCTCACGATTGGTGGGTTTGGCATGATGGATATCCGTTTGAACATTATGAAGAGGAAGTACCTCGATTTATGAGTGAGTTTGGGTTTCAATCTTTTCCTAGTTATGAAGCCATCCAGTATTTTACAGAACAAGATTCTATTCATTTAAAACATTCATCCTTTTCAACACACCAAAAGCATGCAAGAGGTTTTGATTTGATAAAAGAATATATGGCACGTGACTTTCCTGTTCCCACAAAAGGAGAAGATTATGTGTATATGAGTCAGTTATTGCAAGCTCACGGAATTACAAAAGGTATTTATGCACATCGACGTGCAAAACCTTATAATATGGGAACCTTATATTGGCAATTAAACGATTGTTGGCCTGTAGTTTCTTGGTCAAGTATTGATGGTTTGGGAAATTGGAAAGCATTGCATTATCAAGCAAAAAAAGCTTTTAAGAATGTTGTTATTTCAACTTCAAAAAATGAAAAAGAATTAGATGTATACATTATTAACGACACCTTTTCTGAAATTAAAGATACGCTTGAAATTAGTCATTTAAATTTTAATGGGAAGGTTCTTTTTAAAGAGGTAGCGCTTGTTTCAAGTCCTATAAATAGCAGTAAAGTTGTTTACAAATACCAATTAAAAAATAAAGATTTCGATCATAACAATACTTTTTTAAAAATAATTTTTGATGAATCTGAATACTACCATTATTTTGCTAAACCCAAAGATTTAAATTTAATAAACGATCTGTTAACTATTGAAACAGTTAAAAACAAGGATGGCTTTTTAATAAAGTTAAAATCAGAAACTTTACAAAAAAATGTATTTTTATTTTCTGAAAAAAAAGGAACTTGGCAGGATAATTTTTTCGACATACTACCTGGAGTTTCAAAATATATTCAGTTTAAAACAGATGCTAAGGTAGTTTCAAAAATTAATTTTAAAACACTCAACCAATTTATCCGGAACTAATGCAAAAATTAATTTATTCTCTATTATTGGTAGGATTTGCATTATTTTTGGGATGTAAATCTAATGAAGTTAAAAATCTAGATTTAGTTCCACCTTTAATTCCAAAACCTCAACAATTAGAAATAAAAAAAGGTTATTTTAAAATAACCGAAAACTCTAGCGTTTTTTTCGAGAGAGAATTTACCGTTGCTGGAGAATTTCTAGTAAATTATATTCAAAACGGAAGTTCTTTTTTAATGAAAAATAATTCAGAAGAAACAGCAGCTATTGTAATTAAAAAAGATAGCACACTGCCTTTAGAAGGTTATACATTATCTGTTTCCGATACAGGTATACTTATAAAAGCAAAAAATGCTTCAGGAGCTTTTTATGCGATACAAACTCTAAGGCAACTCATGCCGATATCACTAGAAAAAGAAAAAGGCTTTCAAGAAAAAGAATTTTATATTATAAAAGTTTATGTTAAAGATGCACCTAAGTTTAAATATAGAGGAATGCATTTAGATGTTGGAAGGCATTTTTTTTCAAAAGAGTTTGTAAAAGAATACATTGCAAATTTGGCGATGCTCAAAATGAATTATTTCCATTGGCATTTAACAGAAGATCAAGGTTGGCGAATTGAAATAAAACAATATCCAAAATTAACTGAAATTGGCGCCTATCGTGAAGAAACATTAATTGGTCATTTTAATGATTCCCCTGTAAAATATGATGGTAAAAAATACGGTGGTTTTTATACCCAAGAAGATATTAAAGAAATTGTAGAATTTGCTAAAAAACATCAAGTAACCATCATTCCAGAGATTGAAATTCCGGGTCATTCTCAGGCAGCAATTAGCGTTTACCCAGAATTAGGTTGTAGTGGCGAACAGGTCCCGGTTGCGAAAACTTGGGGTGTATTTCCAAATATTTACTGTCCTAATGAACAGACTTTTATTTTTTTAGAAAATGTATTGACTGAAGTGATTGATTTATTCCCAGGAGAATATATCCACATTGGAGGCGATGAGGCTCCAAAAAAACATTGGAAAGAATGTAATCATTGTCAAAAATTAATTAAAGATTTCGATTTAAAAGACGAACACGGATTGCAAAGTTATTTTATTACCAGAATCGAAACATTTTTAAATAGTAAAGGGAAAAAAATAATTGGTTGGGATGAAATCTTAGAAGGAGGTCTTGCGCCTAATGCTACGGTGATGTCTTGGCGTGGTACTCAAGGCGCTATTGATGCCGCCAAAGAAGGGCATGATGTAATACTTACTCCTAACTCCCATGCTTATTTTGATCATTATCAGTCAAATAGTCTAGATGAACCTTTAGCAATTGGAGGATTCCTACCTTTAAAAAAAGTGTATAGTTTCAATCCTATCCCTCCTGAATTAATTAAAGAGGAGAAAAAATATGTATTAGGAGCTCAAGGAAACGTTTGGACTGAATATATGAAGACTGAAGACCAAGTAGAATATATGGTTTTTCCAAGAATTTTGGCTATGAGTGAAGTATTATGGAGTGGAGCAACAAAAAACATGGAAACAGGTTATCCAGAATTTCTATACAGACTAGAACCTTTTTTAAACAGACTTAATATATTAAATATTAATTATGCAAACCATTTGTATGAATTAGAAGGAAAATTAGTGAAAAAAAACGGATTGGTTAGTTATCAATTAAAAACTCCTTTAGAAGGAAAAGAAATAAAATATACAAGCAACGGAACAGCTTTAGACAAGCACTCAAAACTATATTCAGGAAGTATTTCAATTACTAAAAACACTACAATTCATGCGGGTGTTTTTAAAAATAATGAATTAGTAAGTGATCCTTTATCTGAGAAAATTAACTACCATAAAGCAATCACAGGAAAAGTGGATTTAAATGTGCTTCCTCATAAAGCCTATAATGCAGGAGGAAAAGAAGCATTAATTAATGGTATACATGGAAGTGACGATAGGTATGGGGATAAAGAATGGTTGGGCTTTTGGGGAGACGATTTGCAAATCACTATTGATTTAGGCGAAATTAAAACTATAAACACTCTTAAAACCCGTTTTTATAACGCTACAGGACAATGGATTTATACTCCAAAAAAAATTAGTGTAAGTTGTTGGATAGATGGAAAAGAACAGATTGTAATTTCTAAAATATTAGATTCTAAATCTGAAAAAAATATTATTGATTTTGAAATTGATCTTTCAGGTTTAAAGGGAATTCAGTCTCAAATTATAATTTTAACAATTCCAAGTTATGGCTTTATCCAAGAAGGAAAACAAGGAGCGGGTAATAAAGCTTGGACTTTTATTGATGAAATAATTATAGAATGATAGTAGAAATTTGTGCCAATTCGTTTGAAAGTGCCTTGGCTGCAGAAAAAGGAGGAGCTCATCGTATTGAGCTGTGTACGCAACTTGCTTTTGGTGGATTAACCCCATCGCGACAATTAATTAAAAAAGTAATTGCTGAATTGAATATTCCTGTCCATGTATTAATTAGACCACGAAAAGGAAGTTTTTGCTATTCAGAAGATGAATTAAACAGCATGATTAGAGACATTGAATTCTGTAAAAGCATAGGATGTCAGGGTGTGGTTTGTGGAGTGTTAACTTCAGAAAATAAAATTAATGTCGCTGCTACAAAAAGATTAATCTATGCTGCTAAAGGTATGGATTTCACATTTCATAGAGCTTTTGATTGCACCGAAAATGCCCTTGATTCTTTAAAACAATTAATCGATTTAAAAATAAAAAGAGTATTGAGTTCTGGTCAAAAACAGACTGCTTATAATGGTCTTGCCTTATTACAGGAAATGAATGAATTATACAATGGTAAAATTGAAATTATGCCAGGAAGTGGGATTAATCTAGAAAACGCACTCTGTTTTAAAGACCAAGGCTTTTCTAGTATACATTTATCTGCAACGCTTCAAAAAAAGGAAAATTCTACTTCTTTCTTTGAGGGGGGAACCGAAAGTGTTTCAGATTTAAAAACTATTAAACAAATTATAGAACTAGTTGCTATAAATTAAAGTTTCCAATTCATATAAGGTATTTTAGAAAGCTGCGAATTGTAATATCGAACGTCACCAGTTACCTCTTTACCTAACCAATCGGGTTTTATAAACGCTTCATTCTCGTCCGATAATTCAATTTCTGCTATTATTAGCCCTTCATTATCCCCAAAAAATTCGTCTATTTCAAAAAAGTGAATTCCTTTTTTAACTTCATATCTTATTTTTTCAATAAGATTAGGTTCACATAATCTTAATAGCATTTCGGCTTCCGCTAAGGGAATTTCTTTTTCCCATTCGAACCTAGTAGTTCCTTCTTTATTCGAAATCCCTTTTACGGTAATAAAAGCTTCCGTTCCCTTTATCCTAATTCGAACTGTACGCTCTTTATGAGTGTTTAAAAACCCTTGAACGATCCTAGTCTCTTTGTGTGTTTCTTTTTTATAATTATCTGAAACTATTAAAAATTTTCGTTCAATCTCTATCATAACTATTTTTTTGTGAAATTTTTAAGTTCTCCAAGGTGAGTTTTTCTATTTTTATCTGCACAAGGTTAATCTTCTGCTTTATGATCAAATACAATTCTATGGCTTGTAATCTGATTTAAGTTCATAAATACTATTATGTGTCTAATATATTATAAATTTATAGGATGAAGGAAGAACTTCTACAAAGAAAGATTATACATGTTGATATGGATGCGTTTTATGCATCTGTAGAGCAACTAGATAACCCCGAATTACAAGGGAAACCAGTTGCTGTTGGAGGGAGTTCTGAGCGTGGTGTAGTAAGTGCTGCTAGTTATGAGGCTAGAAAATTTGGAGTACGGTCCGCTATGAGTAGTGTTATAGCATTAAAAAATTGCCCAGAACTCATCTTTGTAAGTTCAAATTTTAAACGCTATCACGAAGTATCGAATCAAATTAGAAAAATTTTTTTTGAGTTTACCGATAATGTAGAGCCATTGTCATTAGATGAAGCTTATTTGGATGTAACTGAAAACAAAAAAGGAATTCCTAGTGCTACATTAATAGCGGAAGAAATTCGAAAAAAAATAAAAGAAAAAACTGGCTTAAATGCTTCAGCTGGAATATCTATCAATAAGTTTATCGCGAAAGTTGCTAGCGATATTAATAAACCAAACGGACAGAAAACAGTTCCTCCAAACGAAGTTCTTGAATTTTTAGAACAGCTAGATATTAAGAAATTTTATGGTGTTGGAAAAGTTACCGTAAAAAAAATGTACCGTCTTGGAATCTTTACAGGAAAAGACCTAAAACTGAAATCAAAAGAATTTTTAGAGGAGAATTTTGGGAAAAGTGGGAGTTTTTATTATCACGTAGTAAGGGGAGAACATTTTAGTGAAGTAAAATCTTCTAGAACACGTAAATCTTTAGCTGCCGAGCGTACTTTTAGCGAGAACATAACTTCAGAAATATTTATGATAAAAAAACTAAAAGATATTTCTAAAGAGGTAGAAAAACGACTTAAAAAAAGTAAAGTTGCAGGAAAAACAGTCACCCTTAAAATTAAATACAGTGATTTTACATTACAAACTAGAAGTAAAACATTGCCCTATTATATATCGGATAAAGATGTAATCGTGGAAACTGTTAAAGATTTGTTATTTCAATCCGGTATGAAAAACTCGGTACGATTGTTGGGTATTTCTTTATCGAACCTCAACACTGATAAAGGGAAGCCAACAAAAGAGAAGGAAGTAGCTGTTCAATTAAAATTTGAGTTTTAAATAAATTTATAATATGTACATGAGAAAAAATTACTTAAAAATATTTATTAACCCTAATAAACACATTATGAAAACAGTGAAAATTTTAAGTATTGTTTTAGTTAGCGCCACATTATTTCTTTCTTGTAAAAATGAAGAAAACCCTTCAACAGATAGTACACTAAATTCTGAAAATAATTTAGCAATCATTGATCCTATTACTGAGAAAAAACCGACAGGAATTGACTATTTATACGTCACCTCACCATCTGGCCTAAGTTTAAGGGAATACGCAAATTTACAAAGTAAAAAACTAGCTATTATGCCTTATGGTACGAAAGTGAAAATAATTTCATCAGAATTAAACTCAACAATGAAAGTTGGAGAAATTTCTGGCGGTATGGACCATATTGAATTCAATCATAAAAAAGGATTTGCATTTAATGGATACCTTTCACAATATTTCCCTCCAGAAAAAGGAATTTCAGCAAAAAAATATGGCGAAGAATTACTATTGCTATTTCCAGCCGTTAACTATTCCGAAACTATAAGTGGTACTGCAAGTAATCCAATTAATACTGAAATATTAGCCCTCCCAGAAACGCAATGGCATGAAGCTTTTTATATGGCTCAACAATTATTTAATATCCCTAAAGAATTTGTATTCCCTTCTTTAAAAGGAACAGATAAAGAGGTTGTATTGGGGGGAGAATTAAAAAAAGAAAGTAGGGTTAGTGAATTACAAATTACAAGAAAAAATGAGCTACTATCAAAAATAAAATATAAATATAAAAACAAAGGATTTACTAAAATAGTATCTATTTATAAAGAAGGAGGCAAGATAATTATAGAAAATGTCGAAGAAATTAAATAAGTTAAATTTTATTTTTAAAAGAAATTGTTATAAAAATAGACCGGTTTTTACTTTTATTTTAACTCTTTTACAGTATGTTACGCTTGTGTGTTTTACATTTGCAAAAAGAAAAAAGAATGCTAAGTAAAGGAACAAAATTATACAGTATTTTAAGGTTAAAATGTCCAAGATGCAATGAAGGTGATTTTTATAAAGGCCATCCCTACTCATATTCAGGTATGGGGAAGGTCAAAGAAAATTGTTCAGAATGCAAACTTAAATACAATATTGAACCCTGGTTCTTTCAAGGCTCCTATTATGTAGCCTATGTTTTGGGTGTGACCTTATTTATTGCTGTTTGCGTTTTGAAATTGATGTTCTTCCCAAATATGGGTCCTGGTACTTTATTAATTTCAGTTATAATATCATTTATAGTTTTTTCTTTAAGTATATATGCTTTATCAAAAATAATTTGGATTAATTTTTTTGTAAAATATGATCCCGATTTTTTGAAAAATAAATAAATACGTCAAAATTGATTTGATAATCTTTCAACTTTAAAAAGCTACTTATAAAATAAAACCAATTTAAAGACAAACTAAAAAGGGCTGTTTGTTAAATAGCTCTTTTTTAATTAACCTCTTTTTTATTTTTCCTTCTAAGTAATTTGAAAGAAAAGGTTTTAGATTTACATAATGTTATAGGGGTTAAAAGAGAGTTGAGGTGAACTTTTTTAAGACCAATTGCATCCGTCCGGAGTAATCACGTCAATACTTTTAAAAAAGCTTGAAAACCAAGATAAAATCGAACTCAATAGAAATGATATTAAGATTGATAAATTTTAGTATTATTTAATGTTATTATTTCCCCCTTCTTTTTCCTAAATTAGAGCCAACAAATTATTAATCTAATCTCTAAACATGGATGTTCCAGATCATATAGATGTCAATGGCTTTAAACATATCTCATACCATATAGATACGTATTCAGAAGACGAATCAATTTCTAAAAGTGAATCGTTTTACAAATGGCTTGACAAAAGAAGATCGGTAAGGGATTATTCAGATAAATGGGTCCCTAAAGAAGTTATTGAAAACATAATTAATAGTGCATCAACAGCACCTTCAGGAGCACATAAACAACCTTGGGTGTTTTGTGCAATATCCAATCCACTCATAAAATCACAAATCCGAAAAAAAGCCGAAATTGAAGAAAAAGAAAGCTACGATTCTAGGATGAGTGATCGTTGGAAAAAAGATCTGGAACCATTAGGAACAAATATGAACAAACCCTTTTTAGAAACTGCTCCTTGGCTAATTATTGTTTTTAAAAAAGCTTACAATTTAGATGAAAACGGAAATAAGCAAAATAACTATTACGTTAACGAATCTGTTGGTATCGCCTGTGGAATGTTAATTTCTGCTATTCATAATGCAGGTTTAGTAACGCTTACACATACGCCAAGTCCAATGAGTTTTTTATCAAAAATTCTAAATAGACCAAGTAATGAAAGAGCATTTCTATTACTTCCAGTAGGCTATCCTAAATTTCCAACTTACGTTCCAGATATAAAAAGGAAATCCTTAAATAAAATTTCGGAATTCTATGAATAGCAAAGACAAAAACTATTTGTATTGCCTACTTTTGTATATTGAATAGTATTTTATTAGTGACTTAAAAAATTATTCCCATGTTATATTCTTTATCTAATTTTAGAACAGAATGATTTATAGGTGTATTAATAAAATCACGTAAAACAGTAAAAGATGAAAGTAAAACAATTATTTACAGGATGCATTGCAGAAATGGCTTATTATATTGAGTCTAATGGAGATGCGGCAATAGTTGATCCGTTAAGAGAAACGGAACCTTATTTAAAAATGGCTGAAGCCGATGGAGCAAAAATAAAATATATCTTTTTAACTCACTTTCATGCTGATTTTGTTTCTGGTCAATATGACTTAGCTCAAAAAACTGGAGCAAAAATTGTTTTTGGTCCAAATGCAACTACAGAATATGATATTTATAATGGAGTAGATGGCGAAGAATTTTTTGTTGGGGATGGGAAAGTTACATTAATACATACTCCTGGTCATACAATGGAATCTTCTTCTTATTTAATAACTGATAAAGATGGCGAAACTCCATGTGTATTAACTGGTGATGCTTTATTTATCGGTGATGTTGGTCGGCCAGATTTAGCAGTAAAACAAGGTGTCTTAACGGAATTAGATTTGGCAGGTCATTTATTCGATTCGCTAAGAAATAAAATAATGACCCTACCAGATGATATACTTATATATCCAAATCATGGTGCTGGTTCCTCTTGTGGTAAAAACATGAGTACAGATACTTTTGATACTTTAGGTAATCAAAAAAAAATCAATTATGCTTTGAGAGAAGATATGACGAAAAAAGAGTTTATTAATGAGGTAACCTCTGGATTAAAACCACCACCACAGTATTTCCCAAATAATGTTAGAATGAATAAATCAATAAATACTAGTATTGATGAAGTATTAAATAAAGGAACAACACCTTTAGATGCCTCAATATTTAAAGATATGAGTGAGCAAAAAGACATATTAGTTATTGACACTCGCTCTAAAGAATCTTATATTAATGAAGGTACTGTACCGGGCTCGTGGTATATTGGTATTGATGGTAATTTTGCCCCTTGGGTTGGAGCTATTATTTTAGATATTAACCAAAAAATTATATTTATTACTGACGATGAATTACGTGTTAATGAAATTGTTACTCGTTTTTCTAGGGTTGGATATGATCAAACTTTAGGGTATTTAAATGGAGGGCTTACTGATTGGAAAGCAAAAGGTTTTGATGTTGACTATATAAGTTCTATATCGGCTGATAAATTTACAAATATGTTAGCTAAAGGGTCTGTCGAAAAACCAATTGATGTGCGCAGAGAGTCTGAATATTTATCAGAACATGTTTTAGGAGTAGAGAATTTTCCTTTGGATTTTATTCATACTAATTTTGTGGAAATTGATCCTAAAAAAGAGTATTTCCTACATTGCAAAACAGGATATCGTTCTCTAATTGCTTCATCAATTTTTAAAGCAAATGGTGTAAAAAAAGTAACTGATATAAGAGGTGGATATGAAGCCATTAAAGAAACCAAAGCAGTACTTTCAGCATTTGTTTGCCCAACAACAATATTATAAATAACTCCAAATATATAGTAACTAGCAATTTTTGTAGCCGGTTTTACTAAATTATAAAGGTGACCTTTGTTGCTCTTTAATTTATAGAAGCTACCTATTTTTGCAAAAGTCTAAAACAGGAAAAACTTAATTATCAAAAATAAATATGAAAAACATTACTCCCATAGAATTTAAGAACCAAATTGAAAGTGATACAAATTCAGTAATTATTGATTGTAGAACTTCGATAGAATGGGAAGAAGGAATTATTGAGAATTCCTTCTTATTAGATCTTTTTGATTCTAATAATTTCATGCAAGAATCTGAAAAGTTAGATACAACCAAAAACTATTATGTTTATTGTAGAACTGGTGTCAGAAGTGTTACTGCCTGTCAAATTTTAGAATCTTTAGGTATTAAAAATACTTTTAATTTATTAGGGGGAATTATGGGTTGGGAATATAAAATTGTTCCTCCTAACATTTAATTAATTCCTATAAATCTGCTAGATGGTTTTAAATGAAGATTTTTGGGACAACAAATATAAATCTGGAAAAACTGGTTGGGATATCGGGTCTATTTCAACTCCATTTAAAAAATATTTTGATCAATTAACAAATAAGGAATTAAAAATATTAATTCCAGGCGGAGGAAATTCTTATGAAGCTGAATATCTTCATAAACTAGGATTTAAAAATGTTTATGTTGTAGATATCTCCTCAGTAGTATTAACTAATTTTGAAAAGAGAGTACCAAGTTTTCCAAATCATCATCTCATAAACAGTGATTTTTTTGGATTAAAGAATTCTTTTGATCTCATCATTGAGCAAACTTTTTTTTGTGCAATTCATCCTAATCTCCGACCAAAATATGCTTCAAAAATGAGTGAATTATTACTTAATAATGGAAAGCTAGTAGGATTATTTTTTAATATTCCACTTTTTAACGATCACCCTCCATTTGGCGGAACTAAAAAAGAATACATCCCCTATTTTAAACCTTATTTCAAACTTGAAATTATAGAAGATTGCTATAATTCTATTTTAGAAAGAAGACCTAATGAGTTATTTATAAAATTTATTAAAAAATAACATAAAATTCTTTAACGGTATTTTTTAAATAATACAAAAATAATGTTGTTGAGAAATAAGATATTTTGATGGGCTATAGCTTATAAATCCAGCTGGCAGGATTCATTTTTTTGTCGTTTTGATAAACTAAAAACTTAAGTATCGATTTACCGGAACTTCCTTTAGTGGCTACAGATCCTATTTCTTGTTTGGTCATAACTTTATCACCTTTTTTAACGGTAACGTTAATCATGTTTTGGTAAATGGTTATATAATTACCATGTTGAATAAAAACAGCTTTAGCTGCTCCTTTAATTTTCTGAATTTCCATCACTTCTCCATTAAAAACGGCTCTAACTTTAGCATTTTTGTCGGTAGTAATTTCAACGCCACTACAGTAGGTGGTCACATTGGGTAATTGTGGATGTTGGGTATTCCCAAAACGTTTAACAACGACTCCATTTTTTACTGGCCAAGGGAGTTTCCCTTTATTTTTTGTGAAATCGACTGCAATTAGTTTGGCTTCGGGTGTAAGTGCAAACTTTTTTGATGAACCTAATTTAGCACCTCTTTTCTTTGCATTTTTCCTATTAGCAGCTGCAATTGCATCTCTGATTAATTTTTCAATTTCTCGATCTATTTTAATAGCTTCTTTTTGCTTTTTTTGTATTTGAAGAGCAAATTTATTTTCGTCTTTTTTTAAAGCCAATACTAGCTGACTTTGATCTTCTAGTTCTTTTGAAAGTTTTGTTTTCGCTAGTTTATTGTCATCTATAAGAATTTCTTTTTTGTTTTTATCTTCAGTTAATACTTGATTTAATTCTTCTAAAACAATAGACTTTTTCTTAATATTCTCTCCTTGTAATTTTCGGTGTTTAGCATATTGGTTCATATACTGAAGTCGCTTATATGCTTGTAAAAAACTTTCAGAAGATAATAAAAACATAATTCTACTATGCTGAGATTTGCTTTTGTATGATTTTAAAATCATCGATGCATAATCTTCTTTTAAATCTTTTAATTCGGTTTCTAAGAGATTAATTTTTGTTAGGTTGTTGTTGATCTCCCGAGAAAGGTAATTTGCTTGTTGGTTGGTAACTCTTATTAAATTTTGACGAGCTTTAATTTTACTATTTAAATCTTCTACTTGAGTTAAAACTGATTTTTCTTCTTTTTGAGTCGCGAATAACAAATTATTAATTTGTTTAATTTCGTTTAGTATAGCTTGCCTTTTTTCTTCTAATTCTTTCTGCTTATTAACCTGTGAAATCCCTGAATTAAAATAGAAAAAAGATAAAAAAACAAAAAGATATTTATAGAAATCAGTCATTTAATTTAGTTGAATTTCTTTATAACCTTTAGGAATAGTAAACGGAAAACGAATAGACACATTCCAATCTATCTTTTTATAGTTGACTACTATTTTAGTTTGTTTCTCTTCCTGTATAGCAAAAATTTTAATTTCTGAAGGATAATAACTACCTTCTATGAGTTGATAATCTCCATAGTTAATAATAAAGGTTCTGTTGTCTATTGGTTGAGATAAAGATTCAGAAGCAATTTTAAAATTGTCTGGATTCACTAGTAGAGAATGAATAAAATCATGAAACTGCACTATTGGTTGCAACCTGTATTTATTATCAACAACATCCGTTTTATATGTATTATCCAATTCGAAAATGGATTGACCCAATAAGATCCCTTGTGCTTTCTCAAAGTTTATTTCGGTACCTAACCAGTCACTTAATAATGAAAAATCACCATCGAAATAAGTATTCGAAATAGTTTCGTAATAACGAACAGATGCTGGTGTAATATAAAGTTTCGCAAGTGTAACTCCTAAAAGAGAAGCTTTAATCCATATTTTTTTGTCCTTCTCCATTCGCAAACTAACCGTAAGTCTTTGTATGTCATTATCTCTTTCATAAACTACATGTATTCTAGCAGCAATGATAGAAAAGTCGGATTGGGCATCGTCATGCGTTTTAATAATATCTTTTGAAGACATAATAGGGTTAGCAATCTCCGATCCAACAATCATTTTACCACCACCACAAGAAGTAATCAATAAAAACATCAATAAAAATACACTAAGTTTTAAGTCCATTTTTAAGGTTTAATTTTTTTTTGATTGATCATCGATAATTCTGAAGCTTTTTTATGGTACAATTTTGCTTTTTTTGTGTTTCCTTTTAAAGTATAAGCAATAGTTAATTGTTGATAAAAATCGTATTCCATTTTAGGGTCATCAAATAAATAATCCAATCCTGTTTCTAAAATTTCAATCGCTTGATCGATATTTTTCAATTCATTGTTTGCAACTCCGTTTACTAAATATAGTAAAGGTTGAGCAGGAAATATTTCTAATCCAACATCACTTAATACAATAGCCTCTTTATATTTCTCAACTTCAATTTGCAATAATATGGTGGTTTTTAATAGGCCAAAGTTGTCAGGGTCACTTTTAAGTCCTTCTTTATAAAAGTTTAGAGATTTTTCTTTATCCCCTTCCAATAAATAAAAATCTCCTAACAATAAATAAGTGTGACTATCGCCACCTTTTAATCCATTAGTGATTAATCCATTAATTTTCGTTTTATAACTAGGGTTGTTTTTAACAAATAAAAGAAAATCTTCTAAAACTCTATTCTTCCTTTTGAGCTCTATTTGATTGGAAGAAAATATAATATTCATAGATTTAATAGCCTTTTCAGATTCACCATTTTCTAAATAATACTTATATAAAGCAAAATGAACTAACTGAGAGTTCGGTATTTGTTTGATAAGTTCTTTTGCAATTTCAAAGGCTTTTTCGGAATTACCATCTTCACTATATAAAAAAATTAAATTGAGGTATTCTTGCTCGCTTTTAGGATTTTTATCTATTTTTTTTTCTAGCTTACTTATTGCCTGCGAAGAGTTTCCAGTAACTCGATAAATTTGAGATCGCAGTGCATTTCTATAATTACTTTCACCCCAATCTTCATCTATTTCGTCTAATATGACTAATGCCTTATCATATTGTTTTGTGCGATGATATAAATTAGCTAAATCTTCTTTATAATCCGAATCTTGTAATATTAATTTTTCAACTAATAAGATAGCAGCATCGTAGTTTTTATCTTCATAATAGATCTCATATAAAGCTTCCAAAACTTCTATCTTTTCTGGACTCCATTCTAAAACACGGTTATAATTATTTTCAGCTTCTTTATAACGTTTTAAAGCGGCCAAGTTTTTACCTTTTTCAAAATAAACTACTGCTTTATTTTCTTGATTATCTTTCGCTGCAACTTCAGCTTTATCAAGTGCATTTAAAGCCAGTTCATAATTTTCTATACTTTTTTGTTTTAGTCCTTCGAAAAAGTTTTCTTGGAAAGTATCGCTTGTGTTTCCTAAATCATCGTTTAAAGGACGGTCTTGTGCATAGGTATTTAGTGGAACCCATACAATCCCAATTAAAAAAAGAGTTATAACTATAAATTTAATTTTCAATTATTTTTATTTTAAAGCTGAATAATCCCCAATACTAACATTGGTGAAATTACCATCAAAAATTGCGTGGTTCCCAATCATAGCATTGTCTAAGATAGCATTTTTTATAAGTGTATGACTTTGTATTATACTATTTTTAACGTTACTGTCTTCTATAATAGTATTTGCTCCAATCGAAGCGAAGGGACCAACTGTGCTATTTTTTAAGGTAACTCCTGCTCCTATATAACAAGGCTCGATAATTTTTGAATTGTTTAAGTTAAGAGTATCTGAAACTAAATTCTCCTTGCTTTTATTTAAGAAGCCTAACATTCTACGATTGGTTTCTATAGTTACCTCCTTATTTCCGCAATCCATCCATTCATCAACTGCACCTGTTTTAAAAACTTTACCCTGAGCCATCATTCTTTTTATACCATCGTTTATTTGGTATTCACCACCATTTATAATATTATTATCAATTACATGTTGTAACTCTTTTTTTAGTTCTGCAACATCTTTAAAATAATAAATACCGATAACCGCTTGGTCACTTACAAACTCAGTGGGTTTTTCAACTAGTTCTGTAATTTCATTATTTTCATTTAGTTTCACTACGCCGTAGGCTTCGGGATTGTCAACTTTTTTAGTCCAAATAACACTATCCGCATTTATGTCTAAATCAAAATCTGCTCTAATTAATGTATCTGCATAAGCGACAACCGCAGGTCCAGAAAGAGAATCTTCAGCACACATTATGGCATGTCCTGTCCCTAAGGGATCTAATTGTCTATAGATACTGGCTTTGGCTCCAAGATCAAAAGCTAACTCTTTTAGGGTATTTGTCACATCCTCTCCAAACCAAGCTGGATCTCCTAAGATAAAAGCAATTTCTTCGATAGGTTCATTTAATAATTCTACTATATCTGCCACCAAGCGATGCACTATAGGTTTCCCGGCTACTGGTATTAAAGGTTTTGGAACTGTTAAACTGTGGGGTCTTAGACGTGAACCACGTCCTGCCATTGGTACTATTATTTTCATAGTCTTGCCTGCAAAAGCAGGTGTTTTTTAATTGATATCTATCTTTAAAATCCCTCCGTAAAAAAGAGATATTATTTCTTTTATTTTAAATTCCTGCTTTCGCAAGAATTTATTACTTCACTCCAGTACTTCCGAATCCTCCAGCACCTCTTTCTGTTTTATCTAATACCTTTACCTCTTGCCATGATACCCTTTCGTGCTTTGCTATAATTAATTGAGCAATACGTTCTCCATTTTCGATGGTAAAGTTTTTATTAGAGAGATTTACTAAAATCACTCCAATTTCACCTCGATAATCAGCATCTATAGTTCCTGGGGCATTTAAAACAGTAACACCTTTTTTCGCAGCTAATCCACTTCTTGGCCTTACTTGAGCTTCAATACCTATTGGCAATTCGATAAAAAGACCTGTTTTTATGATGGTCCTTTCTAATGGTTTTAATGTAAGGGGCATTTCTATATTGGCTCTTAAATCCATTCCAGCTGAAGCAAGAGTCTCATATTCAGGTAGTGAATGCTTAGATGTATTTATTATTTTTATATTCATTTATTATTGATTTAAAACAAATTAGCTTGTTTTTATCTTTTAATTAGCTGTTTGAAATCCTTCTTTTCTGAAACAATAATCATAACTAAAAATACCATTAACAATAATGTTCCTATCCAAATATTTCCTTGAAAGACATCATATGAAAGTACCGAAAATACAATTGATAGCAAAAGGTAAAAACCTATTTTTTTTAAATCATATGGGACCTTGTAATATTTCCTTCCTAAAAAATAAGAAACTAACATCATACTACTGTAAGCGGCTAAAGTTGCGATTGCAGATCCTCTATAACTAATTATTGGGATTAACAAAAAATTCAATGTTAAGGTTATTACTGCACCAAAGACTGAAATATAAGCACCGAACTTTGTTCGATCCGTCACTTTATACCAAACCGACAAATTATGATAGATCCCTAAACATAGGTTTGCTAGTAAAATGACAGGAACAATCACTAGGGCTTCCCAAAAACTGCTGTCTGGAATTAATATTTGTTTGAATATATCTAAATAAACAACTACAAATAGTAAAATAAGGCTTCCTAAAATGATAAAATATTTTGTGATTATTGCATAGGTTTCTTTTGCGTTTTCGCTTTTAGAATGATTAAAGAAGAAAGGTTCAATTCCCAATCGGAAAGCAGTTGCAAACAAGGTCATAAATACTCCTAACTTATAACATGCAGCATACATTCCTAACTCAGAATCTGCAATATTTGAAGGTAATAAGTACTTTAATAAAATTTTATCAAACGCTTCATTAATTGAAAAAGCAATTCCAGCTATTAATACTGGTAGCGCATATTTCATCATTTGTTTCCAAATATTAATATCAAATAAAAATTTAATTTCAAAATAAAGGGGTAGTAACATTATAAAAGTAATGCTACTAGCAATTAAATTTGAAATAAATACATAAGCTACTTTTCCTTCCTCTAAATTAATAGCATCCCAAAAAGAATTGTTAGTGTCTTTAGCCCAAAGAGGTAGCACTAAAAAGAAAAATAAATTAAAGCTCAAATTAATACAGACATTAACTATTTTAATGATGGCATAACGAGAAGATTTTTCATTCGTACGTAACCAAACAAATGGAATCACCACCAGTGCATCTAATGCTAATATTAACAATCCGTAGATAATGAAATCTTCATGAAAGTTTAAGAATATTGACATTTCTGTTTTAAGTGAAAGTGTTAAAACTAAAAAAATAAGTGTGGAAATCGTAAGTGATGTTAAGGCAGTAGACTGTGTTTTTTCTTTCTTATAGTCCTCTTTATTTATAAATCTAAAAAAAGCTGTTTCCATTCCATACGAAAGAAGTACGTTCCCTAAAATCAAAAAAGCCATCAACGAAGCGTATACTCCAAATTGTTCTTTCCCCAGAACCAACACATACAATGGCACCAAAACAATAGCTAAGGCTCTAGGTAGAACTGTAGCTAAACCATATATAAATGTTTGTTTAAAGAGCTTTTTAAAAACGTTCAATTCTTTTTATTTTATAATTTAAAAGTATTAAATTTCCAATGGTATTGTACTGTTATAATTTATTATCAGGTGCCATTGAAGGGTAGGCTATTATTTGTTTTTCTTCAATGTTTAAAATTTTATGATAATAGACTTTGTTATTATAATCATAACTTAAAACTGCTTCATTATTTTCTAATTTAAAAGGAGAAATCTCAGGTGGAATATTAGCCGCTTCATTTGTTGGATTATTATCCATTATAACACCCTTGTTTATATCATCTTTATAATAACCTACAAAAATAGGATCCTTAGAAGTCTTTACATCGACACTTTTGCCTCTAAAATAAAACTCTTTTAGAGTCACTCCTTCTGGTATATCATTAATAATAGCATAAAAATTTAATCCTGAACCTCCTTCTTTTATGCCAGCAACCCACTTTTGACAATAGCTGTTTTTAACAGTAAATGGAGTGTTTTGTGTTAATACAAAAGGTTCTTTTTCCATTTTACAAGTACCACAACTGTTAGTTATACTTAAGAGAATTATTGTACTCATAAATAACGCTAAAAAACTATACTTTTTTATAGATATTTTCATGATTTTAATTAAAACTTCAACACATTAAATCTACAAAATGTATTATTAATATTAACTGTCATTAGTTAAGAACTATTTTTATGAAAAAAAAAGCCTCTTGATTAATTCAAAAGGCTTTTTTTAAATATTGTGTTTTAAAATTTATCCAGCAAGTGCCTCAGCACCTCCAACGATTTCTAATATTTCGTTAGTAATAGACGCTTGTCTAGCTTTGTTATATTCTAGTTTTAAGGCGTCACGTAATTCGGTTGCGTTATCAGTTGCTTTGTGCATTGCTGTCATACGAGCACCGTGCTCACTTGCAGAAGAATCTCTTAGCGCTTTAAAAAGTTGCATTTTTAAGCTTTTAGGGATTAATTCTTCAACGATTTTCGATTTTGATGGCTCAAAGATATAATCTGTAGTTTCTACTTTTTCATCTTTATTTTGATCGGAAGTAATTGGTAAAAATTGCTCGTTTATGATAATTTGTGTTGCGGCGTTTTTAAATTTATTGTAAACTAAAACAATCTTATCATAAGAACCATTCGTAAATAAATCCATTAATTTTTGTGCAATTTCAGCATTATTAGCGAAAGTTAAGTCATCGAAAATCGCTGTATTATTTTCTAAAATTGTTTGGTCTTTAGATAATACATCATTTCCTTTTTTACCTAAAGTAAAAAGATCGACTTGTTTTCCTTTATAGGTGTCATTAATTAAAAATAAAGCGCTTTTTACAATATTTGAATTAAACGCACCAGCTAATCCACGATTAGAAGAAATAGCAACTATTAAAACTTTATTTATAGCTCTTTCGTCTGTATAATCACTCCCAATATCACCATCTAAACTTGCGCTTAAACTTTGTAATAATTCGGTTTGTTTATCAGCATAAGGGCGCATTGTTGTAATTGCATCTTGAGCTTTTTTCAATTTGGCAGCAGATACCATTTTCATAGCACTAGTAATCTGCATCGTTGAAGATACCGAAGATATTCTGTTACGTATTTCTTTTAAATTTGCCATTCTATTAAGTATTCGGTATTTAGTACATCGTATTTTTAACCTACTGAATGCTAATTATAATTAGCTGCAATATCTTTAGCAACTTTTGACAATACTTCAACTGCTTCATCTGTTAGCTTACCAACTTTTAACGTGTTTAAAGTATCTCTATGTTTTGCATTTAAATATTCAATAAAATCTCTTTCAAATTCTTTCACCTTATTAACTGGAACGTTACGCAATAAGTTTTTAGATCCTGCATAAATAATTGCAATTTGATCTTCAACTGTAAATGGGTCGTTTTGAGCTTGTTTTAAAATTTCAACGTTACGCTTACCCTTTTCTATAACACTTAAAGTAGCTGCATCAAGATCAGAACCAAACTTAGCAAAAGCTTCTAATTCACGAAATTGTGCTTGATCTAACTTAAGAGTCCCAGATACTTTTTTCATTGATTTGACCTGAGCATTACCACCCACACGTGATACCGAAATACCTACATTAATAGCTGGACGAACACCTGAATTAAATAAATCCCCATCTAAGAATATTTGACCATCTGTAATTGATATTACGTTGGTTGGAATATATGCAGATACATCCCCTGCTTGTGTTTCGATAATAGGTAAAGCTGTTAATGAACCACCACCTTTTACAACATCTTTTAAAGACTCAGGTAAATCGTTCATTTGTCTAGCAATTGCATCATCATTAATTACTTTAGCGGAACGCTCTAATAATCTTGAATGAAGGTAAAATACATCTCCAGGATACGCCTCACGTCCCGGTGGACGACGTAATAATAAAGATACCTCACGGTATGCCACTGCTTGTTTAGATAAATCATCATATACTATCAATGCTGGACGACCAGTGTCTCTAAAATATTCTCCAATAGCTACACCTGCAAAAGGAGCATATACTTGCATTGGAGCAGGATCACTAGCATTTGCAGCAACAATAGTTGTATAAGCAAGAGCACCTTTTTCTTCTAAAACTTTAGCAATATTTGCTACGGTAGAAGCTTTTTGTCCAATCGCCACATAAATACAATATACTGGTTCCCCGGCATCATAAAATTCTTTTTGGTTTAAAATAGTATCGATACAAACTGTTGTTTTTCCAGTTTGACGATCGCCAATTACCAATTCACGTTGGCCTCTACCTACTGGAATCATTGCATCAATAGCTTTAATTCCTGTTTGAAGCGGTTCTGTTACTGGTTCCCGGAATATTACACCAGGTGCAATACGTTCTAATGGCATTTCATAAGTTTTACCTGTAATTGCCCCCTTACCATCAATTGGCTCTCCTAGTGTGTTTACAACACGGCCAGAAATACCTTCACCTACATTAATTGATGCGATACGTTGTGTACGTTTTACAGTAGAACCCTCAATAATACTTTTAGAGTGACCTAACAATACCACACCAACATTGTCTTCCTCAAGGTTAAGAACTATCCCTTCTAATCCATTATCGAATTCTACTAATTCACCGTATTGAACATTAGAAAGTCCGTAAACACGTGCAATTCCATCTCCTACGGTTAACACACTTCCAACTTCGTCTAGTGAAGCTGTAGACTCGTAACCTGATAATTGATTCTTTAAAATTGCTGATACTTCAGCTGGTTTAACTTCTGCCATTTTAATACTATATTATTCAGATTTAATTCTGAAATTTATTTATATACTTTTACTAAATTCTCGTTTTATCTTTGCTAGGCTATTTGAAATACTAGCATTGTACTCTAAATCTCCAATTCGAAGAATAAATCCTCCAATAATTGATTCGTCAATTTTAGGTTCTAAGGTTACCTTATCGCTACCTGTAAGTTCTTTTACTTTTAATAACACTTTTGTTTCTAATTCTGAAGAAAGAGAAACTGCAGTGGTTACATGAGCTACTTTAATACCCTTGGACTCTTTATATAAATCGATATAACTAATTGCTACCTCATTTAATAAAGAAGCTCTTTTGTTGGTAATTAAAGTTGCAATTAATGACTTAGTAGTATCAGATTGGTTAACAAATATTTTGTTCAATGCTTCTTTTTTGTCTTCGTCTTTATAAACTGGACTTTGTAGCATTTCATTTAATTCATCACTTCCAAATATGGTTGCTGTAACTGATTGCATATCACCATAGACAACCGTTTCTAATTTAGCTTCGGTTGCTAGTAATAAAACTGCTTTTGCGTAACGTTTTGCTGCTCTACTTCCGATCATTTATACTAGTTTAAAGTAGAATCGTTTAACATATTTTCAACAAGTTGTAATTGTTTGTCCTTGTCAGACAATTCATTTTTAACAACTTTTTCGGCAATTTCTATAGATAAGCTTGCAACTTGAGTTTTAATGTCTGCTATTGCAGATTTCTTTTCGCTATCTATTGCTGCTTGTGCGCTAATGATCATTTTATCAGCTTCTGATTTTGCTTCCTCTTTTGCATCTAAAATCATTTTCTCTTTAATTTCACGTGCATCTTTAATCATCGCTTCTCTTTCAAGACGAGCTTCTTGTAATAATTTTTGATTGTCGGCTTGAAGGTTTTGCATTTCTAGTTTTGCTTTTTCAGCTGATTCTAGTGCATTTTTTATTCCTTCTTCTCTATCATTAAGAGCACTTAATATAGGTTTCCAAGCATACTTTTTTAATAAAAAAAGTAACATTAAAAACAGTAACATTTGCCAGAAGAAAAGGCCAAAAGAGAAATCGTTAACTAACTTTTCCATATCTATATTTTAAATAGTTTTAAATTCTAATTAAACACCAATTGTAACCAACCGTTACAATTGATGTTTTGGTTTTGTTAAACTGCAAATAATGCAGCAAATCCAATACCTTCAATAAGCGCAGCTGCAATTAGCATTGCTGTTTGAATTTTTCCGTAAGCTTCTGGCTGACGAGCAATAGCGTCCATTGCTGAACCACCAATTCTACCGATACCGATACCGGCACCAATTACTACTAAACCTGCACCTACAATCGCTGGGATCTCCATAATATATATAATTAAAAATTAAACATTCAAATTTACTTTGGCTAAATTAATAACCATTTTTTAATGAACTTCATCATGCTCTTCAACTGCAAAGCCAAAATATAAGGCCGATAGCATAGTGAAAATATATGCTTGTAATAAAGCTACTAATAATTCTATCAATGAAATCGCAAAGGATAACACAAAAGACAAACTACTTCCTATCCAATTTTGAAAAACAAAAATTAATCCTATCAAACTCATTAATACAATATGCCCAGCCATAATGTTCGCATATAAACGAATCATTAGCGCAAAGGGTTTAATGATTACACCTAGTAACTCAATTGGTGCTAAAATTATTTTCATAGGAACTGGTACACCTGGCATCCAAAAAACGTGTTTCCAATAGTTTTTATTCCCCGAAAACTGAGTAATTATAAAGGTTATTAGTGCTAATGCAAATGTGACTGCTATATTACCCGTTACATTAACTCCCAACGGAGTAAGGCCAAATAAGTTTAGAAACCATACAAAAAAGAATACGGTTAATAAGTAAGGCATGTACTTTTTATACTTATTAATTCCAATGTTAGGTATTGCAATTTCATCCCGTATATAAAGAATAATAGGTTCTAAAAATCTTCCTGCACCAGTTACAATAGGACCTTTTTTAAATGACTTTGCCATTCCAACAAAAGCAAAAAACATAAGAATTCCGGTTACAATAATCATTAAAACACTCTTAGTAATTGAAAAATCAAAAGGTTTTATTTGAGTTGGATGGTTATGATCATCTAATGTAATGGTTCCTTGAGCATCTGTTCTATAAATCTTGTTATGATATAATTTATAGAAGTTACCGTTATTCTCGGCTACCGTTTCACCGTGGTGAAATTTTGAAGAAGAAAACATTTGAAATCCTTCGTCCCATAAAATTACCGGAAGTGAAAAACCATAATGTTTCCCAGTTTCACTGTCACTAAAAAAAATAAAATCATGAGTATCTAATAAGTGATGATTAATACTTTCTTTAATCTTTGTTTTTAAATTAACTTCCTCTAAAGAACCCTCATGCTCTTCATTAAACTGGGCTGTTACAGTCAAGCTAAATGTTAACAATGTGATCGTAAATAATTTTGTTAAAAAATTGCTTTGCATATTAAACAAATTATATTGGCTTTAAAAATCGGTGCAAAAATACTGTTCTTTATGGAAACAAAAAACTATTTATACTCTTTTTTAATCTACTAGAAATTTGTTAAGTTGATTGCTTATTCAGCTGCTTAGAAAGATAAATTACTTCTGTAATTAAACAGATTGAATATGGAATAAAAAAGGCCATAAATTCAATAGTTTTCATGTTACCATCCTCCTTATAAGTTGGGTAGAAGACCAAAAAAAAGATTAAAAATTTAAGAGCACTACCTGCCATAAAAACAAAACCAGCTTGAGCAGAATTTTTATTAAGTGTTTTTTCGACAACCAAAAAAATAACAACTGCCAAGCTATAATTAATTGAATAAGAGGCTATAATTTGATCCCCAAAAAGAGTATTATTTGTGTAATGCAATATAAAAATATGCATACCAAAAATAAAAATTAATAAAACTGCTAATAGCATTAAAAAAAGCAAACTTTTATGTTTCATTATTTATTTAATCTATTGGTTTGTTTTAAAACTAGAAATAATGATATGCCTACACCAAGAAGTGTTAGTAAAATAGTATATATTTTTTCTTCAACATTGTAATTAGTATCTAGCCAATTACCGGCTTTAGCAAACAAGTATATAATTATACCCATTTGTATTCCGATACCTGAAAGGATCGCCCAACGTTTTATTCCGTTACGGTCCTCATTAGACATTTTTTAAGATTCAGATTGTTGAATGGTTCTTTTTGAAGTTTGTTGTTGATTCAATGAAATTGGAGGCGGGGTTTCTTTTTTATCTATTAATAATTCTTTTTTTGAGCCTTTCATTAAACAAGTTGCATTAAATGTAGCTCCAGGCTCTACCGCTAGTTTTCCTGTAATAACTTCGCCTTCAATATGTGCTGTTGACCTTAAGCTCAGTGTAGATTTTATATCTAATATTCCTTTAACCTTACCTTCTATGTCAGCGTTTTCACAACTTAAAGTACCTATAACAACTCCCGTTTTACCAATAACTACTTTTGAGGGAGTTTTTACATTTCCTTCAATTATTCCGTCAATTCTAAAATAACCGTTGGAAACTATATTCCCTTTAAGTTTGGTGCCATCGTTAATTCGGTTTTGGCCAGTTCCTGGAGTTTCGGATTCTCTTGGTTTTTTATCTGAAAACATTTTGTAAATTATTTAGTTTAACCGCTTTTAGAATTATTTCTGATTCGCGATTTTTCTTCTATTATTCTTTGATCTCTTACTTTGTCTTGTTCTGCATTTAATAATCTTGATTTTTCTGCTTCTTCTTCTGGACTTAAAACTTTTGAAAAGTCTTTGGCTAAATAATCTTCTAGATTTTTATGAATTTGAATAATTGTATAGTTCTCTGAAGAAACCTCGAAATGGTTGTTCTTGATTTTATCTTTTTTTCTTTCACTTAAAACATCTGCGAAACCTTTAGCTCCTTGAATAGAATTTAACCCATGTATTATCACAAAGGCAGTATCAGGAATATAATAATCTATTGATGTTGACATTTCAGGATAGCCATTAATTTCAATTGCTTTATTAAGTTTTTCTTGCAATTTTTCAGCATCCTTAAGGTCTTCAATTTTAAAGCTATAAGCAACTTTCCAACGGTCACTTTCACGATCAGATAAAAACACTTTATTTGCTATTTTAGGCAGCAAGGTTTTATAGAGATCTAATGCATCTTTACCTTCTTCTGAATTAGGATAGTTTAAGGAAACAAAATTTAATGCTTTTTTGTAAGCCTCATATCCTTGTTGGCGACCTATTGCATTTGCCTTTAAAAGTTCAAATTTTGGAATTATAGGGTTTCCAAAATAAATAGAAATATAGGCATCACAATTTACTATTACTTTTTGATATTTAGAAGCTTCAAAATCTTTATATAACTGACTATATTTATATTCTGGACTTGATTCGTCTGAAGCTAAAACCGAATTAGGGTTTAACAATATCTCCGCATATCTAGAGTCTGGATATCTGGTTATGATCTCATTTTTGTATTGAGCAGCTAATGTTTCGTTTTCAACTAATTCATTAATTTTATGCAAGTTATACAAGGTTGGTAATACCAATCTTTTTTCAGGATTAAATGAAAGTAAAGCTTCTAATCGCTCAGTAGCTAAATCATATTCTTTAAATTTTTCTTTATAGATTAACCCTAATTGATAGTAAGCAAAATCTCGATCTCTTTTAAGACTATCTATTACCCTTTCATCTTTAGGTATTAAAGCTACGTAAGTTTCTGGTTTATAAAGATCATTTTCGGATATTGGTACAGCTATTTCTTCTTCAAAATTTTCTAATTTAGATATTTTATCTGATAATCTCCAATTGTCTTCTAACTTTCTATTTCCCCATCTCTTTTTAAATTCTTGTTTCCCAAAAGCGACTGTTGTTGAGCTATAAAAATAAAAATTGCTCCCTTCAGAGTTAGATACTCTTTGATCTTTAGAGTTTTCTTTGTTTGAGTTAAAGAATTCATTATTAGAAATATTTTCTTCATTTTCTATTCTTGACAAAGAGTCTTCGATAGCTTGTTGCTTAAGTTGAGTTGTGAAAAATGAGAAATAGCTTATCTGCTGCGCTTCCGTCATGTTAACTAATTGCAAGATACTATCATTTTTAAACGCTATGTCTTCATATTTTATAACATCATCAAGATTTTCTCGTTTCTTTTTTATTCTTCTCCATAGTCTTGTACCTTCATTCAAATTGATTAAAGTACTGTCATAATAAGCTCCGGCAAATTTATAATACCTATCATCAAAATAAATCTCTGCCAACGTTTGGTAGTTTACAGATTGCATTGTACGATCTTGTTTATAGGCCTGAATTGATTTATTATAATATTCAACGGCTAAATCAATACTGTCATTTTTTCTATAGTATTCTCCTATTTGATTGTATATTTTGTCAAGATAGGGTCTGTTTTCGCGATTTTTTTCTAAATCATATAATAGCTCTAAAAAAGCAATACGGTCTTCTGTTGTAAAATCAAAATTCCTCGCTTTTTCAATATAAGCATTGATCATATAAACACGGGGAGACTTTCTGTTTAATGCTATTACTTTATCAAACTCCAAATCGGCACTATCAATTTTTTCTAATTGATCGTAGAGTTGTCCCGTTATATATGTATAACGCCCTTTAAGTTCATAGTCTTTAATGTTTTCCGAAGCATACTTAATGTATGGTATTGCTACTTCAATTGAATCTAAATTAATATAAGCTTGAGCTAAAATAGCGGAAGCGTCTGCAAGGTCCTCCTTGTTTATACCTTTATTTTTATTCATTTTAAGCAAATTCTCAATTGCTATTTCTTCATTATTTAACCGAATTTGGGTCTTAGCTCTCCAAACTTTTGCTTGATTAATGTTATTACTGGTTGGGTACGTTTTTAATATAAAATTAAACGCATCAAGTGCCTGAACAAAACGTCCATCGAAATATCTTGCTTTTCCTAAAAGAATATATGCTTCATCAATTTGTGGATTGTATTCTTTTCCTTCTAAATAAATAGAATGCATTTGGATTGCCTTTACAGCTTTTTCCTCAGCTATATTGAAATTTTCATTTTCACTTTCTCCAGGCAAAACGTTGCTTTCTTCTAGTTCTATACGCTCTACAGGAAGTGTCTCCCAAAAATTATCTCTATAAGTTCTCGCTAATTGTTCTTTTCCTGTTTCAAAAGCAATATTCCCATTGTACAATATATTAAACTCCGAAGTTACAGAGTGCTTAGTTCTACTTAGAAACGTATTTTTTTTACGTGAACAAGAGGCCATTAATAATACGACCATTAATAAAATTATAATTTTTATTGTTCCCTTCAAAATATTTATATTTTATTATACAATAATGAAACTTAAAAGCTTCGCATTTAGTACCTGCGCTTCAAAATTAACTGTAAAAATACGTTTCTTTTTAAAAATTATGGGATTATTAGTCTAAAAATTAAAATTTACAGAAACCAATTTGTAGAACATTTTAAATTTTTAAAAGAGGAGCATGGTTTAAAATTATAAATCCTTTGTATTTTTACAAAAAAAACTGAAATGAGCGCAAAAGTTAAAGAAGAAAATATTTTACTAACTATCGTTGTTGATGAGGAAATAAAAATTTTAAAGATGTCAAAAAAGGAAACTGTATTAGAGGCTGCCTTAAAAAATGACATTGATGCACCTTATTCTTGTCAAGGAGGGGTTTGTTCGTCTTGTGTGGCTAGAGTCACAGAAGGTAAAGTTATCATGACTCAAAATCAAATACTGACAGAAAATGAGGTAGCAGATGGATTTATTTTAACTTGCCAGGCATATCCAACTACTGAAACCTTAGGAATTGATTATGATGATGTTTAGACGTTAATTATTTCTTTAATTTTAAAACTGATTCCACCTTATACACTATTTCTTGAGGTTTTATGGTTTCCATGATATTTTCATATTCTTCTGGATAACTATTCCCATAAATTGAAGTTGGTAATAATGGATATCTATCAGTATCTGATAATATATTATTATGACTTGATTGGCCAAAAGGAGCAAATCCAGCATATGGATGAGTAACTCCCCAAAGAGAGATTATAGGGACTCCATACATAGCAGCTAAGTGACCATTGCCACTATCCATCGAAATCATTACATCTAAATTTGATATCAATACTAACTCTTCTGTAAAATTAAGTTTACCAGCAGTATTAATTACAAAAGCAAACTCATTTTCAAAAATTTCTAGTTCAGATATTTCTTTATCACCTCCACCAAATAAAACTATTTGATATTGTTTATCTAATTCTTCTATTGCCTTTTTTATTAATTCTAAAGGGTACATTTTGCTTTTGTAAGCTGCAAAAGGAGCGATACCAATAATACTTTTCTTTTTTTTACCTACAAGGCTTAATATATTTTTATTATACGCTTTTTTGGGTAATGGTGTGAAATTTGTTAATTCTATGGGAAATCCTAAAGTCTCGAAAACATCTGCATATCGCTGATGGGTTGTTTTTAGTTGTTTGAAATATTTGTTTTTTTTCCTAGTTAACGATTTTTTTTCTTTTCTACCTTTATTTAAAGTCGCCGTCTTTTTTCCAAATATTTTTAAGTAGCGAGTAATAATTTTAGATCTAATTACATTATGTAAATCTGCCACAGCATTAATACCCATGTTATTAGCCTGTTCTGCAAGTTTTAAAACCCCCATAAAACCTTTGTGTTTTTGGTTTACATCTGCTTCAAGAAACACTACATTTGAAAAATCGTTAAAAAAAGGTTTAAAAAAAGCTCTAGATAAAATTGTTAATTGTACCTCAGGATAGGTTTTAGATAAAACGCTAAGTACAGGTACTATCATAGCCACATCTCCCATTGCTGAAAGTCGAATAACAAGTATGTTGATAGATTTTTTCAATTGTTGAGATTCTTTCCTTTGGGATGAATGAAATAATACTTAGTAAGCCAATTTTTATTTTTCTGCTCTAAGTACAGGGTTCAATTCGTCATCGTTATACATTTTCATTTGCTTATATACTTTCATGTACTTTTCCCCTTTTGTAATATCGCTTAATAATTGATCGATAGCAGTGCTTAAATCTAATCTTTGTTCTAGCAATATGTTTAGTTTAACTTGACAAGTATTCCTATGAGCTTCAGATGCGTTTTCTCTAGTTGCTTCTTCATTCATGTGGTATACTTTTAATGCTAAAATGGAAAGACGATCTACTCCCCAAGCGGGGCTTTCGGTATTAATAGTAGCTTTTGCTTTAGTTAGAACACCTTTGTTATTTTCTAAAAAATAACTATCAATATACTCTACCATATCTGTTCGGTCTTGGTTAGAAGCATCAATTTGTCGTTTTAAAGTTAAAGCGCTTAAGGGATCAATATTAGGATCACGGATAATATCTTCATAATGCCACTGTACAGTATCTATCCAACATTTTCTGTATAGTAAATGTTCTAAATTATGAGATTTAGAATCGTATGGATTACTAAAAGGCTGATCTACTTTATCAATAACATGATATTTATCTATAACTTCTTTAAAAATAGCGTTTGCTTTTTCTGAAAACATATATTAATTCTTTAATTGGTTTTTTTAAATATATTTAAATTATGTGTTTTTGCAATAATCAATTGAAAAAAACTTAATCTGTTAGCTGTAAAGATATCATATTTTACAATAATATTTAACAAATTATAGTTCGCTCTATTTTTAATTGAAAAATAAGTTGAGTCGGGTTTAATACTTTGAATGGGTTTGTTCTCATCTTTATTAAGAACTTCATATTTCTTTGTTTAAATTAAATGAGTAATGATTTCTAATAAAAATTCCTCTGTATTTATATCATAAAAAAAATAGTGCAAATGGAAGTATAAAGGCAAACCATAAAAATAATTCTGATATCCATTTTTTATCTATAGATTCTATAAAATTAGCTGTAAAAATTGAAATTGGTACCAATAAAAATAGAAGTTCACTTCCGTTCTTATTATTTTTTAAAACTATTAAAATTATACCTATCAATAAAAAAAAGAATAGGATCCAATACGTCGATTTTTCTTTTAAAGGAGTTTTTGAAATAGTTATTGATTTGTATACAAAGGCAAATATTCCTGACAACAAAATAAAAATTGAGGGAATTATTATTTTTAATGAATAATACGGTGAGAAGTCAAAACTAATTTGATCTTTATATTCCAGGAAGCTCCAAATATCATTATTGACCATTGTATGATAAACGCTTGTTAGCATGATAACTGACGTGAAACCTACAAAGGGTATAAATACAAGCTTGTAGTTTGTTGATGTTAATTGAATAATTGAAATGAATAAAATGATAAAAAATAAAATACTCCAAAAATAAAAAAGCGCTGCTATCGTAATCCAAATAGAAGCATCCAATATTTTTTTTTCAATATTTTTTTGTGAACTTACACTGAGGATTCTTCGCAAAGCCAACAATAAAAAAAAAAAAGAAAAAGCAAGGTTGGAATCATTAAAGAAAAAAGGAATCATTAAAATAAAGCAACAAAATAAAAAAAGCGCATAGGAGTTAGATTGGGTAAGTCGGTTTTTTTTTATAATAAAACTCAAGAGCAAAAAAAACAATAAAAACATAGTGTTTTGAATTAATAACTTGACTATGCTATCATAATTAGTTACTTCATTTAAATCGTGAATGATATTAAAAAAACATCCTGCAAACAAAAGTAGGCTCACTACAATAAAATGGGATGGTCTAGAATTACTAAAAAAACTTGTGAGCATGGTTCTTAATTTATATTTTTGCAATCTTAAATCATAAAGATATGACTTGGTCGGGTTTTTTTGGAGGAATTCAAGATTTTTTTGAAAATGTGGCATTTGCGCCATTTAATGCGCTTCGCACATTAGAACTATCAAACTGGTGGGCTGCAAATATTATGACATGGATTTTTATGACAATTTGTGCAGTTGCTATTGTTTATTGGGTTATACAACTTCAAAAATATGATGCAACAGAAGGTAGTGATGATAAAAGCATTACTGCTCATGAATATTTAGGTTAAATCATAACCTATATCTTTGCGGTAATTCATTCCACCGAAATTTAGTTTTTCTATATTTTGATATGTTTTTTTTAACGCTTTTTTGTAATCCTGGTCCATTGATGTTATTGCGATAACACGTCCTCCATTAGTAACTGTTTTATTGTTTTTTATTGTTGTCCCTGCATGAAAGACGATAGAGTCTTGAATATTTTCAATTCCTAAAATTAATTTACCTTTTTCATATGCTTCTGGATAGCCTCCAGAAACTAACATTACTGTAGTAGCAGCTCTTTTGTCAATTTCTATAGAAGTTTTATCTAACTCTTGATTAAAAGTAGCTTCAAATAAATCCACTAAATCGTTTTTAATTCTGGGCAGTACTACTTCGGTTTCGGGATCCCCCATTCGTACATTGTATTCTATAACAAATGGCTCATCATTAACATTTATTAAACCAATAAAAACGAATCCTTTATAATCTATATTTTCTTTTTTAAGTCCGTTAATCGTAGGAATAACAATTCTCTCTTCTATTTTTTTCATTAATTTACCATCGGCAAAAGGAACGGGTGAAATAGCTCCCATACCACCTGTATTCAAACCGGTATCTCCTTCCCCAATTCGTTTATAATCTTTAGCAGTAGGTAATATTTTATAATTTTTACCATCTGTTAAAACAAAAACACTCAATTCTATTCCATCTAAAAACTCTTCAATTACAACAGTTTTACTTGCTACACCAAATTTTGAATTAGACAACATCTCTTCTAATTCATTCTTGGCTTCATCAATATCATTAAGTATTAAAACTCCTTTACCAGCAGCCAATCCATCTGCTTTTAAAACGAATGGTGGGGTTAAAGTATCTAAAAATAATTCACCTTCTTTTAAAGTTTCTTTGGTAAAACTTTGATATGCTGCTGTAGGAATTTGATGATCCATCATAAACTCTTTAGCACGTTCTTTGCTTCCCTCCAATAAAGAACCCGCTTTTGAAGGTCCAATAAGCAATACGTTTTTTAATTCTGTTGTTTCAAGAAAATAGTCTGCAATTCCATTTACCAGGGGATCTTCAGGACCTACAATTACCATTTTAATATTATTATTAATTACACATTTTTTTATGGCTTCAAAATCATTTACCGAAATTGATATATTTGTTGCAATCTCTGATGTTCCTGCATTTCCTGGGGCAACAAAAAGTTGTTTACACCTCTTACTTTGTGCAATTTTATAAGCAAATGTATGCTCTCGACCACCTGAACCTAAAATTAAAATATTCATTTTTGAAAAATATATTGAAGGGTTAAAATTAATTGATAGAAAATTGATGCCCTAATTTTAGTGCATTGAATTTATTTAAATTGAAAATAATTTGACTGATTATTAAAGTTTAATATGCCTTATCATCTCCTCTTAAAGCATCGAAAACGGTTTTAATTACAATTCTTATATCCATTATAATTGACCAGTTTTCCAGATAATAAATATCGTATTTAACTCTATTTTTAATAAAGTCATCATCTTCTACTTCTCCACGAAATCCGCTGACTTGAGCCAAGCCAGTAATACCTGGCTTTATAAAGTGACGAACCATAAATTTATCAATCTTTTCGGCATACATATGTGTATGACTTACCATGTGAGGTCTTGGTCCCACTACTGACATATCGCCTTTTAATACATTAATAAACTGGGGTAATTCGTCAATACTCGTTTTTCTAATAAACTTACCTATTCTAGTAACTCTTGGATCTCCTTTTCTAATTTGATGAAGATGAGCCTCGGGATTGGGCTTCATAGATCGAAATTTATAACAGTAAAACTCTTTATAATCCAAACCATTTCTTTTTTGTTTAAAGAAAACTGGGCCTTTAGATTCAAGTTTTATTAGAAAACCTATAAGTGGCGTCAACCATGATAAAATCCCAATAATTATTAACAAAGAAAAGAAAATGTCAAAACTCCTTTTTGTAAATAAATTAATTGGTTCATCAATTGGGATACTTCTTAAAGATAAAATTGGTAGATATCCGTAATATGTGAAGTCTAACTTCTTGGAATAGATTTCTTTATTATCCGGTAAGAATTTTAATATTTTTAAATTATTATCAGCGTAATCTATTAAACTAAGTAACTCCTTATTATTCATCTCTGCTACAGAGGAGTAGATTTCATCAATTTCATTTTCAGAAATAAAAGAAATGACATCATTAATGCTAATTTTATTTTTTTTGTTTAAATCAAATGTTTTTATAAGTTGATACCCATAATCAGGATTATCATTAAAGTACTTTCTTAATTGATCTGTTTTTTTATTTAATCCAACGATAACAACCTTTCTTAAATTACCTTTAAAAACTTTTCTATATTTTTTTAATAAAAAGAAAATTGTAAATTTTATAATTGTAATTGATAACATTACAATCAGAACATATTTTATAACCCTCATAGGTTCAGTATCTAAATCGTTGAAGAATCCAAAAAAAGCAAAAACCAATAAAGTAAATATTATTGATTGTTTCCCTATTAATGAAAATATTCGCGTGAGACTTGTATATCTAAAAGTTTCATAAAAGCTTGAAAATAACGTTGAAATTACCCAAGAAAAGGAGATAAATAATATGAAGTTTAATAAATCTGATTTTTCAAGAATTATATTATTTGCGAAAAATCCTATTATTAATAAATCTATTAAATAAGAAATTGGTCTTAAAAACCCAGAATATCTTCCTCTTTTAAAAATCATTTATTAGTTTCTAATATGGTTTGAAAAATCTTTATGTTCACTTTTCAATAATTCTTCTGATGTTAAATTTTTAAAGTATTCAAATGTTCTTTTCATACCTTCACTTCTGGATATTTTTGGTTCCCAATTTAAAATCTCTTTAGCTTTTGTAATATCAGGTTGTCTTTGCAAAGGATCGTCAGTGGGTAAAGGTTTGTATATTATTTTTTGATTTGTTCCAGTTAATTTAATGATTTCTTCAGCAAATTGTAGAATTGTTATTTCGTTAGGATTCCCAATATTAATTGGATAGGCATAATCACTTATCAATAACTTAAATAATCCGTCAATTTCATCATCAACATAACAAAATGACCTGGTTTGAGAACCATCTCCAAAAACTGTTAAATCTTCACCTCTAAGTGCTTGACCCATAAATGCTGGAATTACTCTTCCGTCATTAAGTCTCATTCTTGGGCCATAGGTGTTAAAAATCCTTGCGATTCGTGTTTCTATGCCATGAAAACGATGGTATGCCATCGTAATAGATTCTTGAAAACGTTTTGCTTCATCATACACTCCTCGTGGACCAATAGTATTTACATTCCCATAATATTCTTCTGTTTGGGGATGAACTAATGGATCCCCATAAATTTCAGAAGTAGAAGCAATCATTATTCTAGCATTTTTTTCTTTTGCTAATCCTAATAAGTTATGTGTTCCTAAAGATCCTACTTTTAGAGTTTGTATTGGTATTTTTAAATAATCTATTGGGCTTGCTGGTGATGCAAAGTGTAAAATATAATCTAAATCTCCAGCAACATGTACAAATTTAGAAACATCATGGTGATAAAACTCAAAATTTGAATGCTTAAATAGGTGCGCTATATTTTTTAAATCGCCAGTAATTAAGTTATCCATTGCGATTACAAAATCTCCTTCGTTAATAAATTTATCACATAAATGAGATCCTAAAAATCCTGCTGCACCCGTTATTAAAACTCTTTTATTCATAATTTTAAATTATCTACCTATTGAACTATATATAAATCCTTCTTTTTTAATTTCTTCTACATCGTATAAATTTCTTCCATCAAAAATAATACTCTGTTTTAATAATTGCTTTACTTTATTAAAATCTGGAGTTCTAAAAATACTCCATTCCGTACAAATTATTAAAGCATCTGCATTTTCTAATGCTTCATACATAGAGTTACAGTAGTTGAGTGTTTCTCCAAATTGTTTTTTAATATTCGGCATGGCTTCAGGATCATAAACTGATAGTGAAGCTCCCTTATTTAGTAATTTTTCTATTAAATAAATAGCAGGTGCTTCTCTAACATCGTCTGTTTCTGGTTTAAAAGCAAGACCCCAAACTGCTAACTTTTTATTAGATAATTCACCATTAAAAAAGTTTTGAATTTTTGGGAATAATATTGTTTTTTGCTTTTCATTAACTTCTATCACTGAATCTAATATTTTAAAGTCATAAGATTCGTCTCTTCCTGCTTTTTGAAGTGCTTTTACATCTTTTGGGAAACAAGAACCTCCATACCCTATACCAGGAAATAAAAATCGTTTCCCAATTCTAGAATCAGTACCCATACCAATTCTTACTTTATCAACATCTGCCCCTACTTTTTCACAGTAATTAGCAATTTCATTCATAAAAGTTATTTTGGTAGCTAAAAATGCATTTGCTGCATATTTTGTTAGCTCTGCAGATTTTTCATCCATAATAATTATTGGATTACCTGAACGAACAAATGGCTTATAAATCCTCTGCATAAGCTTTATTGCTTTTTCACTACTAGAACCTATTACGATTCTTTCAGGCTTTAAAAAATCATCTACAGCATAGCCTTCTCTTAAAAATTCAGGATTTGAAACTACATCAAAATCACATGATGCGTTTTTTGCAATGGAGTGCTTTACTTTTTCTGCGGTTCCTACAGGGACCGTGCTCTTATCAACAATAACTTTATAATCAGTTATTTTTTTTCCAATTTCGTCTGCAACTCCTAGTACATATGATAAGTCGGCAGATCCGTCTTCATCTTCAGGAGTAGGGAGCGCTAAAAAAATAATTTCTCCAAAACTTAGTCCCTCCTCAAGAGAAGTTGTGAAGTTTAGTCTTCCAGCTTTAATATTTCTTTCAAATAAAATATCTAAATAGGGTTCGTAGATTGGAACTACGCCACTTCTCATTTTTTCTACCTTATTTTTATCTATATCAACACAAATTACTTCATTTCCGGTTTCTGCTAAACAAGTTCCTGTAACTAATCCTACATACCCTGTTCCAATTACTGCTATTTTCAAATTAATGATTTTTTAATTACTATATTTTTTATAAATTGTTTCGATATTAACTATGTTTTTTTCGATATTATAATTTAAATTAAAGGACTCAAACGAATTTAATTCGAACTTTTTTCTTTTTATGTTATCATTATAAAGTTCAAAAATACGATTTGCCATGCTCTTAATCTCATTTTCTTCAACAACATATCCATTTATCTCATTTTTTACTAGGTCTCTATTTCCATCACAATTTGAAACTATACACGCTTTTCTTAAAGCCAGAGCTTCAATAATTGAATAAGGCAGACCTTCATACCTAGCTGTAGAGATATATAATTCGCTTTTTGATATAATTTGGAAAATTTTTTGTCGAGCAATCCAGGGTATTAAGGTAACGTTATCTTTTAGCTTGTATTCTATAATTAATTCTTCTACCTTGTTTTTATTAGGACTATACTCACCGACTCCTAATAACACAAGATGAATTTCAGGAATCATTTTTTTTAATTCTTTGATTACTTTAATCATCATTTCAATATTTTTTTGAAACGAAGGTCTTCCTACACTACAAATATACTTTTTAGGGATTTGACTTAAAATTTTATCATCTGAATTTATAGTTATTGGGTTAATACTATTGTTAAATAACTCAGTATTTTGTTTTTTATAACCAACTTCAAATAAGCCTCTATTTAATTCTGAAGGTGAAGACGCAACAAGAATAGAATTGAAATTTTTTAAAGCTTTTTCTATTCCTAAAAAAACAATTCTCTTCAATCCTTTTGGGCTGCTTAAATATGAATAAGCTTGAGGTGTGTGTAACACCTTTATTTTATAAAATAGTGAGGCAGTTCTTGCAATAACACCTCCTTTAGCACTATGAGCATGAATTATATTTGGTTTTTCAATTTTCAATATTTTTATGGTATTATAAATTGCTTTTAAGTCCCTAAATATTGATATTTCTCTTTGTATTGGCAATTTATATTCTTTTAATGGCTTACCGTTTTTATTTATATATACGCTCTTGGTGTCATGTTTGCCATGTATAATTATATTTTCAAATTCTTCTGGGTTAGTATTTTCTAAAATTAATCTTAAAGAAACGTCTACTCCACCAACAGAGTTTAGAATATGAATTATTTTAATTTTTTTCATGAATTTTAACTTCTGATTGATCGTTAGGACTAATTTGAAATACAATTAAAATAAAAATTAAAGCAAAAATTGAGGCGCCTAGTTGCCTTTGAAAAAAGCACTCTATAAATGCAAAAATAAAAATTGACACCCCTAATGAAAGTTTAAAAAATGAATGCCTATAGTTAAAAAGTAAATAAAATAATAATGACACAAACAAAAATCCTGGTATAAGCCCGCTACTAAGAAAAAAATCAAAAAATTGATTGTGAGGATTAAAATTCGAATTAATAAAATAATTTCTTTTTTCTGGATCTTCTATTTGTTTATCGTAGCATTCTAATAACAAGTCTTTTGTATTATAAAACCCTAATCCTGTAATAATAGAATTTTCATTGTGAAAAATATTATAATTACATTCCCAGATAACAACTCTAGGCTCCCATGCCTTAAAAAGTTCAATATAACTTTTGTTGCTTCCACTGCTCTGGGTATAAAAAAACCTTTCGGATAAATTTTTATTTAAAAATAATGCAGAAGAAAATGTTATTAGAACACCGAAAAATAAAAATAAATATTTTTTCTTATTGCTAGAGTAAAATATTTTTAAGAAAAATAAAGAAATTAATATAACGATTACGATTCTTGATGAAATTAATAATACAAATAAAATACATATAACGATATTTGCTAAATACCATTTATTAATATCTTTATAATTCTTACCTATTAAACCTATAGAAGCAACTATACTCATCAAACACAAAAATCCTAAATACAACCTATCTACGACCAAAACATCATCAATATGTGCTCCTGATGCAAAGTTAAAAGCACCTTCTGAAATATAAAAACCATAAATATTAATTAAAGAAGCCACCATACAAAATAGCACAGATAAGATTATTACTTTCAAGATTTTTTTTGTGTTTTCTAAAGGAAGAAATAAAACTATTATTAGAAATGAAGACAAAACCTTTCTGATAATAGGTATATCTTCTTGAAATTCATTAAAAATAATACTATTGAATAATACCATTAAAATAAGTGACCCTAAAATAATGAAAGGGATCGATTTTAATTTCAGTAGGTGTCTTCTTTTTATTACGAACGGAAATAAAACTATTAGTGCTATTAAAATTAGATTAGGCGCTGCAGTCGCATATTTGTCTAGAGGTAAAATAAAACAAAAAAATAAAAATAAATATGGGTAAACACTACTAATTACAGCTTTCATTCTATTTATTTTAAAAATTAAAATTAACGCATCTTAGTTATAAAAAATCTTCTAATATATTTTAAAAATGAAAAAGAGGATATAAAAATAAATTCAAAAATATTTATAAATTTTAATTCTAACCCTTTTTTAATACTTTTTTGTTCTCCCAACTGAATTTTCCACAAAGCCGCACTTAATCCAGATTCTCCATAACTATATTTTCCAGTTATAGAGTTAACTAGGCTTTTATTGTACAAAAAACAATTATATCCAGAAATTATTCTTAAAAAATATTCTAGATCTTCTGCATAATTCATGTCTTCATTAAAATAACCTACTTTTTTAATAATTTCAGATTTAAATATAACAGTTGGCGTCTTAAAGAAATTTTTATACAATAAAAGTTTTGGACTAATTTTCTGTAATCTTTTTATTTTAAGAAAAAAGAACCTATTAAGGTTAACTCCGTCCATATTTGTTGCTAAAAGATCTACCTCCGAATTTTCTGCAAATATAGTAAGTTGAGTTTTAATTTTTGATTCTTCCCAGGCGTCATCGCTATCCAAAAAAGCAATAAACTCTCCTTGAGCATTTTTTAAACCAATATTTCGGCTTGACGAGACGCCTCCATTATTCTTATAATAGTATTTAATTAATAAGCTTTGATTTTCAGAAATAAAATTATTAATTAAATCTTCAGAAGCGTCTGTTGAACCATCATTAATAATTATAATTTCAAAGTTATACGAACCTAACTGATTGGTTATTGATTCAAGTGATTTTATTATAGTTTTTTGTGAATTATAAACTGGAATTATTACGCTTATTAGCTGACTCATTAAAAGATAATTGCTTTAAATTTGACTTCTCAAAGATAAGTTTTTAATTGTTTAATTGTTTCTTATTTTAACTACTTATGATAATAGAAATAATTATCTTTATAAATTAATTAAATTAATAAGAAAATATGAAGATATTTTTCGAAGGTTTTTACGGATTTAAAAACGCTGGCGACGACGCTTTTGTTGAAGTTTCATCGTGGGGAGCTGAAAAATATTGGAACAGTAATGATAATTTTTTTCTAGGAGCTTCATTACCCGAAACAGTGCATAAAATAAAAACTCCAAATATTAAAATTAATGCACCAGGTTTTGATAGAATTAGTCTTTTAAAAAACCTTAAAAACACTGATTATTTTATTTCTTCCGGTGGTTCTACTTTTTCAAAATTACCAATACATAGTAATAAGTCTTTAGCTTCCTATTATAGGTTTATAAACAATAATTTAAAATTAGGTGCTATTGGAGTGTCTATTGGTCCTTTTAAAAACAGTCAAGAAGAAGAAAAAGTTATTAAGTATTTGAAAGGCTTGTCTTTTTTGTCATTAAGGGATAAAAGATCTTATGAATATTCAAAAACATTGAATCTAAATTATGATCCTATAAACGCTTTTGACTTAGCGGCATTATTACCGAGTGTTTTTAAGTCAACTAACAATGGACTGAAGGAGTCTTTCTCCGAAAAACAGAGCATCGGCATTAGTATATGCAATTGTGAAAGTTATTATGGTGGTGATTTAAAAAAAGAAATCAATAGAAATTCCTATTTTAAAGAATTGGTTAATTTGATAATAACTAAAACAAATGCTCATTTAAAAGTCTTTATTATTAATGATAATTCGAAAATTGGTGATTTCAAAATTTCAAATGAATTAATGGATGGAATTAGTAAAGAACGATTTTCAATAATACCTTATTTTGGGAATGTTAGAAAAACCTGGGATGAAATTTCTAAATGTAATTTAATGATATCTACAAGGCTACACGCAAGTATTTTTGCTTGCTATGCGAATGTACCTTTTATATTAATTGAGTATCATAAAAAATGCTCTGACTTTTTAAATGATGTTGGACAACAAGAAGAATATAGGGTTTACGATGCTGATGTTTCACCAAAAGAAACTTTAAATATAGTTATAAATATACTCGAAAATAATTACAATAAACCATCTCATTTACTAGAAACAATAGCACTCTCCAAGAAAAACTTTACAGAAACTTTGTTAAAATAAGTTAAATCTTATTTTAGTTAGCGATCCCTTTAACATCCTTTTCAAGGATGTGTTTTTTTATTAATTTATTGTCAAATAAAATCAAAATAGCAAAACAAATCCAAATCCCATAAATCCTAAAACTATCTATTTGCAACCAATTTATAAAAAATCCAATAAAAGAGACTAAAAGAACAGTCCCTAAAACATTTTTTTCGTCAGATTTGTTTTTAATTATGTTTAAGCATAAAAAGAATATTAATATTATTAAAGAAAGGAATATTAAGAATCCTATTAAACCAGTCTCTGTTAAAATTCTAACATATATATTATATCCAGGAGGAAAATTTGATATCTTTTCATTTTTATAAAACAATCTAAATTCATAATTATTTAAAGTTGCCCAACTAGGGTAGTGAAACCTATTATGAAATGTTTGTTGTCCAAATCCTACACCAAATAAAGGATTTTCTTTAAATACTTGTAAAGATGCGTATTGTATACCTAATCTTGATTGATTTGAAACATTTTTAGTTAAATTAGACTTAAAATCTATTGTTTCAATTTTATCTTTAAATCCTTTTATAATTCGTTTTGAATTAAAAAACACTAATAAACTTAGAGATAATACTATGGTAGAAGTAAAGATGAATAAGTGATTTCGATACCTAGGCTTTCTTAGAATTATAAATAGAAAAACAAAAAATTGTATAAAAATGACGATAAATGCAGTTCTAGAACCTGATAAGAAAGCTAATGTTAAAACTAATATTGTTGGGATAATTTTTTTAATTCCTTTTGGTGTTAATAAAAAACTAAACATCCACCCAGAAATCATTATTAAATATTCCGCTAAAAAAGGAGGTTCATAACAAACAGATGATAACCTTCCACCTAAGTGAATTTTAGCGTTTACGAATGGAAAGTAATTAAACAACTCTAATACTGGTAATAAATTTGTTTTACCATATAATGAAATTAGAGCTTCAAAAAAACTATAAGAAGAGACTACTATTAATGAGGCTAAGAAGACATTTCTTATAGAAACTAATATTTCATTAAAAGACATTATTTTTAAAACATTATAATAAAATATAAAAAATAATATTGTGGATAATAGAATAGATAAATACTGCCTTATAAATCTTATAATACCGGTTGTTCCTTTAAACTCATTTTGAATAAGCGATGGAGAGTTAAGTAGTGTTGCTAAAAAACACCAAAAAATAAATAATACTAAAACTTGAAACAGTAAACTTTTATATGGGAAAATGATTTTTTTTCTTAAAATAAAAGTGATAAATAAAATTACCATTCCTGGAATAAAAAAAAAAAACGGAAGCTTCTTTACTAAACTCTCCTAGGAATGATAAACCTTCAAAAGAGTTAAATGGGATAAAAAAAACACCCATAAAAAAAAGATATTTCAATATTTTATTTAATATTTTCATTTAAAAATTACTTCTTATAATTTAAATAAAACGAATGTGCTATAATATAAAAATAAATAATATTTGCAATAACAAATATTAAACTAAATGACACAGCATTGTTCTTATTTAATAAAAATGGTGTGAAAATTAGTAAGCTTAAGGCTGCAAAAATATGAGATACGAAAAAAGGTTTTGTAACTTCTATAACTTTTAAAGCTATAGCTATTGGTTTTATAATAATCAATGCTAACTGAATTAAGTAGAATATTATAAATATTATAAGTCCATTCCCAAATTTATCTGAATACATTATATTATAAAAACTTAAACCAATAGGAAGTGCTGCAGCAAACAAAATAAATATTTTTAAAGTATTTTCTTTGTAATATTCTTTTAAAGACGGAATAACTTCCGCAATTAAATTCTTTTTAACCTTTGAAGAAAAAATTGGAGTATAATAATTTTCGATTGTAAACGCTAGAATATTAAATATTCCTAAAAGATTTTGTATGGTCCTTACTTTTCCAATAACTAAATCATCAATATTAAAACTTTTTGCTATTATATAAATTCCTTGGCTATACCCCCAGAAAGCTATTCCACCTAATATTAGCCATTTAGAGTAATTAATATGTGTTTTAGCAACATCAATTATAAAAGCAAATGAGATATTTTTACAATTAACGTTAAATACTTTTTTAAAGTAAAAGAAAGATAAAAGACTTAAAACAACAAGTGAAAATGAAAACCAATATACCTTTAAAATTTCATTTAAACTTAATTCATTTTTATAAATTAAAAGGAAACCAAAAAATAATATATTTAATAAAACTGATGATAGCATTGCATATATTATATTAATATTATTGGTGCTGAAAATGTATTTTTTTAGAATTTCAAATAATGTCATAGAAAGAGATACTAACAAAAATGACACATAAGAAACTCCCTCTATTTGACAAGATAAGAAAGTATATAGTATTGTAGAGATGAATAAGTTAAAAACAATATTTAATAAAATTATTACAATTAAATAGTTTTCTTCATTATTACTCCATTTTTTCTTTAAAAAAATCAATATCGGGTTAGAAAGTAGTAATGTTAAAAAAATATAAGTGAAGTATAGATAACTATAAACGACAACAAAAGAACTAAATACTAAAATGGATGCTAACTTTGCTATTACTAATATTGAACCAAAATTGATAATAGAAATAAAAGCTTGATCTACAAGTAATATGTATTTACTTTCTTTATAAAATAATTTTTTAAGTTGATTCATTAATAATAATTAAGTATTGCTCAATGATTTTTTATTAACTTAAATAAACATTTTCAAATAGTAAAATGAGACAATTATCATTACTTCTCCGTTTTTTTCTATTTATAACAATTGCGATTAATTTTATAAAAGTTTCAAAGGCACCTAAATTTATTTTCTTGAATTTGCAATTTCTTTTAAATAGATATAGGTGTACTTTAGAAATGAAAACAATAAAAATATAAATACAAATAAAGAAGGAAAGAAAACTATTCTATTGCTACTAAATTTTGTATTTTCTTCTATAATTTTTGGCTTATTAACTACTACTACAATATCTTTTGAGTAAACCAAAATTTTATTTAATTCCGCATTGAGTTCTTGCAACTCAATTTTTTTCTCAAACATTTCAGACATATTAAAATTTTTGTCAACTACAAAAATTTGATCAGAAGGAGATGTTAAGGATTCATTTGTTTTATAAGCATTTATAACATTATCTATCTGTTTAATACTTGTTGAATTATTCGCTATTTGGGACTTAATATCTCTTATAGATGAATTCTTTATATCCGTTAATATTATATTATTATTGAGGTATTCAATTGTTTTTTCAATAGTTTCTTGAGTTGCGTTATAGGATAACGTAAAATTTAGGGTATGGAAATAATACTCTGACTTAAAAGTTTCATATGACTCTACATCATCATCATTGAATTCTAATGATTTTAATAAGCCTTCAAGTTTTCGGTCATTTTCTTTATACCGCCCTATAATCTCTTTAAATCTAACAATTGGAGTAATCTCTATCTCCTTAATTTGGATAGAATCGCCTTTTAATCCCATTTCTGAAAAAAATAAAGAATCCTTTTCAGTAACTTTTTCATTTATTAGGTCTATTTCGCTATAAACATAATCTACGGTATCAAAATTAATCCTAAGAAGTACTGATGCTTTTTTGTTATGATTATAATTATTTTGGTTTACATATCCTATAATTAAACCCAATACAATAAGTGCTGTTATAAGAATCCATTTCTTTATAAGATAATCAATGAGATCAAATAGTAAAACAATCGAGGCTTTAATTTTTTCTTTAAACACATTAAATAGATTTGTTAAATCTATCTCATCACTTTTTTGTTCTTTCATAATAGAAGGTATTAATATTGTTTTATATTAAGAGACTTTAAACTTTTTTTCCAATTGAACACCGCTTTATTAAAGGTATTTTTATATTTTCTCATGGTCATAACACTATACTTTGGCCTTGCAGCAAATGTACGGTAATAGTCTGTTTTTACAAGATTTGATTTCGTTAATTGATTGGTCTGTATTAATATCTCTTTTGCAAAATCATACCAAGTTGCTTCACCTTGATTGCTAAAATTATAAATACCATAATTCTTGCTATTAATCTTTATAATTGCAAGTATTGCTTCGGCTAAATCATTGGCATTGGTAGGTGTTCCTGTTTGTTCAGTAGTTACGGTTAATGGTTTTCTTTCTTTTGAAAATCGCAAAACAGTGTTGTAAAAATTTTGCCCGTATTGAGAATACAACCAGGAAGTTCTTAAAATATAATAGGATTGGCAAATTTCTTGCACATATTTTTCGCCCTTTAACTTAGAAGCACCGTAAAAATTTAAAGGTCTAGTGGTATCTTCTTCGGTATATGGAGTTTTCTTTTTACCATCAAAAACATAATCTGTTGAAATTTGGATAAGTATGGTATTATTTTTAGCGCAATGCTTAGCCAATTGTTTTACTCCTTCTGCATTGGTCAAAAAAGCCTTTTCCTTTTCACTTTCTGCTTTTTCTACATTTGTATAGGCTGCGGTATTGATACAATAATCAAAACAATTATTTTTAAATATATTCGAAATGGATTTCTCACTTTCAATATTTAATAGTTCTCGACTAGCAAACAAAAAATCAAATTCAGGATAATTAGCAGCAGCATCTTTAATACACTTCCCTAATTGTCCCTTAGCTCCTGTTATTAATATTTTCATTCTGATGTTGCTTCTAAAAAAGTAGGGAGAATTTGATCTTTTTCTGAAAGGATAAATTTATCTTTGGAAAGATGCCAATCCAAAGATAAGGTTGCGTCGTTATAAATGATACCTCGTTCAGAATCTTTATCATAAAAATTATCACATTTATAAGCAAATTTAGAAGTAGGTGATAATGTTATAAAGCCATGAGCAAATCCTCGTGGAACAAATAATTGCTGTTGACTAACATCATCTAGAATTATAGAAAAATGTTTCCCAAAAGTCTTGGATTCTTTTCTAATGTCAACTACAATGTCTAATATACTTCCTTCTAAAACCCTAACTAATTTCGCTTGAGCCATTTCGCCAACTTGATAGTGCAATCCTCTTAAAGTTCCAAGATTAGAAGTTGACTGGTTATCCTGTATAAAGTTTACTTTTTGCCCTGTTACTCTTTCAAATAACACCTCGTTATAAGTTTCACAAAAAGTACCTCGTTCATCTTTATAAATGGTTGGAGTTAATACAAAGCAATCTTTTAAAGTTGTATATTCTATTTTCACTGGATATCCTTTTATTTTAAATGTTTACCATAGCCACTTTTTAATAAGGGCTCGATTAATTGATTTAATTCGTTTTTTGTAATGTATCCCATCTCATAAGCAGCTTGTTCGATGCTACCAATTTTTAATCCTTGTCTTTCTTCAATTACCTCGACAAATTGTGATGCTTGCATTAAAGAGGCAAAAGTTCCTGTATCTAACCAAGCGGTTCCTTTGTCCAGAATGCTTACGTTTAATTTACCCATTCTAAGGTATTCGTTATTTATATCTGTAATTTCTAATTCACCCCTATGACTTGGTTTCATATTTAATGCTATTTCGACTACATGATTGTCGTAAAAATAGATTCCTGGTACCGCATAATTAGATTTTGGTTGTAATGGCTTTTCTTCAATTGTCAATGCTTTTCCGTTATCATCAAATTCTACCACACCATATCTTTCTGGATCTTGAACGTGATAAGCATAAATAATACCTCCGTCTGGATTGTTATTCGCTTGCAGTAATTCCTTTAAACCAGATCCATAAAATATATTATCTCCTAATATTAAAGCAACTTTATCAGTTCCAATAAAATCCTTACCAATTATAAACGCTTCTGCTAACCCATTAGGTTGGTCTTGTACCGCATACGTAAACTCACAACCAAACTTTTTACCAGTTCCTAATAGTTTTTCAAATAAAGGTAAATCATGAGGAGTAGAAATAATTAAAATTTCTTTAATTCCTGCATACATTAAGGTTGATAATGGATAGTAAATCATGGGTTTGTCATAAACTGGCATCAACTGTTTACTCAACGCTAAGGTGATTGGGTGTAATCTTGTTCCAGAGCCTCCTGCTAATATAATTCCTTTCATCTCTCTATATTATTTTATAATTGGTCTTTATTGTCTAAATACCATTTAATAGTTTTTAAAATGCCGCTTTCAAAGTTTTCATTGGCTTTCCAACCCAATTCGCTTTCAATTTTATCAGCATCAATAGCATATCTAAAATCATGTCCTGCACGATCTTGTACAAATGCCATCTGTTCTCTATAGGGTCTATTGTTAGGAATCAATTTATCTAATAAGTCACAAATGGTATAAGCAATATATAAGTTTTCACGTTCGTTACGTCCACCAATATTATAAGTTTCCCCTAATTTACCTTCCTCTAACACCAGCTTAATTCCTCTGCAGTGATCGTTCACATAAATCCAATCTCTAATGTTTTTACCATTCCCATAAATAGGAATTGCTTCACCAGAAATCGCTTTTCTGATAATCGTTGGAATTAATTTTTCTTTATGTTGGTGAGCCCCATAATTATTGGAACAATTGGTGGTCACTACGGGCATGCCGTAGGTGTGGAAATAGCTTCTAACAATAAAGTCTGAAGATGCCTTAGAAGCGCTATAAGGGCTGTTTGGGGCGTATGGAGTTGACTCTAAAAACAAACCTTTTTCGCCCAAAGTACCATACACCTCATCAGTAGATACATGTAAAAATCGAGCGTTATTGTATTCTTCTTTTAATTGATTGGGGCCATTCATCCATAATCGATACGCGCTATGCAACAAGTTAAAAGTTCCGACAATGTTGGTTTGTATAAAAGCGCCAGGTCCTGTAATGGAATTATCCACATGAGATTCTGCTGCAAAATGAACTACTTTATTAAATTGATATTCTTTAAATAAGCTATCTATCAATGTTTCATCACAAATATCTCCTTTAATAAAATTGTAATTAGGCAAGTGAGAAACTGTTTCTAAATTTTTTAAATTTCCAGCATAGGTCAGATTATCCAATACGTAAATTTGATCTTCCGCATTCTCAATAATCAATTCTACATAGTTAGAACCTATAAATCCTGCACCACCTGTTATTAATATTTTATTTTTCAAAATAGATTTTATTCTAAAATTTGATTTAACATTTTCTCCGTAATCAGGTATGTTGGTTTAACTCCTGAAGTTCCCAACCCTCCTGAGGCCAGTGTACCTCCTGTTTTTAATGGATTATCGGAAGCATAATACGCATATTGAACTTTTACTTTGGAGCTAATACTATGTCTGATTTTTGATGCTGACTGAATTGCTTTTTGATAATGTGCTCCCTCCATTTCAAGACCTACCACATTCCAGGTAGAATTATTAAAGAATTTCAAAATATCTTTGTTTTGAAGCGAAGTTCCTAAAACAGTAATCATTGCTCCTTTACTCACATTAACAGTCTCTCCTTCAAAATGAGATTTTTTAAGCATATTTTTAAAAGGATAATTATCTGCTGTACCTTCAAAAACATGTGCTGAAGGAATCATAATATCTCCTTTCCCACCTTCTAAAATACCCGCTTTTCCCATAATAGAAACCGAACAAACATCTAAAAATTGGATTTCTTTTTTTGAAATCTTATAAGGTTTTAACAACTCATCCATCGTTTCAAAAGCCTGTTCTCCAAAAGCGTAATCCATTACAATAATAACGGGTTTATTCTCATTAACCTCAACTGAAAGTTTAGCAGGAAGCTTAGCGGTATCTATTATTTGTACATTGATATTGGTTCCGCTGGTGTCTTTTATATAAATCAATCCATTCTCTGAAGCATATTTCATTACTTTTTTTCGTAGTAATGAGTTCTTAGAATCACTCAACATTTCGTAAATCTCCATTGCGGTGTGCTTTTTGAATTCCGTTGTTAATGCTAAAGGACTATAAAGTGTATTCATTACACTATGCATATTGGCACTTATAACATGTATCGGTCTTGCTAATAAGTTGGTTTCATCTAGTTTTTTCTTGATAGTAGATGCCCAAATTTCGCCATGAATATGATGTCCTAATCGCTCTCTTAAAACAGGACTAAAAGTTACAATTCTTTTATTGTTGGAAGTGACTTCTTGTATCGCAAGATTTCCTAAATAATAAATAATTTTTAGAAAACGGTTGGGATCTGTTTTAGTAGCAAAATTTGGATACGAATCACTAACTTCTTCAAAGGTTCTTCCTAAGAAATTAGCGGTATGTGTTAAAGCAATTTCTTTCTCTTTTTGATTTAATTTTCCTTTTTTAAGAACCGCACTCTCTAGTTTTTTCCAATCTCTATTTACGTCATTACCATCGTTGATTAATACATGAGACATAATTTTATGAGACTCAATAAACAAAAAGGTGAGGTGTGTAAGTACATCGTATATTTCAGAACGTCCACGAGTTACTTCAATATTCATTTGTTCTTCATCAATCCGATAACAGTTTCTTCTTCTTTTAGAAGGAATTATTGGTTCAAAATGTGAGTTTTTATAACCTTCATCACTTGTTAGGTTGATAAAACTACATTCTTCAATACCGATTGGTAATCGATCTATAACATATAATAGTCCCTCTAATTCCACTTTATCATCAGCTATAGAGCCATATATTTCAGGTCTAAGGGTGAGTAATGACTCTCTTAGCGTCTCTCCAGAAACTCCCATAGGCTTGTAAAACCCTCGGTTAAAAAGGTGGCGCATGGTAATATATAATCTTTCAATAGCTCCAGAACTTTCCTGGGCTCTTGTTCTTTTGTGTGTTATTAACATAAATAATATTTATACAAAAATACTATAATCTATTTGAAAACAATAAAGAGTAACTATTTTCAATTTTGTAAACCAAGAAGTTGATTGGCAATCTTGCGATTGTCAGAAAGTCTAGGCACTTTATTCTGGCCTCCTAATTTTCCTTGAGATTTCATATAGGCATTAAAACTATTTTCCTTTAAACTGGAAATCTTTAGGGGCTGAAGCACTTTTCCTTGGATCAAATCTTTATAATAGGTATTTTGATTCTGCATGTTTTTATCCATAAAAGAAGCGATTTCGATGAGGTTTTTTGGAGCCGTTTGAAACTCGATTAACCATTCATGATAAGGCAATTCATCTTTTGTTGGATTGATTTGAGGGGCTACCGTAAATTCTGATATTGAAAATTGAAATTTTTTCATCGCTTCATTAATAGCTTGTTCTACTTCTTTACCAATTACATGCTCTCCAAATGCAGAAATAAAATGTTTAATCCTTCCTGAAACGATTACCCGATATGGTTTTTTGGAGGTAAACTGAACCGTATCCCCAATGTTATATCCCCAAAGGCCCGCATTGGTTGAGATAATCATTACATAATTTACTCCTATTTCAACTTCTCCAATGATCAATCGTTTTGGATTTTCCTCATAAAATTTGGATGTTTCAATAAACTCATAAAAAATTCCTGAATTTAACAATAGTAACATTCCCTTTTCCCTTTGAGAATCTTGAAAAGCAAAAAAACCTTCCGAAGCTGGATATAGCTCAATGCTATCAATCCTTCTTCCAATCATTTCTTCAAATTTTGTTCGATAAGGCTCGTAATTAACACCACCATACACAAAGAGCTGAAGGTTTTTAAACAGTCCTCCCACTTTTAAATCAGTTTCTTTTTGAAGTTTTTCATAATACATTTGCACCCAGGAAGGAATCCCTCCAATAAGAGTCATATTTTCATTTTTAGTTTCTTTTACAATCGCATCTACTTTGGTTTCCCAATTGTCAATACAATTGGTTTCCCAGCTAGGCATTCTATTTTTTTGTAAATATTTAGGAACAAAATGGGCTACGATTCCGGATAGTCTTCCAATATTGATCCCATTTTTTAATTCTAATTCTGGGCTTCCTTGTAAAAAGATCATTTTTCCGTTTACAAAATCAACATTGCCGGTTTCCTGAATATAACAGAATAAAGCATTTTTAGTTGCTTCAATATGAAAGGGCATCGATTGTTTTGTGATAGGAATGTATTTTGCTCCCGATGTGGTTCCTGAAGTCTTAGCAATATAGGTGGGTTTTCCTTTCCACAGCACATTTTCTTCACCATTGGCAGTTCGTTCAAAATAATTTTTTAAATCTTCGTAATCTCTTACTGGAACTTGCTTTACAAAATCTGAATATGTTTTTATCTGTTGAAAATTATGGTCTTCCCCAAAGGAAGTGTTTTTGGCTTCAGCTATTAAACTCTGAAATGTTTTTTGTTGGGTTTCTATGGGATTAGAAGCCCACTTTTGTATTTTTTTAGTTGCCCGTTTGGCTAATATTTTTGCTCCTAAAGATTTTAAAAACATGATTTATTCGAAATCTATAAAATTAGTTGGATCTATAGGGTATCCATCACTCCATAATTCGAAATGTAAGTGAGGTCCAGTAGATAATTCTCCTGTATTACCAGCTGCAGCAATAACTTCTCCAGCCTTAACCAATTCACCTTGCTCTTTTATAAGTACGGAATTGTGTTTATAAACTGAGATTAAATTATTAGTATGTTCTATAATAATTACATATCCAGTTTGAGCAGTCCATTCAGAAAAAATTACCGTTCCATCTGCAGTCGCTTTTACCGGTGCATCTTTTGAAGTCACCACATCAACCGCATAATGTTTGTCTTTAGTATTGAATCCTTCAGAAATTGTTCCTTTTACCGGAGGAAATAATACAAAGTTAATTTCAGAATTACTTATTAAAGGATTGTATTTATCTTCCAATAAGACTTTTTCTCTTAATAATGAATCTTCTTTTGATGGTATTAAGTCCAATGCTGATTCATCGATTTCTGCAGCTTCAATAATAGAATCTTTATTAAAATATACAGTTGCAACATCTCCTGTTAGTACTTTTTTTATGGAAGAATAATACTTTTCGTTAATCGCTATTACTTGCTGAAGGGAATCTGTTTTATAGGCAAGTTTTATTGCTTTTACCTTTAATGAAACTGAAGAATAGCCTGGTATATATTCTCTTAAAGGAGTAAATGCAATGATAATTGTGGTGCTGGTAATTAATATCAAAGCGGCAGTTATACTAAAAACAAAAACATTCAGACGGTTTAATTTAAAGGTAAAGCGTTCTTCAAAAGTGTCTTCATTAAGAACTACTAAGCGATACTTGTTAAGCAGTTTATGTTTTATCTTTTTAGCTCTCTTTTCTTTTTTCATAAGTATCTTCCTAACAGCAAATATAAAAATTAGAACTTTAGTAATATAAGTTTAAGCTTTAATTGTATTTTATAGCTAAATACCAGCATAAAACGATAATTCTAATGAATTCTTATTACATTTGTATTTTAAATCTAAAATAATGAATTTAGCAATGTTACCTTTAATGATTGGATGGCCCCAAATAGTATTAATTGTAGTGGTGGTATTATTGTTATTTGGAGGAAGAAAAATTCCAGAATTAATGCGCGGTTTAGGTAGTGGTCTTAAAGAGTTTAAAGAAGCCTCTAAGGACGAATCAAAAGATGAGACCGAGGACGATAACAATTTAGATGAAATAAAATAATTCGTCTAATCGATTAATTTTGCTGATTTAATTATAGATTCTAGTTCAAACTGAAGATTTCGTTTTCGTTCTGCTGGGGAAAAAGTAAAACCTTCAATTATTAAATACCTATTGTTTTTTTCGTCTTTTACTGCATAGTTCAAGAATGGTCCTGCCATAAACTCTCCTTTTACATCCCATACGCCTTTTGTTTTATAAGTAGGATTTCCGGCTAATTCTGTTATGTAAAAATTAGGAGAATACGAGTAATCTGTTCCAAACCTTCCATTGTCTTCAACCGGTAAATGATAACCCCCTATTGAATCTCTTATCGTTAATATTTCTCCCAACGCAGTGCTATCGCTAGAGATCGAATTTAAAGGGACTTCATAAATTAATATATTGGTAGATCCTGTTTTTTTAAGATCTTTTCTTATCCAATAAAAGTCGTCACCTTTATGTGCAATTCTATAAGCAGAAGGCATTTTTATAGTCAAACCAAAGCGCTCTTTTAATGAGTCTATAGATAAAGGAGAAATAGCGGTTCTTCGTTGACGTTCCTTAATTTCAGATTTAATATAGGCTTTAATAATTTCTTCTTGATTTTTAGCTATTAATTTTATCAAGCCTTGTTTTGTTTTTGCGGTAATAATTGCTCCCGTTTGTGGCCTTGCATATTCGTTAGTTACTAAAGTGAATTTATCTTCTTGCCCGATAGTAACATGTAAAAAAAGTCGATTGCTTTTTATAAACCCTGAAAATGTAGATGGATCCATTTGATGGATAGAAAACAAAGGTTCAACTTGAGGCAATCCTTCAGTTGGAGCGGCAAAATATTTTCTAATTTCCTCTCCAACAGAATCGTTCCACAATTCGTCTGTAATTAAAATTTGAAGGGCATTAATATTTCCTACAGATTTTTGTTTATAGGCACCTTTTGTTTCATTGTTATTACAAGATAAAAGCGCAATTAAAGCAAATAAAGTTATATAAATCAGTTTCATTTAAATAGGTTTTCAGAATATTAGCCCTTATAAATTTTTAATTTCATACCAGGTTGCAGTTTATTGCTGCTAATACCGTTCCAATTTTTAATATTTTGAACAGTAACTCCTGGATATTTTTGAGAAATACTCCACAAGGAGTCTCCGTTTTTAACAGTGTATAGTTTTACATTACCTTTTGTAGTCGTTTTAGTGATACTTGTTTTATTTGAACTATCAATTGGTTTTGTCGGGTAAATAGTTAGGCGTTGACCTACTTTTAGCTTGTTGTTTTTTAGCCCATTCCATTTTTTTATCTGGCTTACACCAACACCGTATCTTTCTGCTATTTTTCCTAAATAATCACCACTCTTAACACGATATCTAATCCGATCGGGTTGCTCTACATATTTAGGAAGGTTTGCGTCTTCTTTGCTGTTTTCCTCTTGAGCCAGTTTATAAATTGCTTCTTCGTTAGCTACAAATTTACCTGTAGATTCAACTGGTAATCTAAGGGTGTAATTTTTATCTTTTATGTAAGGGATAATTCCCAACTTATACGAAGGGTTTAAAAACTGAACTTCTTCAACTGGCAAATTCACCACTTTTGCAACTTGTTCAAAAGTAATTAATCTTTTTACCTGAATCGTATCGGTTGCTATTTGGTAAAATTTAGGCCCCAAACTTTTAAAACCATGTTCTTCAGCATATTCAAAAATATACATCGTTGCTAAAAAAGCAGGTACATAACCAGCAGTTTCTCTAGGAAGTCTACTTCGTATTTTCCAATAATTAGTTTCACCTCCTGAACGTCGAATTGCTTTTGAAACATTTCCAGGTCCAGAATTATAAGCTGCTAAAGCTAGGTCCCAATCATCAAAACTTTTGTTTAGGCTCTTTAAGTATTTGGTTGCAGCTTCGGTAGCCATTTCTGGATCGGCTCTTTCGTCAACATAAGAACTCACTTCCAATCCAAACATTTTCCCTGTTGTAAACATAAATTGCCATAATCCTTTGGCTCCTACTCTAGATTTTGCAACAGGATCTAGGGCAGATTCAATAACTGCTAAATACTTTATCTCTAGTGGTAAATTATGCTTGTCTAATTCTTGTTCAAACATAGGAAAGTAGTAATCACTTAATGCCATTAATTTAGACATCGACCTTCTTCTGTTCTTTAAATAATGTTTGATTATTTTTTCTAAAGAGGGATTGTATTCTACATTAAATGGTGTACGAGCATTTAATTCCTCTAAACGTTGTTTTAACAGTTCGGTAGGAAGTTCCTCATATTCTACAGGTTCTATAGGCTCGTTTAAAATACTACCATAAACTTCTTCAAACCTACTTGAATCGTATAATTCTTTCATCCATAAACTATCTGCAGTCCTTGCCACAGACTCGTCTTTAAGGTCAAAAATTAAAGAGTCTTTACTTTGGATGTTAATTACTGGGGTACTAAAATCACCTGAAACCGATTGGGTGGTGATCGTATCAATAATCTGGATTGTTTTAGTGTTAAGTTGTTGACTAGACACTTTTAGGCTATCTTCTATGATGGTTTCATCTTGAGCAAAAAGATTTCCAAATCCAAGGAATAGAAATAAAACAATAATTTTTGTGGATAAATATCTGAATATCATACAGTAGTTTACAAAAAATCTGATTGAAAAATTTTTATAAATGTAGGAAAACGTTCATAAAAGACAAATTTTTTAACTTTAAATGTTATCGATATATAATTAATAACATTTCAAGGTTTTCTATTTTTGTTAGAGAACCTATAAATATTACACAGATCCAAATGAATTTAAACTATATTTTTATTATTATTATTTCTTTTTTTTATAACACTATTTATTCTCAATTTGGAGAGTAGCAAGTTATTTCATTGGAAGCTGCTAACCCAAGATCTGTATTTGAGGCAGTTTTACTACAGCTGTCGATTTAGATAATGATGACGATATGGATGTGATTAATGTAGAATATGGTGGCAATACCATATCTTGGTTTGAGAATACTGATGGATTAGGGAATTTTGGTCCAAAAAATATAATAAGCAATATTATACAACCCTTAAAAATTGTTGCTAAAGATTTTGATAACGATGGCGATATTGATATAGCTTCTATTAATCACCATAATACAGGAACAACAGCTGTTTACTGGCATGAAAACACAGATGGCTTAGGCACCTTTAGTGCAGAACAAATTATCTCTACCGATATTTTAGGAGGTCGTGGGATCGATGCTGCAGATTTAGATAACGATGGTGATATAGATGTTCTTTCTGCCTCCATTATAGATTATAAAATTGCTTGGTACGAAAATTTAACTATTTTAGTTGTGGAGGGAGTTAGTGTTAGTGAGCTTGCCCTTTACCCAAACCCAGTAAAAAACATATTAAATATTAATCCTTCTAATGATAACCCAATCAATAAAATCGCTATTTATAATGTATTGGGCGGCTTAGTATTACAAAACAACAATCCAAAAAATAGTATTGATGTTTCTAAACTCTCTAGTGGGCTGTTTTTTGTAAAAATAGAAACCAATAAAGGTTTGGTAACTAAAAAATAATTAAAGAGTAATCTTTTACACTAAAATAGCTTGAATTCCAGGAAGGGTTTTCCCTTCTAACATTTCTAACATTGCGCCTCCTCCTGTTGAAACATAACTTACTTTTTCGGTTAAATTAAATTGTTTAACGGCTGCTACAGAATCACCTCCACCTACTAATGAAAAAGTACCGTTTTCAGTTGCTTCTGCAATTGCATTTCCTAGAGATATGGTTCCAGTTGCAAAATTCTCCATTTCAAAAACACCTACAGGTCCGTTCCATAAAATAGTTTTGGAGTTTAAAATAACTTCTCTAAAATTATCATTGGTTTTAGATCCAACATCCAGTCCCATCCATCCTTCAGCAATGGTATTGATAGCTTCAGTTTTTATAGTAGCATCATTCGAAAACTGATCTGCAATAATAGCATCAACAGGTAAATGAATTTTTACATTTTTTTCTTCACCTAATTTTAATATAGATAAAGCCATTTCTTGCTTATCATCTTCAACTAAAGAAGAACCAACACTACCTCCCTGAGCTTTGATAAATGTAAATGCCATTCCTCCACCAATAATTAAATGATCTATTTTATCTAAAATACTTTCAATAATTGTAATTTTTGAAGACACTTTTGCACCACCTATAATTGCTGTAACAGGTTTTTCGCTATGAGTTAAAACTTTATTGATGTTTTCAATTTCTGAAGCTAATAACATTCCATAACATTTGTTTTCAGGAAAATATTTGGCAATAACAGCCGTAGAAGCATGCGCTCTATGTGCAGTTCCAAAAGCATCGTTAACGTATATATCTCCCAGCTTTGACAGCTTTTTTGCAAACTCATCATCACCAGCTTTTTCTTCTTTATGAAATCGAAGGTTTTCTAGAAGTAAAATCTCTCCGTTTTCTAAATCTGAAACGGCTTGTTCAGCTTTTTCGCCCATACAATTTTCAGAAAATTGAACCTGAACACCTATAATTTCACTTACTTTAGAAGCAATGTTTTTAAGTGAAAACTTTTCTTCTACACCATTTGGTCTTCCTAAATGAGACATTAAAACACAACTTCCTCCATCTTCTAAAACTTTAATGATGGTGTTTTTGGCAGCTAAAATTCGAGTGCTATCGGTAACCTCTAAATTCTCGTTTAAAGGCACATTAAAATCTACTCGAATTAGTGCTTTTTTGTTTTCAAAATTAAAGTCATTAACAGTTTTCATAAATTGGATTTTGGACTGCAAATATAACATTTTTGAAAGGTTCTTTTTAACTAAAAAACCGTAATATTGTCTATGGATTTTTCTGAAGTAATAGGACAGCAACATATAAAATCACATCTTATTAAGACTGTTGAAAATGGAAGAATTCCACACACTCAACTTTTTATTGGCAATACTGGCTCTGGCATTTTATCACTTGCATTAAGTTATGCTAAAGAAATTTTGTGTCATTCCTTTAAAAAAGGAAGTGATGAATATGTTTCTTGCGCTAATAAAATTGAAAAATTAGCCCATCCAGATTTGCATTTTGTGTATCCAGTAAATACGAATGAGGATATTAAAAAAAATCCTATTTCAGATAATTTTGCTAATGAATGGAGGGATTTTGTTTTAAAAAATCCTTGTGCCTCTTTGTATGATTGGTATCAATTTATCGGAATTGAAAAGAAACAAGGAAATATAAGCAAATTTGAAGCGGTTGCGATTTCAAAAAAACTATCCTTGAAAGCTTATGAAGGTGGTTATAAAGTCATGATTATATGGATGGCTGATAAAATGAATAACGAGTGTTCTAATCAATTATTAAAATTAGTAGAAGAACCGCCTGAGAAAACTGTTTTATTGCTTTTAACTGAAAATGCAGAACAAGTTTTAGTTACCATACAATCGCGTTGTCAAAAATTACATATTCCTTTGTTATCTGAAGAAGATATACAATCGCAATTAATTAATAATCATCAAGTAAACTATAATGAAGCTAAAAAAATAAGTCATCAGTCTAATGGTGATTTTAATAAGGCGCTTCATATTTTAAAAAATGATGGTGACGAAGTATTTTTTGAAAACCTATTTGTCTTTTGGGTAAGAACTGCTTTTAAAGCAAAAGGCAACAAAACTACAATTAATGATTTATTTGATTGGAGTGAAGAATTAGCAAAAGAAGGTCGGGAAACTCAAAAGAAATTTTTGAGCTTTTGTTTAGAAATTTTCCGCCAAGCCATGCTTAAGAATTACAAAGCAGATTCATTGATTTATTTTGAAAGTCACGATGGAAAATTTTCATTCGATAAATTTTCAGCATATATCCATCAAAATAATATTTTTGAAATTAAGGAAGCTTTAGAAGACGCTATATATCATATTGAACGAAATGGAAATGCTAAAATTATTTTTACAGACTTATCCATACAATTAACTCGATTAATTCATAGAAAAGAATTGATTTAAAATTGATTTATTATGGAGAGAAAAATAAAACAAAAAAAATTAAGTATGAAATATTTGAATCGTGCATAATAACACAATATAGGTATCATTTTTTTCTATTCTTTTTTATTTAACAATAATTTTATCTTATAAAGTTCGCCTTAATAAGAGCCTTCTATTAGCGATCTTTAACCAATCAATGATAACAGCTGACAGCAAAGCAAAAAGGTTCTTAAAACAGCTTAATTTGTCTTATTTTAGTTTTTTATAACAATAAATCAGAGAGGAATACTCTTCAGATTTAAAAGCTGAAATATTAGATAACAATCCTATAAAAAAGGCTTTTATTAAATTTTGTTTTCCTGTTTTATTTTTTTCAGAAAGAAGACTGACATAAAACGAGTCAAAAATCATTGGAATCGTTTCTTGCAAGATGAGTTTATCTGAAAAAAGATTCTTCATCGTGTTTCTTGAAAAATGCCATAAGTGTCGAGGAACATCAAAAGCAGCCCAGTAATTTTTATAATAAGCAGCATCAAATGAATTAAAATTAGGAACAGCAATTATTAATATTCCATTAGGATTTAATAAAGCTTCTACTTCTTTAATCGTTTCTTCTAAATTAGTAATGTGTTCTAAAACATGCCACATGGTAATTACATCAAATGATTTTCCTTTAATATCATTTAAATTTTCTTCTAAATAAATTCGTTTTTGATGAGCTAATTCTCTTGCTTTTTGATTGGGTTCAATTCCAAAAACAGACCTAGTATCAGATTTAACAAAGTTTAAAAAATCTCCAGTTCCAGCACCAATATCAAGAACGCTTTTAGCGTCTTTTTTAAGCGAAGTAATTAAGTTTAATTTATTCTTTAAGGATCTTTTTTTTACGGTTTGATATAAAAATGAAACGATTCCTTTTTTATTATCGGTATGAGAAATATAATCATCACTCTCATAGTATTTAGAAAGTATATTTGTTTTAGGTTGAGGTTTGGTTAAAAGCATTTCCTTTTCAGGATCGAGTACTAAAGTAAACTCTTCGCCTGTGACTAAATGGTCTTTTACTTTAAGAGGAAAGTTTTCTTTTTGTAGCTTCATCATATAAAATTATCACCTGCCTTTAAAACAATTGTTCCACGTGAAACATTTACAATTTATTTTGATTAACGTCCCATGTACACCAATAACACAGATATGTCATTTGGAGAAACTCCGCTAATTCTAGAAGCTTGTGAAACTGTTACGGGTTTTACTGTTCTTAGTTTTTCTAAAGCTTCGTAGGATAAAGATTTTAATTTGGTATAGTCGAAATTTTCTGGAATCTTAATGCCTTCTAATCGATTTAATTTATCTGCATTTGCTTTTTCCTTGTCTATATATCCAGCATATTTAATTTGAATCTCCGTTTGTTCTAAAACCTCTCTATCTAATTTATGTCCTTTAACATAATCATCCACCTCTTTAATATTTCGCATATCATCCATCGTAATATTTGGTCGTGAAAAAGGCTTGTATAATTTGTCCATTTGTTTAACAGGAGCAGACCCTTTAGATTCTAAAATTGGATTTAAAACTTTATGGCTAATACTTTTATTCTTAAAAAATTGAATAAAGGCATCCGATTCTTTTTGTTTTTGCTCCATTGTTTCTAGACGCTCTTTTGAGGCAAGTCCAATACCATATGATTTAGAGGTTAATCTAAAATCTGCGTTATCTTGTCTTAATAGGGTTCTATATTCTGCTCTAGATGTAAACATTCTATATGGCTCTTTTGTTCCTTTTGTAATTAAATCGTCTATTAAAACTCCAATATAAGCTTCGTCCCTATTTAACGTAAATGGATCTCTTTCATTTACTTTTAGATGTGCATTAATTCCTGCCATTATACCTTGAGAAGCCGCTTCTTCATAACCAGTAGTACCATTAATTTGACCTGCAAAATACAATCCAGATATCAATTTAGTCTCTAGTGTGTGTTTTAACTGAGTTGGTTGAAAATAATCGTATTCGATAGCATATCCAGGTCTAAAAAACTTTACATTCTCAAACCCGGATACTTGCTGTAATGCTTTAAACTGTATGTCTTCTGAAAGTGATGTAGAAAATCCATTTATATAGTACTCTATAGTGTTCCAACCTTCTGGTTCTACAAATAATTGATGACGATCTTTATCAGCAAATCGATTTATTTTTTCTTCTATGGAAGGACAATAACGAGGTCCACTAGACTTAATAGCTCCATTAAACATAGGAGATTTATCAAATCCTTCTTTTAATAAGTTGTGAACCGTTTTACTGGTATAAGACATATAACACAATCGTTGATTGGTTAATGTTTTCGTAGATTTTAAATAAGAGAATTTTTCAGGCTGTTCGTCTCCTGGTTGTTCTATCATCTTAGAAAAATCTAAAGAACGTCCATCAACTCTTGGAGGAGTTCCTGTTTTCATTCTTCCAGATTCAAAACCAAAATTTATTAGGTCTTCTGTGATTCCAGTAGATGCTCTTTCACCAGCTCTTCCTCCGCCAAATTGTTTATCTCCAATATGTATGATTCCATTTAAAAAAGTTCCATTGGTTAATACCACAGATTTGGATCTTATTTCAATTCCAAGAGAGGTTTTAACTCCAACAATTGTTCCATTTTCTGTTAATAGTCCTGAAACCATTTCTTGATAAAAATCTAGGTTTGGTGTTTTTTCCATCATATCTCTCCAAGTTTCAGAGAAACGCATACGATCACTTTGAACTCTTGGACTCCACATTGCGGGTCCTTTAGATTTATTAAGCATTTTAAACTGTATAGCAGTTTCGTCAGAAACAATTCCACTGTACCCTCCTAGTGCATCAATTTCGCGAACTATTTGTCCTTTAGCAATTCCACCCATAGCCGGGTTACAAGACATCTGTGCAATGTTTTGTAAGTTCATTGTAATCAACAATGTTTTTGATCCTAAATTCGCTGCTGCAGATGCAGCTTCAGATCCAGCATGTCCAGCACCAACTACTATAACATCATATTCGTTTGGAAACATAGTATTCTGCTTATTTTATTAGTAACTAAAATTTAGTTTAAGATGTTTCACGTGAAACATTATATTTAAAAAATTAACCCTAGTCATGATTTTTCAATAGCGTGCAAATATAGTTAAATAACTTACAATCAGTTTGTTGAAATTGTATTAAATTGATTTTCAGCATACTATAAAAAATCTCTCAAGGATAGTGCTTTGTTTTCTTTAACTCTCATTAAATCAGCATCTTTTTTAGTTTTATCTTTATAGCCACAATAGTGCAATACACCATGAATAATAACACGGTGTAATTCATTTTCAAAAGTAGTATTAAATTTACTAGCGTTCTCTTTAACTCGTTCTACTGAAATAAAAATATCACCATTAATCTGATTTCCTAAGCCATTATCAAAACTAATAATATCTGTTAAAGTATCATGGTTTAAAAACTCTACATTAAGTTTGTGAAGGTATTCGTCATCACAAAAAATGTAACTAATCTCTCCCTCCTCACGTTTTTCTTTAGTGATAATTTTGGATATCCAACTCGCTACTTCTTCTGAATTTTGTAGATTAAATTCTGTTTCTGAAAAAAAATCAATCATTTTTATTCTTAAAATATTCTTGAACTTTTTGTTTGTATTCTAGACGCAAAGGTAGTGCCTCTCTATTTAAAATCTCTGTTGTGTTAAAGTACTTTTTAATCGCTTCTGGATTTTTACTAGTGTTATTTTCAAAATTCTTGCGATTTGTTTTAGATTCTCGTTTCATTTCTTCACCTTGTTCGAAAGTAGCTTTATCTAATTTTAATAATTCGTGTTTTAGATTATGCATCTTCTCCAGTGTATTTTGATCAAAACCTTTCTTTAATAACTGCTGTTCTATGTTTTCCATTTCACGAAGTAATTCTCCTGCATTTCCTTTATCGCCTAATTGGTTTATTTTGTCCTGTAATTGTTGTCGAAGCATTTGTTGCTCTTTAAATATTTCAAACAATTTACCGTTTAAGTCTTCTTCATTTCCGTAGCCTTCTTCACCTTTTTGTTTTCCATTTTTTCCATTTTTGCCAGGCCCGTCTCCTTCACCCTGACCCTCACCTTTTTCCTCTCCATGGCCTTTTCCTTCTTTTCCTTTTCCTGTTTTTCCTTTTTCACCAAGGCCATCTTTCATTTTTTTATTAAGCCCTTCTTGCTTTTTAATAATGTCTGGTAATTGAAACCCTTGGCCCTCTCCTTCACCTTTGCTTTTTCCTTTTCCTTTCCCCTTTCCTTTTCCTTTCCCCATACTACTCATTTGATCTTGCATACTTCCTAGAACATCACTTAATAAAATAGCTAATTCGTTAGCGCCAGTAACTGTATATTGTTGGCTCGCAACACCTTTTCTAAGTTCGTTTTCCGCTAAACGTTCTAAACTTTTATCTAAATTAAATGAAACGTCTGTTAATGATTTATTGATTGCTCCACCCAACATGGGCTGTCTTAATGATAAAGCGAAAAGACTATCGTCAACATGCTCGAAATTTTGTTTTAAATCGTTTTGTTTAATCAGTTTTTTTCCAAACAAAGGGCTCCCATAACCGATAGTTTTAAATTCTTCCATTAAATCTTCTTGCTCAAAAGAAAAGACCACTAAATTATCTAATATTTGGCGTACCATTTCCAAATCTTCATCGAGTGTTTCCATTTGACCAGATTGCATTTGCGTTTGCATCTGCTGCCCCATTTGCTTCATTTTTTTTGCCGCTTTTTTCTGGCTTTTAGATGCTCCTTTATTATCCCCTTTATCTAATTCATCACTAGCTTTTCCTTGCTCTTCTTTTACCTCTTCCTCGCCTTTTTTATCATCAGGAATATCCATGGGTTCCTTTAACTCCTTATTATCTTTTTGTAACTCTTCTTTTTCCTTTGTGTATTCTTCAAACTTTTTATTTAATTCTTCTTGAGCTTTTTTTGTGTTTTCTTCTTCAGGAGCATTGGCTAGTTTTTCTTGTTCTTCAGCAAGTTTATTTAATTCCTCAGCAAGTTTTTCAGCTTTTTTAGTAACATAATATCGTTTAGTCAGTTCCACTAACTGCTCCAAGTTTTTTTCTTGGTTTTTATTTTGTTTGGAAAGCTTTTCTAATTTCTCAGTCAATTCTTCCTTTTCTATTTTATCTTGAAGTTTTTCAAGTTCTTCTAATAGTTTTTCATTTTCCTTTAATTGCTCTTCATTTTCCTGAAAACGTTCTTTTAACTGTTCTTTAAACGGATCTTCTTCTTTATTTTCTGGTTGAAAATTTTCAAGGTTCTCTTTTAATTCATTTGAGAAATTTTTCATCATTTCTTCTTGCTGCTGTTGCTTCTTAAGGAATTTATCTAATTTCTTTTTATCGTTCCAATTAAGTTCGTTTTTTTCTTTTTGATTTTTTGAAATCTCTTCCAGGGTTTTGTCTTGTTGTTTCATGTTTTCCAAAGACTTATCTAATCCTTCAATCGTATTCTGTTGATTCTGAAGCTGTTCGTTTTCTATCTCATCTTGTGTTAGCTTTCGGAAAGAATAAATAGCAGATTTACTAGATTTATAATTATGAATAACATCATTATCAAAAACCTGAAAATAATAATCATAAGAAACACCTTCTGTCAAAGTTAAATTTCCTGGAAAATTATATACAAATTGATCAAAATTGGAAGTGTTTAATTTTAAAGGTATGTATTGTTTCTCTTCCTCCTCATCGGACGGAAAATATACCAATTGTAATTTTGTAAGACCGTAATCATCAGATACGTTTCCTAAAAAATACATTTTTTGACTATCGGTGCTATCTTTTTTGAAGGCTACTTTTATTTCTGGATACTCATCTCTTATTACCTTTAAAGTAAACGAAAGATTTTCATATTCTTTTAAATTTTTATTAGATGTCGTGATTGCATAATCTAATTCAGTAGACACTTTTTTTTCAAGATTAAAGTTTTCTTGATTCTGAAGAAATATATACGATGTGTCTTTTGTTTTTAAAACAACGTTATCGGTGTTTTTTGTTTGAATATTCCACATAACTTTTGTTCCTTGAGGAATAATTGCGTTTCCCGAACCCTCTAATACCTCATCCTTTTTTCCTGTATAATTGGGATAGTCTAATGTCATTTTAAAATTTACTAAAGAGGGCGTTTTTATGACATTCAAGGTGTATTTTTTAGAATTGACTTGATTGGCTTTTAAGCTAAATTCAATTGGCTTTATCGGTTGCAAGAACGTATGCTCAAAAATTCCGGGAGCAACTTGTATTAAATAGTAGGTTTCGTTATTAAAAAAGATACTGGCGTTTTCTGGCAAATATTCTCCAACCGTCCTAATTTTTAACGTAAAACTCTTGTTTTCTATAGCGCTAAGATAATTGTTTAAAACCTGAAACATAAAGGGTGCTGGTGGCTCATATGCAACATCATAATTTACGACTCTTTTGTAGCTGTTTGAAAAAATTTCTTTTTCTCCTAATACAGTAAACAGTAAAAATATAATTACTGGGATTGCTACATACTTAAGGTATTTTCTGTTGCTTTTAAAATTGATGGCTGTTTTAAAAAGAATCGGCTGTAAATCGGTAGATTTTTGATCAATACTCGCAAGTAAAAGTTCGGATTCTCGTTGATTTTGATTCAACTGAATAAGGTTTAAAAGCTTATCGCTAACTTCTGGAAAATGATTACCTATTAATTTAGAGGCCTCTTCGTGAGATATCCCTTGTTGAAGATTAAACAATTTTAATAAAGGCTTAGCTATAAATCGAACGAACAAAGCGGCTTCTACTAATATAAAAGTCCAAAATAAAATAGTTCTTCCCAAGGAGTTTAACCATAAAAAATATTCAATAAGTAGCGTAACGATAAGGTATAAGAGTCCTATAGCGAAAAAAAGAATGATTCCTTTAATTAATTCGCTAGTATAGTATTTCTTATTAAATTGTTTCAGCTTTTGCTGAATCATTGAAAAACTATTCATTGCTTAAATACGATAGATATATAATGCCGAAAATACTATATTAATTTTAATCTGCCTGTTAATATTTTGTTGCAAAAATTAAACCAAATTATACTTTTAATAAAGACTGCGGGAATTGTACCTTTGTTTGATCATTTTTAAGAATTAACATATGTCTAAAAAAGTAAGAGTTCGTTTTGCGCCAAGTCCAACCGGTCCTTTACACATTGGAGGGGTAAGAACCGCCTTGTTTAATTATTTGTTTGCTAAAAAACATGGAGGAGATTTTATTTTACGTATTGAAGATACCGATCAAAACAGGTTTGTAGAGGGGGCGGAAAAGTATATAGTTGAAGCGCTCAGTTGGCTTAATATCTCGTTTGATGAAGGTGGTGAAAAAAAAGGAGAATATGGTCCTTACCGGCAAAGTGAACGAAAAGATATTTACAAACAATATGCTGAACAACTTATTGCTACTGGAAATGCTTATTATGCTTTTGATACCTCTGAGGAATTAAATTTTCACAGAAAAAATCATGAAGAAAAAGGGAAAACTTTTATATACAATTGGCATAATAGAGAAAAACTAAACAACTCTATCTCGTTATCAGAGGAAGAAGTGGCGGCAAAAATTAAAAATGGCTTCGATTATGTGATTCGTTTTAAAATGCATAATGCTAAAGAGGGCCTAGAAAGCATTATTTCGACACAAGATATTGTAAGGGGTCAAGTGTCTTTTAAAAAGGAACTTTTAGACGACAAAGTATTATTTAAAAGTGACGGTATGCCAACATATCATTTGGCAAATATTGTAGACGATCATTCTATGAAAATCACTCATGTAATTCGCGGTGAAGAATGGTTGCCTTCAGTTCCGTTACATATCGCTTTATACCAAGCTTTCGATTGGGAAGTGCCAAAATTTGCTCATTTACCTCTAATTATGAAACCTGTTGGTAAAGGAAAGTTAAGTAAGCGTGATGGTGATAAAATGGGTTTCCCCGTATTTCCAATTCAATGGAAAACCAAAGAAGGCGAAGTCTTTTCTGGCTATAGAGAAGACGGTTATTTTCCTGAAACAGTAATAAATATGTTAGTTTTATTAGGTTGGAATCCGGGAACGGAAAAAGAAATATTCAGTTTGAGCGAATTAATAGAAGTTTTTGATTTAGGTAGAATTAACAAAGCGGGGGCTAAATTTGATCCAGAGAAAACAAAATGGTTTCAACATCATTATTTACAAGTAAAAGATAATAAAATATTAACAAGTCTATTTTCAAAACTTTTAGAAAACAAAGGTATTGTTTCCAATAAAAATCTTTCAATTATAGTAGAATCAATAAAAGACCGCGCAACTTTTGTGAGTGATCTCTGGGAACAAGGCAGTTTCTTTTTTGAAGCTCCAACCGAGTATGATGAGAAAGCTTCAAAAAAAGCATTTAAAGAAGGAACTTGTGAAATAATGACCACTTTGTTAGGTCTTTTAAATGAGTGCAACGAATTTACTTCAGATGAAGTTTCAAACCGAGTAAAAGAATGGCTTACAGATCAAGGAATTGGTTTCGGTAAAGTGATGATGCCTTTAAGGGTTTCTCTTGTGGGAGACATGAAAGGACCTGACGTATTTAATATTGCGGCTATTCTTGGTAAAAAAGAAACGATTAATAGGGTACAGAAAACAATAACTTTTTTATCTACTGATTGAGCTATTACTGATGAGGCAATTTAAAAATTGTTTATTTTAACGTCCTCGTTTACTAAATTATTACTAAAAGCTCCATGATTTGAGAACCAAAAAAAGTTCATCGCACTTACTTTATGATATTAACCCTTAAGTAAAAAAGAAAATAATTAAACACATAAATTAAAGGAACTTTTAAAGTAATAAAAGTACCTTTTTTTGTATCTTCATACTTGCGTTTTAATTTATAAACTATTGTTATGAACTATATTGTATTGCTTGTTATTATTGGAATATTTTTATTATTATTTGCTTCATTTTTTATAGTAAAGCAACAAACTATTGCTATTGTTGAGCGATTTGGAAAGTTTTCTAGAGACTATGGGGCGGGAATTAATATAAGAATTCCTTTTATTGATAAAATCGCTGGACGAGTAAACTTACGTATTCAGCAGCTTGATGTTATTGTCGAAACAAAAACAAAGGATGATGTATTTGTTCATTTAAAAATTTCAGTTCAATTTCAAATAAAAAGAGAAGATGTATATAACGCATTCTATAAATTACAGAATCCTCACGAACAAATTACCGCTTTTATATTTGATGTTGTTCGTGCCGAGGTTCCAAAAATGATATTGGATAATGTATTTGTTAAAAAAGAAGAAATAGCAATTGCGATTCAAAGAGAATTAAAAGATGCAATGCTAAATTATGGCTATGACATTGTAAAGGCTTTAGTAACAGATATTGATCCTGACCAGTTGGTGAAAATTGCCATGAACCGTATTAATGCGGCTGAGAGAGAGAAAGTTGCTGCGCAGCACGAAGGAGATGCGCAACGAATATTAATTATTGAAAGAGCAAAAGCGGAAGCTGAAAGTAAACGATTACAGGGCTTGGGTATTGCTGATCAACGTAGAGAAATTGCAAGAGGTCTTGAGGATAGCGTTGATGTTTTAAATAATGTAGGTATTAACTCCCAAGAAGCATCTGCGTTAATAGTGGTTACTCAACATTATGATACTTTGCAGTCTGTTGGGGACGCTACTAATTCCAATTTAATATTATTACCTAATTCACCTCAAGCAGGAAGCGATATGTTAAACAATATGATAGCGTCTTTTGTGGCCAGCAATCAAATTGGGGAACAAATGAAAAAAGACAATGAGGCTAAGGGGATTGTAAATAAAAATAAAAAGTTGACAAAGCCTCCTCAAACAGACTTTGATTATTAAACAAATTAAAAATAGCCTTCTAACTTAGAGAGTTATTTTTTTTGCTTCTAATACCAATAACTCGTTCTTATCCTCCAATGCTTTTATTACAAACTCTTTAATTTCTGGAGTAGATTCTTGATTGTTATTTAACAAAACTCCTAGGCTTATCATTGTTACAATTCGGGTGCCAGTTTTTTTAACAGCAGTTCCAAAGAAAGATGATAATTCGTCATAGGAAATATTTTCTGCTAATTCCTGGATTTTTATTTTTGCTATCTCTTGTTTTTCAACAGGTAGTTTTGTGTATTTTTTACCAAAACGCATAATTTCATTAATAGGCGAACCCATTGGTGTTTTAGTTTGTGTCTCTTTTTTATGAACAGGTTTTTTCTTTTCCCGAGAATCACGCAATCCTACTGTTTTATTAAAAACTATATTTTTTAAAGTACTATCATCATCCACGTTAAAATATCCCAAACGTTGAAATTGAAAACTATCTCCTGGTTTTACAAAAGCCAAACTAGGTTCTATGAAAGCTTCTGTAATCGCAAGAGAATTTTGATTTATAAAGTCCATGAACGTTTTGTCCTTATGGCTATCTGGGGCTTCATCAGTAAATAAACGATCGTAAGACCTTATCTCTGCTTTTAATGCGTGTGCTATAGACACCCAGTGAAGGGTTCCTTTTACTTTTCTAAGGCTAGCTTCAGTTCCTGAGCCACTCAAACTATCTGAATCATAAGAACATAATATTTCAATAATATTTCCTTGATCATTTTTTAATACAGAGTCCGCCTTAATGATATAAGCATTTTTTAAACGAACCTCTTTTCCGATAGTTAACCTGAAAAAGTTTCCACTTGCGTCTTCTTTAAAATCTTCTCTTTCTATATATAATTCTTTAGAGAAAGGAACATCTCTAAAACCAGCGCTCTCATCTTCGGGATTATTTTCAGCTTTTAGGAGTTCTTCTTTTCCATCAGGATAGTTGGTGATTATTAATTTTATTGGATTTAAAACTACCATTGCGCGCGGAACAACTTTGTTTAAATCTTCTCGAATACAAAATTCTAATAAGGATACGTCAATTACATTTTCCCGTTTTGCAACACCGACAGATTCAATAAACTTTTTTATAGCATTGGGTGTATATCCCCTTCTTCTTAAACCAGAAATAGTTGGCATTCTTGGATCGTCCCAACCTTTTACAACATTTTGTTCTACCAATTGGAGTAACTTTCGTTTACTCATAACAGTATAACTTAAGTTTAGACGCGCGAATTCTCTCTGTTTTGGTGCTAAAGGAAGTTCATTTGAATTTTCCTTGTAAACCTCTTCTTTAAACCAATTATAAAGCTTTCTGTGGGGTTTAAACTCTAAAGAGCACAATGAGTGTGAAATTTGTTCGATGTAGTCGCTTTCACCATGTGTCCAATCATACATTGGATAAATACACCAATCGTCTCCTGTTCTGTGATGTGTTTTCTTTAAAACACGATACATAATAGGGTCACGCATAAGCATGTTAGGATCTTTCATGTCAATTTTTGCTCTTAACACGTGATTACCTTCATTAAACTGACCGTCTTTCATTCTTTTAAAAAGGTCTAAGTTTTCTTCAATAGATCTATCTCTAAAGGGACTATTGGTTCCAACTTGAGTTGGAGTTCCTTTTTGAGATCTCATTTCTTCGCTCGACTGTGAATCTATATATGCTTTTCCATTTATAATTAAGCGAATCGCCCAATCATAAAGTTTTTGAAAATAGTTTGAAGAATATAATTCCTGGTCCCATTGATAACCCATCCAAATAATATCTTCTTTAATAGCGTCGACATACTTTTGTTCTTCTTTTGCAGGGTTGGTATCATCGAATCTTAAGTTTACAGGAGCATTATATTTTTCCCCGAGTCCAAAACTAATACCAATTGCTTTTGTGTGCCCAATATGTAAATATCCATTTGGTTCTGGTGGAAAACGGAAACGCAAATTTTCTCTTGGCATACCGTTAGCCATGTCTTCTTCAATGAGGTGCTCAATAAAATTGAGAGGATTCGTTTTTTCTAACATCTTTATTTACAATTTAATATTTACAAACGCCCAGAGCAAGTTAAGGATTTGTAACTTTGCAAAAATAGTTGAAATGAATACGATACAATTAAAAAACATAAAAATTTATGCCTTTCACGGCTGTTTACCAGAAGAAGAAAAAATTGGATCAGATTATATAGTGAACCTATCTGTAAAAGCAAACCTTGACAAGGCATCCAAAAGTGACGAATTAACAGATACTGTTGACTATGTGTTACTTCAAAAAATTGTGGCGGAACAAATGGCTATAAGATCTAAATTATTAGAACACGTAGGAAAACGAATCATTGACAAAATATTACTTGAAGTTTCACAAGTAAATTATATAAAAATAATGGTTGCGAAGGTGAACCCGCCAATAGATGGAGATGTGGAGCTCGTTAGCGTAACCTTAACCAAAAAAAGATAAATTATTTTTTAACTGAAAAAGTTGAACTTTGTGTTATATTTGCTATCTCAAAAGACTTTTATTATTAAATAGTGTTTTAGGGCGTCGTGGCCGAGTGGCTAGGCCGGGCTCTGCAAAAGCTCTTACAGCGGTTCGAATCCGCTCGACGCCTCAAAAAAGCTTCAGTATTTTACTGAAGCTTTTTTATTTTAGAACGTTTCTGGAATCTTCTCTATTCCATCTTGAATATTTTCGGGAAATACGCCTTGAATTAACAACAAAACTCCAAAACCAATTATTAATATGCTTACCCACTTTTTAGTCTTTATAATAAAACGAGGAGTAAGATTACTTTTTAACTTTTTTGCAAGAATTATTTTTAACAAATCGGTTAAAAATAAAGTAATCATAGTGGTAGATAAAAACAATAGAACTCCATTTTTATGAGTAGTTACTGCTTGTGCAATAATAATGGTTGCAATCCAAGATGCTAAAACACCAAAATTAACGAAGTTTAATAAAAAACCCTTTAAAAAAAGACCTCCATGATTTTTCTTAGTTACGACTGAATAATGTTCCCTTACAATTTTTATAAATGATTTTGAGGTTCGTATATAAGAAATTACGCCAAACGCGATTAGAACACCGCCGCCAAAAATTAGTAAAGCAGGGTCACCTTTAACTTTTTCAAGAATTTGACTGGTGCTATAAAATGCAATAATAATAAAAGTTGCGTCTGAAAATAATGCACCTAAATCAAAGAAAATAGCAGCTTTAATACCTTTTGTTATACTTGTTTCAATTAAAGTAAAAAAAACTGGCCCTACAGCAAAAGCTAATAAAAAACCATAAAAAGCAGCATATAATAAACCATCAAACATAATATTACAAAAGTACTAAATACATATGAAATGATTTAAAGAAGGTATTTAATTAACTAAAACATCTTCTTTGTGTCCCACCAAATCGAAATCTAATTGTTTTCTTACTAAGTCTGCTTTTTTTACACGAACAAAAACCTCATCCCCAAGTTGGTAGCTTGTTTTTGTTCGTTCTCCTATTGCAGCGTATTCCTCTTTGTTAAATACATAATGATCTCCTTTAATATCTTGTAGTCTTACCATTCCTTCGCATTTGTTAGAAACAATCTCTACATAAACACCCCAATCTGTTACACCAGATATGACTCCTAAAAAATTTTGATTTTGATGGTCGGACATGTATTTAACTTGCATGTATTTTATACTTGCTCTTTCTGCCTGTGAGGCTAATCCTTCCATTTCACTACTGTGTCTACATTTTTGTTCGTATTGTTCCTCGTTTGCATCTTTATTTTTTTCTAAATAACTGTTTAATAAACGGTGTACCATAATATCTGGGTACCGGCGGATGGGTGAGGTAAAATGAGTGTAATAATCGAAGGCTAATCCATAATGTCCTATGTTTTGTGTGGTGTAAACAGCTTTACTCATAGAACGTATTGCAAGTGTATCCACTAGGTTTTGTTCTTTTTTTCCTTGTACTTCTTTTAATAAATTATTTAAAGAGTTTGACGTTGATTTTCGATCACGAGTATCTAATTTATAACCAAACTGTTTTATAATGTTTTCTAAGGCTGCAATTTTTTCATCGTTGGGCTCGTCATGAACACGGTAAATAAATGTTTTTTTTGGGTTTTGTTCTCCAATAAATTTAGCAACGCTCCTATTAGCAAGAAGCATAAACTCTTCTATTAGCTTATTAGCGTCTTTACTTTCTTTAAAGTAAACTCCTTCAGGATTATTATCTTTATCTAAATTAAATTTCACCTCTACCTTGTCAAAAGAAATAGCACCATCCTTCATTCTTTTCCTTCGAAGAATTTTAGCTAATTCATTTAATTTAAGTATTGCTTCAGTTATAGTATTTTTAACCTCATAATTTTTTCCAGTTATAGATATTTTTGATGGTATCGTAAGGGTTTGAGATTGTTTTAAATCTTTGTTTTCAATCACGTATTGCGCTTCTTCATAGGCAAAACGAGCATCACTATAAGTAACTGTTCTACCAAACCATTTATCAATTATTTCTGCTTTATCGTTTATTTTAAATACAGCTGAAAAAGTAAATTTTTCTTCTTTAGGTCTTAAAGAACAAGCGTTGTTAGATAAAACTTCAGGAAGCATTGGTACCACTCTATCTACCAAGTATACTGAAGTTGCTCTATTAAATGCCTCTTCGTCTAAAATAGTTCCTGGTATTAAGTAATGAGAAACATCTGCAATGTGAATGCCTATTTCATAAACGTCTTTTTTTAATATTTTGAAAGATAAAGAATCATCAAAATCTTTTGCATCTTTTGGATCTATTGTAAAAGTTAAATCGCCTCGCATATCACGGCGTTTTTTAATTTCTTCTTTATTAATTGAAGTATTTATATTGTTTGCGTATTCTTCCACTTCTTTATTAAATTCATACGGTAAACCATATTGTGCTAATATGGAGTGTATTTCTGTATTATGCTCTCCTGGTTTTCCTAAAACTTTAATTACATTACCATAAGGGGATCCCGCTTTTTCTGGCCAGCTTTCAATTTCTACCAATACTTTTTCCCCATCTTTAGCTTTATTAATATTCTCTTTTGGAATAAAAATATCAGTGTACATTTTAATATCTTGACATTCCACAAAAGCAAAACGTTCTTGTATCTTTATAACTCCAACAAATTCTTTTCGTTTTCGTTCTATTATTTGAGTTACTTCTCCTTCTTGTTTTCCTCCTTTTTTTCTTTTAAAAACATACACCTCCACAGTATCGCCATTTAAAGTATGATTTAAGTTTTTATTATTAATAAAAATATCATCATCTAAATCATCTACAATAATATAAGCTTGACCTCTAGATGTGACATCAGCTATTCCTGTGTAATAATTTTTTGATGCTTTTATTATAAATTTTCCTCTAGATATTTCTTCTATTTTTTCTTCAGTTTGAAGTTTTTTTAAGATTTTAATAATTAAATTTCTTGTGGTAGTGTCTTTAATGTGTAAAATAGACGCAACCTGTTTATAATTAATAGGTTTTGAATTTTGTTTTCTTAAAGTAGTAAGTATACTTTGGGTAAGTTTGGAATTGTTTAGTTTCTTTATATTCTTATTCTTATTTTTTTTCGACATTTTTTTATTTTAATTAAGGTAAAAGTAAGCTTTAAATTTTTGTATTAGTATTAACGAACTGTTATTATTAATTACCTTTATAAAAATTACTTAATTAAATTTATTCTTATTAATCATGAAAGATTTTATAACCATTGCAAGATTTACCTATCCTAGTGAATATGTTATTATAGAATTATTACTTCAACAAAAAAATGTTAATTATTTTTTTTTAAATGAGACCGCTATTACTATACTTCCTTTTCATTCTAATGCTTTTGGTGGAATTAGACTTCAAGTACATAAAATTGATAAAGAGATGGCTGTAAAAATTTTAACTGATTTAAATAACGACATTATTTTAGAAATTGTTTAAACTTTATACCTCAAATAAACGTTATTAACAGCTATTATATAATACACTTTTTTTAATTAAATTTAAATATAAAATGATGCTTATTATTGCTTGTTAATAGTTACAATAACTTTTATATTAATTATTTTGAAATTAAGTTAAATTGTTTTATTAGTAAAATATCAACAGTATATAAACCGCTTTTTTAATTGATTTATAGCTAGGTAGCAGTTTATATTAACCATTGTTAATTACTATAATTTAATAATAATTTTTATAAGTATTTTTATTTATAAAGTTTAAAAAACATCTTATTTATAAGATAACTTTTATATAATTTAAGGTTAACTTTTTTGGTTAAATAAAATAAAAATTACAATGATTTTATATTTTTAATATCCTAATTTATTTTTATAAATAGAATGAACAGCTATGAACACTTTATTAACTATTTAAAAAGATAAGTTATTTTAAATAGTTAATAATATTTTTACAATTAAAGTGTCTTATTAATCCTCTGTTTATTAATTTTATACAATATATTTGCTCCAATAAATTTAATTTTTAATTATAATAATTATTATAAAATTAAATACAGATTCTACATCCTAAATTAATAATAAACAACGCTTGATCCGTTAAATAAAATAATTAAAAACATGAAAATAGCTATTGGGAATGATCATGCTGGACCAGCATATAAAGAATCAATTGTAAAGTTTTTAGAATCTAAAGGCATAATTGTATTAAATTACGGAACAGATACCGAAGGCAGTGTAGATTATCCGGATTTTATTCATCCTGTAGCTATCGATGTAGCTACAAATAAAGTTGATTTAGGTATAATTATTTGTGGTTCTGGAAATGGCGCCGCTATGACTGCAAATAAATATAAAGAAGTACGAGCTGCACTTTGTTGGAATAAAGAACTTACTGAATTAGCTAGACTTCATAATAATGCAAATATTTTAAGTATCCCAGCGCGTTATACAAGTATTCCTCAGGTACTAGCTATGGTTGATGTTTTTCTAAATACTAAATTTGAAGGAGGAAGGCATCAAACAAGGGTTGAAAAAATAACTTGTTCTTAATTTTTGTGAGCTAATTAATTATAAGTATTAAAAAACAATAAATTAGATACATGAATGTAGTTATTAAAAAGTTTAATGACCTATCTAACTTTGAATTATATGAAATACTTCAATTACGTTCGGAGGTGTTTGTAGTAGAACAAGATTGTGTTTATCAAGATATAGATGGTAATGATCAAAAAGCGTTACATATTATAGGAACAATCGAAAATAAAATAATTGCCTATACTCGCTGTTTTCGGCCAGGAGATTATTTTAGAGAAGCTTCAATAGGACGAGTGGTTGTAAAAGAATCACAAAGAAAGTTTAAGAGAGGAAATCAAATAATGAACAACTCTATTAAAGCTATAAAAGATCATTACAAAACAAACACTATTAAGATATCAGCACAATGTTATTTAAATAAATTCTACACCAATCTACAATTCAAACCCATTGGAGAAAAATATTTAGAAGACGGTATTCCACATATTTACATGATAAGGAAATAACGGTAGCTCCTACCACGCTAAACCATTTTTATTTATTGATCTACTGATTTAATATTTTTATTGAAAGGAATTCCAAGTTGAAACATAATATCTTCATCATCGGTGTGATTTGAAGCATCCAATCCGTAAACTATTTTAGTTGGATCGCCATAAACAAAAGTTCCAAAAATATGATCCCAAATAGAAAGTACGTTCCCAAAATTACTATCTGTCCATGGCAGTTCATGATGGTGATGAAATTTATGCATATTTGGAGAGACTATAATATAACTTAGTCCTTTATCTAACCAGAGGGGTAGGGATATGTTTGCGTGGTTAAAATAAGTAAAAGGAATGGTGATCATTCGGTATAAAAAGTAGAAAGAAACCGGCATTCCCATAAAAACCACCACTATTAAAGCAAAGCTTTCTCGTATTAAAAAATCGAACGGATGGTGCCTGGTTCCTGTGGTTACATCTACGTGTTTATCGCTATGATGAACGATGTGAAGACGCCACATCCACCTAACTTTATGCAATAAAAAATGGACAAAATATTGAGAAGTAAAATCCAACACAACAATAGAAATTAATAATTTTAACCAAAGCGATGTATCTAAATAATTAAGAAATCCAAAACCAGACTCATTGAGCCGTTTATCAACAAAGATCAGTAAAAAACCAAAAATTGAATTGATAATTACAACGAGTAATAAAAGTTGGATGTTAGTTTTAGCGTGCTTCCATTTATTATTCGGGTTTTTGTAAAAGGAATAATATCCTTCTATGATCCAAAAAAATACAATAAAGAAAAGAATCCAAGTAGCTTTTATCCAAGTGGGCAAATGTTCAAAATAGTTTAAAAACGCTTCCATACGTTATTTTAGTATTTTTTGGTATCTCGATGTATTATTAAGTAAAGATACTGCTTCTAAAATCTCAGGGCTATAACTTAAATGATATTTATACATCCCGTCGCGATAGAAATAACGTTTTAAAATTTCATCGCTTAACAAGTTAATAATTTCACCTTTTTTTTCAACCAAGGCTTTTTCTTTGGCGTCATCTAAAACAATCATTAATTGATTATAACTAGAAGAAATGTCTTTTTGTAAATGTTCATCTTCTGATTTACGCAACGCTTCTGAAAATAACTTTTCAGTTTCAGTTTCATATTCAAAATTATGAATCTTTAAAAACGCTAAAAAATCTTGAAAATCCCGATTGGAAAAAGAAAAATCCTCCCAATTATTAATATCATTATTGTAATAATATTTAGTAGCATAGTCAAAAATTGCTTGATCTTTAAGCAAAGCAGTTGTGATTGAACTAAACTCACCTGATCTTAATTCAATATCCGGAACAATACCTCCACCGTCGTAAACTGTTCTTCCTCCTTTCGTTTTAAAAGAATTATATGTATTAGCGCTTAAACGAATAGGATCACCATTTTCATCACGATTCCAGTAATCAAGCGCTTGGATACACCTTCCGCTTGGAGTATAATACCGTGAAATGGTTACCTTTAATTGTGTACCATACGTAAGCTCTTTAGGGCGTTGTACCAACCCTTTTCCAAAACTACGCGCGCCAATAATAACGGCTCTGTCAAGGTCTTGTAGTCCACCAGAGACTATTTCACTTGCGGATGCGCTTCTACCGTTTACCAATACAACAAGTGGAATTTCTGAGTCAAAAGCAGGTTTCTGAGTTTTATAGGTTTTATTATACTTTTTAATAGCCGATTTTGTAGTTACAATAGTAGCACCTTTAGGAACAAACAAATTAACGACGTTTATAGCCTCTGTTAAAAGTCCGCCAGGATTCCCTCTTAAATCAAGTATAATTTTAGTTGCCCCCTGTAATTTTAAATCTTCTAAAGCCGCTTTTGTTTCCGTAGTAGTTTTTCTATTAAATTTAGACAGCACAATATAACCAATATCATCATTTATTAATTGGAAAAAAGGGACCGCATGGACGTCTATTGCGCCTCTAGTTAAGGTAGTGGTTTCCGTTTTTCCTTGTCGCAAATAGGTTATTTTAACTTTAGAATTTGCCGCACCCTTTAACAACTCACTAGCATCTCCTTCGTTATCTAAGAGAGTAATTTCCCCTATCTTAATAATTTCATCTCCGGATTTTAAACCAGCCTTATCCGCTGGGAAACCCTTAAAAGGCTCAATTATTATCATTTTATTGTCTTTATTCCTAACGGTTGCACCAATACCTGTGTACATTCCAGAGTTGTTAATGCGAGCATCCTCTACTTCTTGTTCGTCCCAATAGACCGTATAGGGATCCAAGTTTTCTAACATTCCCTTAATTGCTTTATTCATTAAATCTGAAGGTGTTGTTTCATCAACATAGTTCATGTTTAACTCTTTAAAAAGTGTAGTAAATATTTCTAGTTGTTTGGCAATTTCAAAAAAGTCTCCTTTAAAGCTAACCGTCGTAAAAAGTATTCCTAAGGCAAGAATAGGAATAAGAATTTTTTTTTCATATTATATTTTATTAACCAGATACTTAAGTGATGTTTCAATTTCGGTATATGGCAACATTTCATTACTAATGTATAAAAAGAATAAACTAAACTTTAGTTCTTCCTCGTTTTTTAACAAATGTTTCTGAAGTCTATAAGCTTCTCTAAGTTGTCTTTTTAATCGATTTCTGATTACTGCACTTTTGAAATTACGTTTAGGAACAGCAAAAGCGGCTTGCGTTTTTTTTATATTGTTAGAGGGAAGATAAAACACTTTTATTGGGTATTTACTAATCGAACTTCCTTCTGTAAAAAGAAGTTCTATCGTTTTTTTACTTTTAAGTTTTTCTGATTTTGGGAAGCGAAAATTCATCATCGTAAAAATAAGAAATATGAAAGAGTATTGGTTCTTTATTAAAAATCTATATTATTGGTAGTAAAGAAGTTAATTCAATTAAAAAAACCTTATTTTTCTCTACTCACAGAATTGTCAAGGGCCTTGTTAAACACTTTTTTAATTGGATAATTTCAAAAATTATTTCAACTCGTAAGTATTGTTGTTTAAATTGATATCCGCCATTAATTTAGAAGCATCAATAATGATGGATTTAATTTTTTTGTCATTTACAATCATAAAATCATAAGTTGGATTTGCCCAATTCCAATCTGGCAAAACGGTCCATTTTTGACTCGGATTAGGGTTTGGTTTGTCTGCGCGCATCATTTCTAACGGAATGTAAAAATTTTCGACAGAACCATCTTCATAAATGACATTTATATCAATAGGCATTGGCATTAAACCTAGTCTTTCTAGAGACACTTTAGTTTTTGTGTTTTCCAAAAGCACTTCTTTTATTCCGTAGTCAATTGTATTTGTCGTTTGTGTCCAATCCGTTAAATACCAATCCAACTCTGCGCCAGATACTTTCTCGGCCACCCTAATAAAATCGTTAGGCGTAGGGTGCTTAAAAGACCATTCTTTATAATAGCGCAATAATGTTTTATCTAAATTTTCTTTACCAATAACATAACCCAATTGTGAAAGAAAAACGGCTCCTTTGCTATATGCTGCAATTCCATAACCCATATTGGTGTTATAGCGGTCAGCTTGTGTTGTTTGGGGCTGTTCTTTGTTGCTAGTTGCTATATAATTATAACTTCTGTAAGAATCCGCGTTAGGATTTTCTTTTTCTTCTTCCATTAATTCATTCATCGCCATATTTGAAATATACGAGGTAAAACCTTCATCCATCCATTCATGCTTACTTTCGTTTGTTGCTAGTAAAAATTGAAACCAAGTATGCGCTAATTCATGTGCCGTAACTCCAATTAAACTTCCTAATTTTCGTTCACCGGTTATTAAAGTACACATTGCATACTCCATACCTCCGTCCCCTCCTTGTATTACAGAATACTGTTCATAGGGGTAATTACCAATGTGTGTATTGAAATAAGCAAGTAAATCTGCTGTTTTTGGCTGTAATGCTTTCCAATTTTCAAGTATTTCAGGATTGTTCTTATAGTAGAAATTTAACGTAACCCCATTAGGTCCCAAATAGGTATCATGAATATAATCTTTATCTGCGGCCCAAGCAAAATCATGAACATTAGGGGCAGAAAAATGCCATGTTCTAGTTTTGCGTTTTGATTTTTCTCCCAAACCTTTTTTATCTCCATTTTGAAGATAACCAGTACCCCCTATAATAAAGTTTTCATCTAGCTTGATAGAAACATCAAAATTTCCCCAAACACCGTGAAACTCTCTTGCGATATAAGGCGCTGCGTGCCAACCTTCAAAATCATATTCAGCTAGTTTTGGGTACCATTGAGTCATAGAGTATGCAACTCCCTCTGTATTATATCGACCTGTTCTTCTAATCTGTATAGGGACTTGAGCATCCCAGGTCATGTTAAAAACAGTAGATGTATTAGGTAAAATAGGAGTATTTAATAACACCTCCAATATGGTACCAACAACTTCAAATTGTAAATTTTGTCCATCTTGAGTTAATAATGTTGGTCTGATATAACCTATTTCTGACGGTGTTAATTTAGAGATTCTATCTAAAATCTTATTACTTGGATCTTCAATTGTTCTCGAGCGAACATCCATTTGACTATCCGGCTGAAATGCGTTAAAGTATAAGTGGTAAAATACCCGATACAACGTATCGGGTGAATTATTTGTATAAGTTAGTTCCTGAGTCCCTTTGTATTGGTGGTTTTCGACATCCATGTCAATTTCCATCTTATAATCTGCTTTTTGTTGCCAATAACTCGTGTTGTTTTGAGCAGAAGCAACAAAAATAAATAGCGCAATAAGAGTATTTAAAACTAACTTCATATTATTTACATTTTACTAGCCATAATTAAGGCATTATATAGGTTTGCCGTATTACCAGATTTCGAAATAGCATCAAAAGGCTGAATATTTGACTCATCTCCTCCTACAACTACCGGAGTAGATGTGCGTAAACCACTATCCATTAAAACCTGCTTTACTTGTTTAGCAGATAGTTTTGGGTAATACGAACGAATCATCGCAGCGACTCCAGCTACATTTGGAGACGCCATAGAGGTGCCTTGTAAATATTCGTAAGTGTCTAAAGGAGTAGTTGACCAAATTTTAACACCTGGAGAAAATAAATCTACACTAGTAGCGCCATAATTTGAGAATGTTGCAACCATTTCTTCACCATATTTGTAATTAAGCGCGCCAATGGTAATAAAATTATCGCTCATTTCTGCTCCAGTTCCATTTTGGTCATTCGGGTAACTAGTAGTTACATCTAAATCAACCCCATCGTTTCCTGCAGCATTCACAATTAAAACGTCTTTCTTACCTGCGTATTTTATGGCGTCCCAAACCCACTCTGGGTTTTGAGAATATCCCTTTCCAAAACTTGTATTAATCACTTTTGCACCGTTATCTACCGCATAACGAATAGCTAAAGCAACATCTTTATCATATTCATCTCCGTCTGGTACTGCACGAATTACCATAATCTCAACGTTTTGAGCAACACCGTCCATCCCAATACCGTTTCCTCTTTGTGCAGCAATTATTCCTGCCACGTGAGTACCGTGCAATGCGTCCTCCTTTATAGGATTTGGACCATCAACATCGTTATTACCATAGTTAATATCAGTAATGTCATAAGGATCGTCATTTAAAACTCCTCTAAAATCAGTATCCATATTAAAGTGGTTTTTCATTCTACCATCATAATAATCAACGCCACCATTTAGACGTACCATAAATTCAGGAATGCTTCCGCCGTATGATAGCATTTGAGTTAATACAGCTATGTTTTTTTGTTCATCATCAGATGGATCGCTTATTGCAGCTAGTTCATCCGCTGTATAGTCTTCTTTCCCTAATTTTTTTGAAATCTGATTGTTAGCATCAGTAACTTGTGCTAACATTTGAGTATATCTGTCGCGATTTACTTTTGTTTCTTCGTAATTTTTAAGTTGCTCTGCTTTTGCCTTTTGGTACAAACCAAAAGTTTCTAAATCGGCCTCATTTATTTCCGTTATATCTTTACCATTAAATTTAGCATCATACCTTCTAACAATACGAGTAAACTCTAGGTTTTCACCTACGATATCTCCTAAAAAATTCCATCCGTGAACATCATCTATAAATCCATTTTTATCATCATCAATTCCGTTATTTGGTATTTCTCCTCTATTTATCCAGATCACGTTTTTAAGATCTTCGTGTTCGATATCAATCCCGCTATCAATAACAGCAACAATTACATTGGTTCCTTTTAAATTAGGAATTAATTCGGCATATGCCTTATCAACACTCATCCCAGGAATCGTGTCGGTAGCTAAGTCAGCAGCACTCCAAACTTTAAGTTGTGCGTCTTCAACTTTTTCTGTTTTATGAGTTAGACTATTTGAGCTTTTAAGAAGAGTTGCATCAATCGGTGCTACACTACTTCCACAGCTCGCTAATAAAATTGTTGTTGTTGCTAGTAAAAAAGGTTTCAAATTTTTCATTTTTTTTTAGTTAAATAATTCATCAATAGTAAAACATTCATTGAGACGAACCCCTTTTTTTGTATGTTTTACCGTAATAATAGGGTTATGAGCATCGTGCTCTAAAAATAAATAGTAATTATTGTCTGCTGCCATATTAAGAAATAATTCTTTTTCAGGCAGGGTTAATAAAGGTCTTGTATCATATCCCATTACAAAAGGAATTGGTAAATGGCCAGCGGTTGGTAATAAATCTGCCATAAAAACAATTTTTTTTCCTTTATAATTTATATGTGGGATCATTTGTTTTTCCGTATGGCCATCTGCAAAAAATATTCCAAAATCTAATTCATTTGCAGTTGAAAAATATCCTTTTGGATCGCCAACAAATTTTAGCTGCCCACTTTCTTGTAAAGGTAAAATGTTTTCAGATAAGAAAGAAGCTTTTTCTCTTCGATTGGGTTTTGTTGCCCAATTCCAGTGTTTTTTATTACTCCAGTAGGTAGCGTTTTTAAAAGTAGGTTCATAACCTGTTTGATTTTTATTCCATTGAACAGCACCTCCACAATGATCAAAATGAAGGTGAGTTAAAAACACGTCAGTAATATCATTCTTATTAAACCCTTTCTCATTTAGAGACTTCTCAAGTGTAAAATCCCCCCAAGGATAATAATAGCCAAAGAATTTATTGCTTTGTTTATTACCCATACCGGTATCAATTAAAGTTAATCGATTACCATTTTCAATTAAAAGACAACGAGAAGCAATATCAATCATATTGTTAGAGTCTGCTGGATTGGTTCTGGACCAGATTGGTTTCGGAACTACGCCAAACATTGCGCCGCCATCTAGTTTAAAATTTCCAGCTTCTATGGGATAGAATTTCATAGGTGCAAAATAAGGAATAGTGTCAAATTATAAGGCATTGTTAAGGAATTATTATGACAGATCAGTGTCAATTTTATTTGTTTATTAAAAAAATTGAATTTTTATAAATTGCTTTTAAAATCCATGTGTTTCAATAAGTTTAGACCAAAAGTTAACATATTCTTTACCTCATCTGTTTTAGCGATATGAAGATATTTAAAAATCATTAAAGCCTCTCCATTGCTTTCAATATGGTGAATTTCATTATCTTCTAAAAATTGAATAAGATCTTCTGTGAAAAATTCACGTATTTTTTTTCGTTTTCACCGCTCAATAAAAACTTACCAGAAAACCCTCTGTGTTTTTTAAAATTAATATCACGATTTACCCCAGAAAAAACTTTGACTCGATTAAAAACTTTATCAAATAAACCCTCTTTATCAACTACGAATTTTGGTATAGAAGTGGGTAATCTAATTACTTGAACCGTAGTCTGATAAATTTCAAGCGCTAGTAAAGCACCCTCGTCAAAAACAATATCAGCAATTTCCCAATGGATATTATTATCTAAATCTTCACCCTGAAGAGAGTTGCTTTTCATTTCAATTGGACGAGAATCAAAAAAATGAAAATTTCTTAAATAAGAAGTGTTCCAATCCACTTCACGTTCGAAAGACCATCCATTAGTTAAAGCCATTTTTTGCAGCTGAATTTGTCTTTTTGTAATTCGTTTTTTAACAAGACCCGTAACAATTTTTAGTGCTCTGTTATGGCTCGAAGAGGCAACGTGATTTTCCAACCCACTTAATTTAACAGCTCCTCCTTCATTATCATAGATACGCTTAAAATCAATTAAATTTTCCATAATTGACAAATCAACTAACCGTGTTTGCGACAGGTCAATTTGGACTTTTGCTCTTCTTGGAACAGCATCTAATAATTTATCTAGCTGAAGTGCATATAAAAAATTAGCAATTCCCTTAATCTTAATTTCATAGCTTCCATTGTCTAGTTTAATTAGTTTAGATCCAGATTTATAAATCATTTTAAAAAAAGGAGCGATTCCTACTTTTGCTAAAAGCATATGTAAAATTAGTGTAATAAAAATACCCCCAACAATTCCGTAAAGCAAATCAGAAAACAAAGTAATTATAAGTGTCGAAGATAAAAACAACAATTGTTCGACGCCTTGATTGTAGGTGTTTTTAAAAACTAAAGGCGAGGCTAATTTAAATCCTGTATAGACTAGTATTGCGGCTAAAGCTGCCAAAGGAACACTCTTTAGTACTGGGGCTAAAAAAGCAACAAATAAAAGTAGAAGCAAACCGTGATATAGATTAGACCATTTGGTTTTAGCATTACTATTTACATTAACCGTACTTCTAACAATCACGTTAACAATAGGCAAACCACCTAGGGCTCCAGAGACCATTGTGCTTAAACCAACTCCAACAAGATCTTTATTTAAATCTGTAGTTCTTTTGTAAGGGTCTAATTTATCAACCGCGCGCGCACTCGCTAAAGTAATTACGGTTCCTATTGTAGTTATAGACATTACAGTTAGCCAAAATGGCATTGTTGCAAATTTACTAAAATCTGGAAACATAATGCTATCTAAAGGGTTTTCAGGTATATTTATAAGCAGATCAGGATTTACATTATAAGCGCTTCCAAACAAAATTATGTCATGATTATTAAAAAAATCAAAACCATATACAATTGGAATAGATAAAAGCAATACCCACATTGGCGCCGGAATAACACGAATAAATTTATTGGTAATTTTTTTATAAAAAACCAGAACTAAAACACCTAAAAAGGAAATAATAAAAACAAAAGGGTTAATATCCGAAATTTTATAGAAAACATCAATAAGCGTTCCAATGATTGTACCAGCCTCTGATGTCGTTCCCAATGCAAAGTGAATTTGTTTTGAAAATATAATAACTCCAATTGCAGCTAAAATTCCTTGTAAAACCGATGAAGGGAGTAGTTTTGCAAATCTTCCCATTTTTAGCAAACCAAGTAAAATTTGAATGGCTCCAGAAACAACAATGGCTGCTAGGACATAGTTGATATTATTATCTAATACTGCTAAGCCACCAAGAATTGCAGCTATAAGTCCAGCTGCGGGTCCATTAATCGCTAAATTACTTCCTCTAAAAAAAGTAGTGACCACTCCAGCAATAATAGCCGAAATCAAACCAGACATAGGAGTAACCCCTGAAGCAACTGCTATTCCTAAGGCTAAAGGAAGCGCAACTAAGGATACGCTAATTGCAGCAGTAAAATCACTCCTCCAGTTTTCTTTCAAACCTTTAAATCCAGTTGAAGGAATTTTATTTTCAATATTCATGGGGCATAATATACATATTTGTAAAGAATAAGTTTAAAAAAAGCTAAAATATTTGTATTTTTTATTCAGCAACAGATAAAAGACAATTGGTTAAGTATTTGTCCTATAAAATTTATTAGTATTTTTAACACAAAATTTATTAAATGTTAGAATTAGGAGGCGTTATTATTTTAGGAATTTTAGCCCAGTGGGTTGCTTGGAAATTAAAGATTCCTGCTATTCTACCCTTGTTGTTAATAGGTTTGCTGGTAGGCCCCATCTCTGCAGAATTTTTATCAATAGACGGAACCAAGTGGATAGAGCCTGTTTGGAACGGAGAAGAAGGGTTGTTTGGAGGTAAAAATTTATACTATTTTGTTTCATTATCTATTAGTATTATACTTTTTGAAGGTGGCTTAACTTTAAAATTTAAAGAAATTAAAAATGTTGGACCGCTTGTTATTACTAAGTTAATAACTTTAGGGTCTCTTGTAACTTTTTTTGGTGCAGGAATTGCAGCACATTATATTTTTAATTTAAGCTGGGAAATTTCTTTTTTGTTTTCAGCACTAATTATCGTTACAGGACCAACAGTAATTACACCTATATTAAGAAATATACCCCTTAGAAAAGACATTTCAGCAATTTTAAAATGGGAAGGAATATTAATAGATCCAATAGGTGCATTAGTGGCCGTATTAGTGTTCGAATTTATAAGTGTAGGAGCTGGTGGTGAGTATACCAAAACTGCTTTAATTGAATTTGGAAAAATTGTATTATTTGGCTCTACTTTTGGCTTTACTTTTGCCCACGCATTAAATTTTGCGATTAACAGAAAATGGATTCCTCATTACTTGCTAAATGTATTTGCCTTGGCATCTGTATTAGGTGTTTTTGTTTTATCCGATAGCTTTTCACATGAATCGGGATTATTGGCGGTAGTGATCATGGGAATGGTTTTAGGAAACTCTCAATCAAAATATTTAAAAGAATTACTTTATTTTAAAGAATCCCTTAGTATTCTTCTAATTTCTATATTATTTATTCTCCTTTCAGCCAATATTAATTTTAAAGATTTATTGTTGATTTATAAATGGGAAACAGCAGCTCTTTTTGCAGTTATTGTATTTATTATTAGACCCATTGGCGTTTTGTTAAGCACTTATAAATCTTCATTATCATTTAAAGAAAAAATATTTATAAGCTGGGTTGGTCCAAGAGGAATTGTTGCTGCAGGAATTGCATCGTTATTTGGTTTAACATTAGTTTTTAAGGGCATAGTAGATGCTGAGTACATTACTCCATTAGTATTTATGATTGTAATGGGGACGGTTTTGCTCAACGCTACAACTGCACGCCTTTTTGCAAAAATAACAGGCGTTTTCTTAAAAAATTCAAATGGAATTTTAATTGTAGGCGCTTCAGAAGTTTCTCAATTAATAGGAACTTATCTTAAAAACAACCATCGACATGTAGTTTTAATAGACAGCAACCAAACTAATATTGCAAAAGCAAAAAGCTTAGGACTAGAGGCTTTGATGACCGATATTTATTCAGATGCTTTAGATGACAATATAGAATTAAATGACATAGGATTTTTAATGGCATTAACAGGAAGTGCTGACATTAATAAATATGCAATTCAAAAATTCAAAAATCATTTTGGAGAAAATGGAGCTTTTAGGTTAGTAACTGAAGAAGAAAAAAACGATCCAACAAACAATCCAAAGGAAGGCTTATTTTCTCATACAGACGATTTTGCACTATTAACAAGAACCGCACAGGATTACCCAACAATTAATGAGGTTTTAATAACTGATAAAACTCATTATAATCGTCTTATTAAACAGACGATAGCTAATAAAAATACAATTCCATTATTTTTAAAAGACAAAGAAGGAGCATTGACCATTATTTCTTCCTTTAATAAAAACACTGACGACACCGCTATTGGATTTACACTGGTTTACCTGGGAAAACCTATCAATACACAAGAAAAACAGGATAAAGAGTAATTTAAAAAATAAGAATAACGTTGTTATAAAATAAAACGAAACGCATTGAAAAAGATATTAGCCACAATTATAATATTAGTTTTAGTTATTTCTTGCAAAGAGGATGATACTGTTTCCTGCATTATTTGTAATTCATCACAAACCATACCTTTTGAGGTTTGCGAGGAAAGCAATGGCAATGCATCTGTCAACGGTGAAAGTACCGAAATCCGATACGCTATTTATATTGCTGATTTAGAAGCTGCAGGAGCTATTTGTATTAATTAAAATTAATTCTATTCAGGAGCTAGTTCAAAGGACAGTCCCTCTAGTTCTTTTGTTATTGCAATCTGGCACCCTAGCCTACTATTTTCTTTAACATTAAAAGCTTCGGATAGCATTGCTTCTTCTTCTTCCCCCGCCTCAGGAAGATTATGGGTTGAATTAATATAACATTGACAAGAAGCACACATTGCTAAACCCCCACAAACCCCAATTGTTCCTTCAGGTGCTAATTCATAGGAACGAATTATTTCCATTAGGTTCATTGCCATATCAGTTGGAGCGAGTACTTTATGGATATTTCCAGCCCTATCTTTTATAATGATATTAATGTCTGACATGATTTATGCTAATCGTTAAGAGCTTGAATTACAGGTTTTTTTGCCTCTTTTCTTGTGCCATCAAACCCATCAACCCCGCTTACTGTAGTATATCTAAAAACATGTTTTTTACCAGGATTAATAATCTTATAAGCCGATTGGCACATAAGAGTTGCTTCATGAAATCCACATAAAATAAGTTTTAGTTTACCAGGATAGGTATTGATATCACCAATTGCAAAAACTCCAGGAACACTAGTTTGGTAGTCAAACGTATTTACTTTAATCGCATTTTTTTCTATTTCTAAGTCCCAATTTCCAATAGGACCAAGTTTAGGTGACAGCCCAAAGAGAGGTATAAAATGATCAATATTGATTTCTGTTTCAATTTTATCCTTAGTCACGACAAGGCTTTCTAATTTATCTTTACCTATTAGTTTTGTTATTTCTGCAGGAGTAATAATAGTTATCTTATTCTTCTTATGTAATTCTTTTACTTTTTCTAAGGAATCCAATGCACCTCTAAATTCATTTCTTCTATGAATAAGTATAACTTCCTTCGCAACATTTGCTAAAAAAATACTCCAATCTAACGCAGAATCTCCACCACCAGCAATTACTATTCGTTTATTTTTATAAATTTCGGGATCTTTAATTATATATTCAACGCCTTTACCCTCATAGAAGTTAATGTTTTCAAGCATTGGTTTTCTTGGTTCAAAACTTCCTAGACCGCCAGCAATTGCAACAACTGGTGCTTGGTGTTGAGTCCCTTTATTTGTGATTACCGTAAAGATTCCATTTTTATCTTTTGTGATATTTTCTGCCCTCTCCCCAAGAGTAAAACCTGGTTCAAATTGTTTACATTGTTCCAATAAATTTCTTGTTAAATCTCCAGCAAGAATTTCAGGAAATCCAGGTATGTCATAAATCGGTTTTTTTGGGTATATTTCTGAACATTGACCCCCAGCCTGCGGCAGGGCGTCTATTAAATGACATTTTAATTTTAATAATCCTGCTTCAAATACAGCAAATAAACCAGTTGGTCCTGCTCCAATTATGATTATGTCAGTTCTTATCATCTTAGATTTAGTCTAGATTTTAATTTTTTTAGCTCTAGTTATAGAAGCTACAAAACTACAAAGCTTTTTATTCTTTTAAAGGTATTTTTTAATAATTTAAAACATGAGATTTAGCACACTAACTCTAATTTTCTTTAAAAAAACTTATTCCCCTCATTGTTGTAGTCATAAAGCTTTATAGGTTTTAAAATATTTTTTCATAAATTTATAAAGAATATAAATAATAATAAAAAGATAAATTTTAATTTTACAAATCAATTTAATTAGAAAACAATGGCAATAAAAATTACAGATGAATGTATAAACTGTGATGCTTGTGTTGCAGAATGTCCAAACAACGCAATTTATGAGCCAGATCAAGAATGGTCATATTCTGATGAAACTATTTTAAAAGGAATGGTTACTTTACCCGGAGGCGGTGAAGCGGACGCAAATGTTGAAAATGAGCCTGGTTCTGAGGAATATTATTTTATCGTAACCGACAAGTGTACGGAGTGTAAAGGATTTCACGACGAACCCCAATGCGCCGCTGTTTGTCCAGTTGATTGTTGTGTACCAGATGAAGATCATGTAGAAACTGAAGAAGCATTACTTCAAAAGAAAGCATGGATGCACGGGGAGTAACTATTAGAAAAAACAATATTTTAAATAAAAACTAGTCGTTTAATTTAAGTACTGCCATAAAAGCTTCTTGCGGAATTTCTACGTTCCCTACCAGTCGCATTCTTTTTTTCCCTTTTTTCTGTTTTTCAAGTAATTTACGTTTTCGGGAAATATCTCCTCCATAACATTTTGCAGTTACATCTTTCCGAAGCGCTTTTACCGTTTCTCTTGAAATAATCTTTGCTCCAATTGCAGCTTGTATAGGGATATCAAATTGTTGTCGTGGAATTAATTGGCGTAATTTTTCACACATTTTTTTACCGATATCATAGGCATTGTCTTGATGGAGTAATGCAGATAGGGCGTCAACAGGACTTGCGTTTAATAATACATCCACTTTTACCAATTTAGAAACACGCATTCCTATTGGGTGGTAATCAAATGACGCATATCCTCTTGAAACTGTTTTTAAACGATCATAGAAATCGAAAACAATTTCAGCTAAAGGCATGTCAAAAGACAACTCAACCCTTTCTGGAGTTAAATAAGTTTGGTTAGTGATCTGTCCTCTTTTACCGATACAAAGTGACATTACGGACCCCACAAAATCTGATTTTGTAATAATTGTGGCCTTAATATAAGGCTCTTCCACTCTATTTAAACTAGAAGGCTCTGGCAAGTCTGATGGATTGTTTACCAACAATATGGCATCTGGATTTTTATTTGTGTAGGCATGATAAGAAACGTTGGGAACCGTCGTTATAACAGTCATATTAAACTCACGTTCCAACCTTTCTTGTATGATTTCAAGATGAAGCATTCCTAAGAAGCCACAACGGAAACCAAAGCCTAATGCTGCAGAACTTTCTGGCTGAAACACCAAAGAAGCGTCATTTAATTGAAGTTTTTCCATAGAGTTTCTCAATTCTTCATATTCTTCTGTATCAACAGGATATATTCCAGCAAATACCATTGGTTTTACATCTTCAAAACCAGCAATAATATTCTTCGTTGGATTTTTAAAATCTGTAATGGTGTCTCCTACTTTTACTTCTTTGGCTTCTTTTATTCCAGTAATCAAGTATCCAACGTCACCAGCCTTCACGCTGGTTCTAATTTCTTGTTTTAATTTTAGCGAACCTACTTCATCAGCAAAATAATCTTTACCTGTAGCCATAAATTTAATATGTTGACCTTTTCTAATCTCCCCATTTAAAATTTTAAAATAGGTTTCAATACCTCGAAACGGATTATAAACAGAGTCAAATATTAAAGCCTGTAAGGGTTCATTAACATTTCCTTTAGGCGCAGGAATTTTATTAATTATCGCTTCTAAAATAGCTTCAATACCTATACCAGTTTTAGCACTGGCTGGAATTACATCTTCAGCATCACAACCTAATAACCCAACGATGTCGTCTGTAACTAATTCAGGATTTGCAGAAGGAAGATCTACTTTATTTAAAACCGGGATAATTTCTAAATCATTTTCTAATGCTAAATATAGATTAGAAATTGTCTGCGCTTGAATGCTTTGAGCAGCATCTACGACTAATAAAGCTCCTTCACAAGCAGCAATAGATCGAGATACTTCGTATGAAAAGTCTACATGACCAGGAGTATCGATAAGATTTAATACATAATCTTCTCCTTTGTAATGATAATCCATTTGAATGGCATGACTTTTTATAGTAATCCCTCTTTCTCGTTCCAAATCCATTGAATCTAACAATTGGTTTTGTTTTTCACGAGAACTTACTGCACCAGTGGCATCCATAAGACGATCTGCCAAGGTACTTTTACCATGGTCAATATGAGCTATGATGCAAAAATTACGAATGTTTTTCATATAAAAAATCTACAATATTTATTTGCAAATATAGAATAAAAGGAACCAAATTAGAAGGCTTAATTAGAGTCCATTTTTATCATATTTTATTTTATTTTATCTAACAACAGGTATAAATAGACCTCTTTTCATCGAAAAAGAGTAAATAATGCCGGATAATAATGATAATTTACTCATATTTGAATTAAGTTAATTTTTCTATTGATTTTTTTAAACTTCCCCATGAAAAAATTTAGAAAAACTTAATCAATTTCATATTTATATTTTACATGAAGAAAATATTTTTATTGATTTTTTTGCAATTTCACTTAGTTTTATTATCTCAAAATAATACCATTGAGGGGCAGGTTGTCGATTCTGAGAACAATCCTCTTTCATTTGTAAATATACTAGTTTATAAAAACCAAGATTCTGAACCATTAAATGGAGCTGTTACTGATGTTAACGGGAAATTCTCCATTGACAATTTAAAAAGTCATAACTATTATATGAAATTTTCTATGGTTGGATTCACATCAGAATCTAAAACCATTAATCCAATCGAGTCAATTCATTTTACAATCATTTTAAATGAAAGTTTAGAAGAATTGGATGAAACTATAATTACAGCGAAAGCTCCTGACATTATTAGAGCACCCGGAAAATTAATATTTAACGTAGAAAACACATCCCTATCAACAGGAAATACTTTTAATTTGTTAAAAAGGACACCTGGTGTTTTGGTCATGGGTGATAATATTCAGATTCAAAGAACGGTACCGATTGTATTCATAAATAATAAAAGAGTGTATTTAACGTCTTCTGAATTGGCTTCTTTATTAAAGAGTATGGATGCTTCTAATATAAAATCTGTTGAGGTAATCACTAACCCATCGGCTAAATATGATGCAACAGGAACAACAGTATTAAATATAATTACTTCAAAAGCAGTTTCTGTTGGCTATAAAGGGTCTGTAAACGCTAATTGGGAACAAGCAAGGTATTCCAAATACAGTTTTTCTACTGCTCAATATTATAAAAATGATTGGCTGAACGCTTATGCGAGCTATAGTTTTAGTCCAAGAAAAGACTATAAACACGATGATAATAATATTCGATTTTTTAATTCTGATAATACCACTACCAAATCAATATGGGATTCCGACTTTGAAAAAATTTCAAATTCTAAGGCACATCAAGGAAATTTAAATTTAGATTTTATTTTAAATCAAAAGAATACTTTAAGTTTTTCCTTTACAACAATGGTATCGCCAAATAAAACTTTTGATAATAAAGTAAAAGGATCCATATTTAATGCACAGAAAGAAATCGATTCGCTATTTATAACGAATAGCTATTTAATAAATAATGCGACTAACCTTTCATTTAATTTAGAACATAAAATAGATCTTAACGAGGAAGGCAGCGAATTAATAACATCAGTTAATCTTATTAAATACGATAACAATCAAACACAAACTTTAAATACAAACTATAACCTTCCTTCTGGAGAGTTAACGAATAACGTTAATTTTTATACTGATGCAGAACAAGACAGCGATATCTTTACCGGACAAATAGATTACGTTAAGACTATTTGTGAAGGTAATTTTGAAGTGGGTTTAAAGTATTCTAATATTAAAACTGAAAGCACATTAGATTTTTATGATCTTGAAAATAATTTTCCAGTTCATAACGAAGTTAATTCCGACTTATTTATTTATAAAGAAGCAATTTATGCAGGATATTTAAATTATTCTAAAAGTTGGAAAAAGTGGACTATAAATACGGGTTTTAGAGGAGAATATAGCGATGTAAAAGGAGATTCAAAATCTTCAGAAACTACCAATAATCAAGAGTATTTTAATGTTCTCCCTTCAATTGCTGCATTATACTCAAAGAATGAAAACAATATTTTTGGTATGAGTTATAAACGAAGTATTGAGCGTCCTCGTTACCAGAGTTTAAATCCCTTTACTTATTTTATTACCGATAATATTTCGGTTAGTGGAGACCCTTATTTAATACCAACCTTAACAGATAAATATGCGATTAGCTATACTTTAAACAATAAATGGTTTTTTGAAGCTTATTATATTTACAATAAAGACCCTTTAGCTGTTTTATCATTTCAAGATAACGAAAATAGCACTACTCAAAACATTGATACAAACATAATTAAAGATGTTAATTATAGTTTTGATATTTCTTATACTACTTCGCTATTTTCTTGGTGGTATTTATCGGTATATACATCCACCTATTATTTACAAAATGAATTTTATGCTACATATAGTCCAGCAGAAGAAACCTATACCAACCAAACTTATGGATTTTACGCTGAAATTTATAGTGGTTTAACTTTATCAAAAGACAAAACTCTCACAAGTGATGTCAGTACAAGCTATTTGTCTAATATGATTTATGGGTCTATCAACTATAAAAACCAATTTGTGTTTTCAATTTCATTTAGAAAATCAATTTGGGAAAATAGAGCTAGCATAAGTTTCGGTGTAGATGATATTTTTAACACCAATAATATTCCCTTAAATTCAAGGTATTACAATCAGGATAATAGCTATTTCGCTAAACCTGAATCAAGATTAGTAAGGGTCGGTTTTAAATATAACTTTGGAAATTATAAATTGATAAGTAATAAAAGAAACTTTAAAACTGACGAAGAAAATAGGTTGGATTAACTAAAATGCCTCTATGACTTCAAAATACGAGCCTTTATTTTTCCTTTCGACTCTAACCACATGATTAAATATCAATTTTATCTAATTTAAATTGTCTTTATGTTTCAAACCTTCACCAATGCAGTAATTTTAATTTAATTTCAAGTTTCGATTGATCGTTTTTTCATATTATTGATAGCAACCGATTTGTCTTATAATGTTAATTAAAATAAAAAGACGAGAATTCTAAACGTACAATCAGGCTTATTGCTTGTTTATAACTAGAAAATATAAAAAGGTTTTTTCATAATAAAAAGATGCATATTAATTTACTTATTTTTGCAACATATGGTTAAAATTGATAACATAGAACTTGGCGATTTTCCTTTATTATTAGCACCAATGGAAGACGTAAGTGACCCTCCTTTTCGTGCATTATGTAAAGAACAAGGTGCAGATGTTGTATATACAGAGTTTATTTCTTCGGAAGGGTTAATTCGTGATGCTGCTAAAAGCGTCATGAAGTTAGATATATATGAAAAGGAGCGTCCAGTAGGAATTCAAATATTCGGTGCTAATTTAGAATCGATGTTGAGAAGTGTAGAGATTGTGGAGGCTTCTAAACCAGATATTATAGATATTAATTTTGGTTGTCCTGTAAAAAAAGTAGTTTCAAAAGGTGCAGGTGCAGGAATTTTAAAGGATATTGACTTAATGGTTTCGTTAACAGAAGCCATGGTAAAGCATACTTCGCTGCCAGTTACTGTAAAAACTCGTTTAGGATGGGATGAAGAAACCATAAAGATTGTAGAAGTTGCTGAGAGGTTACAAGATATTGGTTGTAAAGCAATTTCTATTCATGGAAGAACACGAAAACAAATGTATAAAGGAGAAGCTAATTGGGCTCCTATTGCTGAAGTAAAAAACAACTCGAGAATGCACATTCCTGTTTTTGGGAACGGTGATGTTAATACTCCTGAAAAAGCCAAAGAAATGAAAGACATATATGGACTTGACGGCGCAATGATTGGCAGAGCTAGTATAGGGAATCCGTGGTTTTTTAGAGAAGTTAAGCATTATTTAAAAACGGGAGAACATTTGTCAAAACCAACCATGGAAGAGCGTATTTATGCCGCAAAAAGACATCTACAAATGGCAATTGACTGGAAAGGTGAAAAGTTAGGAGTTTTTGAAACCAGAAGGCATTATACCAATTATTTTAGAGGCATTCCACATTTTAAGGAATATAGGATGAAAATGGTAACGAGTGACGAGTCAATAGATGTTTTTAAAGCTCTTGATGAAGTTGCAGAAAAATTTAAAGGGTTTCATTTTGCCTAAGAAATCAGTTTTTCAGAAACTTTCGTTGCTGCAATTTTTGAAGCAAAACCACCTAACACCAAGATGGTAATAAATACAATGACCACATTAATAAATTCTAATTTTACAGGATAAGGCAAGCTAGGCGTTATTGGAATAAACCCAATTTTTTGTTGTAAAAAAACAGTAATAATTCCAAATAGAAGGCCTATCAATAAACCGATTAAGGTCATTAACATTCCCTTGTAAAAAAAAATTTTTCTAATTTCTTTAATTGTCAATCCCAAAGAGGAAAGCGTTTTAATTGTTCTTCTTTTTTCAAGAATGGTCATAATAATAGTCCCTGCAATATTGAAAATAGCAATTGCAGCTATTAAGCTAACAAAAATATAAACAAACAAGTTTTCAATATTCAGCATCTTATAAAGCCCATCGTTCTGTTGTATCCTATTTTTGATAATAATTTCATCCGGAATAACAGCTTTTAGTTCTTTTCGAATGTTTTTTGAATTAGCATTTAGGGCTAGTTTTAACTCCAATGCCGAAACTTTTGTAGCATCTAATTTTAATAAAGATTGAGCAAATTCGATATCAGAAAACACATACTTACTGTCTAGGTCTGAATTTACACTATACATCCCAGAAGCAACAACTTTTCTTTTTGTGAAGGCATCTGTTGGATTTATTATTTGTCCAGTTCCAGGTTTGGGTACATAAATTTCTAATAAGTTACCATAATCAAGTACTCCCATAGATAGTTTTTGTGAAATACCAAGTCCAATTACAACTTCATCTTTATCCGGTGTTAACCATTTGTTTAAAAACAAAATACTATCAATCGGAATCACATTTTTAAAACTTTCATCCACTCCCTTAATCAGAGCAATTAGGTTTTTCCCACGGTATTGAAGAAACACACGCTCTTCAATAATTTTTGAAAAGGCTTCAATACCTTCTGTCTTTTTCAGTTTCTCTTCCGAAGTCTTAGAAAGTGAAAATGTTTTGCCATTCGCTGGGTATATTTTTAAGTCTGAATCAAAAACATTGGTAAATTGAAGACTATAACCTCTTAAACCAGAAAACCCAGATAACACTATAAATAATGCTAAAGATCCTACTACAGCTGCAGAAATTGCAATTTTTGAAATAATATTAATTGCATTTTTACTGCTTTTTGAAAATAAATAACGCTTTGCAATGTAGAGGGGTAAATTCAATTAAATTTTTTTTCTTTTATCCAACAAATCAGTATCATTAATAGGGTTTTCTTTCCCTTTTACTGCATTTTCTAAATTGTTTATATACTCTAGAGAGTCATCATTGTAAAACACTAAATCTGGCATTTTCCGAAACTGGTGTTTCGTTTTTTGTGCTATTTGATGTTTAATTTTAGGCTTTAACTCGTTTAATTCTTTAACAATTAAACCAGATTTTTCAGGTGGAAAGACACTGGTAAATACTTTTGATAATGAAAGATCTGTAGTAACGGTAACTTTAGAAACCGAAATAATAATCCCTAATTGCCCTGATTCACGCAACATTTTTTGTAATACTAACGCTAAATCATTTTGTAGCACTCCCGCAATCTTTTTTTGCCTATTAGTTTCATTCATATTGCAAAAATACTACATTTAATAAAAATGACCATTTAAATAGCTAGTTTGAAAGTAAAAAGCCCTTTAGAATTCTTATTTTTGTATTGTTTTAGATAATTAACTATGAAAAAAATAGAACATATTGGGATTGCAGTAGAAAGTATAAAAAATGCAAATCAAATTTACACTAGTTTGTTAGGAGCTTCTCCTTATAAGACGGAGGAGGTAAAAAGCGAAGGTGTAAAGACTTCTTTTTTAAAGATTGGAGATAGTAAAATTGAGTTATTAGAAGCAATCAATCCAGATAGTCCAATAGCTAAGTTTATTGAAAAGAGGGGAGAGGGAGTGCATCACATTGCATTTGCAGTAGACGATATACAATCTGAGATAGTTCGGCTTAAAAATGAAGGATTTATTGTTTTGAACGAAACCCCTAAAAAGGGCGCAGATAACAAGTTAGTGGTATTTTTACATCCTAAATCTACAGCGGGTGTATTGATTGAATTATGTCAAGACAGAAAATAACAATAAAATAGCTTGCGGAATATATAAAGAGTTTTAAATTTGCAATCTGTATGTCGGTCCCATAGCTCAGCTGGTTAGAGCACCTGACTCATAATCAGGGGGTCCATGGTTCGAGCCCATGTGGGACCACTTAATAAATAAAAAGCCTTACAGAGATGTAAGGCTTTTTTGTGCAGTTAGGTTAAACATAGGTTAAACATTTTTATTTTTGCATTGAAAGATTCTACTGAAGCGTTTGTAGTTCTATTATCAAAATAATTGGCATGTTATTATTATGGATTGACATCGTTATAGCAATTGCCTAATTCATCTTATGATCAGGAATTTTTTTTGCAAGTACTGTATTACTTTATAATGATGTGCTATGGAGGTTGTTTCTGAGTTATTAGGACATAGTAGTAAAAAAATTACTGAAGCTAGTTATGGTAAGATTATTCAGAAGAGTATAAGTGAGGAGATGGAGAAGTTTATAAATAAAAAATGTAAATAGTTTGTTGAATTGCAATACAATTCCTACATTTATAATCCCCAATTAATTGAGTGAATATATGTGAAGCTAAAATAGCATCGCAGTATCAAAGTATTGTATTTACTTAATTAACATCTTTTTTCCTGATAGTTTTTTTGTTTATACATTATTATTTATAAGATACGGAATCCCGTAATGAGATTCAATGACTTAATGATAACTTTGGTTTAAAGAATATGTATTTACTAATTTTAAAACTATATTATGAAAGAAAAGATTATTACATTAATGTTTTTGTCATTTTCATTTTTTGCTTATTCACAAACGGAAGATTATTGTTCAACACCAGAAAAAACTAACCCTGATCCAATTGGTGTTTATAGTAGATCTATTGATGTTGCAACTTTGGCAGATTTTAACACAAAAACTTTTAATATATTCTTTTGGAGAATTAACATGGATAATGGTTCATATACAGTAGGTGGCGATCCTCTTACACCACAAAGGGTTCTGCAAAGTGTAGAGATATTAAACGATGCTTTTGCAGATCTCAATATCTGTTTTAATCTAATTGGTATGGACACCATCAATTCAACAACACATCATACAGGGTCAAGTTTAGGAAGTATTAATACTTATGCCGAAAACAATAATTATGCCAAGCAAAATGCTTTTAACATATATGTTCCACATCGTTTAGGACAAGGGTCAGGACAAGGTTCATATAACAATACTTTTGCTGCAGTAAACGATGTCAGTGTATTTAGTAATAAATTTATTCATGAAGTAGGCCATAATTTTAATTTACACCACACTTTTGGGAATAGTAACTGGAGACCAGATCCGGTAAACTGCGAAAGAGTCACTCGTATTGAAACTGATCCTGAATATAATGCTGGGGATGAATTTATAGGCGATGAAATTGCTGATACTGGTGCAGTCCCTAATTTTTTTAGAGAACAGCTCAATCATGAAATTGTTGCAATACAAAATGCCAATATACCAGGTATTCCAAGCAGCTGGTTTGGAATAAGAGATTTACTCCTAGATACAGATGATGGTTTTGAAGGTTTTGAGAATTTCCCACAAGTGGAAGCTATTGAACAGGCTCTTGAGGATTATGGTTTTATTGAGGATGAGATAGAGCATATGAAATATAACATTGCTGTATCATATGCGTACTATGATAAAGTAAATTGTACCTATAATCCTGATAATAGGATAGATGATCCTGACTCACCCTTTTTTAAAGACTGTGGGGGCACTCCATATCAAGTTGAAACAACTGATGCTCAAAATTACATGTCATATTCTTGGGATCCCTGTAGAAATAATTTCACAACAGGACAGGGTATTAGGGCTCATGAAGCAATTGAAGAGGATGAAAATGGAGAGTTTACCCCTGCATTATCAGATATTGAATTTGACCTTTTTATGCAAGACACAGAAACCGATACTGGACAAGAACCCAATATTCATACAGACATATTTTGGAATAGCCAAGATATTTGGGTTAGAAATGATAACGATGGAATTGTTGTTCAAGAACACGAAAATCCAGAATATGACCCAGATGAGCCCAACTATGCTTATGTAAGAGTAAGTAACAAGTCGTGTAACGCCTCTTCTGGAAATGACCAATTAAAACTTTATTGGGCAAAAGCTAATACAGCACTTTCATGGCCATTACATTGGGAAGGAGATTTAACAGTTATTGATTCTAATGGAGAAGAAGTTTTAATGGGGGATGATATAGGAACAGTTGACATTCCTTCAATTTCAGGCGGAGAATCATCCATTCTTGAATTTGAATGGCCTGTACCAAATCCTGAAGATTATATGTATATCAACAATGATAATCCTTGGCATTTTTGTCTTTTAGCTAGAATAATATCAAGCGATGACACTATGACCTTTCTTGAAGAAGATTTTATTACAGATAATGTTAAAAACAATAACAATATTGCTTGGAAAAATTTATCTGTAGTTGATATTGACCCCAATACTCCATCTCCAGTTGGAAGTATTGTAGCAGTAGGTAATTTTTTAGATGAACAAAGAGAATTTACTTTAGAATTTATTAAAGAGGCAAATGAAGTAGGAAAACCTATTTATGAAGAAGCAGAAATTTCAATTACACTAGATGATGTTATATACAATGCTTGGAATAATGGAGGAAAAACTTCATCAAATTTTAAAAGCACAGCTCAAACCAATAAAATTATGGTTGAAAATGATTACGCTTTAATTGAAAACATCCAAATGGCTGCAAATGAGATAGGAACTATATCTGTAGATTTTAATTTTTTAACAAAAGAAATGACAAACAAAACTAAATACATTTATCATTTAATTCAAAGAGATGCTACCACCAACAAAGTAATAGGTGGTGAAACTTTTGAAATACGTAAGCCAGTACGACCAATTTTTGATGCAGATGCTGGAGATGATGAAGAAGTTGAAAAAAATGAAAGTATCACTATTTCAGCAGGAGAAATAAATGAAGATGCAACTTATAATTGGTATGATCCAGAGGGTAATCTAATATATACAGGAACAGATCTTACAATATCTCCAGAGATAACTAAAACTTATAGATTAGAAATTGTATCTAATATAGACGGATTTAAAGATTATGATGAGGTAGAAATTAGTATTAAGCCATTTAGAATTGAATCAATAACCCCTAATCCAGCAATTGATATTTTAAACATTAACTATATTGCTACAGATGCGTCATCTGCTTATGTAATGTTTGTTAATATGAATACAGGAAGTAGTGATAATTATATACTTAATACACTTCAAACAAATATTAGTATAGATGTTTCATTATATACCACAGGCTTATACAATATTATTTTAGTTTGTGATGGAGAAGTGCAAAATTCAAAAACACTATTAAAAGAATAAAAAAATAATATTATGAGAACAAAAAAAATACTAAATAAAAGAGTATTAGGATTACTTTTTATTATTTGCATAAGCCTACTTTCACATAGTTTTCATGCTCAAACTACTTCAATCCCTGACACAAATTTTGAACAAGAACTTATCGATTTAGGAATTGATAGTGATGGTATTGTAAATGGCCAAGTTCTTACTAGCGATATTGATACGGTAATAACACTTAACCTTTTCAATATATTTATACAAGATTTAACAGGTATAGAAGGTTTTACTGCTTTAGAATATCTAGATGTAAGTGGGAGTTCTTTGTCTGTTCTTGATGTGAGTTATAATATACAATTAAAAGAACTCTATTGTAGTAGTAGTATTGCAAATCCAAGTATGTTTTTTACCACATTAGACGTTAGTAATAATGTAAACTTGGAAGTACTCTATGGTGAAACTTTAGTTGAATTAGAAAACTTAAATGTGAAAAACGGAAATAATTCCATATTAACAGTTACTTTACCTTGTGAATTTGAGGGAGAGCCATGTGAGTTGACAAAGTTAAATTGTGTAACAGTAGATGATGAAGCAGCAGCAACAAATAATGATCTTCCATATTTTAATTGGTATATTCAAGCAGAATTTGTCTATTCCGAAGACTGTAGTCTAGGAATAGATGAAGTATTAAAAACACAAATATCAATATATCCAAATCCAGCTAAAGATGTTTTGTATCTTTATAGTGAAAGTGCATCTGTAGTAACTACAGTTAAAGTATATGATAGCTTAGGTAAGCTTGTGTTAGAACAAAACAATCCTTCAACTCAAATAGATATATCTAACTTATCTACAGGTCTGTTATTTGTGCATATAGAAACAGATAATGGTAGTATTGTAAAGAAAGTGATTAAGGAATAATTACGAATTTGTGAGGGTTAATTAAACCTCTAGGCACCCCATTTGATTAATTTTTAATGGGGTTTAACGCTGGAAAACTCTTCAATAAAATTGTAACTCTAAAAAAGAAAAGCTTAATCCTTTTTAGTTTATCCATAACTTTTAGTGTTGAGCCCTTTTTTGTAGTTTTGATTTATGAAAAGTACAGCAGAATTCCCTTTGTCATTTTATTTCGATATGTTATTTGTTAATAGTATTCAATCTGTTAAAGATGGTTTTATAGGGAACTCTACATTACAAGAAAATGGATACACTTATCTTCAAAGCCATAACTATTATATTAAAGAGAAAATGGTTGAAGATGATGGAACAATGCCAATTTTTGTAACTGACATTATTAAGAGAGAAGATTTTTTAGACCGTTTACTATATTTTGAAAACACAGCAATTTACAATAATATTGAACAGGAGATATCATCAATAGAATCTCTACATGATAAAGTAACTTACCTTCAAAAGATATATGATGATATTCAGGTACTTTTAAAGCGTGTGCTAAAACTCGAAGATGTAGAAGTAAGACAGGTTGAAGATATCCTTATTGAAATCGTCAATAACTTAAAAGATAGGTATTCTGCTATTATTGAATATCACGATGCTTATAAATATCTAATTAAAGAGTCTGATGTTACATACTTTAAAAACAAAGATTTCAAATACTCTTTCTATCAAGATTTATACGAATTAGCTTATACCTTATTTTTAATAGATGATACTGAAATAGAAGAGCAAGACTTTATAAGTGCATTTACTTCACCAAACCCACAAATCTTGGAGAATAAAATTAGGTTTTCTGTCAACAACTATGTTGTGGCATACTTCTTAGAGTCTTTAAAACCATTTTTTAACGGATTCACTCATACTGCTATAGAGAAGAGTGAAGTCTTTTTAAACAAGCAAAACAAGCCTATAAAAAGCAATGATATTTATGTGTCTTTATCTAGAGGTAAAAGTAAAATAGTAGACGAAAAAACTAAAATAGATGCTCACATTTTAGGTCTTAAAAATGAATACCTAAAATAACCTTACACTATACCTT